>Ga0105107_10002679_pt1 | contig 11760 bp, 12 predicted proteins | sample PPLLaktember2015_6_FD_79335 | JGI IMG/M metagenome (GOLD analysis project Ga0105107, IMG submission 79335) | Freshwater sediment microbial communities from Prairie Pothole Lake near Jamestown, North Dakota, USA - PPLs Lake P8 Core (1) Depth... | ecosystem: Environmental > Aquatic > Freshwater >... | reverse complement strand
GGTCAGGGCCCACTTCGCCGTCTTGAGACGCTTGCGGCTGGCGTTCGGGTCCTTGCCCTCGAACCAGCCCCACTTCACGGCCAATCGATAGAGCCCCACCCCGCCGTGCAGTTCGACGCAAAAGAGCATTACCAGATAGATCGGCCACCAGCGGCCGCTCCACACCCGGTCGGCCGACTCGAGGGGCCCGATGTCGCCCGGGTGCATCAGCATCTGATAGAGGTGCACGGAGGCGAGGAAGAACAGCGCGAAGCCGGTGAGGACCTGCACCCACCACAGCGTCGTGTCCTCGTGCGCGAGCAGCTTGCGGTGCCCGATGAAGATCCGGTATTCCCGGTAGTTCGCGGGGAATTTCCGCATGGCGAGAAACGCGTGCAGCACGACCAGCGCGAAGATCCCCGCGACGATCACTGACACAATCCCGGGGAACGCCCGCCCGAAGAAGAAATACCCCTCGAACAGCTTGGTGATCGTCCACATGAAGTCCTTGCTCACCAGGATCGACGAGACGAAGAACATGTGGCCCCACATGAATAGCCCGAGCACGAGCCCGGAGAGGCTCTGCGCGAGGTCCATGCGGGCCGGCCACCGGCTCTTGCGCGGCCGGTCGGCGAGGCCGACGCCGGCGATCACGTCGGGGGTGGTGCCCATGCGCAGCTCCGTTTTGCGGGATAGGTTAAGTTTCGCCGCAGGCCCCGCGGCGCCGTTGATGCAGATCAAACGGGTCCTCGGGGCGTCTCCTACCCTCGGCACTGGAGCGAAGGAGGGCGGGCGCCGCGGGCGCCCGAACCACGGCTGCCAATGGGCGTGCACAGGACGAGAAAGGGCCTTGATCTCCCGATCGCCGGGGCGCCCGCGCCGCAGATCGAGGCGGCGCGTCCGGCCGCGCGCGTCGCGCTCGTTGCCGCCGATTATGTCGGGTTGCGCGCTACCGTCCAGGTGCATCCCGGCGACCGCGTGCTGCGCGGCCAGCCGCTCCTCGTCGACAAACAGGGTGTGCCCTACCCCGCCCCTGCCGCCGGTCGCGTCGCCGCAGTGAACCGCGGCGAGCGGCGTGCCCTCCTCTCCGTCGTGATCGACGTCGAGGAGGACGATCGGTCCGATCGACAGATCCCCCTGTCGGCATACACGGGACGCGAGGTCGGGACGCTCGACCGCGATGCGGTCCGCGCGCTGCTCCTGGAATCGGGCCTGTGGACGGCGCTGCGCACGCGACCGTTCAGCAGAATCCCCGCGCCCGCCGCCACGCCCGAGGCGATCTTCGTCACCGCGATCGACACCCGGCCGCACGCGCCTGCGCCGGAGCTCGCTCTCGCCGACCGCGCGGCGGACTTTGCCGCGGGCGTGCAGTGTCTCGCGCAGCTCACCGACGGCCCCGTGTACGTCTGCACGGCCGCCGGGGCGCGCATTCCCGCGACCGTCGCACCGCGCGTGCGCGTCGAGGAGTTCGCCGGCCCGCACCCAGCCGGCACGGCAGGCCTGCACATCCACCTGCTGCACCCGGTGAGCCTCGCGCGCAGCGTGTGGCACATCGGTTACCAGGACGTCGCCGCGATCGGCACCCTCTTCCTGACCGGCCGCATCGACGTCGGGCGCGTGATCTCGCTCGCCGGACCGGGCATCGCGCGTCCGCGCCTGCTGCGCACCCGTCTCGGCGCCTCGACCGACGATCTGACGCGCGACGAGCTGCGCCCCGGCGAGCAGCGGATCGTCTCGGGCGCGGTGCTCGACGGGCGCACCGCGAGGGGCGACGCGACCGGCTACCTCGGCCGCTATCACCTGCAGGTGTCGGCGCTCCCCGAGGGACGCGACCGCGAGTTTCTCGGCTGGCTCGCGGCCGGCCGCGACAAGTTCTCGCTCACCGGCGTCGTGCTCGGCGCGTTTGCACGGCGGCGCCGCTTTCCGTTCACCACCACGACGAACGGCTCGCCGCGGGCGATGGTCCCGATTGGCACCTACGAGCGGGTCGTGCCGCTCGACCTGATGCCGACGTTCCTGCTGCGCGCGCTGATCACCGGCGACGACGAGCGCGCCGAGGCGCTCGGCTGCCTCGAGCTCGACGAGGAGGACCTCGCCCTGTGCACGTACGTGTGCCCCGGCAAGTACGAATACGGGCCGCTGCTGCGCAGCGCGCTCGACCGCATCGAGAAGGAGGCCTGATGGGCTGGCTGCGCGCATGGCTCGACCGTCAGGCGGTCCACTTCGAGAAGGGCGGACGTCTGGAGCGGTTGCACGCCCTCTACGAGGCCGCGGATACCTTCCTCTACACGCCACCGTCGGTGACGAGCGGCGGCGCGCATGTGCGCGACGCGATCGATCTCAAGCGCATGATGATGATCGTGGTTCTTGCCGCGGCGCCATGCGTGCTGATGGCGATGTACAACACCGGCCTGCAGGCCAACCTCGCGCTCGATCCCGCGCGTGCGGACGCGCTCGAAGGATGGCGCCACGCCGTAATCCGCGCGCTCGGGGTCGGCTACTCGCCGGCAGACTGGATCGCGAACTTCGTGCACGGCGCGCTGTACTTCCTGCCGCTGTACGTCGTGACCATGGCGGTCGGTGGCGCCTGGGAGGTGTTGTTCAGCGTGATCCGCCGCCACCCGATCAACGAGGGCTTCCTCGTCACCGGACTGCTCTTCCCGCTGATCCTGCCCCCGACGACCCCGCTCTGGCAGGCCGCGCTCGGCATCAGCTTCGGCGTCGTGCTCGCCAAGGAGGTCTTCGGCGGGACGGGCATGAACTTCGTCAACCCGGCGCTTGCGGCGCGTGCTTTCGTGTTCTTCGCCTATCCCGCCGAGATGTCGGGCGACAAGGTCTGGACCGCCGTGCCGCAAGGTGCCGCCGTCGACGGCTTCTCGGGCGCGACGCTGCTCGCGCAGATGCGCGTCATGACCGAGCCCTTCGCGACGCAGGGTCTCTCGTGGTGGAACGCATTCGTCGGGCTCGAGCCGGGCTCCATGGGCGAGACCTCGGCGGCGGCCTGTCTGATCGGTGCGGCCATCCTGATCGGTACCGGCGTGGGCTCCTGGCGGACGATGGCAGGCGTCACGCTCGGCACCGTCGCGATGGCGCTGCTGCTCAACGCGATCGGCTCGGCCGGCAACCCGTGGCTCGGCGTCCCGTTCTGGTGGCACATGGTGCTGGGAGGCTGGGCGTTCGGCACGGTGTTCATGGCCACCGATCCGGTCACCTCCCCGTTCAGCGAGTCCGGGAAGTGGGTCTACGGATTCCTGATCGGCGCCCTGGTGGTCCTCATCCGCGTGTTCAATCCGGCCTACCCGGAGTCGATGATGCTCGTGATCCTGTTCATGAACGTCATGGCGCCGGTGATCGACCACGGCTTCGTGAAGGCGAACATCAACCGCAGGAGGAAGCGTCGTGCCGCGGCTTGACTCCACGCGCTACACGCTCGCCTTCGCGACCGGCGTCTGCGTCGTGTGCGCGCTGCTCGTCGCGGTGTCGGCGGTCGGGCTGCGGCCCCGGCAGGAAGCGAACCAGCGCCTGTACATGGAGAAGAACGTGCTGCTCGCGGCCGGACTGATCCAGTACGACGAGGATCTGCCGGCCGCGGAGCTGCGGGCCATCTTCGACCGGAACATCGAGGTGCGGCTCGTCGACTTCGCGACCGGCGATCTCGTCCCGGCCGACCGCGTCGACGCGCGCGGCTACGACCAGCGCCGGGCGCGCAACGACCCCGCGCAGAGCCGGCCCGCGCCGGAGAACCGCGCCGGGATCGCGCGCATCCCGAACTACGGCCGGGTCTACTTCGTGACCCGGGAGGGCCGCCTCGAGCAGGTGGTGCTCGCCATCGAGGGACTCGGCATGTGGGGCACCGTGTACGGCTTCCTCGCCGTCGACCGCGACGGCAACACGGTGCGCGGGCTGACCTACTACGACCAGAAGGAGACGCCCGGCCTCGGCGGCGAGATCGCCAACCCGAAGTGGCAGGCGCTGTGGCGCGGCCGCAGGGTCTACGACGACAACTGGGAAGCGCGCATCACCGTCATCAAGGGCAACGCCGGACCGGCCGAGCAGGATCCCTTGCGCGTCGACGGCCTCTCCGGCGCCACGGTGACCAGCAACGCCATCACCCGGCTGACGCAGTTCTGGCTCTCCGACGTCGCCTACGGCCGTTTTCTGAAGAAGTTCCGCGCGGGAGCGAGCACATGAGCGCAATCGGAAGCCTCGCGATCGGCCGGCGGGAGCGCAGCGTCCTCCTCGACCCGGTCATCACCAACAATCCGATCGGCGTGCAGGTGCTCGGCATCTGCTCGGCGCTCGCGGTGACCACGCGGCTCGACAAGGCGCTGGTGATGGGCGTCGGCGTCATTCTCGTGGCGGCATTCGCTAACCTCGCGGTGAGCCTGGTGCGCAATTACACGCCGGGCAGCATCCGCATCATCGTGCAGCTGTCGATCATCGCCTCGCTGGTCATCGTGGTGGACCAGGTCCTCAAGGCCTACCTGTACGAGCTCTCGCTCGAGCTGTCGGTCTACGTCGGGCTGATCATCACCAACTGCATCGTGATGGGCCGCGCCGAGGGTTTCGCGATGCAGAACCCGCCGTGGCTCGCCTTCATCGACGGCATCGGCAACGGCATCGGCTACGCCCTGGTGCTGCTCGCGGTCGCGCTCTCCCGGGAGCTCCTCGGCGCGGGCAAGGTGTTCGGGCTCACGGTGCTCCCGCTCGCCAAGGACGGTGGCTGGTACAACCCGAACGGCCTGATGCTGCTCGCGCCTTCGGCGCTGTTCATCATCGCGCTCCTCATCTGGCTGCTGCGCACGCTGAAGCCGGCGCTGCAGGAGAAGGACTGACGACGCATGGAGCACTACCTCAACATCGCCATCCGCTCGATCTTCCTCGAGAACATGGCGCTCGCCTTCTTCCTCGGCATGTGCTCGTTCCTCGCGTGCTCGCGGAAAGTGGAGACGGCGCTCGGCCTGGGCGTGGCCGTGGTGTTCGTGCAGCTGCTGACCGTGCCGCTGAACAACCTCATCCTGCGCTACCTGCTCGCCGAGGGCGCGCTCGGCTGGATCGGCCCGGGCCTCGCAAGGGTGGATCTCGGCTTCCTCTCTTTCATCCTCTTCATCGGCACGATCGCCGCGGCGACCCAGGTGGTCGAAATGGCGGTCGACCGCTACGCCCCGCGGCTCTACGCGACGCTCGGCGTCTTCCTGCCGCTCATCGCGGTCAACTGCGTGATCCTCGCCGGGTCGCTGTTCATGCAGGAGCGCGACTACACCTTCGGGGAAAGCGTGGTCTTCGCCGTCGGCTCGGGCTTCGGCTGGGCGCTCGCGATCGTCGCTATGGCGGCGGTGCGGGAAAAGATGAGGTACTCGAACGTGCCCGCGGGGCTGAAGGGCCTCGGCATCACTTTCATCACCGCCGGGCTGATGTCCCTCGCCTTCATGTTGTTCTCCGGCATCCAGCTCTGAGGCGGACATGACCGCGATCGTGCTCGGCGTGGCGATGTTCACCGGCGTGATTCTGGCGCTGGTCGGACTGCTGCTGGGCGCGCGGCGCCGGCTGGTCGCGACCGGCGACGTGGCCATCGTGATCAACGACAGCGCGTCGCAGACGCTGAAGGTGCGCGCCGGCGGGACATTGCTCGGCGCGCTCACCGACAGCGGGATCTTCATTCCCTCGGCCTGCGGCGGCAAGGGCGCGTGCGGCGTGTGCGAGGTGGTCGTCCGGGAAGGCGGCGGCGAGCTGTTGCCGACCGAGACCGGCTTCATCTCGCTCGGCGAGGCGAAGCGCGGCCGCCGGCTCGCATGCCAGGTGAAGGTGAAGCGCGACCTCCGGATCGAGCTCGCGCCGGAGGTGTTCAGCGTCCGCAAATGGCGCTGCCGCGTGATCTCGAACCGGAACGTCGCGACGTTCATCAAGGAGCTCAAGCTCGCGCTGCCCGAGGGCGAGGAGGTGCCGTTCCGCGCAGGAGGTTACGTGCAGATCGAATGCCCCGCGCACCGGCTCATCTTCAAGGATTTCGACATCGATGCGCCGTTCCGCAGCGCGTGGGACCGCTTCGACCTCTGGCGCTTCCGGTCGGAGGCAGCCGCGCCGCTGACGCGAGCGTACTCGATGGCGAACTATCCGAGCGAAAAGGGCATTCTGCTGTTCACGATCCGCATCTGCTTCCCGCCGGAGTACCGCGAGGACATTCCACCGGGGATCATGAGCGCCTGGGTCTTCTCCCTGAAGCCGGGTGACGAGGTGACCGTTTCCGGACCGTACGGGGAGTTCTTCGCGCGCGAGTCGGACAAGGAGATGTGCTTCGTCGGCGGCGGCGCGGGCATGGCGCCGATGCGCTCGCACATCTTCGATCAGTTCCAGCGCCTCCAAACGAATCGCAAGGTCACCTTCTGGTACGGCGCGCGCAGCCTGCTGGAAGCCTTCTACACTCAGGAATTCGATGCGCTGCAGACCGCCAACCCGAACTTCAAGTGGCATCTCGCGCTCTCGGAGCCGCTCGCCGAGGACAACTGGAACGGGCCGACCGGGTTCATCCATCAGGTGCTCCACGACCGCTACCTGAAGGACCATCCGGCGCCGGAGGACATCGAGTACTACCTGTGCGGACCGGGCCCGATGACGCGGGCCGTGATCGACATGCTGCTCGCGCTCGGGGTGGAGCGCGAGAACATCATGCTGGACGATTTCGGCTGATGACGGCCGCCGGCGTGGAACCATAGGGGACAAGCTCATGCAGGAACTGGTCGAAGCCGTCGTGCGGGACAAGGCGAGCGAGGAGCTGATCTCCGTCGCCGCGTCGGCTTCGGTGGCCGACGCGGTGGCGCTCATGAGCCAGCGCGAGGTCGGCGCGGTGCTGATCGTGACGGAGGACGGCCTGGTCGGCGGCATCTTTACGGAGCGCGACCTGCTTATGCGCGTCGTGGCGGCGGGGCGCGATCCGAAGACGACGCCGATCTCCCTCGTCATGACCCGCGACGTCCAGTTCGTGTCGCCGGGGACCACCGTAGAGGCGGCGCTGAGCCTCATGTACGTTCAGCACCACCGCCACATGCTCGTGATCGACGGGCCGAAGGTGTACGGTCTCGTATCGATGCGCGACCTCGTCCACCGGCTGGTCCGCCACGGCCAGGGCCGGTTCGAGGCCGCCATTCGCCAGGCCGCGGCCGTGCACGCGCCGCGTTCCCGATCCGACAACATCCCGGAGAAATGACCATGCACACGCTGCTCTCGCCCCGACGGCGCACCCTCCTAAAGGTTCTCGGCGCGGCCACGCTCGCGTCCGCCGGCTGCACCGACCCGCGTTCGGGCCCGGGCGTCCGACCGCGGGAGTTCGCATTCGGCGGTCCGACGATGGGCACGCACTACACGACGAAGATCGCCGCGCCGCGGCTTACGCCGACCGCGCAGGCCGCCGCGCGCGAAGCGGTGCGCCTCGCGCTCGAAACGGTCAACCTGCGAATGTCAACCTACCTGCCCGACTCGGAGCTCACGCGCCTCAACCGGCACGCGGGCGACGCGCCGTTCGCACTCTCCCCTGACACCCTCGCCGTGCTCGACCTGGCGCAGCGGGTGAGCGAGCGCTCGGGCGGCGCATTCGACGTCACCGTCGGCCCGGTCGTCGACGCCTGGGGCTTCGGGCCGAGCAAGCTCAACCAGGTGCCGCCGGACGAGGCGTTGCGCGCCCTTGGCGCGCGGATCGGCTATCAGATGCTCACAGTGGATGCGCGTGCCGGATCGGTCACGAAGGCGCGTCCGGATGTCCGCGCCGATCTCTCCGCCATCGCCAAGGGCTTCGCCGTCGACCAGGCCGCGCGCGCGCTCGAGGCGCTGGGGTTCGGGGACTACCTGATCGAGGCCGGGGGCGAGGTCCGCACGCGCGGGCTGAATGCGCACGACGAGCCATGGCGGATCGGCATCGAGCGACCGGATGCGGCTCCGCCACAGGTTCACTGCGTCGTCCCGCTCAGCGGCATGTCGATGGCGACCTCCGGCGACTACCGCATCTACTTCGAGCAGGCCGGGCGGCGCTACTCGCACGAGATCGACCCGCGCACCGGCGCGCCGATCCGAAACGGACTCGCGTCGGCGACGGTCGTCGCGCCGGAGTGCGGCTTCGCCGACGCGATGGCGACCGCGCTGATCGTGCTCGGCCCGGAGCGGGGGCTCGCGCTGGCGGAGCGGGAGGCGCTCGCCGCCTACTTCATCGTGCGCGAGCGCGACGGCGAGTTCAGCGAACGGCAGTCGAGCGCGTTCGCGGCGCTGGGCGGACACGAGGTACACGCGGTGCGCGGCTGAGCGCGATGGACCTCCCCGCCGCCGCCGTGGTGATTCTCGCGACGCTCATCGCGTTCGCCGTCGCGGTGGCGGCGATGGCCCTGGGCGGGAAGCTCACCGGCCGCTGCCTGCGGGGCTCGTGCGGCGGGCCCGCGGCGCTCGGACCCGACGGCGAGCCGCTCTCCTGCGCCACCTGTCCGAACCGGAAGCGCTCGACGCGCTAGCCCCTCAGCCGGCGACGACCGGGATCTTGCCGATCTTCGCGCGCCACTCGGCGGGGCCGGACTTGTGGACCGCGTTCCCGGCCGGGTCGACGGCGACAATCACCGGCATGTCCCTCACGTCGAACTCGTAGATCGCTTCCATCCCGAGGTCCTGGAACGCGACGACCTTGGACCCGCGGATCGCCTTCGAGACGAGGTAGGCCGCGCCGCCCACGGCGATGCAGTACAGCGCACCGTGCTTCTTGATCGACTCGGTGGCCGCGGCCCCGCGCTCGGACTTGCCGATCATGCCGATCAGCCCGGCCTGCGCGAGCATCGGCTCGACGAACTTGTCCATGCGCGAGGACGTGGTCGGACCGGCCGGCCCGACCACCTCGTCCCGCACCGGGTCGACCGGGCCGACGTAGTAGATGAAGCGGTTGGTGAAGTCGACGGGCAGCTTCTCGCCCTTCGCCATCATCTCGGCGAGGCGCTTGTGAGCGGCGTCGCGACCCGTGAGGATCTTTCCGGAGAGCAGCAGGCGGTCGCCCGCCTTGAACTGCGCGAGGTCGGATTTCTTGAGCGTGTCGACGTTGACGCGCTTTGCCGTCGAGAGATCGAGCTCGAGCTTCGGCCAGTCGTCGAGGCTCGGCGGCTCGAACGTCGCCGGGCCGCTCCCGTCGAGCTCGAAGTGGATGTGGCGCGTCGCCGCGCAGTTCGGCAGCAGCGCCACCGGCTTGGAGGCGGCGTGCGTCGGGTAGTCGACCACCTTCACGTCGAGCACGGTGGTCAGGCCGCCGAGGCCCTGCGCGCCGATGCCCAGCGCATTCACCTTCTCGAACAGCTCGAGGCGCAACTCCTCGGCGCGGTTCTTCGGACCGCGGGCCTTGAGCTCGTGCATGTTCATCGGCTCCATCATCGCCCACTTGGCCATCAGCATCGCCTTCTCGGGCGTGCCGCCGATGCCGAGCGAGAGCATCCCCGGCGGGCACCAGTCGGCGCCCATGGTCGGCACGACCGAGAGGACCCAGTCGACGATCGAGTCGTTCGGCAGGAGCATCGCGAACTTCGACTTGTTCTCCGAGCCGCCGCCTTTCGCGGCGACGATCACCTCGACCTTGTCGCCTGGCACCAGCTCGACGTGCGTCACGCCCGGGGTGTTGTCCTTCGTGTTGACGCGCTTGCCGTCCGGGTCGGCGAGGACCGAGCCGCGCAGCTTGTTCTCGGGGTTCGTGTACGCGCGCCGCACGCCCTCGTTGACCATCTCCTCGAGCGACAGCTTCGCCTGCCAACGCACGTCCATGCCCACCCGGACGAACGCGATACCGATCCCGGTGTCCTGGCACATCGGGCGGTGGCCCTCGGCGCTCATGCGCGAGTTGACGAGGATCTGCGCCATCGCGTCCTTCGCCGCGGGCGAAGCCTCGCGCTGGTACGCCTCGTAGAGGTTCTTCAGGTAGTCGGCCGGGTGATAGTACGAGATGAACTGGAACGCGTCGGCGACGGACTGGATGAAATCTTCCTGTTTGATGACGGTCATGAGGCAGCCTCGGATGACGGGACGGCGCGCCCTGCCTCGGCGCGCGGAGGGAACGCGCAAAGTATAGCGGCGGCAGTGTCGGCCGATCTGTTCCAGGTCAATAGGCGACCAGGAACGCCGGACCATCCCGCACCAAAAAGAAAGCGGCGCCCGCTGGCGGGCGCCGCCTCAATGGAAGGCTGGACTATTTCTTCGCTGCCGGCGCGGGTGCCGCGGCCGGTTTGGCGACCGGCGCGGGCGCCGCCGCCGCAGCCGCTCCTGCCGCCTGGAACGGGCCGGGATTCACGCACGGCGACGAAACCTGGGGCGTGATCGTCTTGCCCTTGGCCTTTTCCGCGGCGATGTACTTCGCGGCGGTGCGGTTCTCCGATTCGCACTGCTGGTAGGCACCCACCTTGCCGGCGTGGGCCGTCTTCGCCGCGGCCTCGGCCGCCGCGGCTTTCTGCGCGTCGTTCAGCGTCGGCGCCGGCAGCTTGGCCAGCGCAACGCCGCTCGCCACCGCGAGCGCAACGGCGACTGCAATTGAGCGTGGTGTCATGTCTCCCCCTCAGCTGTGTTGGATCACGCCCAGGACCTGCGAGCGGGTCTCCGCCGGCACGTCGTCCGCGTACTTCTGGCGGCTCCTGCCGGCCTTCACGTCCTCGTACCAGTACTCGTGGTGCTCCTTGGCCCAGGTCTCGTCCACGTAGCCGGTGCGCATCGCCTGGTAGGCACCGCGCATGCCGAGCGTGCCGAGATAGATGTGGAAGCTCGCCATCGCGATGCCGAGCAGGCCGAAGACCATGTGGATGACGTTCGCGGTCTGCATGGTGCTGCGGGTCTGGCCGAAGTTCGGGAAGTTCAGGATGTACCCGGTCACGACGAGCGTGATCGAGATGACGATGACGAGCCCCCAGAACAGCGCCTTCTCGCCCGCATTGAAGCGGCCGGACGCCACGTGCCCGCCCTTCTTGTCGAGCATGCCGCCGAACTTCGCGATCCACTTCACGTCGTAGGCGCGCGGCAGGTTGTCGCGGATGAACATCACGATGAAGATCGGCAGCGCCACCGAGAAGATCGGCCCGACGAAGTTGTGCAGGTTCTTGGCGAAGGTCGCGAGCCACGCGAACAGCGTGTAGCCGATGACCGGAAGCAGGATGTGCTTGCCGAACGTGAGGACGAGGCCGGTGAGCCCGAGGATCGCGAACGAGATCCCCATCGTCCAGTGCGCGATCCGGTCGGCCGTGGAGAACCGCCGGATCAATCTTCCGGTAGGCCTGTCGTGCAGGCCGATCGAGCCGCGCCAGGTGTAGTAGCCGATCAGGGCCAGGAGGGCCAGGCCGATGATCGCGCCGCCGATCGTCGTGATCGGCACGCGCACTTCCCGCCAAGTCTCGCCGCGGCTCTGTACCAGCACCCCCGCCTCCGGGCCGCGCACCGTGGTGTAGCCGGGATCGCCGGACCGGACCTCGCGCCAGAGTGGCGCGTTGTTGAGCGGCTGCGTCTGCTGGCGCTGCACCTGCTGCGCCGCGGGCGATTCGTCCGCTTTGGGCTGCGGGGCCTGCTGCGCGAGCGCGGGGGCCGCGCACGCCGCCGCCGCCGCCGCCGCCGCCGCAATGACGAGTGCGGCGAAAGAGAATCTGCTCATCGCGCTATCTCCCTGACGGGCCGGTGCGGGCGTACTCGTTCTGGTACTGCGTGCGGGTAATGATCGCCCGCTCCCAGTCCGCCTGCTTGCCGCCAAATTCCGGGCTGTCCCACGGTTTCGCGTCGGGCTTGCCCTGGTACTTG
>Ga0105107_10002678_pt1 | contig 11761 bp, 7 predicted proteins | sample PPLLaktember2015_6_FD_79335 | JGI IMG/M metagenome (GOLD analysis project Ga0105107, IMG submission 79335) | Freshwater sediment microbial communities from Prairie Pothole Lake near Jamestown, North Dakota, USA - PPLs Lake P8 Core (1) Depth... | ecosystem: Environmental > Aquatic > Freshwater >... | reverse complement strand
GCCTGACGCAGTGTGGCGAAGTGATCGACATTGACCGCCAATCTCATGGCTTTCTCCAGAAAAGTCGCTTCATTATTTTCTTTTGGGTCCTGGCTTCCCCGGCGTCTTGATCTCCTCGAGGAAGATCTTCACGCTGACCCGAGTCCGGGGAGAGGCCAGCCGCAGTTCGGGTTTCGGCAGGATAATGTCCGCCTCGACCACGGCGGAAGCGGTGAGCTCGGATATGTCGATGGGGCTCGTCGTAACCTTGTCAGTCCGGCGGACTTTGCTTTCCGGACCTTTGACCAGGACCCGGGGAGGCAATATTTCGATCTTGGAGATGCCGTATCCTTCCCTGGCCTGGCCGATAACCGTGGGGACGATGTCGAGCATGACTTCCTGGGTCCGCTCCAGCTTAAGCCGGACTTTGGTGGGAGATATGCGGACCACCGCGGCGCCGGGAGGGAGGCTGATCATGGTTTCGTTCAGAGGGTATTCCTGCTGGAAGACGGAGGCCGTGCTGAGGTTGAGCTTGACGAAGACATTGGCGGCGGTTATCCCGTTGATCGTCCTGTTGGGGGCCCGGATGGTCACGTCCACCGTCGGATCAGGCTTCTCCACGAGCTCCATGTCTTGCGGAAGATTATGCGTTTCGAGGGGGATGGTCAGCGTCTTCTCGGAAAATGTCTTCTCCTCCGGGATAAGAGACACCCAGAGGACAAAAGCCAGGAGGAGAGAAAGGAGTTTGAGCCCCCAATTCCGGAGCAGCGATCTGCGGAGGGTCTTGATCATGCGCGCCCCAGATAGCTAAGCAAGGCGCCCTTCAGTTGGTCCTTGTCCCCGACCTTGGTTAGAGTGCCCTTGGTAGCCAATGAAATGCTGCCCGTTTCCTCGGAGACCACGATGACGGCGGCATCCGTCTCCTGCGACAGGCCCAGCGCGGCGAGATGCCGGGTCCGGGCCAGGAATTCTTCACCCAGGTTGTGCGACGCCGGGAGGGGCAGCAGGCAGCCAGCGGCCAGGATCTTGTTTCCCTGGAGGATGACGGCGCCGTCATGAAGGGGAGAGTGGGGGAAGAAGATGTTCACCAAAAGGTCCTTGGAGAGCAATCCATCCAGCCGCGTCCCCCGGTCGGCGAAAACCTTCAGGGAGATCTCCTTTTCCACCGCGATCAGGGCTCCGATCTTTTTCTGCGACAGGTAGTCCACAGCCAGGAAGAGGTCCTCGAGCTTCTCCTCCAGGGAGCGGAGCGAAAACGGCCGGCGGAAGGTTCGCGAACCCAGCCCCGTCAAGAAACGCCGGATTTCTCCTTGAAAAAGAACGATCACGGCGATGATGAAGTAAGTCGTGAAGCTCTTGATCAAGCGGTGAGAGACCACGAGCCGGGCCCACTGGGTGATCAAGTAGAAAAGCCCGATGATGACGATGCCGATGGCCATCTGGTAGGCGCGGGTGTCCTTGATCAAGCGGAAGAAAGAATAAAGGATGAAGGCAACAAGGAGGATGTCCAGGACGTCGACCAGCGTCATGTGACGCAGCGCGCTCAGGATATCAGTGAACATAAGCCTTTCCCTGTCCCTCCGATGGGGTACCGGCGAATCCCTGGCTCAGAATGGCCTCGGCCACAGCGATGGCCCGCTTGACGGCCTGGAGGTCGTGGACGCGGAGGAGTGAGGCGCCGCGCAGGAGGCTCACGACCGCCGCGGCGATCGTTCCCTCGAGCCTTTCGGGTGCCTCAAGCTTAAGGATCTTACCGATGAACGATTTGCGGGAGATGCCCACGACAAGCGGCCGCTCAAGGTCGGCCAACGCCCCGAGGTTGTTGAGAAGAGCGAGGTTGTGCTCGAGCTTCTTCCCGAAGCCGATCCCGGGGTCAAGGAGGAGGTTTTCCCGGGGAACTCCGCAGGACTCGGCGGCCTCCAGCCGCTCCCTCAAGAAAGCCTTGACCTCGCCGAGCAAATCGTCATAGTGCGGAGCGACCTGCATCGTCCTCGGCGTGCCCTTCATGTGCATCAGGATGAGCGCCGCGCCGCTCTCTGCCGCAAGCGGCAGCATCCGGGGGTCGAAGCGGCCGGCGCTGATGTCGTTGATGATGTCGGCGCCCGCGGCCAGGGCCGCCTCGGCGACCTCGGCTTTGGTCGTATCGACCGAGACCAAGATGCCGTTCTTCTGTTTCAGGACCTCGACGACGGGCAGGATCCGCCTTTTTTCTTCCTTGGCGGAGATGGGGCTGGAGCCGGGCCGGGAGCTCTCCCCTCCGATATCGATGATGTCCGCGCCCTCTGCGGCGAGGGCCAGGGCGCGCTCGATGGCCCGGGCGGGCTCGAAATACAGCCCTCCGTCGAAGAAAGAATCCGGCGTGACGTTGACAACACCCACGAGCCAGGTCCTCCGGCCCAGCTCAAAGGTCTTCTCTCTGGCTCGGAATCTGTAAGTCACTCCCAACGTCTATGCTTTCACCAGGTCGGGTTTGTCCAGCGGCTTGACCACCTGGGGCCCACCCGATTCTGCGGCTTGTCCGGGAGTCGCGGAGGCCGGGGTGTCCGGCTTCCGTTGCTCGGTCTGTTCCTCCGCCCGCGGCGCCTTGATGACCCCGGTGATCTTCTCGATCTCGTCCGAGTCCAGGACCTCTTTCTCCAGCAGCAGCTTAGCGATCTCGTTCAGCTTTTCCTTATTATTCTCGAGCAGTTCCTGGGACCGGTTGTAGCTTTTGCCGATGATTTTCTTGACCTGTTCGTCGATCAGCTCGGCGGTCCGCTCGCTGAAATTCTTGTTCATGGCGAGGTCGCGGCCCAGGAAGATGAGGTCGTCCCGCTCGCCGTAGGCGAGGGGTCCCAGCTCGGACATCCCCCATTGGCAGACCATCTTGCGGGCGATCTCCGTTGACTTTTCGAAGTCGTTGGCGGCGCCCGTGGTGGTCTGGCCGAGGAGCAGGATCTCGGCCACCCGGCCGGCCAGAAGCACGGAAAGCTGAGCCTCGAGATACTCCTTACTGTAGGTGTAGCGGTCATCGAGGGGGAGCTGTTGAGTCAGGCCCAGGGCCAGCCCGCGGGGGATAATCGTCACCTTGTGGATGGGGTCGGCTTCGGGGATGAGCTGGGCGACCAAGGCATGGCCGGCCTCGTGAAAGGCGGTGCTCCTTTTCTCCTCGTCGGAGATGATCATGCTCTTGCGCTCAACACCCATCAGGACCTTATCCTTGGCCATTTCCATGTCGTTCATAGTCACGTTCGCCTGGCCGTATCGCGCCGCGAGCAGGGCGGCCTCATTGACCAGGTTGGCCAGGTCGGCGCCGCAAAAACCGGGGGTCGAGCGGGCCAGGACCTTGAGGTTGACATCGCTGTTGAGCGGGATCTTGCGGACGTGGACCTGGAGGATCTCCTCGCGGCCCTTGACGTCGGGCATGTTGACGACGATGCGGCGGTCGAAGCGGCCGGGGCGGAGCAGAGCGCTGTCCAGGATGTCGGGACGGTTGGTGGCGGCGATGAGGATGATCCCCTCATTGGAGTCGAAGCCGTCCATCTCGACCAGGAGCTGGTTGAGCGTCTGCTCGCGCTCGTCATGTCCGCCGCCCAGACCGGCGCCTCGCTGGCGGCCCACAGCGTCGATCTCGTCGATGAAGATCAGACAGGGGGCGTGCTTCTTGCCCTGGTCAAAAAGGTCGCGGACCCGGGAGGCGCCGACGCCGACGAACATTTCAACGAAGTCGGAGCCGCTGATCGAGAAGAAGGGGACATCGGCCTCGCCGGCCACGGCCCGGGCGAGCAGGGTTTTGCCCGTTCCCGGAGCCCCGACGAGAAGCACTCCCTTGGGGATCCGGCCGCCGAGCTTCTGGAAGCGTTGCGGGTCCTTGAGGAAATCGATGATCTCCTTGAGCTCCTCCTTGGCTTCCTCGACTCCGGCAACGTCCTTGAAGGTGGCCTTTTTCTGGGTGCTGGAAAACAGCTTGGCCCTGCTCTTGCCGAAAGACAGGGCCTTGTTCCCACCGGACTGCATCTGCCTCATGAAAAAGACCCAGAAGAGGATGAGCAGGACGATCGGGAACCAGGTGAACAGATAAGACGCCCAGGAATTGCGGTTGATGTCGCGGACAGTGATGGCCACCTGGTGCTCCCGGAGGATCTTGACCAGGTCGTCATACTGAGTCGGGGTGACGGTCTTGAAGGTCTCTCCGGTGTCCCTGTACTTGCCCCGGACCTGGGTCCCAGTGAGGGTCACTTCGTCCACCCGGTTGGCCTCGACATCGCTCATGAACTGGCTGAAATTCACCTCTCTCTTGGTCAGGTTGGGCGACTGGAGGAGGCTCCAGAGGAGGATGATGATCACCCCGGCGGAGATCCAGAAGAGGACATTCTTCATATTTCTATTTCTTTTGCGCGGCATATTTTTTCCTTTTGACGGACCTATTTTAGCACTTTCCCCGCCTGATTGACAATATTTTGAACAGGCCGGGCAAAGGGCCTGGCGCTCTTTCCGGGTCCGGCAGGAAACAACGGCTTGACGATTATAACGTCCCGTATTTTTTCAGGTTTACCTCGTATTTTTCTTTCTGGTGGGCGAGGATCTCCTTGAACCGCGGATCGTCCCTCAAGTTATCAAAAAAAGAGTTCGTGTTCAGGAACGGATATTCATACATATAGTCGAGCAGCTCCGGGAATCCTTTTTCTATCCCGAGCCTGATGTTTGCGATCGCCTCGTCCTTAAGACCGACGGCGGCATACACCCGGGACAGGAGGTAGGAATAGTACACGGGATTGGCCTCTGCGGGCTTGACCAAGGCCAGGGCCTTCTCTTTTTCCCCTTTGGCAGCGGCAAGAAAAGCGGCGGTGAAGTCAATCCCCGTGTTTTTGGGATTGAGGTTCTCGGCGATGGCGATTTCGTTCTCCGCCTCCTCGAATCTGAGCTGGTTGATCAACATCCGGGCGTAAAACAACCTGGACGAGAGGTCCTCGGGGTTCATGTCGAGGGCCATTTTGGCGTCGGCGCTGGCCGCTTCCCCCCTACCTGCGCGCTCGTAGCCCATGGCCCTGTGGGTGAGCGTGTTTGAGTTCGGCCCTCCCAGGTTGAGGGCTTTCGTATAGAATTCGATGGCCTGGGCAGACAGGAGGATGCTCCTGTAGAAGTCGGCGATGTTCTCATTGACGACGGGGTTGTCCGGTTCGATCTGGCGGGCCTTTTTATACAGGAGATAAGCCGCGTCGTTATCTCCGCTCAAAAAATAAGCCCACCCCAGCCCACAATTCGTACCCGCGGATCGAGGGTTGATATCATAGGCTTGCCGGTAGAACTTTATCGTCTGCTCAAGGTCTTCCTTTTTCTTGGTCTTAACGTATAGGGCCTGATAGGTGTCCCCGAGCCCCCAGTAGGGCCAGGCAAACTGGGGGTCCTCCCGGCTGGAGTTGTTGTACAGAGCGATGGCCGATTCGAATTCCTGTTTGGCCGCCTCGGTCAGCGGGGCATATGGCTCCTGAGCATCGAGAAGCTCTCTGAGCTTTCGTTCCGCTTCCCTTCCGAGGGAGTAATACTTGTAGGCCTGGGTGGAAATTGTCGGGACCGTGGACGGCAGCAGTGGCACTTCCAGCTTCAGATCGGCAAGGACTTTGGCCGCCAGCTCTTCGGGAACAGTCAAGATCTTCTCGTACTTCTTGTCCATTCCCCCGGAACCGACGACATTTCCGGTATCCGCCTCTTTGAGCTCGTAGGTGACCCGCAGATCATTCTCCACCCGCAAAAAATTGGCGGTGAGCAGGTGACTGACCCGCAGATTGGCGGCGACGGCTTTCAGGTCCGTGGACGAATAGTCTGTCTTTTTCTCCAGCCCCAGCATGGCGATCGCCGTATCGACGACATCGGTGCTGAGGACCGAAAGCTGTCTTGCGTCCTGGCGAAGCGCGATGATCGAAAGCGTGGCCAGGGCGTCCCTCAAGAAATCCAGCTCCGGGTTTGTGTTCATGTTCTCGAAGGGAAGGACGGCCAATATGGGCTTTTCCGTGGGAATGGGTTCCGGTTTTTCCCGGTTTAAAGTGCGCCACAGAACGACCGCGCCGCTCGCCAGGATGAGAACTCCCAAGGTCGGCAGGAGGATCTTCCTCCTCAAGACGATCCGGCTGAGCCCGCTTAGAGCACTCGCCCTCTTCCGGGGGAGTATCCTCTCGGCGGTGGGGAATTCCCTTTCCAATTCACTGAGGGCCGCACACAGCTCCTGTGTCGTCTGGTATCTCTTCTCCCTCGTTTTTTCCAGGCACTTCAAGATGATCCTGGAGAGGGCTTCGGGCACCTGGAGGTTGAGCCTCCGCGGATCGGGAGGAGGTTCGGTCTTGTGTTTGACGGCGATGCTCAGGGCGGATTCGCCGTCGAAGGGCACCTTGCCTGTGACCATCTCAAACAGGATCACTCCCACGGAGTAGATGTCCGATCGGAAATCGGCAGACTTCCCCTCCACCTGTTCGGGGGACATGTATTCGGCCGTCCCCAGCATGACGCGGCCTCCCGTGATCCCCTTTTCTTCGAGGCCGCGGGCCAGCCCGAAATCCATGATCCGGGCGTTTCCTTCATGGTCCACCATGATGTTCCTGGGCTTGAGGTCGCGGTGGACGATCCCCAGCTTATGGGCTTCGCCCAGCCCTTCGCAGAGCTGCTTTCCGAGAAAGACGGTCTGGGCGGGGCTGAGCCTCCCCATCATCCGGATGACGCTCTTGAGGTCTTCCCCATGGACATATTCCATCGTGATGTAGGGGATCCCTTGCTCCTCATTGATATCGTGCATCCGGCAGACGTTCTTGTGGGTGATCTTGCGAGACAGCCGGACCTCTTCGCGGAACCGTTCGAGGGTCTTGGGCCGGGAGGCCAGCTCCGGCCGGATCAGCTTGAGGGCGATCGTGTCCTGGATCTTCTTGTCATAGACTTTGTAGACCTTTCCCATCCCGCCGCTGCCCAGTTCCTCGATGACCTCATACCGCCCGGCAAAAAGCTCCCCTCTCTCAAGGTCCAGGGGCGGGCCTTCGAACGTCTCTGTTTGTGAGACCCGGGCCTCACCTGACTGGGGAAGCGGAGAAGCACACGAGCCGCAAAACCGGCTGTTCGACGGGTTATCGGCCTGACACTGGGGGCATTTCATGGACGGCTTGATCGATCGGCTTTGTTCCTAAAGGATAAACACGGACAGGGCAAATGTCAAATGCCGCGGCTTTCGTTGACAAGGGACGAGCAATTGGGATAAACGAAGGGGGAAAGGACGAGCATGAGCCTCCATCCTGTCGACCTGACGATCATCTTGGTCTATCTCGCGCTCATGGCCATGATCGGTTTTATCATTAAGAACAGGGCGACCAAGAAGGTGGACTCTTACTTTCTGGCCGATCGCAATGTTCCCTGGTGGATGCTGGGATTGGCCGGCTGCTCGAGCTACATCGACATCGGCGGCACGATGTCCATGGTCGGGGCGCTCTATTACCTCGGCCTCAAGTCCGTCTGGGCGACGCACATATACTGGGGCTGGTTCATCATCTGTTTCTACATGGCCTTCCAGGCGAAGTACATCCGGCGCTCCGGGGTCATGACTTTCGCCGAGTGGAACGAGACACGGTTCGGGGCCACTCGCGACGCCGAGGCGGCCCGGGTGTCGGCGGCCGTCTTCCTCCTCGTTCTGATGATCTTCAACTTGATGTTCATTGCTGTTGGCACGGGAAAATTCGCCGAAGAGTTCCTGCCCTTCAGCCGCTGGGAATCCACCCTGATCGTCTTCGCGGTCGTCGGAGTGTATGTCATCCTGGGCGGATTTTTTGGCGTCATCCTGACCGATATCTTCCAGACGGCCCTGATCGCCGTGGGGGCGATCGTCCTCACCGTGATGGCCTTTCGCGCCGGCACTCCCGACGCTTTCCTGGCGCAAAAGGATGCCGCCTGGGGCTCGCTCGCGCCGACCTGGCATCTCTGGCCTTCCTTCATGCAGACCACGGCGCCCAGTTACCAGCATTTCTTTCCCTTCGGCCCCATCCTCATGGCCGGGTTCTACTGGCTGATCTTCCGGGTGCTGGCCGGGCCGAACGTCTGGGACTTCCAATTTTTCCTGACGACGCGCTCGCCGCGCGATGCCTCGCTGGCCGGGGGACTGTGGACCGTGGGCTACACGCTGCGCTGGATCATCGGCTGCGCTTTCATGGTCCTGGGCATCCTTTATCTGGGCTCCGAAGCCGGGTTCGACGCCGAGAAGATCATGCCGCTCGTCCTCAAGAAGCTGCCGCTTGGCGTGCGCGGGCTGTTTATGTCTGTCCTGCTGGCAGCCCTCATGTCTACGATCAGTGCTATGGTCAACGTCACCAGCTCGGTCGTAACCAACGACTTCATCAGGCGCTATGTGCGGCGGCCGTTCACCCAGAAGCAGCTGGTTCGCCTCGGACAGCTCGCTTCAGTCTTCGCCCTGCTCATCGGCTTCGCCTTCAGCCTGTCTTTCACCCACATCGTCACCGCCTGGGAGACAATGGTTTTTGTCTGGGTCACGGTCATCCTGGTGCCGGCAACTTTGCGCTGGCACTACTGGCGGTTCGGCGCTAAGGCCTTTGTCTGGAGCATGGCCGTTTCGGTGGTGCTCGTTTTGTCACGAGTGGTCATGCTGCCGCATCTTCCGGCCTATGCGGCCTTAGCCCTTGATGTGGGGCTTTGTTTCGTAACGACGCTCATCGCCGCCGCCCTGACCAAGCCGGCGGACATAGAGGTTTTGGTCAAATTTTATTCGCGGGTGCGGCCGTGGGGGGTGTGGGGTCCCGTGAGACGGGAGGCGGTAAGGCGCGGGCTGGTCCCGGCCAGCGACAGGATGCCGGCCACCGACGCACTCAACGGTCTTCTGACCGCTGTCTTTCAGTTTTCGATCGCCCTGTTTGTCTTCTCTTTCTTTTTGCGGCGGTGGCCGAGCTTCCTGACCTGGATGGCACTGACCTTGGGGCTGGCTGTCATCCTCTATTTCACCTGGTACAAGACTCTCCCGGCCAAGGATGAGGTTTGATGACGGCGCCGCTGCGCGTCCACCTGATCTGCAACGCCCATCTTGATCCGGTCTGGCAGTGGCGCTGGGAGGAAGGCGCCGCCGAGGCGTTGGCCACATTCCGGAATGCGGCGGTCCTTCTCCGCGAGCACAAAGGTTTTATTTTCAACCACAATGAGGCGCTGCTTTACCGTTGGGTCGAAAAATACGACCCGCCGCTCTTCCGGGAAATTCAGGCTCTTGTCCGGGACGGGCGCTGGTCGATAGCGGGCGGCTGGCATCTCCAGCCGGATGTGAACATGCCAGGGCTCGAATCCGTCATCCGCCAGGTCATCGAAGGAAGGCGTTACTTCCTGGAGAAATTCAGAGTGCGGCCGCGCGTTGCCTACAACTTTGATTCCTTCGGTCACGGCGGCGGGTTGCCGCAAATTCTGAGGCTGGCCGGCTACAGAATGTACATCCACATGCGGCCGCAAAAGGAGGAGATCAGCCTTCCGGCCGACCTCTACCGGTGGAGGGGAACCGACGGGTCGGAGATTCTGACCCTCCGCATCGAGACCGGCCTCTATCACAGCGAGCGGGATAACCTTGAAGAAAAACTGAAGGAAGGAGTTGACCTGGCCCTCCGACTCGAGCGGGACGTGGCGGTCTTCTGGGGCCTGGGAGACCACGGCGGCGGCGCAACCCGGGAGGCGCTGGCCGCGATCGACGCGTTCATCGTCCGGGAAAAAGGGGTCGAGATCGTCCACAGCACGCCGGAGCGCCTTTACGAGGCCCTCAAGGCCGGGCGACGGACGGCCCCGGTCGTCGAAGGCGATCTGCAGCGCGTATTCACCGGTTGTTACACCTCGCTGGCTCGGGTCAAGAGAAAAGCCGAAGAGAGCCTCGGCGCTCTCGTTCAAACGGAAGCCCTCTGCGCCGCCTCCTGGTGGCTGACGGGTGATGAGTTTCCGGCAGAGGAGCTGAGCGGGGCCTGGCGCGATCATCTTCTCAACGATTTCCACGACATTTTGACGGGCTCGTGCTCGGAGCCCGCGGAAAAGGACGCCCTCGACCTCTACGGGAAGGCCTTGGAGACGGCCCGGCGGGCGCGGTTCCGGGCGGCCTCGAAATTGAACCGCTCGCTGGGAACTGGAGGAAATGTTCCCCTGCCGGTCACTGTTCTCAACTCGAACCCCGCCCTGGCCGGGGCTCCTGTCGAAGTCGAGTGCACGGCCGATTACCGGCCGTTCTGGAAAGGGGAGTGGCATCTCCGGGTTTTCGGCGGAGACGGACGCGAGGTTCCTTCCCAGGAAGAGCAGCCGGAGGCGCTCCTGCCGTTCAATTGGCGGAAGAAAGTCTGCTTCCTGGCCGACCTCCCGGGTGTGGGCGCGTCCCACTTCGAGGTCAGGGCTCGTCCCGGAAAGAGGAGACCCGCGCTGACTTCGCCGGACAACCCCTATTTAAAATATAGATTCGATAGGAATAGGGGACTTATCACCTCTCTCCAGGGTCGCGACCAAACTCCGCTTCTCGAAGGGCCGTTGCTCGAGCCGCTCGTCATCAAAGACCGGGGGGACTCTTGGGGGACGGGCTGCTTCGAATACCGGGAGGTCATCGGCCGGTTCCGGTTCGAGCCGGGAAGCCTGAAGGTCATCGAAAAAGGGCCGGTCCGGACGATCACGGAATCGGTCTTAGTGTACAAAAAGAGCAGGATCGTCCTCCACACGATTGCCTACCCGGCCTGGCCGGTTCTTGAATTCCGCCTCCGCGTTAATTGGAACGAGGAGCGGGCCATGTTGAAGTTCGCCGTACCAACCAGGCTTCGCAGCGGCCGGGTTCTCTGCGAAGTCCCGGGCGGGGCCATCCATCGCCCGGCGGACGGCCAGGAACACGTTTTCGGCCGCTGGGCCCTCATCGAAGAGGATAAAAAAGGTCGCGGCCTGGCCCTGGCGGTCATCGGGGTCGGCCCGCATGGGCTCGACTTCAAGGACGGGGAGCTGCGCGTTTCCGCGCTGCGGAGCGCCGCCTATTGCCACGAACGGGGCTTCAAGCTGGGGGCCTCTCCGGCCCGGAAATTCATGGACCAGGGTGAGCACGAGATGCGGTTTCTCATCACGGCCGGCGAGGCTGAGCATGTCCGGCGCTCCGTCGCGTCGCTGGCCGATTGGCTGGGCTCGCCTCCTTATGCTTTGGCCCACCTGCCCTTGGGCGAGACAAAGGCCGGGGTGGATAATGATGGAGAATTGAACGAATGCCAGGTGGCGAAAGAGGTTGGGCCGGGAGAAAATAAGGAAGAAGAGGGATTTTCGCTGCTTGCCTTAAACCCGGAGAATATCCGCCTGACCGCCTGCAAACTCTCTTGGGACGGAAGAGCGCTCGTCCTCCGGCTCCATGAGACTTCCGGTCAAGAGACGTCGGCCCGGCTGGTTTTGAATCAACCCCTACGGGTGATCAACCTTGAGTTTACGCCTTTCGAGATCAAGACCTTGCGCATCGAGCCATCCGGCGCCTGGCGCGCGGCGAACCTGATCTCCGAGACCTGAGACCTGACCATTCGATATCATAGAGCGTCAGACCGGGTTATCGGATATAATGTGACGACTGTGGAGATCGTAAAATGACGCATCCCCGGCACATCGCCCTGCTTCTTTTGGCTCTTCTGATCGGTTTGGCGGGCTGCTCCAAAGAGCGGCCGGTGGCTGACACGATCATCAGCAACGCCAGAGTCTACACCGTCGACGCCAGGCAATCCTGGGCGGAAGCCGTCGCCATTCGGGGCGATCGTATCCTCACCGTCGGCTCCGGAAAGGAGGCGATGCG
>Ga0105107_10002676_pt1 | contig 11771 bp, 8 predicted proteins | sample PPLLaktember2015_6_FD_79335 | JGI IMG/M metagenome (GOLD analysis project Ga0105107, IMG submission 79335) | Freshwater sediment microbial communities from Prairie Pothole Lake near Jamestown, North Dakota, USA - PPLs Lake P8 Core (1) Depth... | ecosystem: Environmental > Aquatic > Freshwater >... | reverse complement strand
GGAGCGCCGTTCCGCGACGAGATCTACCCGGAGTACAAGGCGCACCGCGACGCCCAGCCCGAGGACCTCTCGGCGCAGCTCCCCGCGGTGCGCGAGCTGGTGGACGCCTACCACCTCCCCGTGCTCGAGGTGCTCGGCGTCGAGGCCGACGACGTGATCGCGACCCTGGTGGCCAGGCTTCCGCCGGACTGGCGGGCCACGATCCTGTCCACCGACAAGGACCTGATGCAGCTGGTCGGCGAGCGCGTGCAGCTGCTCGACACCATGAAGGATCGCCGCTACGGGCGGGCGGAGGTGGAGGAGCGCTTCGGTGTGCCGCCCGAGCGGGTGCTCGACGTGCGCGCCCTGGTCGGCGACACGAGCGACAACATCCCCGGCGTGAAGGGGATCGGCGACAAGGGCGCCGCCAAGCTGATCGCGGAGTGGGGCGACCTCGAGAACCTGCTCGCCCACGCCGACGAGATCCCCCAGGCGCGCACCCGCAACGCGCTGCGCGAGCAGGCGGACCGCGCCCGGCTCTCGAAGCGGCTCGCGGCGCTCAAGGACGACGTCGAGCTGCCGCTCGCGTTCCCGGCGCTCGCGCGCCGCGAGCCGGATCGCGAGCGGCTGCGCGCGCTGTTCCGGCGCCTCGAGTTCGGCCGGCTGCTCGCGGACCTCGACGGCGGTGCAGCCGCCGCGGCGCCGCCGCCCACCGCGCTCGCGACGGCGCCGGCTGCGCCGGTGCAGCTCGAGGTCGTACGCGACGAGGCCGCCCTCGAGTCGCTGCTCGCGCGCCTGGCCGCGCTACCGCGCGTGATCGCGCTGCCGGTGGGCGGCGGCGAGAACGCACTGCGCGAGCCGCCCGTCGGCATCGCCTTCGCCTTCGATTCCGGCCATGCGGCCTACGTGCCCTTCGGCCATCGCTCGTTGATCGAAGCGCCGTCGCTGCGGGCCGGACAGGTGGCGGAGCGGATCGGGCAGCTGCTCGCCGAGCGGCCCTGGGGCGGGCGCGGCACCAAGGCGCTGGCTTGCTGGCTCGGCGAGGCGGGCCAGGCGCCGCTCGCGCCGGCCTGCGACGTCGAGATCGCCGCCTTCCTGCTCGATCCGGCGGCGGCGCGGTCGACGCCCGCGCTGGCCTCGCTCCACCTCGGCCGGCGCCTGCAGTCGTGGCAGGAGCTCGCCGGCCGCGGCGCGAAGGCGGTCGCCGCCGCCGATCTCCCGGTCGACGCCACCGCCGCGTGGGCCGCCGAGAAGGCGTGCGCCGTCGTCGAGCTGCTGCCGATCCTGGAGGAGCGCCTCGGCGCCGACGGCCTCGCCGAGCTCTACGCGCAGGTGGAGATGCCACTCGCCGCAGTGCTGGCGGGCATGGAGCGGACTGGCGTGCGGGTGGACGAGGCGGTGCTCGGCTCGCTCTCGCGCGAGTACCAGGCGGAGCTCGCGCGGATCGAGGAGGAGATCCACCGCCTGGCCGGCGGGCCGTTCCAGATCGCCTCGCCGCGGCAGCTCCAGGCGGTGCTCTTCGAGAAGCTCAAGCTGCCCGTCGTCCGCAAGACGAAGACCGGCTACTCCACCGACGAGGCCGTGCTCGAGCAGCTCTCGGCGCAGCACCCGCTGCCGGCGCGGATCCTGGCCTATCGCCGGCTCGCGAAGCTCAAGAGCACCTATGTGGACGCGCTGCCGCCGCTGGTCGATCCGAAGACCGGCCGCATCCATCCCACCTTCCATCAGACCGGCGCCGCCACCGGCCGGCTCTCGGCCTCGGACCCGAACGTGCAGAACATCCCGATCCGCAGCGAGGAGGGCGTGCGGATCCGAGAGGCGTTCGTGCCGCGCGAGGGCTGGCTGCTGGTCTCCGCCGACTACTCGCAGGTGGAGCTGCGCATCCTCGCCCACTTCTCCGGAGACGAGGAGCTGCTGGCCGCCTTCCGCAGCGGCGAGGACGTGCACCGGCGCACGGCGGCCGGCGTGCTGGGCGTCGCGCCCGAGGCGGTGAGCGCCGACCAGCGAGCGCGCGCGAAGGCGATCAACTTCGGGATCATCTATGGCTCGACGGCGTTCGGGATCGCCAACCAGCTCGGCATCGCGTCGGCCGACGCGCAGAAGACCATCGACGCCTACTTCGCGCGCTATCGCGGCGTGCGCCGCTTCCTCGACGAGACCGTGCTGCGCGCGCGCGAGCAGGGCTACGTGCGCACCCTGCTGGGCCGCCGCCGCTACCTGCCGGACCTCGGCTCGCGCAACCGGGTGCTGCGCAACGCCGCCGAGCGGATGGCGGTCAACACCGTGATCCAGGGCACTGCGGCGGACCTGATCAAGAAGGCGATGGTGGACGTGGACGCCGCGCTGGGCGCGGCCGGGGCCCAGGGGAAGATGATCCTGCAGGTCCACGACGAGCTGGTCTTCGAGGCGCCCGCCGGCGAGGCGGCGGCGGTGGGCGAGCTCGCGCGGGCGCGCATGGAGGGGGTCTTCGCGCTGACCGTGCCGCTGGTGGTCGAGGTCGGGTCGGGACACAACTGGCGGGAGGCGCACTAGGCAGAGGGGCGGCAGGTCGGCCCCAGGGGGCCGGGGGCGAATAGCCACCCCGGGGCGGCGTCGAAGGGCCCGGAGGTGGGGTCTGCCGATGATGCCTCTCATGACGGCGCTGACGTCTACGCTGCCCGCTACATCGCTCGCCGGTCTGACCGGTGGCTGGGTGGGCGCAGCCTCGCGGTCCTCGGATCGCACGAGGCGCGCAGAGGAGAGCAGGGCGATCACGGCGTCTCCCGACGGGTCGGGTCCCGACGACCGCGAAGCGGTCGAGCGGGCCCGCCGAGGCGATCCCGAGGCGTTTCGCGTGCTGGTCGAGCGCTACCAGGCGCGGGCCTACCGGCTCGCGCTGCGCGTGCTGCGCGACGAGGAGCGCGCGCGCGACGCGGTCCAGGACGCCTTCCTCAAGGCCTACGTGAACCTCGATCGCTTCGAGGGGCGCTCGAGCTTCTACACCTGGCTGTATCGGCTGGTGATGAACCTCTGCCTCGACGCCCGGCGGCGCGATCACTCCTCGCGGATCGTCGAGACGCCGGAGCCGGCCGACCTGGATCGGCTCGGATCGCCCGACGCCCGGCCCGCCGACGAGATGACCTTCCGCGAGCACGAGCAGGGGCCCGAGGCCGCGCTCGATCGCGGCCAGCTCCGCGCCGCGCTCGCGCGCGCGATCGACGAGCTGCCCGACGCCGCCCGCGAGACGCTGATCCTCCGCGAGGTCGAGGGGCTGAGCTATGCCGAGATCGCGGAGGCGCTCGAAATCCCGAAGGGCACGGTGATGAGCCGGCTGCACTACGCTCGGCGCCGCGTCCAGGAGCTCCTGCGGCGGGCCGGTGTGGTGGAGCTGGAGAAGAAGGCCGACACGAGCGGCGGAGACCCGACATGAGCGCCTGCGAGCGGATCGGCCCCTTCCTGGACGCGTATCACGACGGCGAGCTCGGGCGGCTGCGCCGCCGGACGGTGCAGCGGCACCTTGGCGGCTGCCGGGACTGTCGCGACGAGCTCGCAGCGCTCGGCGGGATCGGAGCGTGGGTTCGCGATTCGATCGAGGCCGCTCCCGCGCCCGACGTGTGGAGCGACATCCGCTGGCGTCTGCCCGCGCGCCGCCCGCAGCCGGCGGGCGCTCGCCAGGAGCGGCGCCCGGTCCGGCCCGGTCGGGCGGCCTTCGGCGTGCCCGCCCTCGGCGCCGGCGTGGTGGCGGCGGCGATCGCGCTGCTGGTCCTCGTGGGCCCGCCCGACCTGTTCGGCCCGGCGGCTGTCAGCGTCGTGCGCTCGCTCAACACCCACGGCCGGCCGGTCATGGTGCTCGATGGGCCGGGCGACGCGACGATCATCTGGTTGATGGACGACGAGGGGGTCCAGAGCGCGGAGGACGCAGACAGTGTCTGGATCTGATGCAGCGATCGCCGCCGGCCGGCCGCGCAGCCGGCTATTGCGCACTCCTTGTTCCCTCGCGACCGGCGCCGCCCTCCTGGCAGGGCTGGTCCTCGCCGGCCCCGCCATCGCCCAGACGGCGCGCCGCGTGGCCCTGGACCTGACCGTCAGCCACGCCTCTCCGCATCCCGGGCCGATCGATCCCGAGTCCGCCCAGCTCCACGAGAGGCTCCGGAACGACTTCCGCTACCAGAGCCTGCGGGTGATCGAGCGGCGGCGGCTCGACCTGCGGACCGGCGAGATCGGAGGCCTCGACCTGCCGAGCGGCAAGCGGGTGCGCGTCCGGCCCCTGCACATGGGCGCGGGTGGGGTCCTGCTGGCGGTGGACATCGAGAACACCCTGCACACCGACATGCGCGTCCCGGACCGGCAGCCGGTGGTGATCGGGGTGGATCGCTACGGCGACGGCAAGCTGATCCTGACCCTCGAGCCGCAGATCCCGGCCGACTAACGCGTCCCCTCGGGGTCCAGAAAAAACGCCTGCCCCGAAAAAAAAATTCAGGTCCGGTGACACCTTCCTCCGGCGCCGGCCACTTCCCTAGTGACAGCACGAATACATCCCCTTCCCAGGGAGGCCCGGATACCGAATGGTACCCGGGCCTTTCCTCGTCTGGGCCCCTGCGAGCGCCTTGGCCTGCTCGAAGGCTCACCACACGCTCCTCGCCCGCGTCGTCGGGGATTGGACCTTTTCCGGCAGGTCTCGGTAGCGGACGGCCACTCTCTTCCGATTGGGGTCGCGCGGGTGCGTCTCGGCTGGTGGCTCGGCTCGCAGGCGGCCGGCGTCGCCTCGCAGGACTCGACGATCACGGACTTCCGGATCGAGGGAAAGGGGCGGGCCGAGGGCAGCGCGACGACGGGCAGCGAAACGGGCTCCAGCAACGGTCGAGTTCTTCTTCGTGCAGGAGTCCGGGGCGCGCCGGCGGTGCTGCTGAGCGTCACCGCGCAGGCCACCGCCTCGAACCTGCTGCCGGACTCGAATACGGCCTCTGCCGAGTACACCTTCCAGATCGACATCGGCGACGAGGACCGCGACGGGTTGCTCGACGCCTGGGAGGACGAGGGGATCGACGTCGACAACGACGGCACGCCCGAGATCGACCTGCCCGCGTTCGGCGCGGACCCGAGGCACAAGGACGTCTTCGTCGAGCTCGACGCCATGACGGGCGCGGCCGTCGATCCCCAGGCGATCGGCATGGTCGAGGGCGCATTCGACCGCGCGCCGGCCGCGCTGATCGACAATCCGGACGGGCAGGCCGGCGTCAGCCTGCACGTCGACATCGACGAGACGAGTGTGCCCCACCAGGCGCTCAGCGGTGGCTCCTGGCCGTCCGCCTTCGACACGATCGAGTCCCAAGCACTTCGGCTCGGCGACGGATCGCGCCTGCCCCGACTGGGAGCTCGTGAAGACGGCCCGGCAGCGCGTGTACCGCTATTGCCTCTGGGCCGACACGCTCGCGCTCTCGAGAGCCTCGGCTCGACGGTCCGGCCGGGCGCATGATCCTCTAGGGGACTCCAACTTCGAAGACGGCGCGGCCCGGGATCCGTCCTCGATCCCGATCGAGCTCGACCCGGACACCACCGCATTCATCCGCAGCCTCGCGGTCGTGGACTACTCGACCGTGCCCGAGCCGAGCGGCACCGCGGCGGGCATGCTGGCGGTCGCCGTCCTCGCGGCGCGCTCCGCGCGGCGCCCGCCGGCCGTCAGCGCGAACCCCGAAGCCTCCGGCTAGCGACTCCGATCCAGCGCGAGCTGCGCCTCGCGGCGCACCGCCGGGCGCGGGTCCGCGCTGTGCGCGACGAGCCAGGGGCGCAGCCGCGGATCCTCGGATGCGCCCGCCACCCGGATCAGCTGCAGCAGGACGGGGCCGTCGAGCGGCTCCTCGGTGAGGGCGCGCAGCCGCGCGCCGGCGTCGAAGCCCGGCGCGCCCTCGAGCAGCTTCGCCAGCGCGAGGCGCTGTGAGCTCGGCAGGCCGGGCGCGTCGGCCCAGGCCGCAAAGGCGGCGGTGGTCGGCGCGTCGAGGAAGCCGGGCACCGCGCGCAGCGCGACCAGCTCCGCCAGCGCGTCGCCGCGCAGCCGCGCGACGCCGGAGGCGAGCTCCGCGAGCAGCACGGCCCGCAGCTCGGTCGTGACGCCCGTGCGCGCGGTCGCCAGCGCGGCCCAGCGCCGCGCGATCGCGAGGATCGCCTCGCCGTCCGCGCCCGCCAGCCGCCATTCCTGGCCGGCGCCCTGGAACGAGACCCAGGGGAAGCGAGCGGCGATCGCCGAGAACTCGGGGCGCTGCGCGCTGCGCGACAGGAAGAGCAGCGCGCGGTCGCCGGCGCGGAAGGCCGGGAAGCCCTCGGCGTGCGGGGAGAAGTCGAGCGTCGGGCCCGGCGCGCTGCCGCGCAGCGTCTCGATCACGCGCACCCGGAACCAGTCCTGGCGGTCGCTGCCGTCCGGCGCCTGCCATAGAGATGCGTCGGTCTCGAACTCCACCACGGCGGCGAGGTCGGCGCCGAGCAGCCACTGGCGGAGCGTCGCGCGCTCGAACAGCACGTGGGCGCGCGCGCCGCTCGCGCCCAGCCCGATGGCGAGGCCGAGGGCGAGGGCGGCGAGCCGGCGCCGCGCAGCACCGGTCACGGGTCCAGCCCGTCGAGAACGGCGTTCATCTCGCCCTGCAGCAGCGGGTCGGCCTGGCCGCCGATGTTGTTCTGGAACACGGTGCCGCAGTCCACCGCATCCTCGCCGAGCGCGAGCGTCACCGGACAGTTGTCGGCGTCGCCCTGGGTGATGATGTACACCGCGCACAGGTTGCAGGCGGGGTTGTACTTCGCGACCGGCATCTGGTAGCCGATCTCGTCGTTGCCGAGCCCGACGATCCAGCGGTGCTCGGCGTCGCCCATGCGCGCGCGGTACAGGTCGCCGATCTGGGGGTCCAGCTCGTTCGGCGTCACCGCCAGCCGCGCCGGGCCGATGCGCACGGCGTTGACCTCGGTCGTGATGAAGGTGCCGGCAGGCGTCGTCTCGGGCATGCGGCGGCCGAAGACGCCGAGCGTGCCGAGCACCGAGAAGAACGTGTTCTCGACGACCACCGAGATCGGGGCCGCGCTGCGCACGTCGAGCGCCGGGTTCGCCTGCCAGGCGGTCGCCGCGTCGAGGGCGGTCATCGCGCGCTCGGCGAGCAGCCCGCCCATCACCTCGGCGAAGCGGAAGCTGCGGCGCACCGCCGGGAGGCCCGTCACCGGGTCGATCACGTCGACGTCGAGCGGGCCCTGCAGCACGCCGAGGTCGCCGGCCACGTAGATCGCCGTCCCGCCGTAGCGCTGCTCGAGCGCCGCACGCATGAAGTGCGGGAAGTCGGAGGTGAGCAGGGTGTTGCTGGAGCCGAGCGACTCGGGGTGGCTCGCGTAGTTCACCACCGTCGCGATCGTCTCGCGGGTGACCCGGTTGCGGATCTGGAGCGCGGGCACCGTCGGGTTGGTGATCTCGCCCGGGTCGCCCTGCACCTGGAGGTCGGTGGCCTGCGGCGGGTTCAGCAGCGAGCCCGGGATCGTCAGCGCCTCCAGCACCTTGCCGTCGGCGACGAGGTCGGGGTACGGCGGCAGGGACGCGCCGGCCGTGGTGCCGGTGGCGAAGCGGATCTCGGCCGGCGCCAGCTGTGCCTGCGCGTCGAGCAGGCACCCCACCACCTGCTCGTTCACGAAGTCGAGGTAGCCGGTGTCGACGCCGCTGGTGGTCTCGTCGGGCCCCCACAGGCCCATCGTGTCGGGCCCTTCGTGGTTGTGGGTGCTCGACACCATGATCGCGTCGGCCGCGAAGCCGGCCTGGGCGGCGAGCGAGCGGATCGTCTGCACCTCGTTGTGGAAGTAGCCGACGACGTCGAGGGTCACGAACGCGAGCTTGCGCTCGGCGTTCTGGAGCACGAAGCCGCGCGCCCACACGTCGTCGTGGACGCCGGTGGCCTGGCGGTCGTTGCTGAAGCCGGCCATGTACACCGGATCGCTGTGGTTCACGCCCGCCACGGGCGTGATCGGGCGCGCGCAGGAGGCGGCTCGCAGCGGGTCCCAGCGGAACGTCGAGGACATCACGTTGCCGCCCGAGCCGCTGCCGTCGCCGACGGTGACGAAGAGCGTGTTGCGTCCCGGCACCAGGTCCGCCGCATCCAGCGCCCCCACCGCCTGGGTGCCCTGCAACGAGAAGCGGTCGCTGATCACGACGCTCGTCGCCGGCGGCGCGTCGATGCCGCGCAGCAGGGCGACCCGGAAGGTCGTCGCCGTGCCGAGCTCGATCCGGACGGGCACCGCGCCGTCGATCGCCACCGAGCTGGCGTCGGCCGGCGCGATCACCTGCGGGCGCGGCTGGCAGCCGTTCACGAGCAGCGGAAGGGCGGCCGTCATCAGGGCCAGGGCGGCGCGTCGCGGGGCGCGGATCATCGGCGGCTCCTTCGCGCCGCCAGGACCGCGAGGCCGAGGCCGGCGAGCAGCAGGGTGCCCGGCTCGGGCACCGGGTCGAAGCGCAGGTCGTCGATCCAGACGGAGGTGGGCAGACCCGGGTCCAGGCAGGAGCCCGCGCCGTCGGCCAGGCACAGCGAGAAGCCTGTGTAGAGCTGGCCGCCGATCGGCCCGACGGCGATCGCGTGCTCGGGGAAGCCGCTGTCGCCCGGCGGCCCGGGCTCGAGCAGCAGCAGGGGATCTCCCTGGGCGTCCAGGACGCGCAGCCGGGCCGGGTCCCCGAACGCGTCGGGGAGCGTGAGCGCCTGGAGCGAGAAGGAGCGCACCGGCGTGGTGAACGTGAAGGTCAGCACGGGCGTGAGCACGTTCAGCACGCCCTGCGCGCCGCCGGGGGTCGTGTTCCAGGTGCCGAGCGCCGGGAAGCCGGTGATCGCCTCGAGGGTGGCCTCGTCGAGCACCAGCCCGCCTCCGATCTCCACCCCGGAGAAGGCCACGTCGGCGGTATCGATCCCGACCGGGAGCGTTTCGAAATCCAATAGCGTGTCCGCGGCAGCGGGCGTCACGCCGCCGCAGAGCGCGGCGGCGAGCCACGACCCCACGGCCAGCGCTGCAAATCGGGTGGTCCTGCGCGTCGTTCTCTGCGACGCAGCGCGTCGATCTCGGCTCGGCATGCGCCTCCCCTGCATCCCCTGCCCACGAGGTGGGCGCAGAGCCGGTGGGCGTGTCATGCGCCGCGCAGGCGCCGATCTGAAGGAACGATTCCGAGTCCAGCGCAGTGGCAGCGAAAAGCTGGTATGGTGGGCGCCGCTTCACACATCGGAGAGGCTATGCGCAGGTCGTCTCGCAGGTGGTTCCGCTCGGTCGCCGGTCTGGCGGTCGTGGCAGCTCTCGGGATCGCTGCGACGAGCCAGGCCGCTCCGCACCCGTTCCGCGACGGGCAGTTCGCCCTCGAGATCTTCAGCCTCGATCCGATCGTGTTGCCACCGACCACGCCGCTGGCGTCCGGCGTCCTGAACGCGACGCGCACCGCCACCGACGCGACCTCGATCGTCTTCCCCGCCAAGGTCTTCATGACCACCGGCCTCTCGATCCCGGTCACCGCGACCAACGCGGGACCGATCGACGGTGTGCTGATCACAGGGTCCAATCCAGTCGGCAACTTCACGGCGATGGGCGGTACCGCCGGGAACTTCGGCGGCCCGATGCCGATGCAAGGCACGGCCAGGGTCTGCCTGTTCGCAGCGTCCGGCACCGTCGGCTGCGAGGCCCCGACCTTCAACCTGACCCTCCCGCTCAGCAAGCTCGGCGGCGGCGGCACCACGACCGTGACCTTCCTCGCCAACATCACGGTGAAGGGCGCTCCCTGGACGACCGGCACGATCATGGTCATGAACACCAAACAGAAGGGCACCTACACCACCGTCACCGGCGGGATCGACCCCACCACTGCCGGGGACGGCTCGTACCTTGCCGTGAGGCTGGTGACGCCCATCTACATCTCGACCGCGATCCCGGGCTCGGACACGGTGCCCGCCTGGGGCGTGCTGTCGTTCGAGGTCCCCGAGCCCGACGTGATGGCGCTCGGCCTCGGCGCGGTCGGCGCGCTCGTCGTCGTCGGGCTGCGCCGCCGCTACGCCTGACGAGCAGCCTCGGGGCCCTCGCGGCCGCCGGTTCGCACGCACGGCCATCCCTTTTGGGGGATGGCCGTGCGCGTTCCGGGGATCGGGCTTGACGAGCCTCCCGGCAAGTCAGTAGAGTGCGGCGGAAATTGAAAGTCGTTTTCAATTCTTGCCGGCTGCCCGGGCGAGCCCGGGCTACCCAGGGAGGTCAGCGCAGGCCGATGCGCGCCGATCCGTGCGACGCGACGCGAGCGGGAGCGGGGGCCGACGACGGCTCCTGCCGCTGCCACTGCGGCAGCCAGCTCGCGCGACTCGTTCCGGGCGGCGTCGAGATCAAGTGCCGGCGCTGCAAGCGTACCCAGGTGATCCCGCTCGTGGACGCCCGCGGCGCGACACCCTCCCCGGTCCGGCACCACACCGAGAGGCCAGAGGTCGCGAACCCCGAGCCCATCGCATCTCGACGAGGTCGAGGCGGAGGGGCTGCATGCGGGGATGGGAGCGCGCGATCGGGGTCCTGGTGACGTCTCTGGCGCTGGCCGCGACGGCGGCGGCGCAGGGGGACGACGCGGCGCTGGCCCGGCAGGACCGGGTCGACGAGCTGGAGCGAAAGGTCGAGGTGCTGACCGACGAGATCGCGAAGCTGCGCACCGAGCAGGCCGTGCCCGAGGAGCGCGGCCTCGAGAGCTACATGGGGATGGGCCCGGCGGCCTCGAAGATCTATGGCGTCGCGCGCGGGATCTCGCTCGGCGGCTACGCCGAGGGCTTCTATCGCCATTACGCGAAGGACGACTCCACCAGCAACGTGGACCGGGCCGACATGCTCCGCGCGGTGCTCTACGTCGGATACAAGTTCACCGACAAGCTGGTCTTCAACTCCGAGATCGAGTTCGAGCACGCCAAGACCGAGGAGAACCTCGACGGCCAGGCCGGTGAGGTGGCGGTCGAGTTCGCCGCGCTCGACTGGATGTTCAAGGAGTGGGCGAACCTGCGCACCGGCCTCGTGCTGGTCCCGATGGGCTTCGTGAACGAGGTGCACGAGCCGCCGTTCTTCCACGGCGTGGCGCGGCCCGAGGTCGAGCAGCGGATCATCCCGAGCACCTGGCGCGAGAACGGGGTGGGCGTCTACGGCCGCATCGGCGAGCAGATCGAGTATCGCAGCTACGTGGTGACGGGCCTCGATGCGAAGGGCATCACGCCGAGCAACCTCCGCGACGCGCGCTCGAACGGCAACCGCTCGCGAGCGGAGGACCTGGCCGGCGTGCTGCGCGTCGACTGGACCCCGCCGTGGCTGGAGGGCGGCCTGGTCGGCGCGTCCGTCTACTATGGCGGCGTCGACCAGCAGCGTGCGGGGTATCCGGACGTGGACCTCGCGATGTGGGAGGCGCACGCCGAGTTCCGGCGCTGGGGCCTCGAGCTGCGCGGGCTCGTCACCCAGGCCTTCGTCGACGACGCCGGCGACCTCACGCTCGCGCTCCAGGATCAGGGCGAGCTCTCGGGCAGCCAGGCGATCGCCGAGGAGTGGCTCGGCTGGTACGTCGAGGCCGCCTACGACGTGATGCCCTGGCTCGCGCCGGATAGCGGCTTCTACCTGGCGCCGTTCGTCCGCTACGAGCGGTTCGACACGCAGTACGGCATGCCGTCGGGCTTCGCCCAGGACGGCACCAAGGACATCCGGCTGATCACGCCGGGGATCAGCTTCAAGCCCCATCCCAACGTGATCTTCAAGATCGACTACCGCGACTTCGACGCGGACCAGGGCGAGATCGCAGACGAGGTGCAGCTTGG
>Ga0105107_10002675_pt1 | contig 11774 bp, 11 predicted proteins | sample PPLLaktember2015_6_FD_79335 | JGI IMG/M metagenome (GOLD analysis project Ga0105107, IMG submission 79335) | Freshwater sediment microbial communities from Prairie Pothole Lake near Jamestown, North Dakota, USA - PPLs Lake P8 Core (1) Depth... | ecosystem: Environmental > Aquatic > Freshwater >... | reverse complement strand
GGATCGGCCGGATTAACGGCGACAGAGACGGCGGTTGCCGTGAACCTGTTGGGGTCGCTCAAGGGAGGAACCCGGGAAACCATCTCCTTTGATGATCCCGCGGCGCTATCCGGAGTGGCCCGCGCCGCCGATATGAAAGAGCTGGCCGAGAAAATGCGCAAAGGGGCCGTAGACCTCCTGTTCCTATCGAACTCCAATCCGGTCTATTCCCTCCCCCCGGCCTGGGAATTTGATCAGGCTTTGAAAGCCGTTCCTCTCATCGTCAGTTTTTCGCATACCTTGGATGAAACCAGCCGGATGGCCCATCTCCTCCTGCCGACGCATTCCCCCCTCGAGTCCTGGGGGGACTATCGGCCCCGAAAGAGCGTGCGGGGACTCATGCAGCCTGTCATGGGCCCCTTTTTCAACACCCGGCATCTCGGCGACATCCTCATCGCGACCGGGAAAAAATTACATGGGAAGGAAAAATTTCCGTGGGATAATTTTTATCACCTTCTCCAGGAAACTTGGGGAAGCGCTTCCTGGGTGGAAGCCCTCAAAAGAGGGGGCGCCTGGGAAATTTCGAAAACGGCAGCCCCTCAGGTTTCTTTGCGGATCCAGGACTTTTCTTTTTCCCGTCCCCCGTCGGCCGACAAGAGTGAAAAGAATTTTTATTTCATTTCCTATCCTACGGTGCAGTTTTTCGACGGCCGCGGGTCTAACCGCCCCTGGCTGCAGGAGCTTCCGGACCCGGTCACCCAGACCACCTGGGGAAGCTGGGTCGAGATCCACCCGGAAACGGCCACCAAGATGGGCATCCGGAAGGGGGATCTCGTCCGGCTCCGGTCATCCCACGGATCCGTGGAGGCTCCGGCTTTTCTCTATGCCGGGATGCACCCCGGTACCCTTGCCATTCCCATGGGACAGGGACACGGGGAGTTCGGACGCTTTGCCACCGGCCGCGGAGTCAACGCCAATCACCTCCTAAATCCCCAAACGGAAATTCTTTCAGGCGGGCTGATTCGAACGCTTTCGGGCCTGAGGATCGAAAAAATGGCGGGCCAAGCCGAGTTGGCCAACACGGACGGCAGCTTTTACCAGCATGGGCGGGGATTCATTCAGTCCGTTTCCCTGAGAGACTACGGGCAGGCTCAAGAAGCCGGAAAAAAGCCGCACCTCCGCCTCCCCCTGCCCGCCGATTACGATCCCAGAGAAGACTTCTACCCGCCCCATCCCCATCCCGAATACCGGTGGGCCATGGCCGTGGATCTCGACCGGTGCATCGGGTGCGGCGCCTGCGCCGTTGCCTGCGGCGCGGAAAACAATGTGGCGATCGTAGGCAAGGAACAAATTCTCAAGGGGCGAGAGATGGCCTGGCTGCGCATCGAAAGGTACTTCGAACCGGAAAACCTCGGAGGGAACGTATCGATAAGATTTCTCCCCATGCTCTGCCAGCACTGCGACAACGCCCCCTGCGAATCCGTCTGCCCGGTATTTGCCCCTCACCACAGCAAAGAGGGATTGAACAACCAGATTTACAACCGCTGCATCGGCACCCGTTTCTGTTCGCAGAACTGCCCTTATAAGGTCCGGCGGTTCAACTGGTTCACCTTCGCCCGCCCCGAACCTTTGAACTGGCAGCTGAACCCCGATGTCACGGTCCGGCAGAAAGGGGTCATGGAAAAGTGCTCCTTCTGCGTGCAGCGGATCAAGGCCGCCAAGCTCAAGGCCAAGTTCGAAGAGCGGGAAGTGCGAGACGGCGAAGTCATACCGGCCTGCGCCCAGACCTGTCCGGCGGGAGTTTTTACCTTTGGGAACCTGAACGATCCAGAAAGCAAAATCTCCAAATTGACAAAGGACCCTCGAACCTATCAGGTGCTGGGGCACTTGAACACAAAGCCGGCGGTTTTTTATCTGAAAAAGATCACGCAGGAGACATAAGACCGTAAGTCGCGAGGGCGCGAGAGCGCAGAGGGTAAAGCAAATGGCATTTTCCCCTTCACGACTTGCGACCTGCGCCCTCACGGCTTTTTTCATTTTAGGTATTTAAGGCACTTTTCATGGAAGGTTTTACTTATCGAGATGTAAACCAGGAAATCCTTCGCACCCTGAGCCCGGCGCGGAAGCCCTATTACCTTTTGGTGGCCCTGCTCTTCCTAACCGTTGTTTATGCCGCCTCCTGCTGGGCCTATCAGATCCTCACCGGGATGGGGGTGGCCGGCGTCATGCACCCCGTGAACTGGGGTATCTACTTGGTGAACTTTGTGTTCTGGGTCGGAATCGCCCATTCCGGCACCCTGATATCGGCTATTCTCTATCTCCTGCGCGCCCGCTGGCGGACTTCCATTGCCCGCTCCGCCGAGGCCATGACGGTTTTTGCCGTCATGATCGCGGGCCTTTTCCCCTTTATTCACTTAGGGAGGGTTTGGATCTTCTACTGGATTATCCCCTACCCTAACCAACGAAATCTCTGGCCCAACTTCCAGTCCCCCCTCGTTTTCGACATGATCGCCATCTCGACGTATCTGACGGTCAGTTTTCTTTTCTGGTACACGGGCATGATCCCCGACTTAGCGGCCGTGCGCGACCGCACCACCGGGCTGCGTCAAAAGGTCTACCGGATCCTCTCCTTAGGCTGGATCGGATCCCACCACCAGTGGCGCCATTATACCGGGGCGTATCTCCTCTTTGCCGCCCTGGCGACCCCTTTGGTGATATCGGTCCACAGTGTCGTTTCCTGGGACTTCGCCCTTTCCATCGTTCCCGGCTGGCACAGCACGATCTTCGCCCCCTATTTCGTGGCCGGGGCGATTCACTCCGGCCTAGCCATGGTGCTCACCCTCCTTATCCCTCTCCGGCGGATTTTTCGATTTGAGAAATTCATCACCATGGAAACCCTGGAGAGCATCGCCAAGACCATCATCTTCACGGGGTTGATCGTCGGTTATGCCTACGGGGTCGAATTCTTCATAGCCTGGTACAGCGGCAACATGGCGGAGCGGGACACGTTCATCTGGAGAGCCATCGGCCACTATGCCTACGCCTTCTGGATCATGGTCGTCTGTAATTCCATCGTCCCCCTCGCCTTCTTCTTTAAGAGGCTCCGCACCCGCATATCCTCCCTTCTCGTCGTTTCGATTTTTGTTAATATCGGCATGTGGTACGAACGGTTTGTGATCATCGTGGGTTCCATGGCGCATGAATACAATCCCTATTCCTGGGGGTACTATTCCCCCACCTGGATCGAGCTCAGCATCATGGCAGGCTCCTTCTGCTTGTTCCTGTTCCTGTTCTTCTTGTTTGTCAAATTTCTGCCGTCGGTTTCCATCACGGAAATCAAGGAAAGCCTGAGACCTCCGATGAGGGAGAAGTCAAAAGCATGAGCGGCGCATCGAAGCCGGGCATTCTTGGAATTTTTCCCTATCTGGATGACCTCCTGAGGGCGCTGAAGCACCTGAAGTCCTCCGGAATTCCGGTCCATACGGTTTTTTCCCCGACCCCGCGGCACGAAATCCAGGAGATCCTGGGTCTGAAGCCCAGTCCGGTCCGGTTCTTCACGCTTGTCGGAGGAACCCTCGGCGTCGCCGCCGGGATCAGCCTGGCCTCCTACGCTCATCTGCAGTGGGAATTCGTCACCGGCGGGAAGCCGGTCTTGGCTTGGATTCCCTTTGTCATCGTGGGCTTCGAATTCACGATTCTTTTTGGCGTTCTTTTTACGTTGGGGGCCCTGCTGTTCAAGAGCCGTCTGCCGAAACTGCGTCTCCCGAATTATTACGACCCCCGGTTTTCCGGAGACCGCTTCGGAGTTTTCGTTTCCTGTTCTGATTCGGAAAGGGAAAGGACCCGAAAAGTTTTGAAGGAAAACGGGGCCGAGGAAGTTCATGATGTCGTCTGAGTTTCCATCGAATCCAAAAAATCAACCGGAAGAGACTCCGGGAGGAAGCACGGGGATTCCCCGGTGGCTGATCGTTTTCTTTTGGGTATTTTTCGTCCTCGGGGCTGCCGTTTTCATCGGTTCCGTTGGCGGGTCTCAATCGCAGCGCGCCTGGCAGGCTTATTTGATCAATTTCGTTTTCTTTACCGGCCTCTCCTTCGGCGCCGTTCTCTTTGTGGCCGTCCTGAATATGACCAACGCGGTCTGGGGCCGACCCCTGAAGCGCCTGGCCGAATCGCTGGGGGCCTTTGTCCCCGTCTCCTTTGTCCTCTTTTGGGTCCTCTACTTCGGGAAGGATTGGATCTTTCCCTGGATTGCTCATCCGGTTCAGGGTAAGGAGGTCTGGCTCAATGCCCCCTTTCTCTTTGCCCGAAACGGCCTGGGTCTTTTCGTTCTGAGCGGCACAGCCCTGGCGCTGCTCCATCAGTCCCTGCGCCGGGGCGAAAATATCACCGGGCAGATGAATCCGGCGGCTTTTCCGGAGGGACCAAACCCAAGCTGGCGCAGACAGGTTCTGCTTTCCCCCATTTTTGGAATTCTTTACGCGGTCGTCCTCAGTTTGTTCGCCTTCGACCTGATCATGTCCTTGGACCCCCACTGGCTCAGCACCCTTTTCGGGGCCTATTATTTCATTGGGAGTTTCTATAGCGCCTTAGCGGCCATCCTCTTTCTCGCCGCCCTCGGCCGGAAACCCCTCGGCCTGGAAAAGTTTATTTTGCCGAGGCATTTCCACGATCTGGGAAAGCTCCTCCTCGGCTTCTGCCTCATAACCGGAGATTTCTTCTATTCCCAATTTCTGGTCATCTGGTACGGGAACCTGCCGGAGGAGACACGGTATGTGATCCTTCGCGTCCGGGAAACAAACTGGGAGCCAGTCGCCTGGACGGTTTTGATCCTTTCCTTCGCTATCCCTTTCGTATTTCTGTTGAGTCAAAAAATAAAGATGATTCCCGCGGCCATGCTGGCCTTGGCCGCCCTGATTCTCGGAGGCATGTGGCTGGAGCGGTTTCTCCTTGTGGTCCCGTCGCTTTGGAAGGAAAACTTTTTTCCTTTCGGAGTTGTGGAGATCGCCATCACCGCCGGGTTCCTCGGCGTCTTCGCTCTCTGCGTTATTTTCTTTTTACAGAAATTCCCTCTCCTCCCCTTTTCCGATCCTCTATTTCGAAAAGCAATAGAGGGAGGGGATTATGAATAATGTTTCCCAGGAAAGCAGCCGATCCGTCTGGGGACTCGTTCTCCTCGGCGTCGTGGTCTGTCTCTTCGCCGGTCTCTTTTATTTTTATTATTTTTACCCCCATCAGGGGATTGGTCCGGTTCAGCCGATCTATTTCAGCCACCGGGTGCACGCGGGGGTCAAGGAGATCAACTGCCGGTTCTGTCATTCTTTTGTGGAAAGATCTCACAATGCCGGAATCCCGGCCGTGAACCTTTGTTTCTATTGCCACCAGTACATCATTCCGCAGCATCCCCAAATTGTGAAGGAGTGGTGGCATTTGGAGACGAAAACGCCGGTGCCATGGGTTCGGGTTTTTTATGTGCCGGACCACGTGAAATTCAACCACCAGCCCCACCTCAAAGCCGCCCTGGATTGCGAGAATTGCCACGGCGAGATAAAAAAGATGGACCGCTTAGTGGGCCAGGATTTCAAAATGGGCTTTTGCATCAACTGCCACAAGCAGATGGGCGCTCAGATGGACTGCTGGCTGGCGTGTCATAATTAGGAATGCCTAAAAGTTGGAAATGTATCGAGTTTGAATCGAATCGCGATTTGTGAAAGTGAAGCAAGTGAGACCCAATACCGGCCTCATTTGATCAATGACACCGGTTGTCTGAGCTTGAAGAATGTCAGCAACTGCTTGCCTTTTTCACCGCCATCAGGAAAAAAGGCTGAGTATAATGTTAAAAGAAATCCACCAACTTAGAGTGTTAGGATGGATGTGATTGTAAGATATGTTCAGTTTAAGGCATTTATCATTTATCGCTTAAGGCACTCTTATAACTTGAGGCACTTCCGACTTGTAACGTAAGGCACTTTTTATGTCTCCCGCCCCCCACAATACGGTCAAAGCCTATTTTCTGACATCCGGGTTTTGGATGTTCATCGGCGCGTCCATGGGATTCATCGGGGCTGTCGAGCTTGTGGCGCCGGATCTTTTGGGAAACATTCCCTGGATCGTCTTCGGCCGGGTCCGGCAGATTCATACGAATTTAGTCATGTTCGGCTTTGTCGGCTCGGCGCTCATCGGCGGGGCGCACTACCTTGTCCCGACCCTTCTGAGAACGACCCTCCACAGTGAACGGATTGGAAAAACAACCGTGCTGCTTTGGAATTTGGCCATGGTGGCGGGGGTCGTCACCCTATCCCTGGGGTATACCCAGAACCGGGAATACGCCGAGTTGATCTGGCCGATTGATGTGGGTGTTCTGCTCGTCCTCGCTTTGATTTTCTACAACTTTCTCCAGACTCTGAAGAAAAGACAGGAAAATCTTCTATACGTTTCGGTCTGGTATGTTTTCGGGGCCGTGATTTTCACCTTTTTCAGCTACTTGTTCGGAAACGCGGTGTGGAACCCGGACACCGGCTCCATCAACGGGATGCCCGACGCCGTCTTGGCCTGGTTTTACGGTCACAACATTCTTGGTTTCTTCTTCACCCCTCTCGCGGTGGCCCTGGCCTATTACATTATCCCCATCGTCAGCCGGGCGCCTCTTTACAGTCACACCCTGTCTCTAATCGGTTTCTGGTCCATCCTTCTCTTCTATTCTCACATTGGGACCCATCATCTCCTGCAGGCGCCCGCCCCGACCTGGCTCAAGGTGGTTGCCATTACCGGAAGCGTGGGCATGCTGATCCCGGTCATGACCGTTTTGATCAACCTGTGGTTCACCATGCGCGGCCGTCTCGGCAACATCCACTCCGAGATCGGCGGCAAGTTCGTCTTTGCCGGAACGGTTCTTTACCTGGTGACCTGTCTGCAGGGACCTCTCCAGTCCCTCCCGTATGTTCAGCGGTTGACGCACTTCACCAACTGGGTCATCGCCCACGCTCACTTGGGGGTTCTCGGCTTTTCCGGAATGGTCGCGCTCGGGGGGATTTATTTCATTCTCCCCCGGGTCACTGGAAAGTCGCTGTACAGCCCGCGTCTGGCGGACATCCAATATTGGCTGGTCCTTTTCGGCGTCACCGGGTTCATGATCATTCTCACCATCGCCGGCCTCATCCAGGGAAACGGCTGGCTGAACGGAGAGTCGGTTTACCGCCTTCTCCCCCAGATCTATCTTTACATGGTCGTGCGGGCTCTTCTCGGGATTCTCATCGTCGGGGGAGCCGGGATCGGGCTTTTCAATATCTTCATGAGCCTTTATGCCAAGAAAGAGGGTTCCTCATGAAGATGACCCCCAGACTCTTGATCGCCGGTTCCCTGATCATCTTCACGGCCGTTTTCTTCATTGCGGTTTTTCTTCCGGGAGTGACCATAACCGACCGTCCCTCCGACACGTTCCGAAAGCGCACGACTCGGGAAGAAGCCGGACGAACGGTCTACATCCAGAACGGCTGCTCCTACTGCCACTCTCAGTACATCCGGGCTTTGGACTGGGATCTGGGGGCCGAGAGGGTCGCCCAGGCCGGAGACTACATTCATGATCGGCCCCACCAGCTCGGGTCGGCCCGCACCGGCCCCGACCTTTCTCAGGAAGGGGGGGAGCATCCCGACGACTGGCATTTCGCCCATTTCACCAATCCTCGTTATGTGCGGACGGAATCGCTCATGCCCCCTTTCGCTTATTTGGGAAAAGAAAAAATCGAAGCGCTCATCTCTTATAAACAGAGTTTAGGATACACCCAGGCCGACTTCCGCATGGGACGGCAGAGGTATTGGAAGAAGAAGACGGTCGAAGCCTATGCGGCCGGACCCGATGCCAATGTGGCCTGGCTCCATGAAATGGTTCCCGAGCCGTGGCGCAGGCTCCCGAATCCCTATCCGACGACGGCGCCAGGCCTGGAGCGGGGGCAGAAGATCTACCAAAGCTTCTGCATCGGCTGCCACGGGCCCATCGGAGACGGCATGGGACCGGCGCAGCCGCATCTCCACCCTCCCCCGCTCAACTTCACCCTGCTCAAGGGGCGAGGCGTTTCGGGGGGAATCCTGTACTATCAAATCATGAACGGCATCACCGGAACGGCCATGCCGTACTTTAAGCGCGAGCTGGAGTCGGAGAAGATCTGGGACGTCGGAAACTACGTGGCCGTATATTTCATCGGCGAAACCGACGCGGGAAAGGAACCGAAAGGAATCGAGGCGGCGTATATCGGTCCCAGATAGGACGCAGATTTACGCAAATACACGCAGATATAAATATTTTGGACGGCAAAACCCCTTCGTTTTTTCAACTCGACCGCCTTTTTGGGAAAGGCCTCATATGTTTTACTTCGAATGGATCTTTTTGGGTCTCTCCGGCCTGGGAGTGAGTTTTCTGGTTTTCTTTTGGGGAATGAAAACCGGACAGTTTGCTGATCAGGGGCGGGCCCGCTATTTGCCTTTAACCGGCGAGGCGCCGCCGTCCCCGTTGAAAAATCCGGGCAAGCTTTCGATCGAAGTGTATGTTCTTCTTTTCGTGGTCGGTCTGGGGATTGCGGCCATGCTGGCGGCGATCACCTTGACTCTGGTTAACATAAAAGGGTGAATCGAAGATGCGTTTCTTTTCGGTCCTCGATTTTCAATACACGATCCTGCTTCTCTTTCTGGGGCTGATCCTTTTCATTCTGATATATATCGCCTTCGGAGGATATGCCCTCCCTACCCGCAAGGGGCGAGGCGAAGAAATCGAGGAATACCCGGAGGGGATCCGGGCAAAAAATGGCCCTCTCCCTCTTCTGCTCTTTTTTATCTATCTGTCTTGTATCATTTGGGCCATCGGGTATGTGGTTGTGATCGGGATTAGAGGAGGAGCTTTTTAAAAAGGCGCAGGGGGCGCGGAGCAGGGGGCAGGGAGATTATTCCGCAAAGGGATTTTCTTCTCCATGCTCCAGGCCCTCTGCTCCTTGCCCAGTTTGGATGGATTATGCGAAGCTTCTTGATCATCGTCGGAATCGCGGTTCTTTTTGTTTGCTGGGGATTATTTGTCTTCTTCACCGTGGGGGACAAAGGCAGCCCGCCGTGGGATTTCGGCGTCGTTAAGGACATCCCGGGAGAATCTCCTTATTCGACTCAGCGTTTTGTGCCCGGGAAATCCCCCGCTCCCTCTCCGCAGCACGTGGCGGAAAAACCAACGGGGGTTGGCACGGAAGGAAAAAAGAAATAGAATTTTTGCTCTTTGCCCTATGCCTTCTGCAGTGCGCTCCGGGTTCGTCAGCAAGCGTTTGGTGGGAGAAACTATGAACACTTCCCGGATGAAACAGTATCCGGTTCTGGGACTCGTTCTTCTGCTCTTCAGCGTCTGGGGCTGTGATTATGGACGGATGAAGGAACAGGAATCCCTGCGAACCTACAAGGCGCCGATGCCGGATATGCCGACAGGCGCAGTCCCTGTAGACGGGGGATTACAGTCCGTAAGAGCAACAAGACCCGAGGCATTGAAGAATCCTCTTCCCCAAACCTCGGAAATTATCGAACAAGGGCAAACCAGCTATGAATATTTCTGCGTCATGTGCCACGGTTTAAACCACGATGGGCAGGGAACCGTGGGACAGAGCTTTTCTCCTTTGCCTGCGGCTTTGAAAGACCTTTATGTTCAGAGCCAAGCGGACGGCATGCTCTTCAAAAAAATCAGCCTGGGGTTCCAGCGCCATCCGCCAATGGCTTACACGGTCTCCGAGGAGGACCGCTGGGCTCTGGTGCATTTCATTCGGACATTGAAAACAAAACCATAGGACGCAGATTGCCGCAGATAAACAAAGATCATGAATAGAATTTAAAGGAAAAGAGCGCGTTTGCGCAATGACAAGAAGGTGTGAAAAGTTTTGAGGTGCTTTTACCCCTTGCGCCTAACGGTCTTTTATTTATCCTGATTATCTGCGTCCATCTGCGGAAATCTGCGTCCCATAAAACCATGATCGATATATTTGGCCCCTTTTTCATCGGCTTCGTCGGCAGCCTTCACTGTTGGGGCATGTGCGGGCCTTTAGTCATGGCCTATTCCCTGCACCTCCGCCCGGAGGATCCGTCTCGACCCCTCCCCGTCAAAACCCTCTGGTCCCGGGGAATTTTCCATCACCTCGCCTTTCATGCAGGAAGAATTTTGACCTACGGTCTGCTGGGAGCCCTGGCCGCGATTCTAACTCATCTCACCGCCTTCAATCAGGTCCTCGGGAATCTTCGCGGAGGCTTTACCCTTGGAGCCGGCGCTTTGATGGTTCTCTTGGGCTTGATTCTCCTGAAGGTCCTCCCCTTCCCCCTTCTATCGCTTCCGTCTTTCGGTCCAAATTCCTATTGGGGGAAAATATTCCCGCTCCTTTTCCAATCTCAAAGCCTCTCCTCAAAACTGGCCCTTGGCCTGGCAACCGGATTTCTTCCCTGCATGCTTTCTTGGGCCATGATCGTCAAGGCCGCCTCCACCGCGAACCCTTTGACCGGTTTTTTTGTCACAACCTCCTTTGGCCTCGGCACGGTCCCGGCCCTTTTTTTTACCGGGCTTTCGGCCTCCCTCCTTTCCCTTAAAGCCCGCTTTTACGGAGACCGGATCGCCGCGGTTTCCGTTATCCTCATGGGGATGATGCTCATCTTCAAAGGAACAAAGTACTTTGTCTGAGGCCCTTTCATCTCCCTCATCCGATTCCGGTTCTTCGCAGGCGGCTTGCGATCTTTGCGGGCTTCCCGTCGGACGGTCGCAAATTCATTTGGAATTCGGCGGAAAGGCCCTCCGGTTCTGCTGTCTCGGCTGCCGGGGAGTTTATCAGATCCTTTCCAACAGCCCGGAAGGAATGGCCCGGGACTTCCGGGCAACCGCCCTCTACCGCGCTTGTCTGGAAAGCGGGATCATTCCTCGAAACGCCGCCGATCTGGAAAAACAGAACGCTGCCCCCGAATCAATCCCCGGAGAAGGCACGGCCGCCGCGTTACCCCTCACTTTGAAAATTGAGGGCATGTGGTGCCCGGCCTGTTCCTGGTTGATCGAGGAAGTGCTTCGCAAGACCCGAGGAATCCCGCAAGCAAAGGTCCAATTCTTCTCGGATCTGGCCCATGTCCGGTATTACCCCCACCTCGTAACCCCGAAGGAAATCCTGACAAAAATTTCGGGTCTGGGGTACCGCGCATTCTTGTTTCAGGAGGAAATGGAGCAGGGGAAAGAAAAAAGAGCGCTCCTCCTTCGGTTGGGTATTTCTTCCATCCTGACCGCCAACATCATGATGGTGGCTTTTGCCCTGTACTACGGGTTTTTCGAAGACCTGACCGCGGCGGGAATCCGTTTCTTATCCTGGCCGCTCTGGGTTATGGCCACGCCGGTAGTCTTTTACGGCGGTTGGCCCATCCTCAGGAAAGGCCTCGGCGCGCTCCGTTATCGGGCGGCAACCATGGAGACCTTGATCTCCGTGGGGGCCTTGTCAGCCTATGGATACAGTTTTATCCAGATGCTCCAGGGAAGCCTGCACGTATATTTCGATACCGCGGCCATGATCGTTACCCTTGTCCTGATCGGGAAATATATCGAGCTGCATGCCCGGCAAAAGGTCTCCAGAGGGATGGTCGAGCTCTATGAGCTCTCCAACCAAAAAGTCCGCCTCTCCCCATCGTCTTGCCCCCCCGCCCTTTTTTCTCCCTTAAAAACGGAGGATGCGGTTGGAGAGGAAAGAGAACCAATGGCAGGGGGAGAACGATGGATCCCCGCCAATGAAGTCAGGGTTGGCGATGAATTTCTCGTT
>Ga0105107_10002674_pt1 | contig 11774 bp, 6 predicted proteins | sample PPLLaktember2015_6_FD_79335 | JGI IMG/M metagenome (GOLD analysis project Ga0105107, IMG submission 79335) | Freshwater sediment microbial communities from Prairie Pothole Lake near Jamestown, North Dakota, USA - PPLs Lake P8 Core (1) Depth... | ecosystem: Environmental > Aquatic > Freshwater >... | reverse complement strand
GAAGGCGTTCTTGAACGCGGTTTTCACATGAGGCAGCGCCGCTCGACCATAGCGCACCGTGATGAACTCGTCGTATACCGTCTCTGCCGTGACGTTCGGATCCTCACTCACGCGTTTGAGCGCGAGCAGGTTGATCTCGGATGGCCGGCCGATGATGCGGGTGAGGCCGTAGCGGTCGGTGCGCGCGACATAACCGGTGACGTGCGGCCGTCTCAGCAGGCCCTTTGCGCGCGCGAGAATGTGCTCGGGCCATGTATTGGCAATCAGGCCTTGGCCGTTGTATTCCGCGCCCGTATCGAACTCGATGAGCGTCGGACGCGCGATCGTGCCCGCAAAGAAGTCGTTCGGGTGCGTCAGAAAGAAATCGTGCGGCACCTCTTTCATGGCGAGCCGCACCTCGGGTCGGGCGAACTTCGAAATGGCGCCCGCGATATTGCGATACTCCTCGTGCGTGTACGAGAACGTGCGCGCGTAGAGGGTGAGCTTCCGCTCGCCGATGACGATATCGGCCACCGCGTTCACCACCGCCGCCAGCTTGTCCTGCGCCATCGGCAGCTTCGTCGAATGCTGGCGCTCGACCCGAGCGCCGGTCTCGATGAAGGTCAGCACCACGCCGTCGGCGCGAGGCGACAAGTCGAGCAGCGCACGATAGTCGGCTTTGAACCACTCCCAGAACTTCGGGTTGTCGAGGTCGATCGTGCCGCCAGGGCCGGTGCGAAACTCTTTCGGGTAGTAGTCCAGGTCGTATAACGCGTGATCCCAGAGCAGCACCTGCTGGATGCCGCCCTTGTGCGCCGCCTCGACCAGCCGGTTCACCACGGCCTGGCGCTTCGGGTCACGAATCTCGCGCAGGTCGTGTACGAGGTGGTGCGAGAGCTCGAGGTGGTTGATGTCGTACGCCTTCGCGGCGCCAATCACCGCCATCGCATCGGGCTCGCTGTTCGAGAGAATCGTCCATCCGCGGACGGGGACGCCCGGCCCAAGCGGTTCCGCCGCCGCGTTCGAGACGGCGCACAGGAAGGCGAGCGTGCAAATTCCCACATTTGCGATTGTCAATTTCCTCATTGATGACCTGTCGGTGAGTGTGGATGGACGCTGCGGATCGAGGATTCCCAATCGACGATTCTCAATCGACGATTGCCAATCAATCCGGCAATCGTCGATTGAGAATATGGCAATGCGAGAGCTCAGGTCAGCGTCACCAGCTCCGAAATCTTCACCGGGCGCTTCTCCTCGACGCTCTTGCGCGCGGCGATGCCAGTGAGGCACGACATCGCCCCGGCGCGCGAATCCGGCAATCTCATGTGATCGGGCGCCGGCGTTCTCCGGAAAATCTGATCCCGCAGGTTGTCGTCGCCGCCGCCGTGCCCGCCCTCGGCCTGCACGATGGGAACCCGGCGCCGCAGGCCGAAGCTCTTCGTCACGTACACTTCGGTGCTCTCGCTCTCGGGCACCTCCCACGGCTGACGCTCGTGATCGCGAACCTCGAGGCGTCCGAACTCGCCGTTGAACGCCACGCGGTAGCCTTCGAACGGCATCGCCGCATTCAGCGAGTAGCTCATCGTCGCGCCGTTCGAGTACCGCACGACCGCCTGCATGGAGTCGTAAATGTCGCAGTCTTCGCGAAACACGCAGCCGTCACGATAGTAATTGTCTTCGGTCTCGGGTCCCACGTAGAGCTTCATGCGCGTGGGGTTCGTGTTGATGTCGTAGAAGAAGCGGCAATCCTTCTTGTAACTGCACTGGCGGCAGTTGGCCGCGCGGAATTTGCCGTTCTTTCCGTAGACCTGGAGGCTGGCGTCGGCCTGCACTTCGACGGGATCGGCGCCGAGCCACCAGTTCATCAGGTCGAAATGGTGCGTCGCCTTGTGCACCCAGAGGCTGCCGCCCCTGTTCTTGAGCCGGTGCCAGCGGCGGAAATAATCGGAGCCGTGATAGACGTCCAGATACCAGCTGAAATCGACCGACAACACGCGGCCGATCTCGTTGGACATCAGAATCTCCTTCACCGTACGGTGCTTCGGCGCAAAACGGTAATTGAACGTCACGACGATCTTCTTCTTGTTGCGCTTCTCGGCGTCGAGCACGGTCTGACACTGCTTCTCGTCGATGACCATCGGCTTCTCGGTCATCACATCGTAGCCACGGTCGAGACCCTTCACGATGTATTCGCTGTGGAAGGCATCGACAGTCGTCACCATCAACAGGTCGGGCTTCGCGGTGTTGCACATCTCGTCGAAGTTGGTGAAGGTGGGACAGTTCACCCCCATCAGTTCCTTCGCTGCGGCAACGCGCTTGGAGTTGGGATCGCACAAGCCGACGAACTCCAGCACATCCGAATACCGCTCGCGGATTGCGCGCCCCCACATACCCGATGCCCGATCGCCGGTGCCCATAATCGCGTAGCGCCTGCGGCCCGCCGGCGCCTGCGCGAACGCGTCGGCCCCGAGGAGCGACGTGGCGGCAACGGCACTTCCCGCGGTCTTGACGAAATCGCGTCGGTTTACGAGATTCTGGTCAGACATGTGTCGCTCCTCATGAATTCACGTCCGGATGGAGCCCGGACAGTACGTACTTATCGACGTCCCAGGTTATCTCTGTATTCGCGCGGATCCGCCCTTGGCAAACGCGCGAACCTGCTCCACCTTCGCCATGGTCGTATCGCCCGGGAACGTGGTGACGAGCGCGCCGTGCGCCCATCCGAGCTTCAGCGCCTCTTCCGGAGACTCGCCGCTCATCAGCCCGTAGAACAGGCCCGATGCGAAGCCGTCGCCGCCGCCGACGCGGTCGAACACGTCGAGCTCGCACGTGGGCGCGACGTGCGCGCTTCCCGACATCCACGCGACCGCACTCCAGGTGTGGCGGTTCGTCGAACGAACGTCCCGCAGCGTCGTCGCGAGCACCTTGATCTGCGGGTGGCGCGAGACGACGCTGTCGATCATAGCGAGAAAGGCTCCCGAGTCCAGCCCCGACTTGGCCGCAACCTCGGGGCCCGGGATGCCCAGGGCTTTCTGCAGATCCTCCTCATTTCCCACGAGAACATCGACATATTTTACGATGCGCGACATCACGTCGAGCGCCCGCTGGTGCCCGCCCGACGCATTCCACAGCTTCTCCCGATAGTTCAAGTCGAACGACACGACCGCGCCGCCCTTTTTCGCCGCCCGCATGGCCTCGATGATGAGCTCGGCCGTCGTCTCGGAGAGCGCCGCGAAGATGCCGCCGCTGTGGAACCAGCGCACGCCGCCACTGAAGATCGCGTTCCAGTCGAAATCACCGGGCTTCAGAAGGGCCGCGGCTTCGTTGCAGCGGTTGTAGAAGACAACGGGCGCGCGCGCGCCATGGCCGCGGTCGCTGTACACGGTGGCCATGTTCGGTCCGCGTGCGCCATCGTGCGTGAACCGCTTGTAGTAGGGCCGCACCCCCATCGCGCGCACGCGTTCGTTGATGAGATCGCCAACCGGATAATCGACGATCGCGCTCGCCACGGCCGTGCGCATGCCAAAGCAGTCGGAGAGATTTGCCGACGTGTTGAACTCGCCGCCACTGACATGAATCGTCAGCGAGCTCGCCTTGTGGAACGGGTAGACGCCGGAATCGAGACGATGCACCAGCGCCCCGAGCGAGAGAAAGTCGAGATCCCCTTTCGAAGAAATGTCGAGCCCGTTGGTCATGCGTGTGTCCAGTCGGTGTGAAAGACGCCGTCGCGGTCGATGCGCCTGTAGGTGTGTGCGCCAAAGAAATCGCGCTGCCCCTGCGTGAGATTCGCCGGCAGCCGCGCGCTGCGATACGCGTCGTAGTAGGCCAGCGATGAGCTGAGCGCGGGAACTGGAATGCCGGCCGCCACGGCCGTCTGCACGACGTCGCGCAAGGCCTGCTGGCCCGACGCGAGCGCGTCGGCGAAACGCCCGTCGAGCATCAGGTTCACGAGAGCCGGGTTCCGCGTGAACGCGTTCCGGACATCCGAGAGCAGCGCCGCACGGATGATGCACCCCGCGCGCCAGATTCTGGCGACTTCGGAAAGGTCGATGTCGTACTTGTATTCCTGCGATGCCAGCCGCAGCAGCGCCATGCCTTGCGCGTACGAGGTGATTTTCGCCGCGTACAACGCCCGGCGGGCCGAGTCGACGAGGTGTCCGCGGTTGGCAGTGGAGAAGCCCTGCGCTGCCGATGGCGCTGGTCCCTGCAGCACTTTGCTCGCGGCGACGCGCTCGGACTTCAGCGCCGAGAGCAGCCGGGCTTCGACGGCGGCGTTCACTGTGGGTATCGGCGCGCCCACATCGAACGCGTTCTGACTCATCCACTTGCCCGTTCCCTTCTGCTGCGCCTCGTCCAGGATGAGATCGACGAGCGGCCGGCCGGTCTCGGGATCGGCCCGTTCGAGCACACGGGCGGTGATTTCGACGAGGTACGACTTCAGCTCGCCCTCGTTCCATTTCGAAAACACGTCCGCAATCTCTCTCGCCGACATCCCCGCGGCACGGCCGAGCACGTCGTAGACCTCGGCGATCAACTGCATGTCGCCGTACTCGATGCCGTTGTGGATCATCTTCACGTAGTGACCGGCGCCGCGCGGGCCCATATAGGCCACGCACGGATCGCCGTCTTCGGCTTTCGCCGCCATGGCGCGAAGAATGGGGGCGAGCGCGTCCCATGCCTCGCGCGGCCCGCCCGGCATCATCGACGGTCCGCGAAGCGCGCCTTCTTCGCCGCCCGACACGCCCATGCCGACGAACCGGAATCCCGCCGCGGCCAGCTCGTCCGCGCGCCGGTCGGTATCGCGGAAAAAGGAGTTGCCACCGTCGATGAGGATGTCGTCGCGCTCCAGGTGTGGACGCAGGTGTGCGATCACGCTGTCGACCGCCGCGCCGGCCGGAACCATCGTCAATATCCGGCGCGGCCGCTCGACCATGGCCATGAGGCGATCGGGGGCATCAGCGCTGCCGATGCCCGACGCGCTCGATTGCCCGGCAGCGAACGCCCGGGTCTTCGCGGCATCGAGATCGTAGCCCGCGACGGGAAATCCCTTGCCGGCGATATTGCGCGCAAGATTCGCGCCCATCACGCCCAGGCCCACTACGCCGACTTTGTACACCTTTGCTCCATTGGGAGATTCGCAGATTCACGGATTGGGAGATTGGAAAGCATTCTGCAAATCTACGAATCTGCCAATCCGCGAATTCGGTACAACATCTCGCCCGCGCGCGGTATCACCAGGGTCTTCGGGTCGCCTTCGTAGTCGCGCGCGTCCACTTGCGAGTAGTTCCGGTACCCGAGATTCACGCGCTCGCAGCGCTCTTCGGAGATACCCGTGGCCAGCGTGATTTGTATGCGCGGCGTCTCGACGCGGCTGGGCGCGTCGTAGGTGCCGAGCCCTTTCACGTGCGTCGAATGCGCGAGGATGCCGCCCGGGTAACGGCGGAATCGATCCCACTGGCCGAGGAAATAATCGCGGCAGTGATAGCCGATTTCGTCGATGAGGCGGCCGTGCACGTGACTCACTTCCTTCACGTGCGGCGCATAGATGATCACTTCACCTTCGTCGGCGACCACCGGCTCGCTCTTGTACGCGCCCTTCGCCGCGGTCCATAGATCGTCGTACATCGTCGGCATCACCGCCAGCACGCGATCGTAGGGCTCGTCCACCCACACGATGTGGCGCTCGGACGACAGCGTCGCCGCCTGCCGCCACGCCTTCTTCGCGTCGCCGCAGAACATCCCGGCAACGCCCTCATGCGTCACCACGAGCGCCACGAGCGAGATGGGCGTGCCGAGCAATGCCGCCGCGCGATCGATGACCGCGCGCACGGGCGTGTCGATGGTGCCAATCGCCTCGTAGGAGGTAATGAGGGCGCCCAGCCAGTGCGTGAAGTGGATGATCTCCGGAGCGGCAATCCCCGGAAAGAGATACTTCGTGCCGCCGGAGAAGCCGGCGACTTCGTGTGGAAACACGGGACCGCAGACGAGCACGTGATCGTACTCGGTCGCAAGGCGATTGAGCGCCACCGGCACCTCTTCGCGCAGCCGGCCGCCGGTCAAGTCGGCGATCTCGCGGGCTGGAATCACGCCCAGGGCGGCGAACGTGGCGGGATCGTCCCACCGATGATTGAAGATACGTCGGGCGCCGGCGCGCCCGTTGACGACGGGCCGACCGACATGCGCGGTCAACTGCGCGTCGTCCATCGGCGAATGCGTGCCGAGCGCGACGAGGTAGTCGAGCGCCGCCACGCGAGGCCCGAGCTCGCGGTCGAGCAGCTCGAACATCAAGGGCATCGGCATCGTCCGCGTGCCGTCCGGGATGATGACGAGCACGCGTTTGCCGTCTACCGGCATGGCGGCGAGCCCGTCCCGCGCGACACTGTCGATCTGTTCGCGCGTCAGGTAGCCGTCGGCGACGCCGAGGCCTTTGACTGCGTCACGCATTGCCACATTCTCAATTGGCGATTGGCATATTGATTGTCAATTGTCGATTGATTATTGCCGATTTGATTCGCAATCGAAAATCAATGCGGCAATCGTCAATCGAGAATGTGGCAATTTATCAGCGTCCGATGTTTCGCAGCGCCTGCTCTCCCAGACGATCGCGCAGCTGCGCAAGGTACAGGCTGGCGGGCGCGACGGGAACGCCGGGCGATTCGTGTGTCTCGGACGGGCTGTCAGGAATCGGAATCCTGTTGCCGTGCCAGAGGATCGGCGTGAACCGGCCGGTGCAGCCGATGCACCAGTTCTTCGACCCCGGCGGCTGCTGGACGAGCAGCACCTCGGCCTTCACGTTCCACGCCACCGCCCAGCCCACGCTCCAGCCGTGACCGGAACCGGCGTATTCGCGGTTGGAAAACGCGATGTTCGGCCGGCGATCGCTGCCACCGGTGAACTCGCTGCTGTCCACCAGCAGCCCGGTCGCCCAACGCTGATGCGGCGCGATGCCCGCGGTGGTGCTCCTGAAATTCAACACCGCGTTGGGACCAGTGACGCCGACCTGCGTGACGACGGGCCACACACCCTCGCCGGTGACGCTCGAGCGGTCGAGCAGGATCTGCGTACCCGAGATCGCAAAATCTGCCGGTGCTGCCGCCGCCGTGAACGGAAGGGTGTGCTGGATGTGCACGTTGTCTATCGTGACTCTCGCCACCGTCGCGCCGAACGTCGTGCTGTTCTGCGTATCGACCGACACGACGTCGCGCACCCAGCCGTCGCGCACGGCGCTCATGCGCAGCAGCGTGTATTGCGCCTCGCTGATGGGTTTGTCCTGCGCAGGCACCACGACGCGCAACGACTCGAGCCCGACCTGTTCGATACGGCCGGGAAACGTGTACTTGATGACAGTCGTCCCTGGCGGATTCAGGTACGCCGCATCGAACGAATCCGACAGCGGCACGTCGAGCGTAATGCGGGTGCTCTGCCCTGGGCCTGTCGAGGCACCATCGATTGACGCGATCGTGCGGTCGTGCGTGATGAGCGTGCCCGGCTTCAGCCACGTCTGCGGCTTGCCGTCGCGCTCGAGGGTGTGCATGTTCATGAACCGGATCCACGACTCGGTGACCGCCCGCTGGATCAGCACGGCATCGCCCGGACGAAAATCTGCCGCCGAGTCGAGTGCGAATGCCGGCGAGCCGGACGGAACATACGCATCGGCGAGGCGGGCAATCCGCCCCTCGGGCTGCCAGGAGCCCGTTCCCGCCACCTCGAACACCCGATGCGCTGTCCCCGTCACGCGCAAGACAGTTCCGTCAGTGCCCGATCCGCTGCCTCGCAGCACGACGCCGCTCGTCTGGATGCGCAGCTGCGCGCCCACGTCGTAGCGTCCCCGCTCGAGCAGCACCGCCCCGCGGAACCCATCGCCGTCTGGAGCCAGCGTCGATACTTCGTCGATCGCCGCCTGAATCTGTGCGGTGCTGTCTCCTTCTCGCGGCTTCACGGTGCGCACGACACGCACGTCCGGAATCCGCACACCGCCTCCCTTATAACCGGCGTGCGAAAAATCCATGACCCGATTCCCGCGCGCGTCGGCCGTGTACCGCAACCGGCCGCGTGCGTCGGGATACACCCACTTCGATCTGCCCTGCGCGCCCAGGGCGGCAGTACTCAGGCAGAGCGCCGCGAACGCAAGTGTGCATGTGTGCGTGACCGACATAGGTAATTCACAGCTGCGCAGAATCGATTGGTAGACGGGCGATCGGGGCCTCAGCCCGTAATCTGCCAATCTACCAATCTCACGATCTCACAATCTAGAATCCCAGGCGCACGCCAATCCGGAACAGCCGTTCGTCGATGCCCTCGCGGCCGCTGTTGGCCGTGCCGTCGATGATCCCGAAGTCGCTCGCCGTCACACTGCCTTCCGGGTTGGAGAAATGCGGCGTATTCGTAAGGTTGAAGATCTCCAGCCGGAATTGCAGTGTCCGCGTGCTCCCCAACGCAAACTGGCGGAAGACGCTCATGTCGAAGTTGACGAAGCCGGGACCGCGCATGCTGTTGAACCCGGCGGTGCCGAAACGCCGCTCCGTGACCGCACGGAACGCCGACGTATCGAACCAGGGACGTCCAGGCCCGATGCCGCCCAGAATCTCGACATCGTCTTTCAGTTGGTCGGCGACCTGGTTGCTACCGGGCAAATCGAGCGAATTGCCAGGCGACGTCACGGTGAAGGGCGTTCCGGAATAGGCGCTGAACAGTCCGTTGACCTGCCAGCCGCCGAAGATGGCCGATGCGGCGCCCCCATTATCCACGAACGGCTTACCCGCGCCGAATGGCAGCTCGGCCAGGAACGAGGCCTGGAAGTTGTGCGGCCGATCCTGCGGCAGCAACGCCTCGTTCAGATCGAAGTACTCCAGCGCCTGCACGCGTGGCGAACCATCGCTCAGCGTATCGCAGCAGATGCCGAACGCCCTCGACCACGTGTACGCGACATTCGCCTGAAAACCCTGCGCCATCCGCCGCATCAACGACGTCTGCAGGGAATCGTAATCGCTCCAGCCCGGATTGCTGAGAATGCCGGTCGCACCCGTGCGTCTGAACTGCTGAAACAGCGGGCGCCCGGCGTTGCCGGCGCCGATCACCTGTCCGGCATTCGCATCCATGATCTGGTTGATATCGCGCTGCCGCGTGGCGACGTACCCCGCCTGCCCGGTGAATCCTCCCGGCAGTTCCGATTGCACGGTGAGGTTCCACGAGTGAATGTACCCGCGTTTCGGGTTATCCGGCAGCGCGCGCGCGCTGACGTTCAGCGGAACCGGAATGGTGCCGTTGCTGACATCGGGCACCGGAATCGCGGGAATCCCGTCCCTCAGGCGCCCCGCCGGCTGGAACGCGTTGGCCTGCGGGAGGCTGAGGTTGATCGAGGACGGGTAATTCCCGAGCAGGTTGCGCACGAACGCGAGCGGATACGGATCGTAGTTGATGCCGTAGCCGCCGCGCACGACGATGGCGTCGGTCACGCGATACGCCAGACCGATCCGAGGGGAAATGTTTCCCGATCCCATGTCGTATCCGCAGTCTGTGGGGATCGAGCCGACGCCGCAGATCAGCATCTCGTTGGTGGTGACGTCGTAGCGCTCCATCCCGCGGGTTGTGCGGGTCCCGATCGGAAAGTAGTCGTACCGCAGGCCGAGCGACGCCGTCAGATTCCGGGTCGGCTGCCACTGGTCTTTCGCAAAGAAGCTGAACTGCCAGTTGCGGCTCCTCGTGTAGCCGTCCTCGAACGGAATGACGCCCTTCGATACCCCGGTCGGAAGCCCGAGCAGAAATGACGAAAACGTGTTGAACTGATTCACGGACGGACCGCCCGACAGCGCGGTCGGACCGCCGCCGAACGTAAAGCTGCCGGATCCATTGCCGAGCTCGTGTCGGTTCATTGCCTGACGCACGATGTCGCCGCCGAACCTGAACGTGTGCGCCCCTCTCGTGTAAGTCGCGTTGGCCGTGTATTGCACCTGCCAGTTGTCGTCGACGTACGGCGAGTTCGCGCTGCCGGCATAGCCGATACCCGAGTAATTGGTGATGTCGAAATGCGGCCAGCCGCCTGCCTCGCGAATGGGCCCGTTCGTGCCCGGAATGCCGAGGAAATCGAGGCCGAGGTTCTGGTCCATCCGATCGGGTTCCGAGAGCACCTCGATGGTGGTGATGCCGGAATACGTGTCGATCAGGAAGTTCGGCGACAGCACGTACGACGCGCTTCCGGTGAACGTATAGGTGTCGCCAAGCCCGGTGCCCGCCTTCGCCGCGGTGCTGTTGATGGGAAGACCGCCGAGATCGCCGAACATGGCCGGATTCCTGAAGTTGTACCCGAGCCAGCCGAGGCGCGCCGTCAGACCCAGCCTGTTGGTCGGGTTGTAGTTCACCTTCGCATCGATGTTGTGCCGATCGAACGTGTAGTCGCCGGTCACGAAGTAGTTGTTCGTCAGGCCCGGCTGATTCGGCAGCGGAAGGTCCGCGATGAGCTTCTGCACGATCGGATCGATACGGTCGCGCGGAATGAGGTTGCCCGGAAACGCGGTCCGTCCCGTGCCGTTTGCGGCGCCCGTCGCCGGGTCGTAAATGGGTGTAGGCGACGCGGAGAAATCGCCGTTGCGCATCGCGGCGGTGGGCACCGTGCCGAATCGCTGCGCGACCTGCTTGTCGAACGTCCCCTGGTAGCTTCCAAAGAAGAAGAGCTTGTTGCGGACAATCGGACCGCCAAGCGTACCGCCGAACTGGTTCTGCCTCGCCTGCGGCTTGTCCTGGTCTGCCGGCAGGAAGTACGGCCGCGACTTCATCGATTCGTTGTAGAAGTAATCGAACGCAGAGCCGTGCAGCTCGTTCGTGCCGCTCTTGATCAGTACATTGGCCGACATGCCGCCCGACAGCCCCTGATCGGCGTCGAAGGTGCTGGTGGTGACGCCGACCGATTCGATGGCCTCGAGCGCCGGCACGTACGCCGCGACGTGCGGCAGCCACAGGTTGTTCGAGATGGCGCCTTCGATACGAATCGCATTCGCGTTACGCGTGGTGCCGTTCGAGCTGAACGCCAGGCCGCGCGCAGGGTTCACAGCCACCGAATGCATGTTCTCGGGCGGCGAAATCCCCGGAACCGTGACAAACAGGTTCTGATAATTGCGGCCGACCGGTACCGGCAGGTTCTCGAGCTGCGTGGCGGGGATTTCCGTCCGCACATCGGCGCGATCGGTCTGCAACACCGCGACACCTGCCGTGACCGTCACCGTATCTGACAGTTGTCCGACCTCGAGCACGCTGCCGACCCGGACGACGCTGTCTTCCGTGACGTTCACACCCGAGGTGACGAATTCCTTGAAGCCGGAGAGGCCGACTCTGACCGAATACGAACCCGGAGGGAGCGTCGCGAGCGTAGCGAGCCCGGCTTCATTGGCAACGGCGCTGCGAATCAAACCAGTGGCGGCCTGCGTCACGGTGACGTCGGCGCCTGGGACTGCGCCGCCGCTTTGATCGATGACTTCTACGACAATGGAGCCGTATCGCACCTGTGCGTCGGCAGCACGGGGCGCGAGGGCGGTGAGGACGAGCGCGACAAAGGCGACGAGAGAGCTTACGCGATGCATAATGTGCGACTCCTTCGACCTGGAAGGTTGACCATCTATCTCAGCGGCTCTCTGGTATAGCTCAACTTTACCGTTAAAGTAAAGTAACTGTACCGGTACAGCAGTACTTGACTCTCACAGCGACGCTTTCTAGAATCGGCGCTGTCGCTCTGTTTTGAAAGGACGTGTGCATGAATCGCCGCACTTTCACCAAGACTGTCCTCGCGGGGCTCGGAGCCGCAG
>Ga0105107_10002673_pt1 | contig 11777 bp, 5 predicted proteins | sample PPLLaktember2015_6_FD_79335 | JGI IMG/M metagenome (GOLD analysis project Ga0105107, IMG submission 79335) | Freshwater sediment microbial communities from Prairie Pothole Lake near Jamestown, North Dakota, USA - PPLs Lake P8 Core (1) Depth... | ecosystem: Environmental > Aquatic > Freshwater >... | reverse complement strand
CGTTGCCTGCTACCTGTTCCAGAAAAACAGGGTCGCCAGAATAACGGCAATAAGAACAACACTAATGGCAATCCACAAGGTCTTGTTGCTCTTCATCGCAGTGACTGGAGTGTCTTCAACCGGAACAGACTTGGGGGTCCCCGGTGGGGGCTCAGGTACCTGCTGGACCGTCACCGGACGTGTCACCGGAGGCTGCTGCCGCTTCAGCTCCAGCATTTGCAGAATCTTCGATTCGAATTCCCGCGCAACCTGGTCCTGGTCGTCAATGCTGAATATCCTCCGCAACTCCAGGATGGCGTGGTCGTATTCTCCCATCGTGACGAAATCATGCGCCCGCTGAAAATACTGATTCTTTAGCCACCGCCCGGCGGCAAACCGTGCGTCACGCGCCTCCGGGGTCTCCACGCGTGTCCCCTCCAGTTCGCCGGGGATCGACAGGGCAGTTCCCGCAGCGGCTGCCTGCCGCACGAGACGCGGCAGCGAATCCAGAATGTCAGCCTTCTGTGCGTCCGTCAATAGGCCCGTGATCGCCAGTTCCTCCATCTGCTCAAGCTGGCGCTCCAGTGCGAGTGTGTAGACATTCGTCAGATCCAGGGCCTTTGCCTTCCTCACGGCTGTGAGAGCGTGTTTGTACTCGCCAGCAGCCCCTTTGTCGCCTGCTTCGTGCAAGAGCCGGTTGACCAGCGCCTGCGCATGCTTCTTATCGGCTTCATTCATACCGTAGCTCGAATCGTTGACCTGTCCAACGGTCCTGTGATCGGGCACTGACCGTTCGTGTTGTTGAGTCGTAGTTCCAGGTATCGTACTGGAGTGTCCCCGTCAGACTGTCGCTTCGTGAGAGAGGAGTCCCGTTCGCCATTACGGCAAGCGGCTCCCTGGCAACGTCCATAAACTTGATGAGCAATGCCCTGGGGGCCGGCCGGAAGCTACCTTCCGCAGGGCTGATATCCACTGCCAGCGAGTTCCCCGCGCGCTGCTGCGTATGGGTCCGCTTAAGCACCGCACCCTTCAGATAGTCAAACGTCTTGCCGTCGTCTTCGTAGTATTGTGTCGCGACGGTTCCGTCGGATGTAAGAGGATAGACCGTCAGTGTCAGCGGGTCGATGGCATACTGATGAGTATACTGCATCTCCTGTTGGGAAGGGACGATGGCTCCTGCGCGGATGAAGACTGGGATTTTGTCCAGCGGCGCTTCGGCGCGTACGCTCGCTCCGCCGGATACTGCCGCTCCGGAATGGAAATCGTACCACATCCCGGCCGGCAGTGGCACGTCGCGTTGCCGCGCATCCTGCCAGACGACAGGTGCGATGAGCAAATCGTTACCGAAAAGAAATTCCTGTTCGGATTGGGCGAAACGAGAATCTCCCGGGTATTCCAGCATCAGCGCACGCATTGCCGGTATCCCTGTTGCGGAGGCCTCGGCCATGACATTGTAGATGTAAGGGAGTAACCGGTAGCGCAGTGCTATTGTCGACCGGTTGATGTCCGTATACTGTGCCCCGAATTCCCAGGGCTCCTTATTCTTCTCGTTGATCACCGAATGTGCGCGCATGAGTGGTGTGAAGACTCCCAGCTGCAGCCAGCGGGCAAAGAGTTCGCCGGTAGGATACCCGATAAATCCTCCGATGTCGGCACCCACGAATGGCTGTCCAGACAACGAGAGGGTCAGGCACATGGAGAGGGCCAGCCGGAGGTGTTCCCATGAGGCCACATTGTCACCAGTCCATGATGAGGAATATCTCCAGCCGCCGGCGTAGGAGGCCCGGGTGAGCACGAAAGGCCGCTCCGACGGATTGTGGCGCAGCGATCCTTCGTAGGTCGCGCGCGTCATCTGCATCCCGTAAATGTTGTGATTCTTGGCATGGCGCGTCCAGAGCCCGCGGTCGTTGTGAAGCACCGTCAGATCCACGGTCTTAGTGGGAGTGTTAAAGACCGACGGTTCGTTCATATCGTTCCACCATCCGCGCACGCCGACGTCAACCAGGTCTGAAATCTGGTCTCCCCACCATCGGCGGGCGGCATCCGAGGTGAAATCGGGGAACGCGCAGCGGCCCGGCCAGACGTCGCCCGTGAAGATACGACCATCGGGATATTTCAGGAAGACGTTGGCAGCGAGGCCGGAGCGGTAGGCGGCATACATCGAATCTGTTTTTATACCCGGATCCATGATGACTGCAACCCGAAATCCCTGCGCGGCGAGATCACTGACGAGGCGGCGCGGGTCGGGAAAAGCAGAAGGGTTCCAGGTGAAGATCCTGTACCCGTCCATGTAATCGATATCGAGGTAAATGACGTCGCAGGGGATGTTGTTCTCGCGGAAGGTGCGGCTGATTTCGCGCACCCGGCTCTCCGGTGAATAGCTCCAGCGGCACTGCTGATATCCCAGCGACCAGAGGGGGGGAAGCGGCATGCGTCCGACGAGTTCGGTGAAGCGCGAGAGGATCGACTTTGGAGTCGGTCCGGCAAAGAAATAGTAGTCGAGGTCTCCTCCTTCTGCGCCGAAGGAGTACTGATCGCGGGATTCCTTTCCCATGTCGAAATTCGACCAGTAGGTGTTGTCAAAGAAAATCCCGTACGCCTTCCCCGCGCGCGTACAAATGAAGAAGGGGATTGTCTGGTACAGTGGATCGGTGGCATCGGTGTAGGCCGGTATGTCCGCGTTCCACATCGTCAGGTTCTTCCCGCCTTGCACGAATGACCCGGCTTTCTCCCCGAGTCCGTAGTAACGAGCGTCGGGCGGGTTGGATTTCCAGACGCGCACTTCCGCCCCTGCGGTTCCCGGTGCATCGCGGAGCGAATCGGGCTGCATACGGCTCATCCATGCCATGCCTTTCAGAGGGTGGTCGGCATTGAGCAGTGTGCCCGATCGGTCGTAGAAGGCGACGCGGACAGGTTTCTTCCCGATGCGGATCTGCAGAGCTGCGGTGGTTATCGTCAGTGCATCGGGGGCATCGGCAATTTCTGCGCGCACCGGAGGCCACACGGTCTTGACGACGGCCCATGATGGTGAAGGTGCGGGAGGCTTTTGTCCGGGCGCTGTCGGCGGGGTGAGGTGAACTCGCACAAGGTCGTCCGCAAGGACACTGATGGCAAGCGTGGCACCGGACGCCGTGAGCGTCACCGCGGTTCGTCCCTGCGCCGCAGAGAGATCCGCATTGCCGATCGTCTGCCATTGCCCCGCCACCGTTGCCGGTACAAGGAGTACGAGGAAGCAAAGGCGGAGGTGCGACATTGTCTTAGAGCGCGCGTTCGGTTGAATGATCGAAAAGGTGGATACGGGAAGTATCGACGAGCAATTCACACTGCTTGCCGACGACCGGTGCGTGGTCGGTCGCAATGCGTGCCACGAGCTGTGTGGATGCGCCAGTGGTGAAGTACACGAAGATTTCGTTGCCGACGGGTTCCACCACATCGATCATCGCCGGGATCGGCGCGACTGTCGTGACATCGGCGGGTTTGTGCATATGGATATGCTCGGGGCGGATGCCCAGGGTCACCGGTCCTGCGGACACGCCCTTCATCCGTTCTGCGACAGGAGAAGGCAGCGGGAGGGTCAGGGTGGCATTGTCCTGCCGGAAGGAGATCGTGCCGTTCATTTGTAGCCGGCCGGCGATGAAGTTCATCGTCGGACTTCCGATAAAGCCTGCGACGAACTTGTTTGTCGGATGGTGGTAGATCGTGAGGGGAGTATCGACCTGTTGTACGACGCCATCGCGCATCACGACAATACGGTCGCCCATAGACATTGCTTCGATCTGATCGTGGGTGACGTAGATCATGGTGGTCTGAAGGCGGTGGTGCAGCCGTGAGATTTCCGTACGCATCTGAACCCGGAGGTTGGCGTCGAGATTGCTCAGCGGTTCGTCGAAAAGGAAGACCTTGGGTTGCCGGACGATAGCTCTGCCGAGCGCTACGCGCTGGCGCTGGCCGCCGGAGAGCGCCTTGGGTTTCCGCTCGAGGTAGCTTTCGATACCAAGGATCTTTGCGGCTTCTTTGACGCGCTGGTCGATTTCCGATTTGCTGTACTTTCTGAGCTTCAACCCGAAAGCAAGATTGTCGTACACCGTCATGTGCGGATAGAGGGCATAGTTCTGGAAGACCATCGCGATGTCGCGGTCTTTCGGGGGGACGTCATTCACGATGCGGTCGCCGATGGTGACAGTGCCCGCGGTGATTTCCTCCAGTCCTGCAATCATCCTAAGCACCGTGGATTTGCCGCATCCGGAGGGTCCGACGAGAACGACGAACTCCTTGTCATTGATAGTTGCGGTGACGTCGCGAACAGCTGTGACTTTGCCGTCGTAGATTTTCGAGACGTTTTCGAGCTTCACTTCAGCCATGGGGAGCCTGTCGTGGGGGGTGAGGATACATGAATTCCGTTCACGATAATGTAAGGAATATAGGCACGGATGAAGGAAAACGCAACAGTGCGGGGATCTGAACAAAGGCCCAATAAATTGAACTGCCGGAAAAAATGTCTTGACTAATCTGCCCGAAACCTCTATCTTTGTGGAAGCGCTTCCAAAAAAGTTCACCTCCTTCACACTCGAATACTGAACTGCTCCCCATCCATGGGAGTTACTATCTACGATCTGGCGCGCGAAGCAGGCGTCGGTATTGGGACCGTTTCACGCTGTTTGAATGATCAGCCTCACGTCTCAGCGCCGACCCGTGCAAAAGTTCTCGCAGCAGCCATACGACTCAGCTACCAACCGCATGCGCAGGCCCAGCGCCTCGCGTCGCGCCGCACTAATACAATCTCCGTCATCATCCCTTCCTTCACGAACTACTTCTTCGTTCAGGTGCTACAGGGTGTGCAGGATCATGCGGCGGATTGTGGTGTCGACCTGATCCTCTATAGTGTCAATCATCCCGTACAGGTAGAGGAATATCTCCGTCGTTCGTTGCACCGCGGTCACGTGGATGGTGTGCTCTTTTTTTCCATGAAGCTTCCGGAGGTCCACGCGGCCCAATTCGAGCGGATGCATCTGCCGCTGGTTCTGGTGGATGCGTTCCATCCGAAGTTCGACTCCATCCGTGTGCAAAACCGCGACGGGGAGCTCGCGGCGACCCGGCATCTTGTGGGCCTGGGTCACCATTCCATTGCCATGATCAACGCGAATCTGTCTACCCAACCCGCACAGGAGCGATTGGAGGGATATCGCTTAGGCTTGGAAGAGGCCGGCATCCCGTTTCGATCGGACCTTCTTGTCATCGGCGAATCCAGTAAGAACGACGGATTCACCCGTGAGGCCGGACGCGAGTCCATGCGGCGCCTGCTGGAGAAGAACACGGGTCCGGACCGCGCCACTGCTGTGGTCATCGCGAGTGATGTACAGGCGATCGGAGCACTTGAGGCGGCGCGGGCGGCGCGCGTACGCATACCCGAAGATCTTGCGATCGTGGGGTTCGATGACATCGAGTTGGCGCAATACGCAGAGTTGACCACGATGCGACAGCCCATGTACGAGATGGGGCAGCTGGCGATGGAGAAGCTGATCCGCCGCATCAAAGAGCCGGGCGTCCCCCCGACGCTGTCGTTGTTTCTGCCGGATTTGATCGTGCGCCGGTCGTGCGGCGCTGTATCGCGCGTGGTTCAGGGCGAACCGGGCTTCACCGCCCAGCAAAGTGTTGATCCCTTGTTACAAAACGTGTAAACCTCCAGGAGCCCAATTCGTATGACGCACCGCTACCTCTTCTTCCTGCTCCTTGCAGCCGGAGTCCTCGGTGTTGCCCGGGCGGGCAATACCGGCAAGATCGCCGGTGTGGTCAAGGATGCCCAGACCGGCGAAATGCTGATCGGCGTGAACGTCGTCGTGGAAGGCACCACCATGGGTGCGGCCACCAACATCGAAGGGCAGTACTATATCCTGAACATCCCTCCGGGGAAATACACGCTCTTCGCGTCGGCCGTGGGATTTAACAAGTCGACCGTGTCGAATGTCTCGGTCTCCATCGACCTCACCACCACGATAGATTTCTCGATTTCCTCCCAGGTCGTGCAAAGCGAGGAAGTTGTTGTGACCGCAGAGCGTCCCCTCGTCCAGAGAGACCTGACCGCGAAGACTGCTGTCGTGGGAGGCGAACAGATCTCAGCCCTCCCAGTAACGGAGGTCGGCCAGGTTCTGCAGTTGCAGGCGGGGTTCGTGAACGGGAGCCTGCGTGGTGGGAGGAGCGGGGAAGTGGCTTACTGGATCGATGGTGTCCCCGTGACGGACGGTTTTAACGGCGGGCAGGTCGTCGAGGTGAACAAGAACCTCGTCCAGGAACTCCAGCTCATTTCCGGTGCGTTCAACGCCGAGTACGGGCAGGCGATGTCGGGAATCGTGAATATTGCCACCAAGGAAGGCGGCCCGAAATTCACTGGCGGGTTGGGGGTTTACGGGGGGCAGTATGTGACGACCAACGATGACACGCTGTTCCCCGGGCTGGACAAGTTCACACCGACGGCGATCCGCAATGTCGAGGCAAATCTGAGCGGGCCGATTCTGGGTGAAGATCTTACGTTCTTTGTGAACGGACGGTATATCTATTTTGACGGATGGTTGAAAGGCATTCGACGGTTCAACCCGTGGAACATCTCCTATACTGATCCTCTTACACGGCAGTTTTATCTGAATCGGGACGCCTCGGGCCTGGCTGACAACGCGATCGTTCCGATGAACTGGAGCAAACGCTACTATGGCCAGGGAAAGTTGACGTGGCGCGCTTCTCCTGTCATCAAACTGAATGCCAATTTTATCTACGACAAGAAGGAGAGCAAGAGCTACGATCTGTTTACCGACCGTCACTCCTATTTCTACAATCCCGATGGCTATGGAACGAATCTCGAAGACAGCAAGACTCTTATCGTCCAATTCAGCCACACACTCAGTGCTTCGACATTTTATACGCTCGGTCTCTCGTGGTTCAACCACAACGCCAAGTACCGGCTCTATGATCTCGAATACGAGCCGTCGACAGACGGCTCCGGCGATCTGGTCGAAAAGTGGGATCCCGCCGGTCCACACTACGTGAATTCGCAACTCTTCCTGACGGATGACCCGTACAGTTTCTTCACCGGCGGGACGGACCTCGGTCTCAATATGCGTTCGACGACGACGCGGGTCGCGAAGCTGGACCTTTCCAGTCAGCTCGATAATTACAACCTCGTGAAGGTAGGTGCGGAATACCGCGAGCATAGTCTGTACTACGAGTCGATCAACCTGCAGCCGATACAGACCCAGTCGGCGATCGATCTGACCCGCGACAATCCGTTCATCCAAACCCGTATCCTGCCGCTCTCCTCGCTCTCCCACACGATGTACAACCGGGGTCCGCAGGAAATCTCGGCATACATTCAGGACAAGCTTGAATTCAAGGATTTCATCCTCAACATCGGAGTGCGGCTGGATTATTTGACCCGCGCGGGTACGTGTTGAATGACGAGCACCCGGACCCGAATGACCCCATGCACTACACCTATACGGTCGACGATCCGAATATTTATTCTCCGATCAAGCCGGATAACATCGCGCGGACTCTCGAGGAGCGCAGGGTGTATTGGTACCGCCCCACGAAGGCAAGATACAAGCTCAGTCCCCGTATCGGGGGTTCATTCCCGATCACGGCCGAGGGTGTCGTGCACTTCTCCTACGGTCATTTCTTCCAGGTACCCCGGTTCGAACGTCTGTATGAAAATCCGGAGTTCAAGCTTCCTTCCGGCACGGGGAACCTCGGGGTTGTAGGCAACGCTGATCTTGAGCCCGAGCAGACCATCAACGGGGAAATCGGCGTGCAGCAACAGCTGACGGAAGACCTGTCGGTGGATGTGACGGCCTACCTGCGCGACATCCGGAACCTCACCGGAACGCGCTCCGATGAGATAGTGATCTTCGGTGGCAGCGCGAAATACAGCAAGTATGTGAACAGTGACTTCGGGTTCGTGAAGGGCATCGTGCTCACGCTCAACAAGCGGTTCGGAAGCGGGCTCTCAGCGACGCTGGATTATACCTACCAGGTGGCGAAGGGAAGTGCCTCGGATCCGCAGGAGGCGCGGAATGCCGTTGCCGGCGGATCGTTGCCCGAGGTGCAACTCACCCCGCTGGGCTGGGATCAGCGCCACACACTGAACGTCACCGCATCCTACGCGGCGACGGAATGGGGTCTCAGCGTCATCGGCCAGTACGGCAGCGGGTCACCCTATACACCGCGCCGCGCCGCGGACGTGACGACGCTGCTGACCAACAGCCAGATCAAGCCCGCATTCTTCAACGTCGACCTCCGTGCGTACTACGAGCTCCGTATTGAACCGGTGAAATTTGTTCTGTTTGCACGCGTGTTCAATCTCCTCGACATCAGGAACGAGAACGGCGTGTACGACGATACCGGACGGTCGGGATTCACCACTGACCAGGATCGCGTTCTCTTGACCAACCCACGTCAACTCATCAACACATTAGCAGCCTGGTACCGAAGGCCGAATTACTACTCCGAACCGCGTCGCATCGAACTTGGCATGAATCTGGAGTTCTAAATGAAGACTACACGTGCAATTCTCCTGCTGTTCCTGATCGGCCTCCTCGGTGCAGCGCATCTTCTGGCGCAGACGAGCGGGCGAGAAAACCGACGCTCGGCGGTCATGAACGGGAACCAGGTCAGATCCGTCTTCGGCAACTGGGGTGTCATCGGGCAACCTACCGATACACGCCCGCGTGGCTCCTGGAAGGACGACAACAACGGTTACCTCGGGGATGTCAGCCCCTTCGTCGGTGTGGAAGTCAAATGGAACGACAGCTCATTCCGCTCGGTTGTCACCTCTCCGGTTTCCCGGCCGACACAACTCGCGGATCAGGACCCCGTGACGGGAAGGGATTGGACCTTTGAGCCGGTCGGCGGGTACTTTGGCGCGCCGCCCAATGAGAGCATTGCCCTCAGCAATGACAACGCGACCTGGCCGGCGCAGTGGCCCGACAAACTGGGCGACGCCGCAGACCCCGGTTGGAAGGGGCAATGGAACGGCTACTTCGGCAAACGCATCAGTGCCGACCTTGAGACGTACTACGTCATGGACGACAACAATGACGAGCGCTTCAACTTCGCGCTCAACAACCCCCGCGGCATCGAATTCAAACCCAACGCGGCGAATTCCGGCCGCAACGGTCTCGCGCTTGAAATGCGCGTCCGGGCCATGCAGTGGGCGCAATTCCTGGCCCAGGACAACATCTTCTGGCTTTATGAGATTTCCAACAAGGGGACGACCACCTATGACCGGGCGGTGTTCGGCATGCTCGTCGGAACCTATGTTGGCGTCACGGGGAGTGACGGCAGTCCCCAGGAATACGACGACGACTGGTCGTTCTACGATGTGTTCACCAACATCACCTACACGGGGGACTTTGACCGGAGCACACTGCGCAACCCGCGCTGGAATCAGAAGTTTCCGGTGGGCATGGTCGGATACGCCTTCCTGGAGAGCCCGGGCAATCCGTTTGACGGTGTGGACAATGACGGCGACGCCGATTCCTCCGCCGCGGGCAGCCTGGCGCCACAGTTTACCTCCACGAGCTTTGATTCCACAACTATCACCGCCGGCATGCAGCTGGTGATGATCAATGAGGATTATACGCGTGTGCTTTATACGGTTCCTTCCCGCGATTCCGTGAAGGTCAAGACACGCGGCATGCGTGATTCCGTGTGGATTTACCCGGGCAAGACCCGGCTTGCGGAAGGCAACGTGATCCTCGACTTCCAGGGGAACTCCGCGGTAAACCGCAATGCGTATGACGGCATCGACAACAACTTCAATGGTCTGATTGATGAGAATCAATTCCTGCACTACCGGCAGTTCAAGAGGAACCGGAATCCTCCGTTCCAGGTTTTGATCGATGTCCTGCGGCCTGTGCGCTACGTCAGCAACCTCAGCATCCCTCCCACGAGCATGCTGGATGAGCGGCGCAATGACGCCATCGACAACGACCAGGACTGGAACATTGAGTTTGATGATGTTGGACGCGACGGCATCGGGCCGACCGCGGTGAACTACACCGGGCCGGACTTTGGCGAAGGAGACGGTCTTCCCACATCGGGCTTCGATGCGTTCGGGAACGATACCGGGCTTCCGGGCGAGCCCAATATCGACAAGACCGACGTGGACGAATCGGACCAGATCGGGCTCTCGAGCTTCTTCTATTTCACTCCTGCAAATCAAGTGCGGCTGGGAGACGATGAAGTGCTTTGGAGCAACCTTGCCCCCGGCTTCTTTGATGTGCCGACATCCATCGTGAACAACAAACCCGAACGGGGCGAAGACGGCGACTTCATTTACGGATCCGGGTATTTCCCCCTGCTCGCCGGTACCACAGAGCGCTTCTCTCTCGCCCTCGTCTACGGCGGGGGCAAGGGAGGCGGGCTGGCGGATGATGTCGAAGACCTGCTGAAGAACAAGCGCACCGTGCAGAAGATCTACGACGCGAATTATCAGTTCCCGACGCCTCCGGACAAACCGACCCTTGTGGCGGTGCCGGGGGATCGTTCCGTGACGCTCTATTGGGACCGTGTGGCCGAGTCAACCATCGATCCGGTTCTCCGGATCAAGGACTTTGAAGGATACAAGCTCTACAAATCCACGGACCCCAACTTCAGCGATGCGTTCACGATCACCGACGCGACCGGGACGGTACGCGGCTACCAGCCGTTGAAGCAATACGACCTGAACAACGGTATCAAGGGGTACTTTCTCGCCACGGGAGAGCTTTACCAGGCAGCTGCCGGGTTCACGTTCAAACTGGGTGACGATGTGGGGCTCCAGCACTCCTATGTTGACACCGAGGTTGAAAATGGACGCCGCTACTACTACGCGGTAGTCGCCTATGATCGCGGCGATGAAATCGCGGGCATCTTCCCTGGAGAGAACACCAAATCGGTTCGTGTCCTGTCCACTGGTCAGGTGCAGCACGACATCAACGTCGCGGTGGTCAGCCCCAATGCCCGTGCTGCGGGGTACGTGGCGCCCGCTGATGGCATCGAGGCAACTCACACGGACGGTCCCGGCTCCGGGTCGATGCAGTACTCCATCCTGGACGACGCGCGGTTGTCCGGGCACCGCTACCGCGTGACATTCCTGGACACGCAATCTGACGGCACCGACAACAACGGCAACGGGAAGGCAGATCTCGCCGACAGTACCGAGTGGAATCGGATAACCAGCCTCTATTCCGTGCAGGACCTCGAAGAGCAATCCGAGGAATTCATTAGCCAGGATACGGTAAACGTCTCCCTGTTACGGAAGAACCTGGTGGACGGCACAATCACCGTTCGTAGTGCGCAAGGAACAGTCATCGCACCTTCGGAGTACATCCTGAATCTGACGCGCGGCTCGATCCGAGGGAATTCACCAGGCTCGCTTCCAGCCGGGAAGTACACCATCGCATATCAGTACTATCCGGTGTATCGCAGCCCGAACCTTCAGGGCTCTCCCTATGTCGAGGACAACACCGAAGCTGACATCTTTGACGGCATGACACTTGTGTTCAAGAATCCCTGGGATGTTGGTCAGGTGAATGATCAGACGACCGGATGGATCGGCACGAATGCATACACGGTGAACCTGGGGCCGACCGATCTTCCCCTGCTGGATCCTCCGCTCCACGGGTACAAGAGGCCGGCGGACTATGAAGTCCGGTTCTCCACCACAGTCGTAGACACTTCCATCGCCGGGCCGTTCCCGTACGATGTGCCGCTCCCGACACGGTTCAGGATCTTCAATGTTACCGAGAACACATACGTGAAATTCCTCT
>Ga0105107_10002672_pt1 | contig 11780 bp, 9 predicted proteins | sample PPLLaktember2015_6_FD_79335 | JGI IMG/M metagenome (GOLD analysis project Ga0105107, IMG submission 79335) | Freshwater sediment microbial communities from Prairie Pothole Lake near Jamestown, North Dakota, USA - PPLs Lake P8 Core (1) Depth... | ecosystem: Environmental > Aquatic > Freshwater >... | reverse complement strand
CCCGAAGTGAGCGCGATGACCGGCGGCCGGTGGCTCATTCTCCTAGCGCTCGTCCAGCCGCAGGTCGACGTAGGCCTGGTCGCGCAACTGGCGCAGCCACTGCTGGAAGGCCTCGTCGGATTTGCGCTCGCGCAGGACCTGCCGTGCCTGCAGGCGCCGGCGCTCCGGGCTCATGTCGGCCGAGCGGCGCTCGAGCACCTGGATGAGGTGATACCCGAACGGCGTGCGCACCGGCTGGCTGATCTCGCCCGGCTTGAGCTCCTGGTAGGCGCGCTCGAACTCCGGCACCGTATCCCCGGGGTAGACCCAGTCCAGCTCGCCACCGCGCGCGGCCGAGGCATCGTCGGAGTTGGCGCGGGCGAGCTCGGCGAAGTCCGCGCCCGACACGAGCCGCTCCCGCAGCAGCTCCAGGCGCCGTCGCGCCTCGGTCTCCGACACGGCCTCGCCCGTGCGGATGAGGATGTGTCGCAGGCGCGTTTGGTTGACGGCAACGCCCCCTATCGCGCCGCGCCGGTCGATGAGCTTCAGCACGTGGAAGCCGGCCGAGCTGCGCAGTACCTCGCTCACTTCGCCGGGCTTCATTCTGGCGAGCATTGCGCTGAAGAGCTCGGGCAGCCGCTCGCCGCTGCGCCAGCCCAGAAGGCCTCCCTGGAACGCGTCCGGCGCATCCGAGAGCGACGCGGCTACGCGGGCGAAGTCGGCGCCCGAGGCCGCTTCCGCGCGCGCCTTGTCGGCCTTGGCTCTTGCCGCCTGGATCTGCTCGGGACTCGCCTGGTCGGGAACGCGCACGAGCACGTGGGCGACGTTGTACTCGTCGCGCGTGGCGGCCGCCTTGCCGACCTCCTCGAGGAACAGATCCACCTCGGTGTCGCTCACCTGGATCTTGTCGTCTACTTCGCGCTCGCGCACGCGCGCGAGCATGATCTGGTCGCGCAGGTCGTCGCGGAACGCCTCGAAGGGGATGCCGTCGGTCTCGAGCGCGCGCCGGAAGTCGGCGAGCGTCATGCGGTTGTCCTCCGCGATGCGCTGCACCGCCCGGTCGAGCTGCACCTCGTCGACGCGGATGCCTATGTCGCGCGCACGCTGCAACTGCGCCTTGTCAAGGATCAGGCGCTCGAGCATCTGGCGCTCCAGCACGGCGCGATCGGGCGCCTGCGTGCCCTGGCGGCGCAGCTGCCGCTGGGCGCCCGCCACGGCCTCATCGAGCTCGGTCGCCGTGATGATTTCCCTGTTCACGACGGCGACGACGCGGTCGACGAGGACGGCCCGCTGCCCCTGCGCCGGCCAGGCGGCGATCAGCATCGCGAGGAGTACGAAAAGCTTGGATTGCATCAATACACCATTTCGAAGGGCAGTTGCGGACGCGCTTCCTGCGGGACCAGCGCCTGGTCCCGCGGATTGGAGACCGTGTAACCCGAAACGTTCCGCTTGAGCAGCGTGACCACTTCCGTCGTGCCGATCTGCCCGATGCCGTTGAACTCCAGCTGGAAGAACAGCGCCGTGGAGGCGACCTGCGCCGCCGCCTGGATGCGCTGGTAGACGGCGCGGAAGATCCAGCAGCCGGCGTTGTACTCGATGCCGGCCAGGCCGTCGACGATGCGGCGGTCCAGCAGCGAGTAATTGTAGCGCGCGACGCCGAACCATCCGGCCGTGATCGGCCACTGCGCGGAGACGTCGATCTGACGCAGCTGGTCGCGGTCGAAGCGGTAGCTGGCGTTCAGCACCTTTGCCGGCGCGGGCGAATAGCGCGCGCCGACCGTATAGCGCTCTGCACGCTTCTCCTGCCGGTTGTACTGGGCCGTCGCATCGAAGGTGAGGTTCGTGAACAGGCGCCCCCCGATCGAAGCGAGCAGGTCGGAGCTGTCGCGCACGCGCACAGGCGTCGCGGGATTGAGCGTCACGCGCTCGTCCGAGTAGTAGTAACGCTGGCCCACCGTGGCGCGAAACGCCTCCTGGCCGTCTGAGTTGAGGAACCGTGAAGTGAGGGCGGCCGTGAGCTGGTTGGCGTCGCCGAACCGATCGCCGCCCGTGAAGCGGTTCTCCGTGAAAAGCTGGGGAAAATTGAACTCGGCGAGCGCGGTATCGAAGAGCGGGATTTCGTCCTGCGGCCGATAGGGCACATAGACATAGAACAGCCGCGGCTCGAGCGTCTGCACGAGATCCTGGTCGAACCAGGTCGCCTGGCGTTCGAAGACGAGGCCGGCGTCCGCGCTCGCCCAGGGTATGGATGCGCCCGGATCCTGTCGGTTGCCCGCGGCCTGCCCTGTCAGGCGATAGCTCGAGTATCGCAGCCCGATCTTCGGCGTGAAGAACCAGCCCGGCGCCAGGACCGGAGTGGCGAGCGTCGGGTTGGCGGAGAAGCGCGCGCCATTGACCAATGTGTCATGCGCGAAGCGCACGTATTCCAGCGGCCAGGCGGTGTCGAGGAAGCCGCCCAGGTCGTTGCGGCTGAGCGAGAAGCTCAGCTGCGGTTCGCGATGGTAAGGCGCGACGATGGGCGCGAGCGGATCCTGCAGCGTCTGGAACCGCTGCACCCGTGCCTGGGCCGTGTAGGGGGCGCTGCCGATCGAACCGTAGTACGTGAGGTACGCGTCCTGCGGCAGGTTGCCCACGGAGGACTGGCGCACTTCGCTCGCGAGATCGACGAAGTAGCGGTCGTCCGAGACGCGGTTGTAGTCGAGCTGGGCCGTCAGGTTCGGCAGGAAGGTGTGCGTATGCAGCAGCGACACGCCGTAGGGGGTCTCCTGGGTCTTGGAATCGTCCGGCAGATATTCGATGCGCGATTCGCCCAGGAAGCGCCGGTTCAGGTACCTGAACTGGTTCTTCAGCATGAACCCGCGCTCGGTCATGGTCACGGGCGTGATCGTCGCGTCGTATTCCGGAGCGATGTTCCAGTAATAGGGCACGCCGAGCTCGAAGCCCCGCTGCGAGCTGTTGCCGAAGTGCGGCGCGAGGATCCCGCTCTTGCGCTGGCGCTCGAGCGGGAAGGTGGCGAACGGCGATGCGAGGATCGTCGTCTCGAAGAACTTCAGCCGCGGATGCTCGGCGCGGCCTTCGGCGACGCCGTAGTCGAGCTCCAGCTGGTCGGCCTCGAGGCGCCAGTCCTCCTGGCCGGCCGGACAGGTCGTGAACGTCGCATCCACCACCCGATAGCGGTCGCGGCCAAGGAACTCCACCCGCTCGCCCGCGCCGCGCGCGGGCAGGTTGCCATAGAGGAGGAAGCGCGGCTCCTCGAAGACCCCCGTGCCGCCGATCGTGTCATAGCGCAGGCGCGGCCCGAAGAAGCGATCCCCCTCGACCTGCAGGCGCACGCCTCCGTCGCCCTCTAACCAGCCGAGCTCGGGGTTGTACTTCAGCCATTCGCCGAAGATGGTGAGGCCGTCCTGCTCAATCTCGGCGCTGCCCCGGGCGGTGAACTCGAATTCGCTCACGCCGTCGATGCGCCTTGCGTCGATCGTCGTGGGCGCCTGAGGCTGCACGGCTGCCGCCTCGTCGCCCACCGGCGCTTGCGCCCGCGCAGACGACGCTGCGGCCAGTACGACCAGCAGCGTCGCGAAGCGGTGCGGCATGGCTCGGCGGAGAAAACTTCGTGGTGTAGAATTTTTAATGATACACGGTGATGCGCGCCGCGCTGCGCTCGAGGCCTGGCTCGCCGGCCTTTTCCCGGGCGAGCGCTTGTCCCTGGCGAGCGCCTCCGAAGACGCAAGCTTCCGACGCTACTTCCGCGCGACGCTCTCCGACGCTTGCAGCTTCGTCGCCATGGACGCGCCGCCGGAGAAGGAAGACTGCGGGCCTTTCGTTCACGTGGCCGGACTGCTCGCCGCAGCAGGCGTGCACGCGCCGCGAATCCATGCCCAGGACCTGGCGCAGGGCTTTCTGCTGCTGACCGACCTGGGCACCACTACGTACCTCCAGGCGCTCGGCCACGACAATGCCACGAGCCTCTTCTCGGATGCCACGGAAGCGCTCGTGCGCTGGCAGCTGGCCACCCGGCCCGGCATGCTTCCGGACTACGACGAAGCGCTGCTCCGACGGGAGCTCGCGCTCTTCCCCGAGTGGTACCTCGGCCGCCACCTCGAGGTCGAGCTCGCGCCGGGCGAGCGGCAGATGCTGGAGAACGTTTTCGGCATTCTCATACGCAGCGCCCTCGCACAGCCCAGGGTCTATGTGCACCGGGACTACATGCCGCGCAACCTCATGGTGTGCGATCCCAACCCCGGCGTCCTCGATTTCCAGGACGCCGTCTGCGGGCCGATCACCTACGACATGGTCTCGCTCATGCGCGACGCCTTCGTCAGCTGGGACGAGGAGCAGGTTCTCGACTGGACGGTGCGCTACTGGGAAAAGGCAAGGCGCGCAGGATTGCCGGTGGATGAGGATTTCGGCGAATTCTGGCGCGCCTTCGAATGGATGGGCCTGCAGCGGCACCTGAAGGTCCTGGGCATCTTCGCGCGAATCAACTATCGCGACGGCAAGCCGAAGTACCTCGCCGACACGCCGCGCTTCATCGGCTATGCGCAGGCGGTGGCCGGCCGCTACCGCGAGCTCGGAGGGCTCCAGCGCCTGCTCGCGGAGACGGCGCGGTGAAGGCCATGGTCCTCGCGGCCGGCCGCGGCGAGCGCCTGCGGCCGCTGACCGATTCGGTGCCAAAGGCGCTGGTCGAAGTCGGTGGCAAGCCGCTGATCGCCTGGCATCTGGAGCGCCTGGCAGCCTGCGGCTGCCGGGAGGTTGTCATCAACGTCGCCCACCTGGGCGAGCAGATCGTCCGGCGCATCGGGGACGGATCCCGCTTCGGATTGCGCGTCGCCTACTCCAGGGAGCCCGAGCCGCTCGAAACGGCGGGCGGCATCGCCTATGCGGCACCGCTGCTTTCCCCCGCCCCCTTCCTTCTGGTGAACGCCGACATATTCTGCGAGTACGACTTCGCCGCGCTTCTGCGCCGGCCACCGGGCCCGTCCCTTGCCCATCTCGTCCTCGTGCCCAATCCGCCGCACCGCCCCAACGGTGACTTCTTTCTCGATGGCCATCTGCTGCGCGGCCAGGGCGCCGGCAGCGCGATGGCCCGGCCCTATACCTACGCGGGCATCGCCGTGATGTCTCCCGCGCTCGTCGCGGGCGTGCGCCGCGGCGACAAGGCGCCGCTCGCGCCGCTGCTGTACGCAGCCGCCGACCGGGGCCTGCTGTCCGGCGAAGCCTACGTGGGCCTGTGGCAGGATGTCGGTACCGCCGAGCGCCTCGCGGAGCTCCAATCCCTGCTAGCCACACGACATCATGAAACCCGCTGACGACATTTCCACCTACCGTGCGCGCCGCGGCCGGCTGGCGGCCGCGATGGGCGAAGGCATCGCCGTCATCCCGACGGCTCCCGAGCGCGTGCGCAACCGGGACACGCACTACCCGTACCGTTTCGACAGCCACTTCTACTACCTCAGCGGATTTGCCGAGCCGGAAGCGGCGCTGGTCGTCGTGGCCGGCGCGACACCCCAGGCGCTTCTCTTCTGCCGCGAGCGAAACGAGGAGCGGGAGATCTGGGACGGCTTTCGCTACGGGCCCCAGGCCGCCCGCGAGCGCTTCGGCTTCGACGAGGCGCATCCCATCGATGCGCTCGACGAAACCCTCTGCAAGCTGCTGGAGAACCAGCCCGCGCTCTACTACCCCGTAGGCGCGGACGCCGACTGGGACGCGCGGGCGATGCGGTGGCTCAACGCCGTGCGCGCGAAGGCGCGCACCGGCACGGCGGCCCCCGAGCGCATCCAGGACGTGCGCGCGCCCGTGGACGAGATGCGGCTTCGCAAGGACGCCCTCGAGACGACGCTCATGCGGCGCTCGGCTCGCATCGGCGCGGCCGCGCACCGCCGCGCGATGCGGGCCGCGCGCCCGGGCAAGTTCGAGTACGAGATCGAGGCGGAGCTTGCTTACGAGTTTCGCCGCGGCGGCGCGCAGTTCCCCGCCTACTGGCCTATCGTGGCGGGCGGCGCCAATGCCTGCGTTCTGCACTACGTCACCAACAGCGATGCGCTGCGCGATGGAGATCTCCTGCTCATCGACGCCGGCTGCGAGCTGGACGGCTATGCCTCCGACATCACGCGCACCTTCCCGGTGAGCGGGCGCTTCAGCGCGCCGCAACGCGCCGTGTACGACATCGTGCTCGCCGCGCAGGCCGCCGCCATGGAGAAGGTGCGACCGGGCTGCGCGTGGAACGAGCCGCACGACGCGGCCGTGCGCGTGCTCGCGCAAGGCATGCTGGACCTGAAGCTCCTGGGCGGCAGCCTCGACGCCGTGCTGGAGAAGGAAACCTACAAGCGGTTCTACATGCACCGGACCGGACACTGGCTGGGACTCGATGTGCACGATGCGGGCGAATACAAGCGCGGCGGCGCATGGCGCCCGCTCGAGCCGGGCATGGTGCTCACCGTGGAGCCGGGCTTCTATATCCGCGCGGCTGCCGATGTGCCGGAGCCGCTGCGCAACATCGGCATACGGATCGAGGACGACGTGCTGGTCACGCAGGCCGGCTGCGAAGTGCTCACAGCGGAAGCGCCAAAAGGCGTCGCCGACATCGAAGCGCTGATGAGGGATGCCGGCGGGCGCGATTGACATCGTCATCCGCGGCGCCGGGCCGGCCGGATGCGCGCTCGCGCTCGCGCTTCGCGAGTCTGCGCACCGGATAGCCCTCGTCGGGCAGCCGGCCCTTCCCGCCGCCCGTCCTTCGTTCCGCCCCATCGCGCTCTCGTATGCGAGCCGGCTCATCCTGGAGCGCCTCGGCGCATGGGAATCGCTCTCGCCGAGCGCCATCGACGCCGTGCATGTATCCCAGCAGGGAGGATTCGGCCGCACGCGCATGTCGGCCGCCGACGCCGGCGTCCCGTCGCTCGGGTACGTGGTCGACTACGGAGCGCTGCTCGCCGCGCTGCGCGAGCGCCTTCCTCATCCGGTCGAAGAGACCGAGCCGCCTGGCGCGCGCTGCGTCGTGCATGCCGAAGGACTGTCGCCCGATGCAGGCGAGAAGCGCTACGCGCAGGATGCCGTCGTTGCGCTCGTGCGATTTGCGCCGGCCGCCGCCGCCATCGCGCATGAGCGGTTCACGAGCGAGGGGCCACTCGCCCTTCTTCCTTTCCACGGCCGATATGCGCTCGTTTGGAGCGCCCCCCCTGCGAGAGCCAGGACGCTCGCCGACTGCGCAGCCGGCGATTTTCTCCAGGCGCTCGCCGCAGCCGTCGGCCCTTCCCTGGGAACACCCGTTGAAGTGGAAGGAAGGAGCGTGCAGCCGCTGTCGCTGCGCGTTCGTTCCTCACGAATCGGCCCGCGCGCCGTGTTCATCGGCAACGCGGCGCAGACCTTGCATCCTGTCGCGGGGCAGGGGCTGAACCTTGCGTTGCGCGATGCGTGGGATCTCGGACAGCTCCTGAGCCGGGTCGCCGATCCGGGCGACCCCGCAGTGCTGCGTCGCTACGAGGCCGGCCGGCGTGCAGATGCGGCCGCGACCATCGGCATGACGGATCTCCTGGCCGAAGTCTTCGTCGCACGGGGCGGCTTCGCGCGCGCAGTGCGCTCCATCGCGCTGACGGGGCTCGACGTTCTTCCGGGGCCACGGCGATTCTTTGCGCGTCGCATGATATTCGGTCCATCGGCGCTGCCCTGACGCGGAAATGGTCCGGCAGATGCCTTTCCGCCGCAAAAGCGGCTAGAATCCGCTTCCCTCATTTTCGTTCGTGCAACGCCCGCCTGCGGCAATGAGAATCGGAGCGCATATCCTGACCAACGGATTGGTCCTCGCTCCGATGGCCGGCATCACCGATCTTCCCTTTCGTCGCCTGGCGCGCCGCTTCGGCGCGGGCCTCGCCGTTTCTGAAATGCTGTCCGCGCGTCCGGAGCTGCGCGACTCGCGCAAGAGCCGGCTGCGGCGCGACCATTCGGGAGAGCCTGGCCCCATCTCGGTGCAGATCGCCGGCGCGGAACCCCGCATGCTCGCCGAGGCCGCGCGCTTCAATGTCGACCAGGGCGCCGACATCATCGACATCAACATGGGATGTCCCGCGAAGAAGGTCTGCAACGTGAGCGCCGGGTCTGCCCTCCTCGAGAACGAGGCGCTGGTGCAGCGCATCGTGCGCGCCGTGGTGGCAGCCGTACCCGTCCCCGTGACCCTGAAGATCCGGACCGGTCCGCGGCCGGAGTGGCGCAACGCCCTGAGCATCGCGCGCATCGCGGAATCCGAGGGCGTGCAATGCCTCGCCATCCACGGACGCACCCGGGCCTGCGGGTTCGGAGGGAACGCCGAATACGAGACCATCCGCGAGGTGAAGGCCTCCGTCGGCATCCCGGTGATCGCCAATGGGGACGTCCGCACGCCCGAGGATGCGAAAAGCGTTCTCGAGCGGACCGGCGCCGATGGCATCATGATCGGGCGCGCGGCCCAGGGCCGCCCCTGGATCTTCCGCGAGCTGGCGCATTACCTCGCCACCGGCGCGAAGCTGCCGCCGGCGCAGCCCGACGAAATGCGCAGCGTGCTGACCGAGCACCTGGAAGGCCTGTACGAGCTCTACGGCCGCGAGCGCGGCGCGCGCATTGCGCGCAAGCACATCGGCTGGGCGGTGGCGCCGCTGCCCGGCGGCGAAGCCTTGCGTTGCCATGCGAACATGCTCATGGATGCCGGTGCGCAAATCCGCGCGGTGTGCGACTATTTCACGCAGCTTGCGGCCAACGACGGGCGGCCCGGAGCTGAGGCAATCTTCGTGGAGAGACTCGCTGCATGAGCCGCACGAACGAGCTGGCTGACTCCGTGAAGCGCTCGCTGGAGCGCTACTTCAAGGACATGGACGGCGAGAAGCCGACGTCGATCCATGACATGGTGCTGAGGAACGTGGAGAAGCCCATGATCGAGGTGGTGCTCGCGCGAGCCGAAGGCAACCAGACCCTCGCGGCCGAGATGCTGGGCATCAACCGCAACACGCTGCGCAAGAAGATGCAGCAGCTGCGGATCAAAGGGTAGTGTCCAAGGTAGCCAGGGCGCTTCTCAGCGTCTCCGACAAGTCCGGCATCGTCGAGCTCGCGCGCGGCCTGGAGGCGCTGGGCGTGCGGCTGCTCTCCACGGGGGGCACTGCGAAGCTGCTCCAGAAGGAAGGCGTGGGCGTCACCGAAGTGTCGGCGCACACGGGTTTCCCGGAGATGCTCGACGGCCGCGTCAAGACGCTGCATCCCGGGATCCACGGCGGCCTGCTCGCGCGCCGCGACGACGCGGCCCACATGGCGGCCATCCGGGACGCGGGCATCGACCCGATCGACCTTCTCGTGGTGAACCTGTACCCGTTCGAGGCCACGGTGGCCGATCCGGACTGCCGCCTCGAGGACGCGATCGAGAACATCGACATCGGCGGACCCGCCATGCTGCGCTCCGCGGCCAAGAACCACGGGGGCGTCGCCGTCGTCGTCGATCCCGCCGACTATGGCCGGGTCCTGGACGAGCTGCGCTCCCAAGGGAGCGTATCTGCGCCGACGCGCCTGGCGCTTGCGCGCAAAGCCTTCGCCCATACCGCAGCCTACGACGGCGCCATCGCCAACTACCTGACGTCCCTCGACGGACAGGGCCAGCGCGGCGAGTACCCCGACGTACTCACGCTGCAGTTCACCAAGGTGCAGGACATGCGCTACGGCGAGAATCCGCACCAGAGTGCGGCTTTCTACCGCGATCGCGAGCCTGCGCCCGGCACCCTCGCCGGCTATCGCCAGCTCCACGGCAAGGCACTCTCCTATAACAACATCGCCGATGCGGATGCCGCGTGGGAATGCGTCAAGAGCTTTTCCGAGCCGGCCTGCGTGATCGTCAAGCACGCGAATCCCTGCGGCGTGGCGGTGGCGGCCGACCTGCGCGCGGCCTACGAGAAGGCGTTCAAGACGGATCCCGTCTCGGCGTTCGGCGGCATCCTCGCGTTCAACGGCGCGCTGGACCTCGCCACGGCGCAGGCCATCGGCCGGCAGTTCTCCGAGGTCATCATCGCCCCTCGCATCGAGCCGGACGCGCGCGCCGAGCTCGAGAAGAAAGCGAACCTTCGCCTGCTGGAAGTTCCGCTGTCCCACGAAGTGCAACGCCATGACTACAAGCGCGTAGGCGGCGGCCTGCTCGTCCAGACGAGCGACATCGACCAGGCGGGCCGCGACGCGTTCAGGGTCGTCACGCGGCGCCCGCCCACCGAGAACGAGTGGGCGGACCTCCTGTTCGCGTGGCGCGTGGCGAAGTACGTGAAATCCAACGCCATCGTGTACTGCGGCGGCGGCATGACGCTCGGCGTGGGCGCGGGCCAGATGAGCCGCGTCGACAGCGCGCGGATGGCGGCGATCAAGGCGCAGGCGGCCGGGCTCTCGCTCGCCGGCTGCGCCGTCGCCTCCGACGCCTTCTTCCCCTTCCGCGACGGGCTCGATGTGGTGGTCGATGCCGGTGCCGCGGCAGTCATCCAGCCCGGTGGCAGCGTTCGCGACGCCGAAGTCATCGCCGCGGCCGACGAGCGCGGCGTGGCGATGGTCTTCACCGGCATCCGGCACTTCCGGCACTGACATGAAGCTGCTCGTCATCGGAAGCGGGGGCCGCGAGCACGCCATCGCATGGAAGCTCACGCAGAGCCCGCGCGTGCAGAAGGTCTATGTCGCGCCGGGCAACGGGGGCACGGCCCTGGAGCCGGGGCTGGAGAACGTCGCGATCACGGAGATCCCGTGGCTCGTCGAGTTCGCGCGCAAGGAGCAGATCTACCTCACGGTGGTCGGCCCGGAGGCGCCGCTGGCCGCCGGAGTGGTCGACGCCTTCCGGGAAGCGGGCCTGAAGATCTTCGGTCCGACGCGAGCCGCCGCGCAGCTCGAGTCATCGAAGGACTTCGCCAAGTCGTTCATGGTCCGGCACGGCATCCCTACCGCCCGGCATGCGACGTTCGAGGACGCCGCGAAGGCGAAGGCCTACATCGATGCGCAGGGCGCCCCGATCGTCGTCAAGGCCGACGGCCTGGCGGCGGGCAAGGGCGTCGTCGTCGCATCGACCCGGGAAGAGGCGCATGCCGCCGTGGATGCGATGCTGACGGGCGAGCGCCTCGGCGTCGCAGGCGCGCGCGTGGTCATCGAGGAATGCCTGCAGGGCGAGGAGGCCAGCTTCATCGTCATGAGCGATGGCGCGCACGTGCTGCCCCTCGCCACGAGCCAGGACCACAAGCGCCTGCGCGACGGCGACCAGGGTCCCAACACCGGGGGCATGGGCGCCTACTCTCCGGCGCCCGTCGTGACGCCGAAGATCCACTCGCGCGTGATGCGCGAGATCATTTTCCCGGCGGTCCAGGGCATGGCGAAAGACGGACTTCCCTACACGGGATTCCTGTACGCCGGGCTGATGATCGATGCCACGGGCAACCCGCGCACGCTGGAGTTCAATTGCCGGCTCGGAGATCCGGAGACGCAGCCCATCATCCTGCGGCTCAAGTCCGACCTGGTGGAGCTGCTCGAGCGCGGCATCGACGGCACGCTGGACCGGGTGGAGCCCGAGTGGGACCGGCGCGCAGCGCTCGGCGTAGTCCTCGCCGCGCACGGCTACCCGGAGGAGCCGCGCAAGGGCGACCGCATCGACGGCGTGCCCAAGCCAACCGAGGACTGCCGCGTATTCCACGCGGGCACACGCCTCGAGGCGGGTGTGCCCGTCACCAATGGCGGCCGCGTCCTTTGCGTCACCGCGCTTGGTGACGCGGTGCGCATCGCGCGCACGCGCGCCTACGAAGTCGTGGAGCGCATCCGCTTCGATGGCATGCAGT
>Ga0105107_10002671_pt1 | contig 11780 bp, 9 predicted proteins | sample PPLLaktember2015_6_FD_79335 | JGI IMG/M metagenome (GOLD analysis project Ga0105107, IMG submission 79335) | Freshwater sediment microbial communities from Prairie Pothole Lake near Jamestown, North Dakota, USA - PPLs Lake P8 Core (1) Depth... | ecosystem: Environmental > Aquatic > Freshwater >... | reverse complement strand
GGCACGGGAATACCATAGCTCTCCAGAAGTTCTTTGGCCTGATACTCGTGGATCCTCATCGCGATAACGATATCTTTTTTCGGCTCGTCCGTAAAGTTACGGCGGGCAAAGAAAAGGATCATCCCCAATTCCGGGAATCCAACTCGAGGCGGCGATGGATATCGCTCCAACGCCCCGTGAGGGAAGGGGGACCCGCCGGAGGCGGGGGAAACCGCATAAGAAGGTTTCCGGGGCGCGGGGGCAAGGAGCGATATCCGGAGCGACGCCGAAGAGAGGGAATACCCGGAGTTGGGAGAGGCAACAAAAAAGGCCGGAGACGGGATTGCCGTCTCCGGCCGGAACAATTCGTTGAGATACGTCTTAGAGCTTGGTCTCCTCGACGGTCTTCTGGACGATCCCGATCGTCTTCTGGAGCATGGCCTTCTCATCGTCGTTGAGGCTGATCTCGTAGATTCTCTCCATGCCCTTGCCGCTGACCATGACGGGCACGCCGATAAACAGGCCCTTGACGCCGTACTCGCCTTCGCAGAGGGCCGCGCAGGGGAGGATGCGGCGTTTGTCTTTCAGATAGGACTCGGCGATGACGATGGCGCTGTAGGCCGGGCTAAAAAAGGCCGAGCCCTTGCCGAAGAGCTTGACGATCTCGGTGCCGGCCTCGCGGGTCCGGGTGGCCAGCCGGTCGATCTGCTCCTTGGTGGCGAGATCGGTCAGGGGCACGCCGCCGACGGTGGTCAGCCGGGGCAGGGGCACCATGTCAGGACCGTGGCCGCCGAGGACGGTCCCGGCGACGTCGCTGACCGACACGCCGAGCTCCATGGCGACGAAGGCGCGCCAGCGGGCCGTGTCGAGCGTTCCGGCCATGCCGATGACCTGGTTCTTGGGGAAGCCGGTCAGCTTGTAGAACGCATAGACCATGGCGTCGAGCGGGTTGGTGACGATGATGCAGAGCGCCTTGGGGGCGTGTTCCTTGACGCCCGCGGCCACCTTGGTGATGATGTCCAGGTTGACGGCCAGGAGGTCCTCGCGGGTCATGCCGGCCTGGCGGGGCCTGCCGGCCGTGATGATGACGACGTCGGCGCCGGCGATGTCCTTGTAGTCGGACGTGCCGGTGATGTTGGCGTCGGTGTTGCCGTGGGGGGCCATCTCCATGAGGTCGAGAGCCTTGCCCTTGGCGGGGTTCTCGAGCTCGGGGATGTCGAGGATGACGATGTCGCCGAGCTCCTTCTGGGCCGCGAGCATGGCCAGGATCTGGCCGATCTGTCCGCCGCCGATGAGTGCGATCTTTTTCCGCATGATGTATCTCTCCTTATTTTCGCGAGCCCGGGCTCAGGCCTTGACGTAGCCTTCCCAGGTCTCCTTGAGCTTGGGGTTCTGGACCCAGTCCATGACGTAGTCCGTGAACTCCTCGCCGGTGACGCCCGTCGGGCGGCCGGTGATGACCATCTTCTTCTCGTACTGGCCGGTGATGTCGAGGGCCATCTCGAGGTTCTTCCGATGTCGGTGTAGCCGATGTGGCCGAGGAGCATGGCCGCGGCGCGGATCATGCTGCAGGGGTCGGCGTACTGGGCCCGGCCCTCTGTGACCATGCGGGGGGCGGAGCCGTGGATGGCCTCGAACATGGCGTACTGCTTGCCGATGTTGGCGCTACCGGCCGTGCCGACGCCGCCTTGGAACTCGGCGGCCTCGTCGGTCAGGATGTCGCCGTAGAGATTCGGGAGGACGAGGACCTGGAAGTCGCGGCGGCGCTTCTCGTCGACGAGCTTGGCCGTCATGATGTCGATGTACCAGTCGTCGGCGTCGATGCCCGGGTACTCCTTGGCGATGCGATAGAAGTTCTCGAGGAAGCGGCCGTCGGTCGTCTTGACGACGTTGGCCTTGGTGACGCACGTGACCCGCTTCCGCCCGTTCTTCTTGGCGTGCTCGAAGGCCAGCCGGCAGATGCGGTCGGAGCCCGGGCCGGTGATGAGCTTGAAGTCGATCGAGATGTCGTCGTCGACGTCGATGCCGTTGGAGCCGAGGGCGTAGAGGTCCTCCGTGTTTTCGCGGAAGAAGATCCAGTCGATGCCCTGCTTGGGGATGCGGACGGGCCGGACGTTGGCGAAGAGGTCGAGCTCCTTGCGGACGGCCACGTTGCAGCTCTCGATATTCGGCCAGGGGTCGCCCTTGCGCGGCGTCGTCGTGGGGCCCTTGAGGGTGACGGGGTATTTCTTGATCTCGTCCAAGACGTCGGCCGGGACGGCGCAGCCGTGGGCGGCCCGGTTCTCGATGGTCAACCCCTCGATATCGTCGATGACGACGCGGCCGGATTTAACCTCGTCCTCGAGCAGGAATCCAAGGACGCGCTTCGACTGGGCGGCGATGTAGACGCCGATGCCATCCCCCGGCAGGATGCCGATCTTGAGCGGGGAGAGCCGGGAGTAGTCGATCCAGCCGGGAGCGGCCTTGACCTTCTCCATCCGTTTCATCTGCTGCTCGAGGAGCCGGCCGAAATGCTCCTTGGCGCGGTTGATCGCGGCGATGTCCATAGTGTGTTCCCTCCGTTGTGATATTTAAGACAAAAAATCAGGAATAAGATTTTAACCGCATTCAGTCTCCGAATGCAACTTGTTTCTAATCCGGTGACACACGACTCAATACACCAGATTCCCGACTCCGTTCCGGCCCCCGAGAGGCGCCGGCGGATCGCTTGGAGAGAGAGAAATGAGTGTATGGCGCCGGGTGTCACCGAAACCGGGGGCTTTGACAAAACCGGCGGAAAACCGATAAAGTAGGCGGGCCAAATCGAACCGCAGGAGAGAAAGATGCTCGACGCCTATTTCGAGATGGAGAAAGAACGGTCCGCGGCGGGGCTGCCGCCGCTGCCCCTGACGCCCCAGGAGGTCGGGGAGGTCTGCCAGGAGCTCGAGACGGCCGACAAGCAGCAAGGCGCCCTCCTCCGCGGGCTTCTCGAGAACCGGGTCGCCCCGGGCGTCGACCCTGCGGCCAAGGTCAAGGCCGAGTGGCTGGCCGCCGTGGCCAGGGGCACGGTCCTATCGCCGGCGGTCTCGCGGCGGGACGCCGTTGCCATTCTCGGCACGATGCTCGGCGGCTACAATATCGAGCCTCTCGTCGAGGCGCTCTCCGATGCGACGATCGCTCCCGCGGCGGCCGAGGCCCTGAAGAAGATCATCCTCATTTATGGCCAGTTCGAGACGATCGCGACGCTCGCGGCGACGAACCCTCACGCCAAGTCCGTCCTGGAATCGTGGGCGGCGGGGGAGTGGTTCCTGTCGAGGCCCGAGTTCCCGGCCCAGCTCGTCCTCAAGGTCTTCAAGGTCGACGGCGAGATCAACACCGACGACTTCTCGCCGGCCGGCGACGCGCCCACCCGCCCCGACATCCCGCTCCATGCTCAGTCGATGGGCCGGAAGCGCTTCCCGGGCGGCAACGAGGCCATGAAAGCGTTCCGCGAGGAGGGCCACCGCGTGGCCTTCGTCGGCGACGTCGTCGGCACGGGTTCGAGCCGCAAATCGGCCTGCAATTCGGTCATGTGGCACATCGGCGAGGACATCCCGCACGTCCCCAACAAGAGGCGGGCCGGCATCATCATCGGCGGCCTCATCGCCCCCATCTTCTTCAACACGGCCGAGGACTCGGGCGGCCTGCCGCTCTTGGCCGATGTTACCGGGATGAAGACCGGCGACATCATCACGCTCGATTTCGCGGCCGGGGCCATCCTCGACGCCGGGGGCAGGAAGATCTCCGATCTCGCGGTCAAGCCGCCGACGCTCAAGGACGAGTTCCGGGCCGGCGGCCGCCTCACGCTCATCATCGGGCGCCAGCTCACGGCCAGGGCCCGCGGGACGCTCGGCCTCGGAGAAGCGGCGTTCTTCACGACGGTCGAGAACCCCCGGCCCAAGCCGGACCAAGGCTACACCCTGGCCCAAAAGATCGTCGGGCGCGCCTGCGGCCTCGCCGGCGTCCTGCCCGGCACGGCCTGCGAGCCGCACATGACCACGGTCGGTTCCCAGGATACGACGGGCCCGATGACGGCCGACGAGCTCAAGGAGCTGGCCTGCCTCGAGTTCCAGGCCGACCTGTTCATGCAGTCGTTCTGCCACACCGCCGCCTACCCCAAGCCGGCCGACGTCAAGGTCCACAAGACCCTGCCCGCCTTCATGATCGCCCGCAAGGGCGTCGCCCTAAAGCCGGGCGACGGGGTCATCCATTCCTGGCTGAACCGCCTCGTCCTGCCCGACACGGTCGGGACGGGCGGCGATTCCCACACCCGCTTCCCCATCGGCGTCTCGTTCCCGGCCGGATCCGGCTTGGTCGCGTTCGCCGGCGCCCTGGGTTTCATGCCCCTCGATATGCCGGAATCCATCCTGATCAAGTTCTCGGGCCGGCGCAACCCCGGCATCACCCTGCGCGACGTCGTCAATTCCATCCCATACTTCGCCGTCAAGCGGGGATTGCTGACCGTCGAGAAGAAGAACAAGAAGAACGCCTTCAACGGCTGCGTCCTCGAGATCGAGGGCCTCGAGGACCTGACGGGCGACGAAGCCTACGAGCTGACCGACGCGTCGGCCGAGCGTTCGGCGGCCGCGTGCGTCATCTCCCTCAAAGAGGAGCGCGTCGCGGAGTACATCAAAAGCAACGCCGCCTTGATGGAGGAGATGATCAAGGAAGGCTATCAGGACGCCGGCACTCTCCGCCGCCGGATCGACGCCTGCCGGGCTTGGCTCGAGAAGCCGACGCTCCTCCGCCGCGACGCCCACGCCTCGTACAAGGCCGTCCTCGAGATCGACCTGGCCGCGATCACCGAGCCGCTCCTGGCCTGCCCCAACGACCCGGACGACGTCCGGCCCCTCTCGGCCGTGGCCGGCGACCCCATCCAGGAGGTCTTCATCGGGTCCTGCATGACCAATATCGGCCAGTTCCGGGCCGCCGCCAAGATCCTCGACAAGGCCGGCGCCCCGGCGGCCAGGGTTTGGATCACGCCGCCGACCAAGATGGACGCGGCCCAGCTCATGCGCGAAGGTTACTACGCCGTCTTCGCGGGCTTCGGCGGCCGGATCGAGACGCCCGGCTGTTCGCTCTGTATGGGCAACCAGGCCCGGGTCGCCCCCGGGACGACCGTGTTCTCGACCTCGACCCGGAACTTCGATCACCGGCTCGGCGACAACACCCGCGTCTATCTCGGCTCGTCGGAGCTGGCCGCTCTGGCCGCCCTCCAGGGCCGGATCCCGACGGTCGACGAATACATGGCTGTCATGAAGGAGAAAGTGCTGCCTGCGGCGGGTGAGATCTACCGCACTCTCGAATTCCACAAGATGGGCGGCTTCAGCCTGGGGTATGTCCGATGATCCGCCTCGACGGCCGCAAGGTCCTGATCACGGGCGGCTCCCGCGGCATCGGCCGGGCGGCGGCCCTTCTCTTCGCGGCGGCCGGCGCCGACGTGGCCATCAGCTACGTCAGCAACCAAAAGGCGGCCGAGGACGTTTGTCGAGCCGTGGATAAGCTGGGCCGTCGCGCCCTGGCTTACAAGGCCGAGATGGCCTCCCGGGCCGACATCGACCGCATGGTCTCCGATATCCTGTCCCGGTGGGGGGAGCTCGACACACTCGTCAATAACGCGGGGATCTGGACCTATCTCGAGATGGGGAAGCTCGACGAAGCCGTCTACCGCGAGACGGTCGGCGTCAATATCGACGGGGTTTTCTTCGGGATCAACGCCGTCGTCCCGGCCATGAAAGAGCATGGCCGGGGCTGGATCGTCAACGTGACCTCGACGGCGGGAGTCAGGGGCGAGGCGCTCCACTCCCACTACGCTGCCAGCAAAGGGGCCCTCCATGCCTTGACGAAGTCCTTGGCCGTGGAGCTCGCGCCTTTTGGGATCCGGGTCAACGCCGTGGCCCCGGGCTGGACCGACACCGACATGTGCACGGCGTCGTTCAGCGAGCCCGGCTTCAGGGAAAAAGTCCGCCAGTCGATCCCCCTGAAGCGCATCCCCCCGCCCGAGGATGTCGCCGGGCCTATCCTGTTCCTGGCCTCCGACCTGGCCCGCCATATCACGGGGGAGATCCTGGACGTCAACGGGGGATCGGTCCTGTGCGGCGGGTAGGGCTTTCGGCTAGCCAAAAGGGGGCGAAATATACCCCCAAAAAGCCTTGACACTTTTCGGATGGATATGGTACTAAAGTCGGGTCCAATGGCTAACAAGCACCTGTCGGTCATCATCGTCCCGCACACCAAGACAAGCACCAAGACCCTGTGCTTCTCCCGAAAGAGGCTGAAAATACTGGCGATCGGCGGGGCGGCCCTGGGCCTGGCCCTGATGATCGTACTGGTCGATTATGTCCGGATGAGCGTCATCCGGGGCCGATACAAGGCCCTCCGGGTCGAGACGGCTGAACAGAAATCAACGATCGCGGGCTACGAGAAGTCGATCATCGCGCTTCAGGCCAAGATCTCCGACCTCGAAGGCTACACCAAGAAGCTCAACATCATGGCCGGCCTGAAATCGTCCGAAGTCCTGACCGCCCCGGCCGGCGTCGGGGGCGGCGATCCGGCCAACGGTGGCGAGCCCGAACCCGAGTACGAGCCCGCCCCCGCCCTATCGTCGGGCGGACCCCAGGCGATCGGGCCCGGGACGGTCCAGAACCTGAGCCAGAAGGCGCTGAGCCTCGAGAGCAATTTGACGAGCCTCCTCAATTTCTTCGAGAGCGACAGCCTGCGCCTGGCCTCGACTCCGTCGATCATGCCGGCCACGGGTTGGATCGCATCCGTCTACGGCCATCGGAACGACCCGTTCACCGGAGCCTGGACGATGCATTGGGGCCTCGACATCTCGACCAATATCGGGAATCCCATCATGGCCACGGCCGACGGCATCGTCATCAAGGTCCAGACGGACAAGTACCTGGGCAAGAACGTCACGATCAGCCACGGCAACGGCTTTACCACCGTCTATGGCCACATGAGCAATTTCGCCGTCAAAGCAGGCCAGAAGGTCAAGAGGCGGGATATCATCGGCTACATCGGCCAGACGGGCAAGGCCGCCGGCCCTCACGTCCATTACGAGGTCTTCAAGGACGGGAAGAGGGTCGACCCGCGGAATTACCTGCTCGAAGAATAAAACCTCCCTCTCGCCGGCCCTACTCAGGGCATTATCTCTTGCACAAGGCAACGCCCATCGCCGCCTCGAGAAGCAGGAGAAGAAGAGAAAAGGAATTTCAGATTCCTAATTTATCGCCGGGGACGAATCTTGCCCCCAGGGAGAACGCGTGGGCGGTCATGACGCCCTTCCCCTCCGGCCGAAGCTCCTCGACGAGATAGGCCGTGCCGCCGCCGCAGGCGACGGCGAGACCGGCCTTGCCGACCGCCAGGATCGTGCCTGGGACGGCCATGCCCCCGCCGGCCGCCGGCGCTTCGTCGCGGGTGGCCGGGCGCCCGCGGAGGAGATTCACCCGTTTGCCCTTGATGTGAGAGAAAACGCCAGGCCTGCCGGCCAGGGCGAGCACCTTTCTGTCGATCGCTGCGGCGGGATCCGTCCAGTCGATCCGGCCGTCCTCCTTGCGGATCTTCGGGGCGAGCGTCGCCTGGGAATCGTCCTGCCGGATGCGCGCGGCCTCGTCGATCCGGCTCAGGGTCAAGACGAGAAGGTCCGCGCCGAGAACGGCCAGCCGCGTCTCGAGGGCCGCGGCCGATTCCCGGGGCTCGACGGCGACGCGTTCCTGGGCCAGGATGTCGCCTTCGTCCATCCGGTCGTCGAGCTCCATGACGGTCACACCCGTTTCCGCGTCCCCGTTGAGGACCGTCCACTGGACCGGGGCCGCGCCGCGGTATCTCGGAAGCAGCGAGAAATGGACGTTCAGGGAGTGCCAGCGGGGGAAATAATGGATGGCGCGGGGAATGATCTGGCCATAGGCGACGACGATGTTGACGTCCGGGGCCGCCCGCCGGACGGCCTCGAAGGCCGCCTCGTCGGTTCGGATGCGGACCGGTTCGATGACGGGGATCCCGCGCTCGAGGGCGAAGGCCTTGATGGCCGAGGACGCCAGCCTACGGCCGCGTCCGGCCGGCCTGTCCGGCTGGGTGACGACGAGCCGGACGGCGTGGCCCGCGTCGAGCAACGCCCGGAGGGAGGGGAGTGCCGCAACCGGGCTCCCGAAGAAGACGACGTTCATGTTTTCTGGGCGGCGGCCGCTCTCTTCTTGATCTTCTTCCTGATGAGCGCCCGTTTCAAGGCGGAGAGCTTGTCGACGAACAAGATGCCGTCGAGGTGGTCGATCTCGTGACAGAGGGCCCGGGCGAGCAGGTCCTCGCCCTCGATCTCGACGTCGCGGCCGGCGAGATCGAGCCCGCGGGCGACGACGCGGTAGGGACGGGCGACCTTTTCCTTGATGTCGGGGACCGAGAGGCAGCCCTCTTCGCAGACGACCTCGCCTTCCTTGGCCACGATCTCAGGGTTGATCAGGACGTGCAGGGCGTCCTTGTCTTCGCCGACCGAAAGATCGACGACGATGAGCCTCTTGTTGACACCGACCTGGGGTGCGGCCAAGCCGACGCCGGGGGCGCGATGGACGGTCTCGACCATGTCCCGGGCGAGCCGGACGATGTCGTCGGTGATCTCGCCGACCGGCTCGGACGTTTTCGCCAGGATCGGATCGCCGATGAGGAGAATGTCACAAATCGCCATGCCTTCATTTTACCCAAAACCGTGCCGGTGGCAAGTTGTGCAGGTCGCCCTGTTGGAATCCACTCTGCTACGCTCGGGGTATTCCCGACCGTCGGCAGCTCGTCGGCCCGGCGAGCCGACTCGCTTCGTATCCGGGCTTCGCTCTCCTCTCGCGGTGCTCGAGGATCCGTGCCCGCTCAGCCCTTCCACGGCCTCCTCCGGGAACACCCCTGCGCGGAGTGGATTCCCAGGGCACCTTCAAACGCCACCGGCTTGGTCAATGAGGTCAATGAAAAGGGGGCACGGAACGGCGTTCCGTGCCCCCGGGGGAAGCTCAAATGACGGCCGAGGGCGGGGGCGGCTCGTCCGCGGCGCCCGCGTTCCGGAGCGGGACCCGGATGAGATAGAGCCCGATGAGGACGAGCACCGCGAGCCCGCCGATATAGAGGTCGACGGCGCCGAAGTACTTGCCGCTCTTGAACAGCGTCGGGATGTCGAACGAGATGATGTCGTTGAGGAAGAAGAATTTCCAGGCCGCTTTGAGCAGGCCCATCAATCCTTCGCCCGCGATCAGGCCGGCGGCGAGGAGGATGCCGACGTTGGTCGCCCGGGCGGTCTGGGCGGCATTGAACTTCCTCTTGGCCATGGCCTTGTCCACCAGGCCCTTGAACATGCCGCCGACGAAGATGGCGAAGGTCGTCTCGAGGGGCAGGTACATGCCCACCGCGACGAGCATCGGCGATCTCACCTGGACGAGGATGAAGGCGAAGCCCATGAGCATGCCGACGATGACCAGCGGCCAGGCCATCTCGCCGCCGACGATGCCCTGGGACAGGGCGGCCATCAGGCCGGCCTGGGGCGCGGCCAGTTCCTTGCTGCCGAAGGTGAAAGCCCCATGCAGGAGCATGAGCGGGAAGTACATGACCAGCGAGGCGACGAGGATGCCGAAGATGTTCCCGATCTGCATCTTGTAGGGCGTGCCGCCAAGGATGTGTCCGACCTTGAGGTCCTGGAGCATCTCGCCGGCAACGGCCGAGGAGACGCAGACGACCGCCGCGACGCCGAGGACGGCGGCGACTCCGGTCGTCCCGGTCGCGCCGACGAGGACCATCAGGAGGGCAGCGATGATCAGGGTCGAGAGGGTCAATCCGGAGATCGGGTTGTTGGACGAGCCGATCGTTCCGACGAGATTGCCGGAGACCGCGGCGAAGAAGAAGCCGGCGATGGCCATGACCACGGCGGCGAGAATGGCCGAGCCGAACGACTTCGAGAACGTCTGGTAGACGAAGACCATGAGGACGAAAGTCAAGGCCATCAGGACCATGACGACCTTCATGTTCAGGTCCTTCTCGAGCCGGGAGACGACCTCGGCCTGGCCGGCGGCCTTCCTGACGTCGCCGATGGACCGCTTCAGGCCGGCGCCCAGGTTCTTGCGCATCTTATAGAGGGTATAGCCGGCCCCGACGAGCATGCCGCCGACGGCGATCGGCCGGATGATGAACTTCCAGACATTGGTGACCATGTCCACCCAGCTGACGTCGGCCGCGGCGACCCCAGGCCCGTAGAACGTGGGGATGAGCTGGGGACCGAGGAAGAACATCAGCAGGGGGGCGAAGAGGCCCCATGCCAGGACGCCGCCGGCGAAGTTGAGGGAGGCCAGCCGCGGCCCGATGATGTAGCCGACGCCGATGTAGGCGGGGAAGATGCCGGGGCCGGAGACGGCCACGGTGCCGCCGGCGCCGATCGTCGGGGAATCGGCGGTCGCGCCCATACGGACGAAGCTCGAGCCGATCTTGCCGACCTTGAGGAGGAAGTCCTTGCTCGCGGCGAAGATCTGGACGACGCCGAGGGAGTAGATGAACGCGCCGATCCCCATGGCCTGGAAGAGGAACTTCGAGCCCTGGCTGCCCTTCTGGCCCGCCTTGTGGATCTCGGCCGCGGCGACCGATTCGGGGAAGACGAGGTCGGGGTCGGTGACCATGACCCGGCGCAGGAAGGTGACGAAGAGGATGCCGAGCAGGCCGCCGACGAACATCAGGGCCGTCGACTTGATGTAGGCATCGAAGGTGTTGAAGTTCGTCCAGGCGCCGGAGATGACGAAGGCCGGGATGGTGAAGATGGCCCCGGCGGCGATCGACTCCCCGATGGAGCCGATGGTCCGGGCGATGTTCTCCTCGAGGATCGAGCCCTTCATGATCTTCAGGACGGCCATGCCGATGACCGCGGCCGGGTAGGTGGCGGCGATGGTCATACCGGCCCGCAGGCCGAGGTAGGCGTTGGCCGCGCCGAGGATGACGGTCAGGACAAGACCGATGAGGACGGCCCGGAGGGTGAATTCCTTCATTTCGGTCTTTTCGGGGACGTAGGGTTGATGGGCCAAGGCAATCTCCTTTCGGCCGGAATCCGTGTCAGGCGACTAATGATATATGGGAAGTCCGGACGGAAAGTCAAGCCACGTCTCCTGACGGGCGCCCCATTTGCTTCGGCCCGGGAATTGTGCTAAAACTTGCCCCGACGGAGAGAGAGAAATCATGAGCCTTATCAGCTGGGTAAAAGACAGACTATTCTGCGATCTGGCCATCGACCTCGGCACCGCCAACACGCTCGTCTTCCTCAAGGGCAAAGGCATCATTGTCCAGGAGCCGTCGATCGTCGTCGTCAACAAGGCGACGGGCAAGGTCGAGTCCGTCGGCTCGCGGGCGAAAGACATGCTCGGCAAGACCCCGATGAGCGTCATGGCCATCAAGCCCATGCGCGACGGCGTCATTGCCGATTTCGAGATCGCGGAGAAGATGCTCGATTACTTCATCAAGAAGGCCATGAACAACCGCGGCTTTCTCCTCCGGCCGCGGATCGTCATCGGCATCCCGACCGGCATCACCCAGGTCGAGCGGCGCGCGGTCAAGGACGTGGCCATGCGGGCCAAGGCCTCGGAGGTCTACCTCATCGAGCAGCCGATGTCCGCCGCGATCGGCGCGGACCTGCCGATCTCCGAGCCGACCGGGAACATGATCGTGGATATCGGCGGCGGCACGACCGACATCGCCGTCATCTCCCTCGACGGCATCGTCTTCAACCACAGCATCCGCGTCGCCGGCAACGAGATGGACGACGCCGTCAT
>Ga0105107_10002670_pt1 | contig 11781 bp, 9 predicted proteins | sample PPLLaktember2015_6_FD_79335 | JGI IMG/M metagenome (GOLD analysis project Ga0105107, IMG submission 79335) | Freshwater sediment microbial communities from Prairie Pothole Lake near Jamestown, North Dakota, USA - PPLs Lake P8 Core (1) Depth... | ecosystem: Environmental > Aquatic > Freshwater >... | reverse complement strand
GGGGACCAACTACTTGTTGGGCAAGTCCCGCCCGGACGCGCCGGACCCGCGCTGAGAGAAATCGCCGTGCAAACCGCCGGTGCGCGACAAGCGTTCCCGGTTTCGGGGGGAGCATCTCCTCGATGAACTGGATCAACTCCAGCCCGAGCTGTTCGGGATGCTTCTGCAACGCAAGCTCACACCGTTTTTCGCTGGCGAGAGCGTTGATGAGAACAGGATAGGGCGAACCTTTCACCCGCTCGAACAACAACGCGGGCCTGTGTTCTCTGATCGCACGCTGTGCGATCGCCGTAATCTCAAGGGCGGGATCAACTTCGAACGCCACGCGTTGCAGTTCGCCGGCACTTTCAAGGTATCCGGCAAAATCACCAATTGTCCTGAACGCGGCAGGGTTCACTCAAACTCCTTCGCACGCCAGCCGGGGGATGCGTGCACACCGATCTGATCAAGCACTTTGTTCGTGAACGCGCCGACATATTCGTCCACGGATTTCGGCAGGTGATACATCGGTGGGGAAATCGGCATGATTACCGCACCATGACCTGAAAGTCGCGCACACTGCTCCAGCGCCAGCGTCGACATCGGCGTCTCACGGACGCAGATGACCAGCTTGATCCTCTCTTTCAGACACACCTGCGCGGTGCGTGTGATCAGTGTGTCGCCCATGCCGGACGCAATTTTCCCAATCGTTGATGTGGAGGCGGGAATGATGACGAAAGCATCAAACGGATTCGAACCGGACGCAGGGGGGGCAGTGAGATCATCATCGGAGAAGGACCGGCGAACGTAGGGCGTGAGATCTCTCTCTCCCATCTGCAGTTCATCCCGCAAGATGACCTTGCCCCATTTCGACACGATAAGGAATTTATCCCCTGTGCACTTCCTGAGAAAATCCAGGGCGTACGCTGCTCCGGAAGAACCCGTGATACCGACGATGAGTTTCATAGCCAGACCCCTACGCCAATCATTGCCAGAACGGAAAAACCCGCCACCGCGTTGATCTTGAAGAACGCCAGCTCCACATCGTCCGCCTTCTTCTGTTCGACGTACAGCAGGAAGCCCGTCAGGAGCAGGAGAGGAAGCGCCAGCAGGGAAAGGACCGATTGGAAGAAGAGGATCACGAGCACAACAAATGCCGCGAGATGCAGGTACCCGGAATAGCGGAGTGCGCGCTCTCGGCCGAAACGCGATGGGAAGGAATACAGCGACTCCTTGCGGTCAAACTCTTCGTCGAGGGTGGCATAAATGATGTCGAAGCCCGCCACCCAGAGAAGAGTAAACAACGAGAGGAGTGCGGGGGTAAGCAGATGGTTGAACGACGGCGACAGCGCGAACCAGCCGCCCAGGGGCCCCATTGCCAGACCCATCCCGACGCCGAAGTGGGCGAGCGGGGTGTACCGCTTCATGGTGGGATAGATAAGGAAGACCACGAGCGGAATCGGCGACATCCTGAAGCAGAACGGATCGATGAGATAGGCGGCACCGAAATAGAGGGTGGCTCCTGCCGCCAGCACACCGATGGCTTCCTGCAGCATCATCCGGCCGCTTGGGAGGTCGCGCGCCGCCGTCCGCGGATTGCGTGCATCGATATGCCGGTCAATGATCCGGTTCAAGGCAAATGCCACCGTTCGCGCCCCGGTTGCCGCGGCAAGAACCAGCACGATGATCCCGATACCGGGAATCGCCCCGGACGACGCGAGAAGCATGCCGGAGAATATCAACGGGAGTGAGAAAAGGGTGTGTTCAATCTTGACAAACGAGAAGTACTTGCGCACGACTACTCCCACTCGATCGTCGCTGGTGGCTTGGAGCTGATGTCGTAGACAACCCGGTTGATGCCCCGCACCTCATTCGTGATGCGCGAGGAAATCGCCGCAAGAACATCATGGGGCAGGCGCGACCAATCTGCCGTCATGCCATCCACACTGCTGACCGCACGGATAGCGACGGCGTTCTCGTAAGTGCGGCCGTCACCCATGACCCCCACAGATTTCACCGGGAGGAGGACCACGAACCCCTGCCAGATGGTCCGGTACAAACCCGCCTTCCTGACCTCCTCGACGAAAATGGCCTCCGCCGCACGCAGGAGATCAATACGTTCAGGTGTGACGCTCCCCAGAATGCGCACCGCAAGCCCCGGACCGGGGAACGGATGCCGCCAGATCAATTCCTCGGGCAAACCCAGCGCCGTGCCGACCTCCCGCACTTCGTCCTTGAATAGTTCACGGAAGGGCTCGACCAGCTTCATCCTCATCCGCTTGGGAAGCCCGCCGACATTGTGATGCGACTTGATCGTGACGGACGGTCCGCGGAAGGACGTGGATTCGATCACATCGGGATACAGGGTCCCCTGCGCGAGAAATTCCACATTGCCGATTCTCCGCGCCTTTTGCTCGAAGACTTCAATGAAGAGTCTGCCGATAATCTTGCGCTTTCGCTCGGGGTTCGTCACACCGCGAAGTCCTGCGAGAAAGCGCTTCGAGGCGTCGACGTAGTCAAGATGCATACGGAAAGTGTCGCGAAATGTCGCAACAACCGCTTCCGATTCTCCCAGCCGCATCAAGCCGTTGTTGATGTGGATGCAGAAGAGCTGCTTGCCCAGCGCCTTATGCAACAACACGGCGGCGACGGAAGAATCCACACCGCCGCTCAACGCACAGATGACTTTCCCCTTCCCGACCGTGGCACGAATATCATCAATCGCGGAATTGATGAACGAGGCGGAGCTCCAACCGCCGCGACAACCACAGATGCGATAGAGGAAGTTCTTCAATACATCCCTGCCCCCCGGTGTATGGACAACCTCGGGATGGAATTGCACGCCATAAATCTTCCTTGCAGCATTCCTGATTGCGCATATCGGTGCATTGACGGTGTGCCCGATGGCTTCAAACCCTGCGGGCATGGATATCAGATGGTCCCCATGGCTCATCCAAACCGGCATGCCCATGCGCTCCCCCTGAGAGAACCCCCAGAAAAGATCAGAAGAATCGTCGATGACAAACCTCGCCTGCCCGTATTCACGCCGGGCGGCTTTGTCCACCACCCCGCCCAGCTGACGGCCCATGAGCTGCAGGCCGTAGCAGATGCCGAGGACCGGTATCCCCAGGTCGAAGAGCTCAGGCGAGGAAAGAGGCGCACCCTTCTCATAGGTGCTGTGCGGGCTTCCGGAAAGAATGATGCCTTTGGGCCGGAGCCGCTTGACACTTTCCGGCGAGGTATTGAATGGGTGTAGTTCGGAGTAGACGCCGAGCTCCCTGACGCGACGGGCGATGAGCTGCGAATATTGGGAGCCGTAATCAAGGATGAGTACAAGCTCTGGGTGGGTCATGCGAAAATATAACGATTTTGGGAGTGGAGAACAACGGGCGGAAAGGGGTCAGACTCCTGACAGCAGGGGTCTGACCCCTTTCCGCCGTCTATTTCTTCCGCCGGCGGCGTGCAAGGTGCTTGGCTATGAACCCGTCAAGAATCTCTGCGAGATCAGGCTTCGAGGTTTCCTGAAGGGCGTACGTAACCCGGGCAGAGGGCTTCCGGATCGCGATTACCCGGCGCAGATCGATCGGTGTCCCGATGATCACCGCATCACACGGGACCTGCTCGATGGTGGCCTCAAGATCGTTCATCTGCTCCCGTCCGTACCCCATGGCGGGCAACAGCGCTCCCGTTGCCGGGTACTTTTTGAAGGTCTCCGCAATGGATCGAACAGCGTACGGGCGGGGATCAATAACCTCGGATGCCCCGTACTGTCGTGCCGCAAGCACTCCTGCGCCGTATTGCATATCTCCGTGCGTAAGCGTTGGACCGTCTTCAATGACGAGCACCCGTTTCCCCGTGATGACCGACGGATCATCCACAGTGATTGGCGAGGCGGCGTAAACCAACGTGGCCGACGGATTTACCGCCGATGCGTGGGCAACGACCGTTTCAATTCCTTCTTTGGTGGCTGAATCCACTTTGTTCACCACGATGACATCGGCCAGTCGAACATTAGTCGCGCCGGGATGGTAACTGACCTCGTGCCCCGGACGATGGGGGTCCACCACGGTAATCGTAAGGTCCGGTTTGTAGAACGAGGTATCGTTGTTGCCGCCGTCCCAGACAATGACATCCGCTTCCTTTTCTGCCTGCCGCAAAATCGCTTCATAATCTACGCCCGAGTAAATCACCGTCCCTTCGACGATATGCGGCTCGTATTCTTCCATCTCTTCCACCGTGCATTGGTGGGTGCGCAGGTCCTCGATGGAGGCATACCGTTGGACTTTTTGTTTCACGAGGTCTCCGTACGGCATGGGATGACGCACGGCCACAACACGCTTGCCCTTGCTCCGCAGATAGCCGCACACACGGCGCGACGTTTGACTCTTGCCCGAACCAGTGCGGACGGCCACCACGGCGATCACCGGCACGCGGGAGGGAATCATCGTCCGCTCCGCACCCAGGATCGTGAAGTCGGCGCCACAGGCACTCACCAGCGCCGCCTTTCCCATCACGTACTGGAAGGAGACATCCGAATACGAGAAGACCACCTGCTCCACTCTCAGTTTCTTAATCAGCACCGCGAGGTTGGATTCCGGATGAATGGAGATACCTCTGGGATACAGCGGGCCGGCCAGCTTGGCCGGGTACTTTCGGCCGGCAATGTTCGGAATCTGGGTCGCGGTGAAGGCGACAACGTCAACGCTCCGGTTCTTACGATACAGCGTGTTAAAGTTATGAAAATCCCGTCCTGCTGCGCCCATGATGAGAATGCGTCTTCTTGGCATATGTACACTCCGCTTGGAATAGTGCTTCGAGTTACGGATTTCAGTTTCACCGGCCCGGGAGTCAGGTCGGGACGTCGCCCCGCACGATATGCGTACCCCCGTGACCATGGATCGCGTCAATAAGATGCTCGTGATTAGTGATGATTGCCTCGCTACCCCCTCGTTCGACGAAGACCATCGCCGCATGGATCTTTGGACCCATGCTTCCCCGGGGGAACTGTCCTGCGTTCATATGTGTCGCGCATTCCGCCAGGGTGAGCCGGTCGACCGGGCGTTGGGAGGGGCGCTTGAAATCCAGACAGACCTTTTCCACTTCCGTCGCGATTGCCAAAACATCGGCTCCCAATTGCCAGGCCAGGATGGCCGACGTGTGATCCTTGTCGATCACCGCCTCGACTCCTTTGGAGAGATCGTGATCGTTGAACACCGGGATGCCGCCGCCGCCGCCGGCGATGACAACGAGTCCGCGGTCGACGCACGCCCTGATGGCTTCCAGTTCAATGATCTCCTTCGGTTCCGGTGAAGAGACAACCCGGCGATAGCCCCGTGATGAATCTTCAACGATGGCCCAGTTGAACAGGTCGCGGTACCGTTCCGCCACCTCTCGTGTATAGAATGGCCCGATGGGTTTTGTGGGGTTCGTGAACGCGGGGTCTTTGCTGTCGACCAGCACCTGGGTCACCAGCGATACCACCGGCACACGGAGGCCTTCCTGCTGCATGGCCTGCCACATGGCGTATTGCAGCACGTAGCCAATCTCTCCCTGTGTCGCCGCCACACAGCAATCCAGAGGGAGCCGGTAGGCATGGGCGGCGGCGTACTCGGTGCGCGTGAGCATGGCGCCCACCTGCGGGCCGTTGCCATGTGTCAACACAACGCGGTGCCCGGCCTTGATCAGGTGCACGATGGCGATCGCAGTATCCACCGCGTTCTCGAACTGCTCCTGCGCAGTTCCCTTCTGGCCGGCGCGGATCAATGCGTTGCCGCCGACTGCCACAAGGATGAGTTTGGACATTCTAGTTCCGCAACAACTCGAACATGATTGCCTTCTGCACGTGCAATCTGTTCTCCGCCTCCTGGAATACCACGGAATTCGGCGAATCGATCACATCGTCAGTGACCTCCTCACCGCGATGTGCCGGAAGGCAGTGCATGAACAACGCATCGGGTTTCGCGTGTGAGAAGAGATCCCGGTTGACTTGATACGCTGCAAAAATCCCGCGCCGTCCTTCCACCTCGGCTTCCTGCCCCATGCTCGTCCAGGTATCGGTATAGATCATGTCGGCATCCCGCGCTGCTTCAATCGGGTCGGCTGTCCACGTGACCGTGGCCCCCGTCTCCGCCGCGATCATCAGTGCGCGCTCAAGGACTTTCGGATCCGGTTTGTGCGACTCGGGTGTGCCGATGAACAATGTGGTCCCGAGCTTGGCTCCCAGCAGCATAAGGGAATGCGCAACGTTGTTCCCGTCACCGATGTAACTCAGCTTCAAGCTCTTGAGGTTCTTGTGATGCTCCGTTACCGTAAAGAAATCGGCCATCGCCTGGCAGGGGTGCTCCAGATCTGTGAGTCCGTTGATCACCGGAATGCCGGCGTGAGCCGCAAGCGACACGCAGATGTCATGTCCGAACGTCCTGATCATGATGCCGTCAACCATGCGTTCCAGGTTTTTGGCCACATCGAAGACGGACTCCCGCTTTCCCAGATTGATATCGGCCGGTGTGAGCAGGAGAGAATCGCCGCCCAGTTGCTTGATGCCCACGGTGAATGTTGTTCGTGTGCGCAGGGAAGGCTTCTCAAAAATCAGCGCCATCATCTTCCCGTCCAGCGCCTTGCGGTAGCGCTTGGGATGTGCTTTCATGTCGGCGGTGAGCCGGAGCAGAGCCTTGATCTCGGCGATCGAGAGATCATCAATGGACAGAAAGTCCCTTCCCTGGAGTTTCTTCATGAGCATTTTCCTGACGTTCTTTTTCACAGACGAATCTCCTGGATGTGGAAAGTATTCCTTAAGGCTCAAATAGTGTGCCCATCGTCGATGTGAGTTTAAATTTCGGATTCGCAGATTTCACACAGCGCCCCCCGGTGCTTTCCTAACTTTAGGAAAGGGAATCCCGTGAAATATAGTGAAATCGCTCGCCGGAAGGAACTCGCCCCCCCTCACTTGGAAAAAAGTGGCCGTCTGCGTATCTTTCTGACCCCAACCATGAATTGCGAAGAACACCATGTCGATACCCTTTGAGTCACATGAGCGATTTGTTAATCGTCACATCGGCCCGGATCCGGCAGCGGTCGCCCGGATGCTCGCAGTTGTCGGATCGAGGACTCTCGATGAGTTCATCAGCTCAGTGGTTCCCCCCGCAATCCGCAGCAAGACACAACTCAACATCGGCGCCCCGCTGACGGAGGCTGCGTTTCTTCAAGAAGCCCGGCGCGTGGCAGCCATGAATGCCCCCCGCCGGTCTCTCATCGGCATGGGCTACCACGGCACCATCACCCCTGGGGTGATCCTCCGGAATGTCCTCGAAAACCCCGGGTGGTACACGGCGTACACACCTTACCAGGCGGAGATAGCCCAGGGCCGGCTGGAGGCGCTCCTCAACTTTCAGACGATGGTTGTCGATCTCACGGGAATGGAAATTGCCAATGCGTCGTTGCTCGATGAGTCAACTGCCGCGGCGGAAGCGATGACCATGTTCCATGCTATCAGCGGACACCCCGCAAACGGCATTTTTGTTGTTTCGCACGATTGCCACCCGCAAACGATCGCCGTCGTGCAGACCCGGGCGAAATACCTCGGCATACGCGTCGAAGTCGGCGACCATGAAACGTATGCACTTGGTAACGGGGTCTTCGGCCTTTTGCTGCAATATCCGGCGAGCGATGGCGCCGTGCGGGACTACCGTGCGGTGGTCAACAGAGCGCATGCCGCCGGTGCACACGTTGTTGTCGCCGCTGATTTGCTGGCATTGACATTGGTCACGCCGCCGGGAGAGTTCGGCGCGGATGCAACGGTCGGCTGTACGCAACGTTTTGGCGTGCCCATGGGGTACGGCGGCCCGCACGCGGCATTTTTGGCGACACGCGACACGTTCAAGCGCCACATGCCGGGACGCATCATCGGCGTGTCGATCGACGCTCAAGGTCAGCCCGCACTCCGGATGGCCCTCCAGACACGCGAGCAACATATCCGCCGTGAAAAAGCCACATCGAACATCTGCACGGCCCAGGTTCTCCTCGCAGTCATGGCGGGCATGTACGCGGTCTATCACGGACCGGACGGGCTGAAACGCATCGCCACCAGAATTCATGAGCAAGCACGGACCCTAGCACGCGCGCTGGCTGAAGAGGGTCATCGCGTGCAGCATGTCGACTACTTTGACACGCTCCGCATCACCCCGGCGACAACGCACCTTACCGCTATCCGCAAATACGCCGAATCGTACGGCTACAACTTCCGGTATTTTGATGACGGCAGCCTGTGCATCGCCCTGGATGAGCTGACGACCCAGAAAGAACTGGGAGATATCCTCACCATATTCTCCGGTGGCCGCCACGGCGAACCCGGTATCGTGCGCGCCGCGGCATCACTGCAACCGGGCTACCACGGCACCAACCGGAGGTCCTCGGCCTATCTGACTCACCCGGTTTTTCACCTTCATCATGCCGAGACGGAAATGTTGCGATACATCCACGGCCTTGAGGCCAGGGACCTCAGCCTCAACGTCAGCATGATTCCGCTGGGCTCGTGCACGATGAAGCTGAATGCAACGACCGAGATGCTCCCCATCACCTGGCCGGAGTTTGCATCGCTGCATCCCTTCGCCCCGCCCGAACAGGCCGCTGGATTTCACGAAGTGTTCCGCCAACTTTCCGGGTGGCTTGCGGATATCACGGGATGTGCTGATGTCTCGCTGCAACCCAACGCCGGCGCACAGGGGGAGTACACGGGCCTGCTCGTCATCCGCGCCTACCATGAGGCACGCGGGGAAGCGCACCGGAAGGTCTGTCTCATTCCCGCTTCCGCTCACGGCACGAATCCGGCGAGCGCCGTGATGGCCGGCATGCAAGTAGTAATTGTGAAGTGCGACGCGGAGGGTAACATCGATGTGGCCGATCTCAAGGCCAGAGCACAGGAACACTCGTCGGATCTTGCGGCCCTCATGGTGACTTACCCCTCAACCCACGGAGTCTTCGAGGCGGCAATTAGGCCTATCTGCGATACCGTCCATACTCATGGTGGACAGGTGTACATGGACGGCGCGAACATGAATGCTCAGGTCGGGCTCTGCCGTCCCGCCGAACTTGGGGCAGACGTGTGTCACCTCAACCTGCACAAGACGTTCAGCATCCCCCACGGCGGTGGAGGTCCGGGCATGGGGCCGATTGCAGTGGCACGGCATCTGGCGCCGTTCCTGCCCGGCCACCCGGTCGTCTCCACGGGAGGCAACAGTGCGATCGGCCCGGTTTCCGCGGCACCGTACGGAAGCGCCGATGTCGTCCTGATCTCCTGGGCATACATCGCCATGATGGGGAGCGATGGACTGACACGCGCCACCACCGTTGCCATCTTGAATGCGAACTACATGGCGAAGCGGCTCTCACAATACTACCCGGTGCTGTTCACAGGTGCCAACGACCGCGTCGCACATGAATTCATCATAGATCTGCGTCAGTTCAAAGAGAGCGCAGGTATCGAGGCCGAAGACGTGGCAAAGCGCCTCATGGACTATGGATTCCACGCACCGACCGTGTCCTTCCCGGTCGCGGGCACGCTCATGATCGAACCGACGGAAAGTGAAACACTGGAGGAGCTCGATCGCTTCTGCGATGCGCTCATCTCGATTCGTCACGAGATCCGGGCGATCCAAGAGGGCAAAGCCGACAGGCAGCAGAATGTGCTGAAAAATGCACCTCACACAGCACAGGCCGTCACCAGCGACAACTGGGCCATGCCGTATAGCAGGCAGCAGGCTGCCTACCCTGCCCCATGGCTGCGCCAACAGAAATTCTGGCCTGCTGTGGGACGCATCAACAATCCCTATGGAGACAGGAATCTCGTATGCACATGCCCGCCGGTTGCGGAAAGCGGGAACAAGTCAACCACGTGAGCAATCACATCCGGGGGACTCCGTTGATCGGTCGTCCGGAAGTCAAGGTACAAACAGAAAGGGCGGCCGATCGGCCGCCCTTTGTATCTGGTGCGCGAAGAGTGGTGACTACTTGCCGATGGAGGCCTTGTATGCGGCGGCATCCATCAGAGCCTTAAGTTCCGCCGGATCAGCGATCCTGACTTTCACCATCCACCCTTTTCCGTACGGATCCTTATTGACCAACTCGGGGCTCGCCGAAAGGTCGCTGTTGGCCTCGAGGATTTGACCGCCGACCGGCGCGTACAGATCAGAAACGGCTTTTACCGCCTCGATCGTGCCGAACGATTCCCCCTTCTTCACTGTCTTGCCCGGCGCGGGCAGTTCGACGAAGACCACATCGCCAAGTTCGCCCTGCGCGTGATCCGTGATGCCCACCGTTCCCGTCGTCCCTTCGACCAGAATCCATTCATGATCTTTAGTGTACTTCAGATTCTCAGGAAGCGTCATGGCTTCATCCTTTCGTTGTGTTGCTTGTCACACCCAAAATTCAGGCTTCGGGTTTGAACTGAAAGCTCTCGAGAAAGCCCGTGTCAAATGTTCCCCTGCGGAATCGTTCGTCCGTCATCACCTGGCGATGGAAAGGGATCGTTGTTTTGATCCCTTCAATGGTAAACTCTTCCAGGGCGCTCGCCATTTTGGCGATGGCTCCATCCCGCGTCTGTGCGAATATCACAAGCTTCGCGATGAGGGAATCATAGTGCGGCGGCACCTGATAACCCGTATAACAGTGCGTGTCAACTCGTACGCCGAACCCGCCCGGCATATGGAAGTCGGTGATCTTTCCGGGGCTGGGCCGGAAGTCATTGGAAGGATCTTCCGCGTTGATGCGGCACTCGATGGAGTGCCCGCGGCGCGGTATCTTCTTGCGCGGCAGACGTCCTCCCGCGGCCACCTGCAGCTGGAGCTTAACAAGATCATAGCCGGTCACCTGTTCGGTGACGGGATGCTCCACCTGAATCCTGGTGTTCATCTCCATGAAATAGAAGTTCTTGTCTTTGTCGACGAGAAATTCGATTGTTCCCGCATTCTCATAGCCGACCGCCTTGCACCCCTTGATGGCTGCATCGCCCATCTTTCGCCTCAGAGCTTCGTCAACCATGGGTGAGGGAGCTTCTTCGATGAGTTTCTGGTGCCGTCGCTGAACGGAACAGTCGCGCTCGCCGAAATGGATGGCATTCCCGTGCTGGTCGCCGAAGACCTGGATTTCAATGTGGTGGGGTTGATCAACGAACTTCTCAAGATATACGCCCGGATTGGCAAACGCCTGTTCGGCTTCGTGCGCCGCGGTCTTCAGCGCCGCATCCATCTCCGCTTCCTCCCGCACAACACGCATGCCTCTCCCTCCGCCTCCCGCCACGGCCTTGATGATCACCGGGTACCCGATGCCCTTCGCAATCTCGGCCGCCTCCCCCGGCGTGGTCACAATGCTGTCGCTGCCAGGCACCACCGGGACCCCCGCTTTCTTCATGGTCTCTTTCGCGAGTGCCTTGTCGCCCATGGCCGCGATCATCTGAGGGCTCGGGCCGATGAACTTGATGCCCGAAGAGGAACAGATTTCTGCAAATCCTGCATTCTCCGCCAGAAAACCGTACCCCGGGTGGATCGCATCAGCGTTTGTGATCTCGGCGGCGGCAATAATGCGCGGAATCTTAAGATAGCTCTCTTTGGCTGCGGCCGGACCGATGCAGACGGCCTCATCGGCGAACCGCACATGGAGGGAATCACGATCAGCCTGTGAATAGACGGCAACGGTCTTGACGCCGAACTGCTTGCACACACGGATGATGCGCAACGCAATTTCGCCGCGGTTGGCAATCAGTACTTTTTTGAACACGAGGGGAGGCTCCGGATTTCTGCCGGGTTACGG
>Ga0105107_10002669_pt1 | contig 11782 bp, 9 predicted proteins | sample PPLLaktember2015_6_FD_79335 | JGI IMG/M metagenome (GOLD analysis project Ga0105107, IMG submission 79335) | Freshwater sediment microbial communities from Prairie Pothole Lake near Jamestown, North Dakota, USA - PPLs Lake P8 Core (1) Depth... | ecosystem: Environmental > Aquatic > Freshwater >... | reverse complement strand
GACGTCGTGGACTGCTTCCGGTCCGACGCCGGCCTCGCGCTCGACGCGCTGCGCGTCGACGGAGGCGCCTGCCGCAACGACTTCCTGATGCAGTTCCAGGCCGACGTGCTGGGCGTGCCGGTGCGGCGCCCGCCGGTGCTCGAGGTGACCGCGCTCGGCGCGGCGGCGCTGGCGGGCCTGGCGGTGGGCTTCTGGCCCGACCGCGGCGCGCTCGCGGCCGCGACCGGCGAGGGCGCGGTGCGCTTCGAGCCGCGGATGCCGGCCGAGCAGCGCGAGCGGCTCTACGCGGGCTGGAAGCGCGCGGTCGAGCGCGCGCGGAGCTGCGCCGACTGAGGGACGCCGCTCAGCCCTCGCTGCGCTGCGCCGCGAACTCCTCTTCGGTCATCGAGCCGTAGTCGGTGCGCTCGATCGCCATGTCCTCGTTCCCGCCGCCCACGCGAATCTGAAGATCCAGATCCGCCGGGCTGGTCGCCGCCGAGAGCGCGACGTCCTTCGAGACGAGCCCCTGCTGGAGGAGCTGGAGCAGGTGCTGATCGAAGGTCTGCATGCCGTAGTGGCGGCCCTTCGCGATGTGCTCGGTGAGCTCCTGCGTCCGGCCCTCGTCGCGGATGCACTCCTGGATGGCGCGCATCGCCACCATCACCTCCACGGCCGGGATCACGCCCTTGCCGTCGAGCCGCGGCAGCAGGCGCTGCGAGACCACCGCGCGCAGGCTCTCGGCGAGCCGCATGCGCATCATGGCCTGCTCGGACGGCGAGAAGACGGCGAGCAGGCGCTGCACGGTCTTGGCGGCGTCCGTGGTGTGGGCGGTGCTGATCACGAGATGTCCGGTCTCGGCCGCTTTCAGCGCGATGTCGATGGTCTCGGTGTCGCGCATCTCGCCGATCATGATCACGTCCGGATCCTGGCGCAGCACCGAGCGCAGGGCCGAGGCGAAGTTCGCGGTGTCGACGCCGATCTCGCGCTGGACGATCGAGGACTTCTTGTTCAGGAACAGGAACTCGATCGGATCCTCGATCGTGACCACGTGCGCGGTGCGCGAGTGGTTGATCTGGTTGATCACGGCGGCGAGCGTGGTGGACTTGCCGCTGCCGGTCGTGCCCGTCACGAGGATCAGCCCGCGCCGCTCGTCCGCGAGCTTCGGCAGCGCGGCCGGGAGGTTGAGCTCCTTCCAGTCGGGGATCCGGTTGGGGATCACCCGGATCACGAGCGCGAGGCTCCCGCGCTGGCGGAAGGCGTTCACGCGGAAGCGCCCGATGCCGGCCAGGGCGAACGAGAAGTCCAGCTCCTGCACCTCGCTGGCCGGGACCTGCGAGAGATGCCGGGGCCGCAGCACCTCGAAGATCTTCTCGGTCGCGTCGGGCGTGAGGCGGGCCACCTTCAGCGGGAGCAGGCTGCCCTTGATGCGGATCAGCACCGGCTCGCTCGCCTTGAAGTGCAGGTCCGACGCGCCTTCCTGCACGGCGGTGCGCAGGATCTGCGTGATGCCTGCCTGATCGGTGGAGACCGGCTCGGGGGCACCGGGCGGCGTTTGACGAGCTTCCCCACTCACGGCCTCGCGCATCGGCGCGGCGTGCCGGATGCTTGAGCCGTTCGGGCTTCCCGGAGGGGTGACATGGCGAGGTCTGGCGCGGCGCGGCCGGCGAAGCCGCGGGTGATCGCTCACCGCGGGGCGTCCGCCTATCGGCCCGAGAACACCCTGGCCGCCTACGAGCTGGCCATCGAGCAGGCGGCCGACATGATCGAGGTGGACCTGCACCGCACCCGGGACGGCGCCGTGGTGGTGGCTCACGATGCCGAGCTCGAACGCATCGGCGGCCGGGGCGAGATCGGCGACGCGACTCTGGCGGAGGTGCGCGCGCTGGACGCCGGGGCGGGCCAGCGCGTGCCGACGCTCGACGAGCTGCTCGACGGCTTCGGGGCGAGGATCGCGCTCAACCTGGAGCTGAAGCAGGGCAGCCGCGGGGCCTATGCGGGGCTGCCTGCCGTCGCCGTCGCCGAGGTGCGCGCGCGCGGCCTCGAGGAGCGCACGCTCTACTCCTCGTTCTACGACTCCGTGCTCCACGACCTGCGCCGCGTCGACCCGGAGGCGCGCATCGCCCTGCTGATCTCGCGGCGGGCGCCGGAGGGCTGGGTCGAGCGCGCCCGCGCGCTCGGCGCGGAGGCCGTGAACCCCGAGCTGCCGCTGGTGGACCGCGAGTTCATCGAGCGCGCGCACGGCGAGGGCCTGGCGGTCTACGTCTTCACCGTGGACCCGGTGGAGGAGATGCAGCGACTGCTCGAGCTCGGCGTGGACGGCCTCTTCACGAACGTTCCGGACCGCATGCGACGCCTCGTGGATGCCTGAGAACGGGTCGGCACAGTTGACAGCGGAAATGTGATCTCCTAGCTTCGGCCGGTCGAAAAACTCAAGACTCTCGCGTACTTCCGCCGGTTTCTGACGATCGAAGCAGAGCTCGGCCGGGGGCGTGTGAGCGTCGCGCGCGCGAGCGGACCGACAGGATGAACACCCCCGGAGTGCCCCAGAAGCAGGGTCTCTACGACCCTGCGTTCGAGCGCGATGCGTGTGGCGTCGGATTCGTCGCGAACATCCGCGGCGAGAAATCGCACGACGTCGTCGAGAAGGGGCTCTCGGTCCTGCTGAACCTCGAGCATCGCGGCGCGTGCGGCTGCGATCCCGAGTCGGGCGACGGCGCAGGCATCCTCGTGCAGATCCCCGACGCCTTCCTGCGCCGGGAGTGCAAGGCGCGCGGCTTCGAGCTGCCGGCGCGCGAGCGCTACGCGGTCGGCATGGTCTTCCTCGCGCAGGATCCGACGGCGGCCGCGCGCCAGGCCGCGATCTTCGAGCGCGTCGTCGAGCGCGAAGGCCAGGCCCTGCTCGGTTGGCGCGACGTGCCGCACGACCCGAACGCGATCGGCCGACTGGCGCGGGCCGGCCTGCCGCGCATGCGCCAGATCTTCGTGGCGGCCCGCGGGCGCGAGGCCGAGGACACCGATGCCTTCGAGCGGCGGCTCTACCTGATCCGGCGGCTCGTCGAGCGCGAGGCGGGCGCCGAGTCGGGCGGCCGCCACTTCTTCTACGTGCCGAGCTTCTCCTGCCGGACCATCGCCTACGTCGGCATGCTGATCTCGACGCAGATCCCGCGCTTCTACCCCGACGTGATGGACCCCGACTTCAGCTCGGCCATGTGCCTCGTGCACTCGCGCTACAGCACCAACACCTTCGGCGCGTGGGACCTGGCGCACCCGTTCCGCTACCTGGCGCACAACGGCGAGATCAACACGATTCGCGGCAACCAGAACTGGATGCACGCCCGCGAAGGCACGATGGCCTCCTCGTGGTTCGGCGCCGACCTCAAGCGGCTCTATCCGATCGTGCGCGAAGGCGCGAGCGACTCGGCGCGCTTCGACAACGCGCTCGAGTTCCTGGTGCTGACGGGCCGCGAGCTCCCCGAAGCGATGCTGATGATGATCCCGGAGGCGTGGGAGAACCGGGACGACATGGATCCCGACCTGCGCGCCTACTACGAGTACCACTCGTTCCTGATGGAGCCCTGGGACGGTCCGGCCTCCATGGCCTTCACCGACGGGCGGAAGATCGGTGCGGTGCTCGACCGCAACGGCCTGCGCCCCTCGCGCTACACGGTGACCAAGGACGGCTTCGTGGTGATGGCGTCCGAGGTCGGCGTGCTCGACATCCCGCCCGAGAACGTCCTCATCAAGGAGCGACTGCACCCGGGCAAGATCTTCCTCGTGGACCTCGAGCAGGGCCGCATCCTCGAGGACGCGGAGATCAAGCGCCGCTACGTCTCGCGCCGGCCCTATCGCGAATGGGTGGAGCGCCAGCGGCTGCTGCTGAAGAACCTGCCCGCGGGCGATGCCCCCGTCGAGCGGGAGAGCGCCGAGCAGCGCTTCCGGCTCCAGCAGGTGTTCGGATACACGAACGAGGACCTCAGGATCCTGCTCGCGCCGATGGCCGCGCAGGGCAAGTGGCCGCTCGGCTCGATGGGCGAGGACGCGGCGCTCGCCTGCCTCTCGGATCGGCCGCAGCTCCTGTACCGCTACTTCAAGCAGCTCTTCGCGCAGGTCACCAACCCGCCGATGGACTCGATCAACGAGCGGCCGGTGATGTCGCTCTACTCGACGCTCGGCGCCGAGGGGAACCTGCTCGAGGAGAACGAGGAGCACGCGCGGATCCTGCGCGTCGAGCATCCCGTGCTCACCAACGCGGAGCTCGAGAAGCTGCGGCGGCTGGACCGCCCGGGTTTCCGCGCGCGGACCTTCTCCTGCCTGTTCAAGGCCAGCGAGAGCGGTCCGGGTCTCGTCGCCGCGCTCGACCGGCTGTGCAGCGAAGCCGAAGCCGCCGTTCGAGACGGCGTGAACATCCTCATCCTGTCGGATCGCGGCGTCAGCCCCGAGCTGGCGCCGATCCCGATACTGCTCGCCACCGGCGCCGTCCACCACCACCTGATCCGCAAGACGCTGCGGACGCGCTGCGGGATCGTCTGCGAGAGCGCCGAGCCGCGCGAGGTGGCGCACATGGCGCTGCTGATCGGCTACGGCGCAGCGGCGGTGAATCCGTACCTGGCGCTCTCGACCATCGAAGAGCTCGTCGAGGAGGGCACCTACCTCCCGGAGGAGCTCAGCGTCGAGACGGCGCACTCGAACTTCGTGAAGGCGAACGACAAGGGCCTGCTCAAGACCTTCGCCAAGATGGGCATCTCGACGCTGCAGTCGTACCGCGGGGCCCAGATCTTCGAGGCGATCGGCCTCGACCGCGAGCTCGTCGCGCGCTGCTTCACGGGCACGGCGTCGCGCGTCTCCGGGGTCGGCTTCGACGTGATCGCCCGCGAGACCGCACTGCGCCACGCGCGGGCCTTCCCGAACGACGGCTTCACCTATCCGGAGCTCGATCCCGGCGGGCTGTACCAATGGCGCACCCGCGGCGAGCGCCACACCTTCAATCCCGACACCGTCGCGAAGCTGCAGAACGCGGTGAAGCGCGACAGCTTCGAGGACTACAAGGAGTTCTCGAAGGCGGCCGACGCGGACGCCGAGCACGCCTCCACGCTGCGCGGCCTGTTCCGCTTGAAGCCCGACCGGCCGCCCGTCTCCGTGGACGAGGTCGAGCCGGTGGAAGCGATCGTGAAACGCTTCTGCACCGGAGCGATGAGCTACGGCTCGCTTTCGCTCGAGGCCCACCAGACGCTGGCGATCGCCATGAACCGGCTCGGCGGGAGAAGCAACACCGGGGAGGGCGGCGAGGATCCGGACCGCTTCACACCCGATCCGAACGGCGATCTGCGCCGGAGCGCGATCAAGCAGGTGGCGTCGGGGCGCTTCGGCGTTACGAGCTGGTACCTGGTGAACGCCGACGAGCTGCAGATCAAGATGGCGCAGGGCGCGAAGCCGGGAGAGGGCGGCGAGCTCCCGGGTCACAAGGTGGACGAGAAGATCGCGAAGACCCGCCATTCGACGCCGGGCGTCGGGCTGATCTCACCGCCTCCGCACCACGACATCTACTCGATCGAAGACCTGGCGCAGCTCATCTACGACCTGAAGAACGCGAACCGCCATGCCCGCGTGTCGGTGAAGCTGGTGTCCGTGTCCGGCGTGGGCACGATCGCGGCCGGCGTCGCCAAGGGCAAGGCGGACGGCGTGCTGATCAGCGGGCACGACGGCGGCACCGGCGCCTCGCCGCTCGCTTCCATCAAGTACGCGGGCATGCCGTGGGAGATCGGACTCGCGGAGACCCAACAGACGCTGGTTCTGAACGACCTGCGCGGGCGCATCCGCGTGCAGACCGACGGTGGACTCAAGACCGGCCGCGACGTTGCGATCGCCGCCCTGCTCGGCGCCGACGAGTTCGGTTTCTCGACGGCCCCGCTCGTGGCGATGGGCTGCATCCTGATGCGGGTCTGCCACCTGAACACGTGCCCGGTCGGCGTCGCCACGCAGGACCCGGAGCTCCGCAAGCGCTTCGCCGGAACGCCCGAGAGCGTGATGCGGTACCTGCTGTTCGTGGCGCGTGAGCTGCGCGAGTGGATGGCCCAGCTCGGCTTCCGGACGATCGACGAGATGGTCGGTCAGGTCCAGTGCCTGGACGTGGGCAAGGCGGTGAACCACTGGAAGCAGAAGGGCCTCGACTTCTCCGAGATCCTCCACAAGCCCGACGTCCCGCACGCGCTCTACAACTGCGAGAAGCAGCGGCTCGAGGAAGAGCTGCGCGACGTGCTCGACATGAAGCTCCTGGAGCGCGCCCGGCCTGCGCTCGACCGCGCCGAGCCGGTGGTGATCGAACAGGCGATCCGGAACACGAACCGCACGCTCGGGGCCATCCTCGGCTCCGAGGTGTCGCGCCGCCACGGCGAGCAGGGGCTGCCCGAAGACACCATCACGCTCCGGCTCACCGGCAGCGCAGGCCAGAGCCTCGGCGCCTTCTGCCCGCACGGCCTCACGTTCATCGTCGAGGGCGACACCAACGACTACTGCGGCAAGGGCCTGTCGGGCGCGAAGATCGTGGTGAAGGTTCCCGAGCGTGCGAGCTTCGACCCGGGCGAGAACATCATCACGGGCAACGTCGTGCTCTATGGGGCCACCAGTGGAGAGGCCTACTTCCAGGGCGTGGCGGGCGAGCGCTTCTGCGTGCGCAACAGCGGCGCCTCTGCGGTGGTGGAGGGCGTCGGCGACCACGGCTGCGAGTACATGACGGGCGGCCGCGCCGTGATCCTCGGAAGGACCGGGCGCAACTTCGCGGCCGGCATGAGCGGCGGCATGGCGTACGTGCTCGACGAGGACGGCAGCTTCCCCTCCCGCGTGAACCCGGAGACGGTGGACCTCGAGCCGCTCACGGCCGAAGACCTCGAGATGGTGCAGCGGATGGTGCGGCGCCACTTCCAGTACACGCGAAGCAAGAAGGCCGACGAAGTGCTGCGGAAGTGGGACACGTACGCGCCTCGCTTCGTGAAGGTGTTCCCGAAGGACTACAAGCGGGCGCTCACCGACCGCCTCGCAGCGGGGAGCGGGAATGGGTGACGTCCGGGGCTTCCTCAAGCACAAGAGGGAGTCGACGCACTACCGGCCGGTCGAGGAGCGCTTGCGCGACTGGCGCTGCGTCCAGGAAGACTTCCCGGAGGAGAAGACGCGCACACAGGCGGCGCGCTGCATGGACTGCGGCATCCCGTTCTGCAACCAGGGCTGCCCGCTCGGGAACATCATCCCGGACTTCAACGACCTGATCTTCCGCGACAAGTGGGAGGACGCACTCGCTCGACTCCACTCCACCAACAACTTCCCCGAGTTCACCGGCATGGTCTGCCCGGCGCCCTGCGAGCAGGCCTGCGTGCTGGGCATCAACCAGGATCCGGTGGCGATCAAGCAGGTGGAGTGGGAGATCGTCCGGCGCGGCTGGGACGAGGGCTGGGTGCGCCCCGTGCGCCCCGAGCGGCGCACCGGGCGCTCGGTCGCGGTGGTCGGCTCCGGTCCGGCCGGTCTCGCCGCCGCGCAGCAGCTGACGCGGGCAGGGCACACCGTCACGGTCTTCGAGAAGGCCGATCGAATCGGTGGCCTGCTGCGCTACGGAATCCCGGACTTCAAGCTCGAGAAGTGGGTCATCGACCGGCGGCTCGAGCAGCTCCGGGAAGAGGGCGTGAGCTTCCAGCCCGGCGTCCACGTCGGCGCGGACTACAGCGTCACGGACCTGCGGAAGAACTTCGATGCGATCCTGCTCTGCATCGGCGCCGAGGCCCCGCGGGACCTCGAGGTGCCGGGCCGCGAGCTCGCCGGCGTGCACTTCGCCATGGACTTCCTGCCTCAGCAGAATCGTCGGGTCGCTGGCGACAGCGTGTCGGTATCCGAGGAGATTCTCGCGACCGGGAAGAACGTCGTGGTCCTGGGTGGAGGCGACACGGGCTCCGATTGCATCGGGACGTCCAACCGCCAGGGCGCCCGCTCCGTGACGTCGATCGAGCTGTTGCCCAGACCGCCCGAGGGCCGGCACGCGTCCGAGCCCTGGCCGAGCGCCAAGCGGTACTACTTCCACGTGTCGAGCTCTCACGCCGAGGGGGGCGAGCGCAGCTACGCGATGATGACGACGCGGCTCTCCGGTCGGGGCGGCCGCGTCGACAAGCTGCACGGCGTGCGCGTCGAGTTCGATCGTGACCGCCTCTCCCGTCCGATGCCCCAGTCGATGCGCGAAGTCCCCGGCAGCGAGTTCGAGCTGCCCGCCGATCTCGTTCTGCTCGCCATGGGCTTCGTCCATCCCGTTCACGCGGGGCTCGTCGAAGGGCTGGGTGTGGCGCTCGATCCCCGTGGCAACGTGAGGGCGGACACACAGGCGTTCGCGACGAGCGAGCCCGGGGTGTTCGCGGCCGGCGACTGCCGGCGCGGCCAGTCGCTCGTAGTCTGGGCGCAGTGGGAGGGCCGCGAAGCCGCGCGCGCCGTCGACCAATACCTGCTCGGTTCGTCGCGACTCCAGCAGCGAGACGCCTTCGTCTAGCGCTCCGCAAACGCCGGTTGGCTCAGCAGGGCCCGTCGGCGTCGGGCCGATCGCCCGGTTCCCGTGCAATCCGCGGCTGGCGCGTGTTACGTTCCGAGCGACGCAGGGAGGGGGTGGTGCTATGGCCGAGCGCGACGACGCGCCGCGTGGCAGCCGCGGCCGTGTTCCGGACCTCGACAACTTCGAACGCCTGGAGCGGCTCGTTCGAGATCTGGTCGAACGCCATCTGGCGCTGCGGCGAGAGCATTCCTCGTTGCGGCACACACTCGCGGAGCGCGAGGCCCGGCTGCGCTCGCTGGACGCTCGCGTGCGCGAGCTGAATCAGATCCGTCAGGATGCCGTGAAGCGCATCGATGACCTCGTCACCCAGCTCGAGCGGGTGGAGGAGCAGCTCGAGCGGCGGCAGGAAACGGCGGAGGCGTCTTGAGCCAGAAGCGAATCGTGCCCGTGACGATCCAGGGCCGCGAGTATCGGATCCGTGGAGACGGAGACCCTGCGCGCATGGAGCGTGCGGCGGAGTTGCTCGACGAGACGATGACGAAGGTCCGGGCGCGCAGCGGAACCGCCGACAGCGTCGACATCGCCGTGCTGGCGGCCTTGAACCTCGCGAATGCCCTGGCGACGGATCGTGCCAGCGGCGGCGCGATCGAAGGGCTGGGTCAGCGGATCGAAGACCTCGCACAGCTCGTGGAGGCGGCCACGGCGGACTCGAGCTCGGCCGTCTCCTGAGCCTGGAACGCGAGAAGCGCCGGCTTCGGGCCGAGCTCCTGGCGCGCCGCCGTGCCGTCGCGCCGGCGATCCGCGAGCAAGCCGGCAGGGACACGGCTCGACACCTGATCGCGAGCCCCGAGTACGAGCGTTGCCGGCGCCTGCTCGTCTACGCCGCGCTCCCCGATGAGCTTCCGCTCCGGCACGTCATCGACCGGGCCGCGGCGGCGGGCAAGCATCTGCTGTGGCCGCGGGTCACTTCCGAGAACCGGATGTCCTTCGGCTCGGTCGATCGCGTCGAGTCTCTCGTCCCGGGCCGCTACGGTGTTCGAGAGCCTCCCGCCACCTCGCCGATCGAGATGCTTGGTCCCGATGTGCTGGTCCTCGTGCCCGGAGTCGCCTTCGACGAGAGCGGGGGCCGGTTGGGTCGGGGCGCGGGGCTCTGGGACCGGGCGCTCGCGGATGCGCGAGGGGCTGTGATCTTCGGAGTGGGGTACGAGTTGCAGATCATCGATACCGTTCCGCGTGACGAGCACGACCGTCCGGTCGATGCGTTGCTGACGGAAGCGGGGATTCGGAGGTTCGGCCCGTGACGGCCGTCGGCAGCGAGGTGGAGCGGCAGCTAGAGCGCATCCGCCAAGGCGCCGAGGTGTTCGTCGGTGAGAGCGAGCTCCGCGAGCGGTTGGCCCAGTCGCTCGCGCGAGTCCGCCCGCTGCGGGTGAAGCTCGGCATGGATCCCTCGACGCCGGACCTTCACCTCGGTCACACCGTCACCCTGGAGAAGCTGCGGATCTTCCAGGAGCTCGGGCACACGCCGATCTTCCTAGTCGGCGACTTCACGGCGCGGATCGGCGACCCGACGGGGCGCAACAAGACGCGTCCGGCCCTCGAGGCCGATGACGTCAGGCGCAATGCCGCCACGTACGTCGATCAGGTCCGGAGGGTTCTGGACGTCGACCGGGCGGAGGTCCGTTACAACAGCGAGTGGATGGACCGAATGTCTCCGGCGGACTTCGTTCGCCTCTGCTCGCGCTACACGGTCGCCCGGTTGCTGGAGCGGGACGATTTCGCGAATCGGCATCGGGATGGGATTCCGATCTCGGTGCACGAGCTTCTGTATCCGCTCGTTCAAGGCTACGACTCGGTGGCGCTCGAGGCCGACGTCGAGCTCGGTGGCAGCGATCAGCTGTTCAATCTGCTCGTGGGGAGGGAGCTGCAGCGGGACTACGGTCAGGCCCCGCAGGCCGTGATGACGCATCCCCTGTTGGTCGGCACCGACGGGCGCGAGAAGATGTCTAAGAGCCTGGGCAACACGATCGGGCTCACCGACGCGCCCGAAGACATGTACGGGCGCGTGATGAGCATTCCGGATGCCGCGATGCCGGCCTGGGTTCGGCTGCTGGGTTTCGGGCGGTGGCCCGAGCTCGTCGCCCAGACGGCGGCGCTCGAGGCAGGAGCGGGCGATCCGCTGGCGGCGAAGCAGGCCCTCGCGACGAGGGTGGTCGAGCGGTTCCACGGCTCGAAGGCCGCCCTCGAGGCTGCAGAGCACTTCCGGCGGGTAGTACAACTGCGGGAGCTCCCAGAGGAGATTCCCCTGGTGCATCTTGCGGTCGCGGCAGGCGCATCGGCGGGGCTGCTCGACGTGATGCGAACCGCGCTGGCGTTGCAGTCGAACGCGGAGGCGCGCCGACTGATCGCACAGGGCGCTGTCGAGCTGGACGGAGCCCGGGTTAGCGACCCGGCCCTTCGACTGACGGCCGGCACGCACCTGATCCGAGCCGGTCGACGGCGCGTCGCTCGAGTGGAAATTGGCGGCGAATAGCCAGATCCCCCAGGGGATCTGTCGATTTCGGCGCGGGGCGGGCTTGACGCTCCTGGGACGCCTACCTAAGATGCCGGCCCGCTTCGGTCCCGGGTGGGAGTCCCAGGACGAGGCAACGTCTCCCCCTTCTTGGGAGGCGTGTCTGGAGGGCCCGGAACAGGCCCTTCGAGACTTCGCGTGGTCTTTGAAAACCGAATGTCGTGCGGTCTGTGGCGAGCCCGAGAGCTCGCCCAGACGGTGACGGGTTCACGTAACAATTGGCGCTCCGGTCCCTTCTCGGGGGACCGGGGTGCATCAGTCCGAACAACCAGGTGGACGCACTTCGGTGTGTCTGCCTTGGTGCCAAGTTCAAACCGGAGAGTTTGATCCTGGCTCAGAACGAACGCTGGCGGCGTGCCTAAGACATGCAAGTCGTGCGGAAAGGCTCCTTCGGGAGTACTCGAGCGGCGCACGGGTGAGTAACACGTGGGTAATCTACCTGAGGGTCTGGGATAACTCCGGGAAACTGGGGCTAATACCGGATGAGACCACGGCGTCCTCGGACGCAGCGGTCAAAGATGGCCTCTCCTTGGAAGCTATCGCCCGCAGATGAGCCCGCGTCCCATTAGCTAGTTGGCGGGGTAACGGCCCACCAAGGCGACGATGGGTAGCTGGTCTGAGAGGATGATCAGCCACACTGGAACTGAGACACGGTCCAGACTCCTACGGGAGGCAGCAGTCGGGAATTTTGGGCAATGGGCGAAAGCCTGACCCAG
>Ga0105107_10002665_pt1 | contig 11793 bp, 7 predicted proteins | sample PPLLaktember2015_6_FD_79335 | JGI IMG/M metagenome (GOLD analysis project Ga0105107, IMG submission 79335) | Freshwater sediment microbial communities from Prairie Pothole Lake near Jamestown, North Dakota, USA - PPLs Lake P8 Core (1) Depth... | ecosystem: Environmental > Aquatic > Freshwater >... | reverse complement strand
TCATAAGATTATTCGCCGTATTCGAGGTCCCGCCCAGGCCGCCTGTAATCAATATCTTCCCGTTGGGCAGATCCGTGGCTCGATGCAATCGCCGGAACCGGAGCATGTTTCCCGTTGATGTAAAAACCCCGCTCACCGGGTCGTACAACTCCGCAGAATTGAGAACATTGGCGGCCGCAAAAGGCCGACCGCCCGTCACCAACACTTTACCGGTGTAAAGCAGGGCGGTTCGATGCTGCTGCCGCGCGATCTTCATGATTCCGGTTGAGGAAAAGTTTCCGGTCCAATAATCGTACAACTCCGCCGACGCCGTTGGATTACCGGCAGAGTTGAGTCCGCCGACAATTAATACCCTGCCGTCGTCGAGCAGATTATATAGATGACCGGTTCGGGCGGAAACCATATTCCCGGTCGCCACCCAGGTCTCTGGCGTCCCCGGCATCTCGGGAGTGTAAAGCTCCGCTTCGTTCGTGCCGCCGCCCATGGCCAAAAACTTGCCGGTCCACAGCAGGATCGAATTCCCATTGCTGATTGCGTTCATCTTGTTTCCGGTCGGCGTGAAGATTTGCGTGGCTGGATCGTATAGTTCGGCCGAAGAAAGAAAATGCGTCTGGATATCCCAATCGCCGGAGGTATTATTGTTGCCGGCCGAAACAAGGACTAACCCGTTTGGCAATAGGTATGAGGAATGGCTTTGCCGTGCCTGATTGAGGGTCGGTCCCGCGGTAAAAATATTCGTATCCGGATCGTAGAGTTCAGATGAACCCAGAATTCCCCCTCCACCGTGACCGCCGGTCACAAGAACTTTTCCCGTCGGTAATACAGTGGCATTGTGATGGGCACGGGCTTGCACAAGCGAACCGGCCGCGGTGAAGGTTCCGGTCGCAGGGTCAAATAGCTCGGCGGTTGCCAACTCGACGCCGCCGGCGCCAAAGCCTCCGGTAACGAGCACCTTGCCGTCGCCCACGGGATTCACAGAGTGGGCGTATCTGGGTTCGGCCATGGGCCCTGCGGTCGCTGAAAAAGTGCCAGTCGCCGGATTATATAACTCTGCGGAGGCGATCGGAGTTCCGCCGGAGTCGAAACCTCCCGTAATCAATACCTGTCCATCGAACAAGATTCTTTGCCTATGATTCGCGCGCGCCGTGGACATGGAACCGGTGGCGCTGAAGGTGCCCGCAGCCGGGTCGTAGATCTCCGCCGAAGAGAGCGCCGCTGACCCATTCCAGCCGCCGGTGATCAAAACCCTTCCGTCCCGCAGTGCCGTCGCGGCATGCAAAGCCCTTCCCCCGGTTGTCAAGCTGCCTGTAGCGGTCCAAGTACCGGTGCCTGGATCGTAGATCTCGGCGGTTTCGTAAAAGATGCTCGCGGCGCCGTCCACGCCGCTGGTATCGGTTCCACCCACCACAAGAATTCTTCCGTCCGGCAACGGATAGAGCGCGAAATGCCGCCGGCTCGTCGTCATACTCCCGGTTGGATTCCATACTCCGGACGTATCCGCCGACACGTCCGGCGTGGCCCAGGTCGAAAGTCCGATGACCAGCAGGCCGACCATGATCAACGATGAAGAACTCATCCGCTTCATACTGATGGCCTCCTTTTGGGGCTAGGTTCAGGGAGCTTCCTAAGTCTGTCGGGTAATTCAAGCCGAAATCACGGTTAGGGGCCTTTAAAAAAGGAGAGCCTCCAGGAAGAAAGAAATTTTTTCCCTGGAGGCTTCACCTGATCGCCTTCTGAAAACTCCACCTACTCATGTTATTCCTCAGGGCGACTGTAATTGAGGCTATTTGTGAACGAGGAAGAGTCTGCATGCCGAATAGTAGCAGGATTGCGAATTCTGTCAAGCGGATTTTTGGGCTTGTCCATGGGTCAAATTTTTAATCCCTTTGGGGTCAATTCCCCGAAGCTTGCTTCGATTAAATTGACATCATCCTAACCGGATGATACCCCGCAGCTTGCTGCGGGGAGGGTTCATTTTGCAATGAATTTTAGCCGATTTTCCAAGAGCCCCAACTGTTACCCCCCCCCGTATTCCCTTTCATTCAGCTGACCTATATACAAGTTGCTGTTTTTCATTCCCCAATGGGAATCAAGGCCGAGGGTTCGTAGCGGGGGGCGATTTGAATCTTGGCGTCCCGATAGCCTCCGTCGGCGAGGATTTCCGAGACGGTCTCCTGGGCCAACTTTGGCCGGTTGCGCTTCTCGCTTAGATGGCCGAGCATCAGGATCGATGGTTTGCCCCGGCTCTGCGCAAAGACCTGCCTCAGAAGACGCCCGCACTTTTCGTTGCTCAGATGAAAATGAGAACGGGGATTCGGGTGGACCCGCAGCAGTTCCGGGTCATGATTGGCCTCCACGTAGATGAAATCAGAATCGGCAAACCAGCCGGGAAGGCCTCCCCAATCACGGAAATCGGTGGCCACCACAGCTTTTCTCTGCCGGCCTTTCCGGTTGAGGGATATCGCAAAACCAAAGGTCGGGCGAATCCCATCGTGAGGCAACCGAAAGGGGTGGACGGAGAAGTCGCCGATCATGAAGGGTTGATCGGAAAAAGGGCGGATTTTAAGATGTAAAAATGGAAATTGGCGAAAATGCCGACTCGCCAGAGGTTTGATATCCTTTTCGTAAAGATAAATCGGAATCCGGCTTTCTTCCAGGAGGCGGAGGGAGGCATACTGGATGTGGTCGCTGTGCAAATGCGAAATGACTACCCCCTCAATTCCGGGGAGATATCCATTCAAAGCTTTTCGGCCGGCCCGCATGGAGGGAAAACCGGCATCAACGAGCAGAGCGCTTCTATCTGTTTTCAAGAGCAGGGAATTTCCCGAACTGCCGCTGCATAGAGATTGAAAAGTTAAGGTCAAAGACGTCCTCCTCTGACAAAACGAATAAATGCCGTTCCTATTATAATCCTATTGGCCAAAAGGATAAGTCCCTTTTTCCCATTCTGTCGGCGGGGGGGAATTTGAGAAGACTCCCTTGCCCCTCTTCACTTTAAAAAAACATAAGGGGATCAGAAGCTTCAGTGTCCCGGCAGGGGCGCGGGGGCAGCGTCGCGCTTCGCGGAACCACGAGGCGGTGGTCTTTTCAGCGCCCGGGCGGGGCCGCAGGCCTTCCGCCTCTTTTTGCGGAAACGATTTGGTCTCGCAAATCAAAGATAGGTCCCCGGCCGGTGCTTCCGCGAATCGCGTCGCCGTCCCCGCGCCCAGTCCAAGCTCTCATCCCAAGAACAAAGATTTAAAGTGAAGAGGAGGAAAAGACACCCTATTCCAATTTTCCCGCCTTTCGGATATCCTGCCATATATCCTCTATAACAGAAAGAGGTGGAAAAATCAGGAAGGTCCGGGGGAAGGAGGAAAAATGGCGGAAAAAACTCGGTCCATGGTCGTGGAAACACCCGGGAAGATGGCGATGTGGGAGTTCGCTCTTCCGCAGATCGGGGACGAAGACGGTTTGTTGAAAGTGGAGATGGCCGGGGTCTGCGGGTCCGATCCGGGGATGTTCAAGGGCAAAACCACCGCTCTCGCGATCAAATACCCTCTGATCTTAGGGCACGAGATCGTCGGGAGGATCGAGAAGATCGGGGCCAAGGCCGCGGTTAGGCACAAGGTGAAGCAGGGAGACCGGGTGATCATCGAAACCGCCTTCGGCTGCGGGCATTGTCATTTCTGCCTTACGGGAAATTATGTGCATTGCGAGGCCCAGATGTTTTACGGCCACACAATCCCCTGCAGCGAGCCTCCGCATCTGTGGGGGGCCTACGGGCAACATTTATATATCGCTCCGCGGGCCATGGTTCACAAGATCAGCGACACGCTGCCGCCGGAAGAAGCCGTTTTCATCGGGGCGGTCCTGGGGAACGCCATTCGCTGGCTGCGCATTTTGGGAGGGGTTTCGATCGGGCACACGGTGGTCATCGAAGGCCCGGGCCTCCAGGGGTTGGCAGGGGTGATCGTGGCCAAGGAATCCGGGGCGGATCAAATCATTGTGACAGGTCTGGGAAGAGACGGGAAAAGGTTCGAACTCGCCAGGGAGTTTGGGGCGACGCATTGCCTCAACATTGAGCATCAGGATGCGGAAGAAGCTGTCCGCGAGATCACCCACGGAGCCATGGCGGACGTGGTGATGGATGTTACCGGGAACCCGGAAGGCGCCAGGAAGGCCCTGGATCTCGTGCGCAAGCGCGGGATCATCGTCATGCCCGGCATTTACGGGGCAAGCAAGGAGATTCCCCTCGTCCTAGATAAAATCGTTTTCAAGGAGATCAAAATCCAGGGGGTCCTGAGCCAGGACATCACCTCCGTCCTGCCGGCGATCAAATTGGCGGAATCGAGAAAGTATCCCTTAGCGAAGATGATTACCCACCGCTATCCCCTCGAAGAGGCGGAAAAGGCGGTCCGCTTAGTGGGGGGCGAAATGCCTGAAGAGGGAGCGATCAAGGTTGTCATTGTTCCTTGAGCGATGATCTCGTAAAAAGTCCATCTGCTGCGTTGCGCTGCAACTTCGTCGTTGCGGCGCACCCGTAAGTGCGCCTCACTCCTCAGTTTTTGCGCGCCTTGCATCTGGAGCTTTTTACGAAACCATCATTCGAGCGGTTTTTACGAGGGCATAAAGGATGGGGAAAGAGGAAAAGGGGGAAAAGGGGAGACCGGAGGAATAAAGGGAGCCCTGTAGAGGGCCCCCTTATTTAATACATTACCTCGACCCAGCGCCCTTCTTCGGCGCTCCGCTGGATGGCTTCACACAGAATTAGCTCGCGCCGTCCGTCTTCAAAAGCGGCGAACGGCCGTTCCCGAGTGAAATCGCCGGCGGCGATATAGGTGTAGAATGCTTTAAAGAGTTGGACAAACGTGTCCGGGTAACCTTCGGCGTGCCCGCCCGGGTAAGGTGCCGTGGCGCGCGCCGCCGGGTGCATAAGCGCAGGGTCTTTGAGCAGAAATTCGTTCGGTTTGTCACGGTGCCCGATCCAGAGTTCGTTAGGATTCTCCTGCCGCCAGCTCAGGGAGGCCTTGCTGCCGTTCAGCTCCCACCAGAAATTATTCTTGCGCCCGGCGCTGATTTGCGATAGGGTCAGCGTTCCGCGGGCGCCATTGGAAAACTTAAAAAGAATCGCGGCATAGTCTTCGGTATGAATCTCCACCGCCTCTCCGTCAATTTGGGTATTCAACTTGCCGGAGAAGGTTTCTACCTCCCTTTGGGGTTTGTAACGGGTGGGCAGGAACGTGGCGAAATCGGCGCAGACCGTGCGGATCTCCAAGCCCGTAAGCCAGGTGACGGCATCCATCCAGTGGGTGCCGATGTCGGCGACCACGCGCAGATTTCCCCCCAGTTCCGGCTGCAGTCTCCAGTTCCAGTCGCTGGGCAGGAAGAGCCAGTCCTGGCAGTATTCCCCATGGATGAGACGAATCTCGCCGAGGTCGCCGGCGGCGGTTCGGGCGCGGGCTTCCTGGTTCAGGGGATAGAAGCGCAGGTTGTAATTAACGGCCCCGACTCGACCCGTTTCTTTTTCCAGCCTGACCAGTTCCGCCGCCTCCTTGCTGTTGTTGGCCAGCGGTTTTTCACAGAGGACGTGTTTGCCTGCCTTAAGAGCGGCGGTCGCCATCGGGTAGTGCAGGTAATTGGGGGTGCAGAGGTGGATGACGTCTACGCTTGGATCCGTCAACACCTCCTCATAAGCCTGGTAGGCCGTTCCGAGGTTCCAGCGCCGGGCGGCATTCTGCCCTTCATCCGGATCGATTCCGCACAGACCGGTAACCGGAATGCCCAAACGCCGCAGGGATTCGGTATGCGTACCCCCCATAAACCCACATCCGATAATGGCTGCTTTCAACATGTGTCGGTTTCTCCTTTTAAAACGCATAGCGCCAAGCGCTCGGCGCACAGCGAAATTCACCCCGCTGCAGCGGAACCGGGCCAAGATTCCAGCCTGCTGGGATTGTTGGCGACGGCAGGGTTGCGGATCGGGATGGCAAAAGCGGGCAAGATTCACTATGCAAGTCCAATCCTAACTTTCCACTGCCGCCTTATAGCCGGGAACGGATACCTGGAAAGATGAAAACGACGAATTCCTAAACGATGGTTTTGTAAAAAGCTCCAGATGCAAGGCGCGCATCGATTAAGGAGTAGGGGCGATTCATAAATCGCCCCTAAAGGTGCGCTGCAACGACGAAGTTGAAGGGCAACGCAGCAGATGGACTTTTTACAAAACCATCATTCTTGTTCCCCGCTTCATCCTCACCCGCTCGGGTATATCCCATATCGTTGCAAGGCCTTCCACATGGCGGCCAGGTTTTCGGGCGGGGTATCGGATTGAATGGCCTGGGTGGCGGCAAAAACAAATCCTCCTCCGGGGGCGAGATCTTCAATGCGCTTTTTGACTTCCTCCTCCACCTCCTGGGGAGAGGCATTCGGCAGGGTCTGCTGGACATCGACTCCTCCTCCCCAGAAGGTGAGGGAATCGCCGAACTCCTTTTTCATCTTCCGGGTATCCCCCATCCCGGCCGCACTCAACTGGAGGGGATTTAAAATGTCTGCGCCCATTTCGATAATATCGGGAATGAAGGGATAGACAGACCCGCAGGAGTGAAAAAGGATTTTTACTCCGAATTTCTTTTTGAGGGGGAGGAAGAGCCGAGTATAGCGGGGCTTGGCGAATTTTCGAAACATTTCCGGAGAAAGCCACTGGCTGTGCTGGTGGCCCAGATCGTCGGTCTCCGAGATGATGTCCACCCAGCCTTTCAGCCTCTCCAGGGCGAAAGAATAGAAGGCAAGTTTCAATTCGAGGAGCTTGTCCAACAGCCACTCCACCCGGCGGGGATCGAGAACCAGATTCATGAAAAAGCTTTCGTACCCCTCCAATTGAGCCGCGAATTGCAGAAATCCCTGGGAGAGGGATCCCCCGAGGATCAGGGCCGGGTCTGTTTCCGATCGGTAAGCCGCCGCCCTTTGCTCCACGCCATCGAGCCTTTTGGGGTCGGTCGGGTCCGGCCAAGGATAGCGGGCAAGATTTTCCGTCGCCACGCCGACAAGAGGGTGGAAAGAGATGTAATAATTGTGTCCTTTAGCTTTCGGCATCTTGTGGCCGATTCCCCATTCGTCCGTGAAAAAGGTTGAGTCTTCGTCCTCTTTGAGCTTCAGACTCCAGGTGCTTTGAGCGCCGTAACCCAAAGGACGGGTATCGACGCCGACCCTTCTTAAAAAATCTTCGCTCGGTTTCGCCCGCCGGCTGGAGATGTCGCCGATCTGCGGCGCCTCGTTCAGAGAGAGATATTTCACCACCCTGCCATAAGCCCCCAGGGAGATGCCGCTCGGCCCGATGCCCCCCAAATCGTAGGGAACACGGTCGGGTTCTCGATGCGCCAGGGTCTTGTGAATTCTTTGCCGGGAAGTCATTCCATTTGCCTTAATACTGATGCCTTCGTAAAAAGTCCATCTGCGGCGTTGCAACTTAGGAAAGGGTGCAGGGGGTTGGGGGTAGGGTGTAGGCCCGAACCTTGTTTCTTGGTTTCTTCTGCATCCTGCCCCCTCTCCTCAGTTTTTGTTCGCCTTGCATCTGGAGCTTTTTACGAAACCATCGTTTGGGTGACTTTTGACGAAATTATCAATATTAGAAAATGCCTTCTGCGGACTCTCAGAATCAGGCCGTCGGAAAAAAGTGTATTATAGCGAAGATTTTCGTCCTGGAGAACCGTAAAAACCGGCCCGGGATTCCCGGCGGTCTTCCTTTTGCAGATTTATTGCCGATCCATCCCCTCCTTGCCGAAGACGAATCAGGAGGGGGCCTCGCAACGAGAAAGCTGGGCGAGGAATCTTTTGGATTTCAGGTCCTTGCCAAGGTACTGGCTGAGAAAATGGGATAGCGCGGCTTCGCTCTCCTTTAGGGATTGCAGCGAGAAGGAGATGCGTCCCACTTTTTCCAGCGGAAGAGTCTGGGCGAGGCGAAGAGTTTTGATCGTCCCCAAGGATATGGGGATCAGCCCCGGCAGTCCCCCCGCGCAGGAAGAGCAGATGACCCCGCCTTCCCGGGCGCTGAAATGGATTTTTTCCTCCGAGAGCCCCTTCTGGCAGCGGCGGCAGGCATTGAATTGCGGCTGATAGCCGAGCAAGGAGAAAAGACGGATCTCGAAAACCCGCAGGACTTCCTCCCGAAAGGATTCGCGGTCGATCAGGTGCAGAAAAAAGAGAAGAAGCCGGAAGAGGGCCTTGTTCTGGATTCTCTCGCCGGTCATCTCGTTGATTAACTCGATCAGGTAGCTCGCCCAGGCCAGCTTTTTGATATCCTCGCGCAGACCCTTGAAGGAGCGGATCAGGTCACAATGGTTCAACCGGACGAGTTCGGAGGTCTCCCTTTCAAAAAAAGAGGCGGAAACGTAGGATCCGATTTCCAGAGCATTTCCAAACCGCTTCTGGGAACGCTTGGCTCCTTTGGCGATCCCCCGGATTTTTCCGAATTCGAGGGTGTATAGGGAAACGATTCGATCCGCCTCGGCGTAAGGCGTCGAACGGAGAACAATGGCTTTCGTTTTATAGAGAGGCATGCAGGGCCGAGAAATGTTTTTCCCCATCTTAGCAGAAACTTCAGGTGGAGGGAAGTTGATGGTTTCGTAAAAAGTCCATCTGCGGCGCACCTGTAAGGGCGGTTCGCGAACCGCCCCTACAGCCTTGGATTCCGGCTATTCGTTGGGCTTCTTTCCTTCCGGCAGCGGGAATTGAAGATGGACGACCTGGCCTTTTCCCCCGAAGGGGCCGACTCTTTTTCCATTGAAGGCCATGTCCAAACCCGCGGCGTTGCCCAGGGTGATTTTCAATTGCCCCCTGGCGGTCCAGACCGCTTTTTCCTGGGGTTCCAGGAGAACTTCAAATTCGGGCTGGTCATCCGCCTGCACCCGGACCCAGGTTTGCTCTTTGGCCTGAACTCTTAGGATGTGCCGGCGTTCTTTTTTTTCTTCTCCGGGCGCGCCGACAGAGGCGGCGGGAGGGAGGGCGGGGGGCGGCGTGAGGGTTTTCGGAGGGCCCGGGGCGACCGGAGTTTCCGTTTTTTTCTCCGGCTGCGCCTTGGGCATTTTCTCAGGCGCCATTGGCGCTTCCTTAACGGGCGGGGGGGCCGGAGGGGGCAAGGGGGTCTTGGCCGTCTCAAGAACAGGGGCCGGAGAAGGAGGGGGAGGCGCCATGGAAGGAGGCGGGGGCGCCTTTCGAGGGGAAGCGAGCCAATAGACTCCTCCCCCGATCAAAACAATGAGGATGGGGATTGCGAGCAGCCAAATTCTCCGGGGAATCCTTTTTTCAGGCTGGAGCCCTTTGGGAGCCGGAAGACCGATGATTCCGGTCTGGGTTTCATATAGGGCGATAACCTTGTAGGGTTCCAGACCGATAAATGAGGCGTAGGTTTTCAGAAAACCGCGGATAAAAATAGGGGCCGGCAGGGAGATGAAATCGTCGCTTTCGATCGCTTCCAGGCTCCTCGAAGATATGCGGGTTGCCTGGGATACGGCTTCGAGCGAAAGGCCTTTTCTTTCTCTCTCCTGCTGCAGATACTTTCCAACGCTCAAATCCTGCGGATCTCTCAAGAGCCTTCCTCCTTCCGTTTGACCGTTCCCCAAGAGTGGTCTGCCCACTGCTTCATTCTGCCGAGCAGGGTTTCGGGTTCGACCGCGACGATGTAGTACAGTTCGTCTTCTTTTTCCAGTTTCACCTTCCAGCCGATCTCCAGATTCTCCACCCGGGAGCGGGCCAGGACTTTTGAGCCGGTTTCGGTCCGGACAAAGCCCAGCGTCAAAGGGGAAGGAACTCCCTCCGGAGTGGTGTAGAGGGTGGTGAAAGTCTCCAGAATTCCCTCGGTCGCGGAAGGCGGATCCTTAGGAATCGCAGCAGGGGCCGTGTTTCCCGGATTGAATTCCGATTTCCAATATACGGGGATCGCCCGATATCGATCCGTGCGCTCCAGAATCGTTACGAGGTTGTTATTGGCCAGGCCGCCGATGTTCTGGGTGAGGCCGATTCGGGCGCCCTGAACCTGGCGGATGGCCTCCACGTCGCCCCGCAATTGCCAGAAAACTTCGGCGATCTGAGCTAACCCCGAGGCGCCCACGGGGTGCCCCCGGGCTTTCAGCCCCCCCGAAGGATTGATCGGAAGCCGGCCCTGGATCGTGGTGAGGCCTTCTTCCACGGCCTTCCATCCTTCGCCGGGAGGAAAAAACCCCAAATCCTCGGTGCCGATGATTTCAAACGGGGTAAAGGCGTCATGAACCTCGGCCAGAGAAATTTCCTGAGGATTCACCTTGGCCATGTTGTAGGCCTGCAGGGCGGCCAGGCGGGTGGATTTGAAGGAGGTAAAAGAGTCCCGGTGGCGAACGGCCAGAGTGTCGGTAGCATGGCCCAGACCGGTAACGCGGACCAACTTTTTGTCCGCCGTGAGGATGACGGCGACCGCTCCATCGGTGATCGGGGCACAGTCAAAAGTGCGCAGGGGAAAAGAGACCCACCGGGATTTGAAATAGTCCGTTTCGTTGATGATTTTGCGAAACTGGGCGTAACGGTTCAAGGAGCCATTGTAATGATTCTTGATCGCTACTTTCGCCAGGATCCCCTGCATCCGGTCCGAAGAGAGCCCGTTTTCGTGCCGATATCTCTGGGCGATCATGGCGGCGAGGGCCGGCATGGAAGCGCCGTAACTCCTTTCGTTGCGCTCGATCACTTCCGCCAGGATCCGGGTGGTCCGGGCGGTGGGGAGGTGGGTCATCTTTTCCCCGGCAATGATGAGGACATTGCGATGATAGCCCGAGGCCGCGGCATAAAATCCGGATTCGAAAACGGCCGACCCCGTGGAGGAGGCGGTTTCCACACGGGAGGACGGAACGCCGGAAAGCCCGAGGCGGTCGGCGATCACCGCGGCCACGTTGCTTTCCCCGGTGAATTCCTCCACATTCATGACGCCGATCAGGATGTAGTCGATCGTGCCGACCTGGGCATCCAGAAAAGCTTTGGAGGCGGCTTCCACCATGAGTTCCGGTAGGGTCCGGCTCGACTTGCCAAATTTGGTCATCCCGACCCCCGCCATATAAACTTCCGTCCCCATCGTCCTCCCCGGAGATTTTTGAATTGATGGTCTCGTAAAAAGTCCATCTGCGGCGTTGCGCGGCAAATTCGTCGTTGCGGCGCACCTGGAAGTGCGCCTCACTCCTCAGTTTTTGCGCGCCTTGCATCTGGAGCTTTTTACGAAACCATCGTTCTGCTGACTTTTTACGAGCTCATTTTGAATTGATTATACAGAATCCGGGAGGCTTTGTCGAGGAGGGGATGGGGGCGAGCTCATTGTTTCCTTGATTCCCGCCCGCTGAATACGTAAGATAAAAAATCCGCGCACAATCCTTCGGGAGGTGGGAGGCATGAAGATCAAATTTTTGGGGGCGGCCCGGACCGTCACCGGATCGTGCTACCTGGTCGAGACCGAGCGGCGCCGCTTCGCGGTTGATTGCGGAATGCATCAGGGAAGCGGGGAAATCGAAAAGCGCAACTGGGATGCGGAGACCTATGATCCGGCGGGGATCGATTTTTTTCTGGTTACCCACGCGCACATCGATCACGCCGGGCTTCTGCCGCGGATGGTTCAGAAAGGATTTCGGGGCAAGATCTATACGACGCCTCCCACCCGTGATCTCCTGGAGATCATGCTCTTGGACAGCGCCCATGTTCAGGAGATGGAAATCCAGTGGCGGAACAAAAAACGGACCCGCCATGGGGAGAAAAAAATCCAGCCGTTGTACCGCCAGCAGGACGTTCTGGCCACGATCCCCT
>Ga0105107_10002661_pt1 | contig 11798 bp, 7 predicted proteins | sample PPLLaktember2015_6_FD_79335 | JGI IMG/M metagenome (GOLD analysis project Ga0105107, IMG submission 79335) | Freshwater sediment microbial communities from Prairie Pothole Lake near Jamestown, North Dakota, USA - PPLs Lake P8 Core (1) Depth... | ecosystem: Environmental > Aquatic > Freshwater >... | reverse complement strand
CACGATTTCGGCAGATCCTCCCGCCGCTGCCGAATGGAGGACCCAAACCCCGGAGGGATCGACGGCTTTGAGATCCTGCCCTCCCTCGGTCAGACGCCGGAAGAGATTGGCCAAGCCCTTCTCCGCCGACTGGGAAAGCAGTCCTCCCCAACTCCGCCCGCCTTCCGGCAACTTGGCCCCTTTTTCAAGGAGAAGGTCGACGAACTCGGCCTTGCCGCGCCAGGCGGCCAGTTCGAGCGCGGTGGATCCGAATTTATCGACAGCGTTGACATCCGCTCCGGCCTCAATGAGGACGCGGCCCGTGGCCGCCTGTCCGCGTTCCCGGGCGCAAAGAATGAAGGCCGTGCGCCCATAGTCGTCCCGCGTTTCAATGGCAGCCCCTCGTTTGAGCAACACGGAAACGGCCTCTTTGCGGTCATTTATTGCCGCCAGGTGGAGAGAGGTTTTCATCTCTGCATTCTGGACCTCGAGCTTGGCCCCCCTGGCGATGAAATAATGGATGAGTTCGACGTTTCCTTCCAGCGCAGCGTAATGCAGTGGGGTATCGCCGTCGCCGTCGCGCGCCTCGACGAGCTTCGGCGATTTTTCGATCAAGGCTTTGACGGCGGGGACGTCCCCTTTGCGGAGCAAATCGAAGATTTCCTGCGGCTGCACTGGAACACCAAGCGCGAAAAGACAAAAAAGAATCATGGCCATCTTTTTCATCGTATTTTCTCCTCACTCATGGTTCAGGCCAAGGACTCCAGGTCCATCGGTCTGTTCGGGCAGTTCCTCAAGCGCGCACCGGGCAGCTTATCCAGGTTGATTTTGTATTCTTTCCCCTCTTTTTTTTCAAAAATCTCATCGTATTTTTCTCCGGGCTGGCCCTCGGCCACCCCTTTTTCATGCTTATCTTCGTTTTGTCGGCAGCAGTTCGCTACCCAATTTTTGTTATTGTACACTGAAAACTTGACCTGGCTTCGATCAGCCGGAATGGGAATGATCCCTTCGCCCAATCGAAGATTCCTTGAGACTGAGCCAACCCGGACAGGATGAGGCCAAGGAAAAGAACTCCGATCGTATTTTTCATCTTGGTGTGGCCTCTTGTCCGGGACACAGATGCGCAATCCAGAGCGCAAAAAAGCGAGTCCCAAGTCTTTTCAAGGAGGTCCTCCTGGCGAATCCGATCCGTTCCGAAAACGAACGACGGGACGTGGTCCGACTGACGCGTCTGTTGGCACGAGACAAGAGTCAGCGAGACGAACAAGGCGATGAGAAGACCTCGGCTCAATGGATATCCAGCCATAAGGAATACCTCCTTGATTCTTCGTCCTGACTGGAAATAAGAGTTGGCATCTTCGGCTAACGAGAGCTGCCGGGGACCTCACTCACTTGAGGCGTCGCCAGGATAATGATCATATGGCTTTTGAGGAATGAATCATCGGCCTCAAGGAGCGAATATCCCGATTGGCGGCCATACTGCTGGATCTCGTTTTTGGAAAGAAAATGACCGGAACTCCCGATCTTCGCGGGGTCAGGATCGACGATGACCAATCGGCCCCCAGGCTTCAGGTATTTCCCCGCGTTCCGCATCCAGGTGACGGGCTGGGAAAACTCGAATAAGCAGTCGAAGACGACGATCATGTCCAGATTGTCTCCCGGATACCTTGGATCGTCTTCAGTTCCCAACACGGTACGAATATTCGTGATCCTTTCGGTTTGGCATTTCCGGTCTATCGATTGAAGAACGGCGGGAATGATATCGTTGGCATAAACGAGGCCGCCGTTTCCGACCCGCCGGCTCATCTTGAAGGTAAAATATCCGGAGCCTGCGCCAGCCTCGCCGACAATCATGCCTGGACGCAGTCCGATGACATCCATGACCTTTTGCGGCTGCTGCTCTCTGTTACGAAGGTGATCGATATCTTCCTGACCTTGTTCTCCACGGATTCGCTCGATCATCTGTTTGGCGTTTTCGTTGTCCGGGTTTAGCTCCAGCGATTTCTTGTAGTACTGGAGGGAAAGATCCAGTCTTTTCATGCCATAGCACCATTCGCCCAGGCTGTCCCAGGTATTGGAGGAGCCCGGAAAGAGCAGGGTGTTGAGAACAAAGACCCGGTGCGATCTATCCCAATCTCCCTTTTCCATCAAGGCATAACCTTTGCTATTGTTGCTTCTCTCAAGGACTCCAGGATCGAGCGGTGTCCACCATTCGTATTCTTGATATTTCTCCCTGAGCTTTTGACAATAGACAACCGCGGCTTCCGCTCCCTCATCGGCAGCGAACTCGGCCACCGATCTCAAATCCTCGCTCACAATCAAGTCCAGGGCCGGATCTTCGCCCCGGAAATAATCACGGCTCGAAAACGCCGCCGGAAAATGGGGCATAAAATATTCAGTCTGGCCGATGGGCCATCGGTTCGTGAACTGCAGACTGGCGATCCATAGAGGGAAGCCGCTGTTGGGCAGGTTTCCCGCGAACCGGCTATTGGAGAACAGATCGGAGCCGCAGCCATCCGGCTCTCCTATGAATTTGGCCTTCGTATGGACCGCGAGTTCATACAGGAAGATGGAAGCGGCACTGTAGGTTGTCCCACCCGAGATCACATAGAGGACCCCTTCTTTGTTGATAAAGTCTCTTTTGATGAGCTGATGCAGGAAGGGAATGATCAAAGTGCCGTTACCGCCGTTGTTATTGCGGAGGTCAATGATGAATTTGCCGATATCCCGGGCGTTCCGGTCCACATAATCCCACAGCCGAGTGGAGAACCGGGCAAAGTTTTCCTCCTCGTCGGGCTGGTTCATGATCTGATTGAATTGGAGATAGAGGACCCGGCCCTTGACCAAGTGTTCAAACCAATAGAACCGAACCCGATCTCCCTGGTATTGGTAATGCAGCGTCCCTTTTTCTCCAGGCTTCACGGAGGGACTGACGTATTCCCCCTTTGTCGGGCCCGCGCGAAGCGGGAGACCCCAACCATACGTAATAGGAGTGTTGTCCGACAGAGAATGAATTTTCAGCTTGTCGGACTCGCCGTTATCCGTGATCAACTCCAGGTCCGCAAAGTCAGGATGCTCGATGAGTTTCAGACCAACCAAGAGGCGGGCAAAGGGAATCCCGTTCAAAGCCCACTGTCTTCTGCCGAATCTATTGTCACCGCCGACGACTTTTTCTATCGCGGCGAGGATCTCTTCTATGGGCCGGCCGTCGATGGACAGCAGGCGAGAACCCAGATACCGTCCATATTCTTTCGTGATGACAGTGATGTAGACGCCGTCGGTGAATTCAGCGACGCGGAATGGAAACCTCAAGTCCAGAAGATCGAAGAGACCGTTATCCAATAATCCCGTGTGTCCGTCTTCAATACACGCCACGATCTTTCTCAGAGCCAGATAGCATTCCAAGTCCGATGGGGATTGGGCGATTTCACGGCGGGATTCGGCGACGATTGAATCGAAAATCGCTTTGTCCGTTTTATAGAAAAGACGGGGATGGTTTGATCCGAGCTTGGAGACGACGAATTCAAGATCTTCCAGCCATTGCTGCGTGGTCAATCTTTTTTCTTCTGATGCACCGGGTTGGAATACGGTGGCCAAGATCAGGGCGAAGAAGAAAATTGGCCTCTTCATAGCGACTCCTTTATTCATACATAGGCATGACCATTATTTCGTCAGGAAAGAAGATTCTTTTTATCGCCCTCCTTCCGGGTTCATAACCAGCTGATAACGCCCGCGATGATAAGGCCGAGAATGATCATCAAGATTGCCGCTTTGGCATGACCCCTGAAGTGATGGGAGAAATCCTGGTAGTCCTCCTTGATCGACCCGGAGATGATGGCGAATTTCGGAGTGATCTTGCTGATGAGGAGCCAGTCCAGGAGCACAAGGTCCCCCAGAGTAGCCAAGAAAAACATAACCAGCACATTGAGCAGGGCTGTTAAAAATGAGATTTCCCCTCCGAGCTTGGACTTCAGTGTCAGGGTTGAATAGACGGGAAAACCGGCGACGAAGACAAACCAAGGGAGACCGATAATCCCGGCAATTATCTTTTCTTTTTTGGTCTGGGCCGGGACTTTATTCTTGACGACCTCCGGATAATCTTGATACCCCCAGATACGCGGACTGAAGGTAATCATGATGAGGAAAAGATATCCCGTCGCAATAATCCCATAAAAGAGGCCATGGGTAATTATATGGGTGATGGCCATGGAGAATGGCCTCCTTATCGATTGAACAGAAGGAGCCGGTCACCCTTGTTTTCGGGACAGATAACTCGTGACGGGAGTTTCTTCCGGGCTGCTTCCCGGGCGAAGGCGCCGTACATGTATTCGCGGTTATAGCCGTGGATCGGAAAAACAATGCGGGGAGTGAGCGACTCGGCTTGGCGGAATTTCCCGATGAAGGCGAGGTCGATCGTTCCCGCCTTCTTCATCAGGTAGGCCATGTCATCCTGGTAAGTATCGAGCGGGCCCATGTAATCGCCCGAATGATAGATAGCCAGTCCATCCACTTTGACCAGATAGGCAACCTCGGGAACGTCGTTGTGCTCGCAGTTGATTGTGAAAATCTCCATTCCCCGAAGCGTTTTTGTCGCCCGGGGCGCAGGCATGTCTATGGTGCGCTCGCCCTTCCCCGCATTCCAGCCGAAGACATAGGTGATATTTTTTATCGTCGGCCGCCAGGAGAGAATCACGGGATCAAAATGATCTCCGTGGGCGTGGGAAACGAAAACAATGACTTCCTGGCCCTTGATCTCCTCCGGATTGACGAAGCCATTGGCCAGAGAAGGCTTTTCCGGCCGCGGCCAGCCGCGGCTGAAGTAATCAAAGATGAGCAGCCGGCTCCGGGTCTTGACGGCGAATCCACAATGGCCTAGTGACCAGACGATCGCTTCTCCGTCGTGGAGAGGGTTGGCCAGGAGCGCGGCGACATCCGTTTTTTCCGTGCTCGGTTTCGGCTCCGCACCCGCATCTTTCAGGATGCCCCCGATATTCGGATAGGCGTATTCTTCGGCCAAATCCAGCGGAGTCCGTGCTTTCTCGTCCCTGGCCTTGGGATTCGCCCCTTTCTGAAGAAGGAACCGGACCATATCGGTCCGTCCTTTCTTCACCGCAAGGTGAAGAGGCGTCGAGCCTTCGGGGTCCGGAGCATCGACCTTGGCCCCCCTGTCGAGGAGCATCTGGGCGATTTCCACACTTCCCCCCTGTGCGGCCCGCAGGAACGGAGTCCGGCCGGATTCGTCCTTCAAATCGACAGAAACTCCTTTCTCCAACACAAACGATGCCGGCTGTACCATCCCAAGATACGCAACCCGATGAAGCGGATATTTATCGAGCAGGTCCCTGTTCTTGAGGGCTTCAGCCCGGGGCCAAAGCTTTTCGACGAGCTCGACAAAGCCGTTCCCCAACGGGAAGGTCAGCGCTGTTTCGTTGTACTTGTTCCGGACATCGATCTTCGCTCCGTGGCCGATAAGCCAGTCCATGGCTTCGGCCCGGCCGGCCTGGGAGATATAAAGCAAGGGCGTCGAGCCTTCCTCGTTGACGGCATGGATATCGGCGCCGTTCTTGACCAAGATTTCAAGAAACCGGAGATTCCCAGAGAACGCAGCCTCATGGAGGGGGGTCTGCTGATAATAATCGCGGCTCATGACGTTCGCCCCCCTGGAGAGAAGGAACTCAGCCGCGGCGTCCGACCCGGCCTCGGCGGCTTTGAGAAGCGGCGTCCGGCCGTAGCGGTCCGGGCCGTTAACGGGGGACCCGGACTTGACTAAACTCTCCATCAAGTCCACCAGCCCGCCAGCAGCGGCGCAATGGAGGAGAGTCCGTCCGTCGCGGCACACGGCCTTGAGGTCAGCACCCTTGGCAATCAGGAAGTCGACGGTTTCGCCATACCCCCTTGTGGCGGCCAGATGGAGTGGCCTTTGGCCGATATCATCAGCGGCATTGATATCCATCCCGCCCTCAATGAGTTTCCCCACGAGGACAGTCAGTCCCCCCTCGGCCGCCGAGTGAAGCAGAGAACCTCCGGCGGCGTTTTTTGACAAGATGTCCGCCCCATGGGCTAAAAGGTAATCAACCAACGGCAGAAATCCGGCCGAAGCCGCGCGGTGGATGAGCGCTCTCCCCTCCTCTCCTGCTGTTTCCACCTTAGGGCCGCCTTCGAGAAGCGCCTCGACCGCCTCGGGATGCCTTCCATAGAAGGCCGATTCGAGAGTGGATACGCCGCGCGCGCTCAGGGCATTTGGGTCGGCGCCGGCTTTAATGAGCGCCCTGGCCGCGTCAGCCTTTCCTTCTGACGCCGCCCAGTGGAGCGGCGTGAATCCGTCGGGGTCGGTTGCCGTCACGTCTGCTCCATTGGCGATGAGGAAGGCAACGATCTCCATGTTCGCTCCGACGCAGGCGAAATGGAGAGGGGTCCGGCCCCGGTCGTCTTTTTCGTTGATGGCCTTAGGATTTGCGGCGACGAGCGCTTTGACCTTGGCCAGGTCGCCCGCACGGACAGCCTCGTGGATTTCTTGAGCTCCAATAGGAAAGGAAAAGACGGAAAGAAAAACGAACAGAAAAAAGCTCTTCTTCATGGGATCGACCCCTCTCCCGCGATCTTTCCCCAGATCGCCTCGATGTTATTCTCGTGAATGTTCGTCCCCCTTATTTCGAGCCTTTTGTCCTTGAAATAGGGAAAATCCCGCTCGATCGTGTATCTCTTCTTGGCGTCTGCCAAAGTAGCCCCTTGACCACGCATCTCCCGCAGGCCGTCCCGGAGCGTTTTAAAATACCGGTACTGTTCTTTGTATGTTTCGACGCTGAGCGTCATGTCCGAATGGGCCATGTTGACATGCTTTATTTCCCGTCCGCTCTCGACGATCCGGCCCCAGTTTTCAAGGATCACATCCAGGTCCCAGGACCCTTCCTTCCTCAAATAGGGCAGCACCCCGTCGGGCCACATGTCTCCGATGGCCACCAGTCCTTCCTCCGGGACGAAAACCATGATATCGCTTGGCGTATGCGTCCCCCCGACCGAGTAGAGCTCCAGGGTCATGTCTCCCATATCAAGGGTCAGGCTGTTGTCAAACAGGACCGTCGGGAAGGTCGGCTGAAAGCCTTCCTGAAGTTCTTTGATGGCCGTCTTGAGGAGGACGAGTCCCTCCCGGAAGAAATGGTATTCCCTCGAATCCGGCGCCGCCTTTTTAAACTCCTCTCCCCAATCAACTTCCATTTTCCTGAACTTCTCGATCTGCTTGGTCAATCCTTCGCCGGTGAGCTCGCTTTTCATCCCCTCGGGAACCGTCTTGTGGCCGATGATCGTCGCGTCGGCATAGACCTGGTTGCCGGCGGTGTGGTCGTGATGAAAGTGGGTGTTGATCAGGTATTTGAAGTCTTTCCGGCCAAACTCAGTTTCGATGGCGCGCCGGATCCGGAGGTCCGCCGACCGGATGAGGCTTGTTTCGATGACGACGATCCCGCGGGCGGTCGAAAGGGCGACCACGCGGATCATCTGCATGTGATCGCCAACCCAGGCGAGGAGAACCCGGTCGCTCAGCTTTTCGGTATGCAGCGGCAGCTCATCATTCGTTTGGGCGCCTGGGCCGGCGACGGGCCAGGACACGAGGAGAAATACCACGAAAAAGGCTGCGGAGAATATGCTCTTTTTCATGCGTCTCTCCTTTACTCCGAACAAGAAGTGTCTGCTTGCGGGCCTCCGCTCGCGTCCCCGGATATTCCTTGAATCCGGTTAATAGTTCCAGGACGAAGTGTCTTCGCCCGCCGGTGCGTTTTTCACGATGTGCTCTTTGAACAGCTGGTAGAGCTCGGCGCCGCGCGGACCCCAGCAATGAGGCATTCTGTCCCCGTACTTAACGACTCCGTCATAATAAGGGTCTTTCGTCTTTTTCAGAAAATTTTCGAGCAGGACGACCGCGTTATTCAGATAGAACGTGTCCATATCGCCGATATAGACATGGAGCTTTCCGACGAGCTTCGGCCCCAGCCACGACCAGTTGTTCTCCAAGTAGTACCGGATGTCATACTTCTTCCATTGCTCCGCGACTTCATGATCGATCTTCCCCGTCTTCCAATCCCAGAGGGGCTTCGGATATCCGTCCTCGCCGATCGGAGTGTAGGCGGCTTCCCAGATGGCCCATTGATTCCCGCTCCTGTGTTTGTCCCCAAGGGTCCATTCATAATAGTAGGAGTCGCGGACGGTGTGCCACACTTGTCCGTCCGGGTCGCGGGCCTCGGGACGCTCAGCCTGGATATGATTGTGGATCCTGTAATAAGCGTTTTCATCCTGATAGATGTTGATGAGCTCATAGTACCGGAAGTCCACCGGGTCGGGGCACAGGGACCAGGTGCCGCCGAAGAAATCGGGGTGGAACACCTGCATGGCCAGACATATCCAGCCTCCGGTCGATCCGCCGGTGAGCATCCGCGCATAGGGCTTCCGGATGATGCGGAAATGCTCTTCGACATAGGGAATGAGCTCCTGCATGATGGCGTCGTCATAGGGGCCTACGTTGGGCGAGTTGACCACATAGGAATCGTCATAGTAGGGGCAGGGGTGTTGGAAGGTGACGGCGATCATCCTCGGAAAATTTTCCGATATCCACAGTTTGTGAAAAGGATTGCCTTCAGCGAAGCCATGGGGTGCTCTTAAAGAAAAATGGCCCTGGTCATAACAGACCGGATAGTAGACATCGGGATGGGTCTCGTACCCTTCCGGAAGAAGCACCGTGGCTCCCAAATAGATAGGCTGTCCCCAGAACTTGGTCAGGATCTCACTCTTGAACTTGATCCGCTTGACGTAGGCGGTATCCGGCGGGACTTGAATGGGCGGGATGACCTTATCGCAGATCAGCCGGACGGTCTTCCGCTCGCCCGGATCGATGAAGACCTTGCTCACGGCGCTGTATATGTTGCCCGGAGAGATGTTCCATCTCTGGCCTTCCCACTGGTCGTTGTGCATCCAGAGCGTGTGTCCGTCTGATCTCTTGAACTCCGTATAGATGTTTACGAACCCTTGGACGTAATATTCTCCGGCAGGTATCTTCTTTATGCTCTCCAGCGGAAATCCGAACACGGTCTCATCGATCACGGCGGCATCTCCGGGCTTGAGCGTCTGAACATTCCTTGCCCAGATGGGGACACCCGTAGCGATGTCGAACCCGGTCTGGAGCCGAGGTTCCCGGCCGCCGTCCTTTGAAACGATGACATAGACGCGGCCGGTTATCGGGTCGGAATGGACGGCGGGAGAAAAAGCGATTTCGAATTGGAATGTGCCCGGCAGTTCCTGGGCCGGAGGGTCCTGGCAGAAGACAGCCGAAGTCATGAATCCGGTGGCCATTACAGCGAGCAAGAGAAGTTTCCTGAGTTTCATGTCATCGTCCTTTCTTTTATCCGGGAAGATGGTAAATCGAGATGGATGGTGAAGTCAAAGAAAGCTGGGCTACCGCCCCGGAAATGCTGCCTTGGCTTGAAATGTCCCTAAGATCCTCTATTGAAAAAGACAGCAACCCGCGTGCCAATTTGAGATCGTTGGCCCGCTCGATATAATGGGAGGTTGACTGGCCGGGTCACATGAAAGAAAACCATGCCGAAAGTAAAGAAACTTAACGGACCGGCACTAGACAGAAGGACAGTCCATGAAAAGCCGGAGTGAACTCGTCAAAGTCTATAACCTCATCGCCCGCGCCTATGCGGAACGCTACGGCCGCGAGCTCGATTACAAGCCCTTTGACTGCGACCTGCTTCGCCGCTTCGCCCGGAGCATCCCGGCCCCTTTAGTCTGTGACCTCGGTTGCGGCTCCGGCCACATCGGTGCCCACCTGCAGTCGCTCGGACTCCAGGTTGTCGGGATCGACCTGTCACCGGGCATGGTGGATGAAGCCAGACGACGCTATCCCCATGTCCGTTATGAAGTCGGAGACATGCTGGATCTGAAGCTCGAGGAGAATTCCCTGGGCGGCATCGTCGCGCTCTATTCAATCATCCATCTTCGCCGTGATGATCTTGTGCCGGCATTCAGAGGGATGGTCCGCATCCTCAAGCCGGGAGGGCTTCTCTTAGTCGCTTTTCACCGGGGCCAGGGAGAGCTCCACGAGGATGAAGAGCTGGGTTTTCCGGTCTCCTTCGAGTGCACTCTGTTCGAGCCCAATGAAGCGGCCGGAGCGATGGAAAACGCCGGACTAGAGGTCGCTGAGACCACGATCCGCAGGCCTTACAAGGAAGAATTTCCGACCTGCCGCGTCTACATCCTGGCTGAAAAACCTTCAATTGGCTAAGATTTGGGGACGTTCCCCAAAGTACCACCCTTTGGCCGCCGACTATGAGCAGGAATTAAAGGGTGGTACCCTGGGGAACGTCCCCTATTTGTCCAGAGGCGATGAACCTTCCCCCCGGATCAGGTGCCTGTTGATGAAGTCCCCTGGTTTTCAGCTGGCTTGAATTTCTCCAGCGCGTCGGCGGCGGCCTTGCCGAAGCCCTCTGAAACCGTCGGGTGGTTGTAGACCATGTCCTTGATGTCCTCGGCCCGGGCGCCGAGCTTGACCGCCAGAGCGGCGAAGTGGATGATCTCCGCGGCGTCCTGCCCGGCGACGTGGGCGCCGACCAGGCGGTGCGTCCCGCGGTCGAAGATGAGCTTGAAGAACCCGGTGACGTTCGCGTCAAGACAGGAGCGGACGAGATCGTTGTAACCGCACCGGCCGATGACGATCTCGCCTCCGCCCGCCCGGGCCCACTCCTCGGTCAGCCCGACCGAGCCGACCTCCGGGTCGGTGTAGATCCCCCAGGGAGCGCAGGTGTAATCCATTTTGACAGCCTGGCCCATGGCGTTCTCGGACGCGATGCGGGCCTCGACGACGGCCAGGGACGAGAGCATGAACCTGGCCAGGACGTCGCCCGCGGCGTATATGCCGGGAACAGAAGTCTCCATGAAGTCGTTGACCTGGATCTCTCCCCGCGGCCCGGGCGTTATACCGGCGGCGGCAAGGTTGAGTTCCTCCGTGTTCGGCCGCCGGCCGATGCCAACCATGATCCGGTCGGCCTCGATCGTCTCCCCGCCTGTGAGAGAAGCTCGGGCCCGCCCTTCGGGTGTTCTCTCGACCTGCTCGAGGCCGGTTTGAACCAGGAGCCGGATACCGCGTTTCTTGAACTCCCGGGTGATCAGAGCGGCGACATCGTGGTCTTGGCCGAGCAACGCCCGCCCCGCCTTCTCGACGACGATGACCTCGGAGCCGAGGGCCCTGAACATGAGGGCCATCTCGCATCCGATGACCCCGGCGCCGACGATGAGGAAGCGGCCTGGGATGGCGTCCAAGACCGTCAGGTCGTACGGAGAGATGACGGTGTTGCCGTCAAAAGGAATCCCGGGGAGGGCGATGGGCCGCGAGCCGGTGGCGATGATCGTCCTGGGAGCCGCCAGCTCGCGGATCGAGCCGTCGGGAAGATGCACCTCGAGCTTCCGGGGTCCCTTGAACGAGGCCATCCCCGTCAGCGACTCGATGGAGTTCTTGCGGATGAGTGTGGCCAGGACTCCCAGCTCGCAAAGCGTCGTCTTGTGCCGACTGTCAAGGATCGTCGTGTAATCGGCCCTGGCTCCCTCGACAACGGGGACTCCATATCTTTTGCCCTTCTTCTGGTTTTCCAAAAAATGGGCCGCGTTGCTCAGGATCTTGCTGGGCAGGGTCCCGGTCCGGACGCAACCTCCGCCGAGTTCGGGCTCGCGATTGATCATCATGACTCTGGCCCCGAGCTGGGAAGCGCGCAGAGCCGCGGAGATGCCCGCCTCGCCGCCGCCGATGACGATGAGGTCGTATTCGTTCATCT
>Ga0105107_10002660_pt1 | contig 11798 bp, 12 predicted proteins | sample PPLLaktember2015_6_FD_79335 | JGI IMG/M metagenome (GOLD analysis project Ga0105107, IMG submission 79335) | Freshwater sediment microbial communities from Prairie Pothole Lake near Jamestown, North Dakota, USA - PPLs Lake P8 Core (1) Depth... | ecosystem: Environmental > Aquatic > Freshwater >... | reverse complement strand
GGGCCGGTACAATACCGGGCCCTCCGACCCGCGGTCCTCCGGCGCTACCGATGGAACTCCTCGCTTTCTTCTGGGATCTCGTGGTCCACCTCGACAAGCATCTCGCGGCGCTGCTGCAGCAGCACGGCCCGTGGATCTACGCACTGCTGTTCCTCATCGTGTTCTGCGAGACCGGTATGGTGGTCACGCCGTTCCTGCCGGGCGACTCGCTGCTCTTCGTAGCCGGCGCGCTGTGGGCGGCGGCGGGCATGGACGCGCGCCTGCTCGCCGCGACGCTCATAGTCGCCGCGCTCAGCGGCGACAACGTCAATTACTGGGTGGGCCGGTACATCGGGCCGAAGGTGTTCCGGTGGGAGAACTCGACGTTTTTCAACCGCAAGGCGCTGGAACGGACACACGGGTACTACGAGCGCTTCGGTGGCCGCACCGTGATCATCGCCCGGTTCGTGCCGCTGGTCCGGACGTTCGCCCCGTTCGTGGCGGGGGTGGGGACGATGCCGTACCTGCGCTTCCTCGCGTTCAGCGTTGCCGGTGCACTGCTGTGGGTGATCTCGCTGGTGACCGCGGGGTACTACTTTGGGAATGTCCCGCTGGTAAAGGACAACCTCACGATCGTCATCTTCGCGATCATCGCCCTCTCGGTGGCGCCGATCGCGATCGAGTTCGTGCGGCTCCGATTGCGCGCCGCCAAGGCGGGCTAGGGGTGCGCTAGATCGGGTTGTTCCGGGCGCCCGGCGACCGCTGCGGCACACGCGGCTCCTCGTTCACCGCGACGGTCGGGCGCGCCGGCGGCGGATGCTTGGCGAGGTAGCGCTTGATCCCGGTGAGGATCGCGCGCGCGAGCTTGTCCTGGTAGGCCTGGTCCCCGAGCCGCTTCTCCTCCTCGGGGTTCGAGATGAAGGCGGTCTCGACCAGGATCGAGGGGATGTCGGGGGCCTTGAGCACGGCGAACCCGGCCTGCTCGACGTGCGGCTTGTGGAGGGAGTTGATCCCGCCCAGCTCGCCCAGCACCGCGCGCCCGAGCTTCATGCTGTCGTTGATCGTCGCGGTCTGCGACAGGTCGAGCAGGGTCTGGGCGAGGTGACGATCCTTGCCGTCCAGGTTCACCCCGCCGATCAGGTCGGCTTCGTTCTCCCGCTTGGCGAGCCAGCGCGCCGCAGCGCTGGTCGCGCCGCGCTCGGACAAGGCGAACACCGACGAGCCGCGCGCGTGCGGCAGCATGAACGCGTCGGCATGCACCGAGACGAAGAGGTCGGCGCGCACCCGGCGCGCCTTGTCCACCCGGGTCGCGAGGGGCACGTAGAAGTCGGCGTCGCGGGTGAGCACAGCGCGCATGTTCGGCTCGGCGTCGATCCTGTCCTTGAGCTTGCGTGCGATCGCGAGCGTCACGGTCTTCTCGTACGTGCCGCCGCGTCCGCGCGCGCCCGGGTCCTCGCCGCCGTGGCCGGCGTCGATGACGATCGTGAAGAAGCGGCTCATGCCGGGCGCGCCCTTGCGGTCGCCGTCCGCGCGCGGGGCGGGGTCCGGGGCACGTGCGGGGGGCAGCGCGTCCGCCGGCATCGGGTCGCCCGATTGGAGCCGTTGCACCAGCGCCGCGAGCGGATCGAGCGGCACGAGCGGGTAAACATCGAGCACCAGGCGGTGGCCGTACTCCCCGATCGGCTTGAGCAGGAAGGCCTGCGGGTTGACCTCGCCGCGGAGGTCGATGACGAGGCGCACGGTGCCGGGTTTCGGACGCCCGACGCGCATGCCCGCGACATAGGGATCGTCCGCTCGTACCTTCGCCGCGATCTGGTCGGCGAGCGAGGCGAAATCGGCGTTCTCGATGTCCACCACCAGCCGCTCCGGCGCCTTGACCGACGAGATCTGGTAGCGCAGCTCGTTCGCCGTCTCGATGGTGACGCGGGTGTACTCCTTCGCGGGCCATACGCGCACGGCGCGGATGGCTTCGTCCGCAAACACTGTGGAGGCGAGGAGCGCGGCCGCCGCGGTGGCCGCAAGACGCGTCAGGCGGGTAGCAGCGGCGTGAGCGCGGTCAGACACCGGCGACCCCGATCCGTTTCCGCATCGAGCGTGGCGTCGCGGCCGCCGCGGGGAGGGGCGACGAGGCGAACGCGCACGTCGGCGGGTGGCAGGAGTCCCGCCGCACGCTCCGGCCATTCAACGAGGCAGATCGAGTGTTCGTTGAAGCACTCTCGAAAGCCCGCATCCTGCCACTCTTCGGGGTCATGGAATCTAAACAAATCAAAATGGTACAAGCTTAACCTAGAATCTTCGTAAGGTTCAACCAGCGTGTAGCTCGGACTCTTCACTCGGCCCGCAAAACCGCGCGCCTGGATGAACCCGCGGGCCAGGGTGGTCTTGCCGCTGCCGAGATCCCCGCAGAGGTGCACCGACATGCCGGGCTGCAGGACCGCGGCGAGCCGCGCGCCGAGCGCGCGCGTCGCGGCTTCGTCCGGAAGGTGCACGTGCAGCGGCGCTACCATGCGGCCGATGGTACATGGCACAACTGTGACGACGCCGGACCTCACGGCGCTCGCCGCGACGATCAAAGCGTGGGGGCGCGACCTCGGTTTCCAGGCGGTCGGGATCGCGGACGCGGATCTCAGCGCCGCCGAACCGGGGCTGGCCGCGTGGCTCGCGGGCGGCTTTCACGGCGAGATGGACTACATGGGGCGCCATGGCGTCCGCCGGGCGCGGCCGGGCGAACTGGTGCCGGGGACGGTGTGCGTCATCAGCGCGCGGATGGATTACCTGCCCGACGCCGCCGACGGTCCGGCCACGCTAGCCGATGGCGCGAAAGCGTTCGTGTCGCGCTATGCGCTCGGCCGTGACTACCACAAGGTGCTGCGGTCCCGACTCCAGAAACTCGCCGATCGCATCGAGCACGAGATCGGAGAGTTCGGCTACCGCGTCTTCACCGACTCGGCGCCGGTGATGGAGGTCGAGCTCGCGGCGCGAGCGGGCCTCGGCTGGCGCGGCAAGCACACGCTGCTGCTCTCCCGCGAGGCCGGCTCGTACTTCTTTCTCGGAGAGATCTACACCGACCTGCCGCTTCCGCCCGACGCACCGGTGGACGAGCACTGCGGCACCTGCGCGAAGTGCCTCGACGCGTGCCCGACGGGCGCGATCGTGGCCCCGTTCCGGCTCGACGCGCGCCGCTGCATCTCGTATCTCACCATCGAGCTGAAGGGCCCGATTCCGGTCGAGCTGCGGCCGCTCATCGGCAATCGGGTCTACGGCTGCGACGACTGCCAGCTCCTCTGTCCGTGGAACCGGTACGCCCGGGTCACGCGCGACCCCGACTTTCGCGTGCGCAACGGTCTCGACGACGTCGAGCTCGTCGAGCTGTTCGGTTGGACCGAAACCGGATTTCGCGAGCGGCTGTCGGGCAGCGCGATCTTACGTATCGGCTACGAGCGCTGGTCGCGCAACCTCGCTGTCGGCCTGGGTAACGCGCCGACTTCGGCGCGCGTCCGTGCGGCGCTGCGCGCGCGCGCGGACGATCCGTCACCGCTCGTGCGCGAGCATGTCGCCTGGGCCCTGGCGCGACACGAGGCTGCGCCGAACTAGCTCTTCGGATCCGGCACGAATCGCCCGCCCGGGAAGGGGTTCGGCACGACCAGCGGGGTCGGACCGGGAATGACGCCGCGCGCGACCAGATTCGCCTGCGTGTCGTAGTAGAGAGTGAGGGTTTCGGTGGGATGGCCCGTCGCACGCCGGAAGTTCGTGTACACGACCTCCGACCGCTCGCGCTCGCCGTGCCCGGTGCCAATCTTCTCCTGCCGCTCGAGAATCCGGCCGCGAGCGGCCTCCTGGGCGGCGGAGCCCTCCGGCGCGGATGCCGCGGGGGCGCCGGCCGCGGTGTCGGCTTGCGCGCGCGACTCGGCCTCGTGCGTGTTCGCGTCGCGCTTCGAAAGCGGCGGGGTCATCGGTTGCGGCAGCGGACGCGGTCGCTGCCACTCGCGGAACGCCGCGACGCCGATCACGCCGACGTGGCCGGGACGGTCGGTGCGCGCCGCGTAGCTGTCCGGAAGTCGGGTGAAGTAGAACGCCGCCACCTCGTTCATGTTCTTGCGCCAGCCGTTGATCTCGAACGACTGCCCCGGCGAGAGCACGTAGCCATTCTGGTCGGCGCTCGCGGTCTCGCCCGTGACGACGTTGATGCCGTCGACCGACACGACCGCCATCACGCGCTGGCCGGTGCGATTGGCGACGTAGACGGCGTACCTTTCGCCGGGGGTACCGGGGACGTACAGCCGGCCCTGATGGGCGTAGACGGGGATGCGTTGGCCGGTGGCGCGGCTGATGACCGCGACGTCGACGAGCTGACCGGCGGTCGCGGGTGCAGCGGCGAAGATCAACGCGCTCGCGGCGAGCGTGGTAGCAAGACGGTTCATGGGCACTCCTCTCGCGTGGGTTGTGACGCCTCGTGAAACGGCGGCGCAGGGCGAAAGGGGTTAGCCGCGCGTGACGGGCGTCACGTTCAGGGCGAGAGGTCGGTCGGCAACTTGTAGTCGGGAAAGCGCTTGCGGAACTCGGCGAGTTCCTTGACGAACTCGTCCGTGCGTCCCGAGGCCTTCAGGCGGCGGAGTTCTTCGAGCCATTCCTCCGGTGTGCGTACCTTCTGCTCGGCCGAGACCGATGCGGCCCCGCGCTCCATCCGGCCCGGCCGATCGGCGAAGGCCCGGTCGCGACCGGCCGGTTCGGCGAGATCGCGCGCCGGCGCGGGCCTGGCCATCGGCGCGGGTGCAGGCAGGGGCGCCGAAGCCGCGGCAGCAGGCGCTGCCTGAGTTTCCGCGGGCGCGACCCTCGCCTGCGGCGGCGGAGACGCGGGCGGGGTGGCGTCGCTCGCGGCTTGTCGTCGCTCGGCTTCCTTTGCGAGCATCCCGTTCGCGGTGGGGCCGTCCGTTCTGTCAAGCGCCTTTGCCGCGGGCGAAGTTGTGGGGCGAGGCTGATCGGCGGTTGACTGCTGGAGAGGACGCGCCGATTCCGCGACGGCCGCATCGGCGCGAGCCGACTCGACTTTCGCGGCCCGTTCCGCCTGCGCCAAATCGGCTGTCGGCGCGGCGGCGGGCACGGGCGATTTCGCTTCTTCCGCCGGCGCGGCGGCAACCGCTTGCGGCGGGGCACTGCTCGGGAGTACATCGACCCGCGCAAGACGCGCGTCCTCTCGCTCCACCATGTAGGAGAGCGTCACCGCCACGACGACCGTCGCGGCGATCGACATGGGCACCCGCCAGCGGGCAATCCAAGAGCGCTGCACCTCGGCGCGTGCGCGTGCCTCGAGCGGCTGCGGGCCGGCGGCGACGGCACGGCGCGCAGCGGCGCGGATGCGCTCGTCGATTGCCGCGGGCGGCTCGTCGGTCGCCGCGTCGCGGTACGCAACGTCGAGGCGCGGGTCGCGTGGATCGGGCTCGTTCATCCGGGTTCCCGTTGGGCATCCGCCGGCGCACGCAGGCTCGCGCGCAATTTCGCGAGGGCATAGCGCAGGCGGCTCTTGGCGGTCTCGCGCGTGACGCCGGTCGCCGTGGCGATCTCCTCGACGCTCAATTCGCCTTCCTGCTGAAGAACGAACGCCTCGCGCTGCGCGGCCGGCAGTGCATCGAGCGCCGCGAGCAAGCGCGTGGCGGCCTGTTTGCGTGCGAGGGCATCCTCGGGCTGCGGATCGGCCGAGGGCAGATCGTCGAGCGGATCGTCCTCCGGATCGTCGGCGCTCGCGAACGCCACGCGCCCGGCGGCGCGGAAGTGGTCCATGAGGCGATTGTGCGCGATGGTGTACAGCCAGGTCGTGAACTTCGCCTGCGGCTCGTAGCGCCCGCGCGCGTCGATCAGCCGCATCCAGACGTCTTGGAACAGCTCGTCGGCGAGCGCGGGATTGCCGGTGTGGCGGCGCAGATAGCGGAAAACGCCGCCGCGGTGGCGCGCGTAGAGCGCGTCGAACGCGGCCGCGTCTCCGGCGCGGTAGCCGAGCATGAGCTCCTCGTCGGGGCGGTCGCTTCCCATCGGGGCGCAGTCTAGGGGAAACGCAGAAGGGGAGCAGCTGGAAAGGAAGGGTCCCAACCCTTCCATCGGCCCCTTCTGCGCATCCCCGATTCTAGAGCGAGACCTCGTCAAAACGAGGTCGCGCCACCCTTTCTACGCGGCCTGGCCGTGGGAAAGCGCACGCCCGGTTCCGGGGAAAACGGCTGCGGCCCCGGTTTGGGGCTAAACTTTTCCCGGCGCTCCGGCGAACGCAAACATGCGCTTACACCAGCTCAAGATCGAGTTCGTGCCCGAGCACGACCGCCTGATGATGCGGATCTCCACCGACAACGGCGCGGAGGTGGCGCTCTGGCTGACGCGCCGCTGCGTCAAGCGGTTGTGGCCGCTGCTGCTCAATATGGCGCAGGCGACCCCCGAGATCGTCGTCCAACCCAACCCCGAAGCGCGCCGGGCGCTGCTCGGCTTCCAGCACGAGAAGGCGGTCCGGCAGGCGGATTTCTCCAAGCCCTACGAGGAGGCCGCGCGCGAGCGTCCGCTCGGAACCAACCCGCTCCTGGTCACCCGCATTCAGCCGCGGCGCGACCAGCAAGGCCGCCACGTCCTCGGATTGCTGCCGACCGTCGGGCAGGGGGTGCACCTGACCCTCGACGACAACCTGCTCCACGGCATGGTGAAGCTGATCCAGAACGCGGTTGCGCGCGCCGAGTGGGACCTCCCCTTGCAGCTGCCGAGCGGGATGGCGGCAGCGCCGGTCGAGGAGAGCGGCCACCCCTCGATCAACTGACGACGAGCGCGACGCCACCGGCATCGCGCCGCGTCGTCATCCCGGACTCAACCGATCGCCTCGATCTGCGCCTGCAGCTCGAGCCACTGACGCTCGGCCTTGTCCAGCGCCTGCGCAAGCCGGGTCTGCTCGCGCAACGCGGCCGCAACCTCTTCCTGATCGCCGTCCTGGTAGAACGACGCGGACGCAAGCTTTCCCTCGAGCCGAGATTTCTCCTGCTCGATGCGCGCGATGTCCGCCTCAATTGCGGCGAGTCGCTTTTCGAGCGGCTTGCGCGTCCGCGCGAGCGCCTGGCGCGCCTCGGCTTCGGCGCGCTTCTGCTCGCGCCTGAGCGTGCCCGCGGACGACTTCGGCTTGTCGCCCGCGCGGCGCGCGTCGAGCCAGGCGCGGTAGTCCTCCAGGTCGCCGTCGAACGCCGCAAGCCGGCCGTCGGCGATGAGCATCAGCGAGTCGGTGGCGGTGCGCAGGAGGTGGCGGTCGTGCGAGACGAGCACCATCGCGCCCTCGAACTCTTGCAGCGCGAGCGCGAGCGCCTCGCGCATGTCGAGGTCGAGGTGGTTGGTCGGCTCGTCGAGCAGCAGCAGATTCGGCTGCTGCCAGACGATGAGCGCGAGCGCGAGCCGCGCCTTCTCGCCGCCAGAGAAATCCGCCACCGGCGCGACCGCCATGTCGCCGGAGAAATCGTAGCCGCCGAGGTAGTCGCGCAGCACCTGCTCGCGCGCGCGCGGGTCGATGCGTGCGAGATGGGCGAGCGGCGACTCGTCGGGCCGCAGGATCTCGACCGTGTGCTGCGCGAAGTAGCCGACGCGGAGGTTCTTTCCCTCGTGGCGCTCGCCGGCCAGCGCCGGGAGCTGCCCTGCCAGCAGCTTGACGAGCGTCGTCTTGCCGGCGCCGTTCCGGCCGAGGAGGCCGATGCGCGCCCCGGCCTGGATGGTCAGCTTCACCCCCTCCAGCACCGGCTTGCCGTCGTACCCGACCGCCGCGTCGTCCAGGACGAGCACCGGATCGGGGCTGCCCGGGAACTCGCGGAAGTGGAACGCGAACGGGGAATCCACGTGCGCCGGCGCGATCAGCTCCATGCGCTCGAGCGCCTTGATGCGGCTCTGGGCCTGGCGCGCTTTCGTCGCCTTGGCGCGGAAGCGGTCGACGAAGCGCTCGAGGCGAGCGACCTCGCGTTGCTGGCGGACGTACATCGCATGCTCGTTCGCGAGCTGCGCGGCGCGCTGGGCCTCGAACGCCGAGTAATTGCCGCTGTAGCGACGCAGCCGGCGCGCGTCGATGTGCAGGATCACGGTCGTGGCCGCATCGAGGAACTCGCGGTCGTGCGAGACGACGATCAGCGTGCCGCGATAGGAAGCGAGCCAGCCCTCGAGCCAGACCACCGCGTCGAGGTCGAGGTGGTTGGTGGGCTCGTCGAGCAGCAAGAGGTCGGAGCGGCACATCAGCGTGCGCGCGAGGTTGAGGCGCATCCGCCAGCCGCCGGAAAACGCGCCGACGCGCTGCGCGAACTCGTCCTGCGCAAAGCCGAGCCCGTCGAGCAGGGCGGCCGCCCGCGCTCTCGCGGCGTAGCCTTCGATATGGGCGTACGCGTCGTGCGCGAGGGCGAGCCGCTCGCCGTCGCCGGCCGCTTCGGCCGCCTCGAGTTCGGACTCGATTCGCCGCAGCTCGGTGTCGCCGTCCATGACGAACTCGATGGCCGGGCGGTCGAGCCCGAACGCCTCCTGCGCGACGTTCGCGATCACCCAGCCGGGCGGGATCTCCACGTCGCCCGCGTCCGCGTGCAGCTCGTCCCGGACGAGCGCGAACAGGCTGGACTTGCCGCACCCGTTCGGGCCGACGAGACCGACGCGCTCGCCGGGGTGGATGGCGGCGTCGACGTTCTCGAGCAGCAGCTTGGCACCGCGCCGGAGCGAGACTTTGCGGAGCGTTATCACGGGGCGGGGATGGTAGCGGAGGGCGCTGCGGACCGTCTGCTATAATTTGCGGCACCTTGCACTCGCGACCCGCCCGACTCCAACCCTCCCGTCCTGCCCCCCGTCTCGTGCGCCGCGCGCCGAACCGGCGGCATCACGCTCTCCGGAGCATCGCTGTTTGACCACCTTCGCCGACCTGGGCCTCCGCCCTGAGCTGCTGCAAGCCGTCGCCGAGCAGGGCTACACCACGCCCACCCCGATCCAGGTCCAGGCGATCCCGCTCGTGCTCGCCGGACGCGACGTCATGGGCGGCGCGCAGACGGGCACCGGCAAGACCGCCGGCTTCACCCTGCCGCTCCTGCAGCGGCTCGCGCATCACGCGAGCACCAGCGTCTCGCCGGCGCGGCACCCGGTGCGCGCGCTTATCCTCACGCCGACGCGCGAGCTCGCGGCGCAGGTGGAGGAGAGCGTCAAGGCCTACGGCAAGCACATCCCGCTGCGCAGCTTCCAGATTTTCGGCGGCGTGCCGATGGAACCGCAGACCGAGGCGCTCCGCCGCGGCGTCGAGATCCTCGTTGCGACGCCCGGGCGACTGCTCGATCACGTGCAGCAGCGCACGCTCAACCTGTCCCAGGTCGAGATCTTCGTGCTCGACGAGGCCGACCGCATGCTCGACATGGGGTTCATCCCCGACGTGCGGCGCATCCTCTCGCTGCTGACGAACCGCCAGCAGAGCCTGCTCTTCTCCGCGACGCTCACCAGCGAGATCCGCAAGCTCGCCGACTCGTTCCTGCGCGACCCGGTCGTGGTGCAGGTTGCGCCCAAGCTGGCGACCGCGGATCTGGTGACCCACATCGCGCACCCGGTGCCCCGCGAAAAGAAGCGCGAGCTGCTGGTGCACATCATCAAGTCGCGCGGCATGAAGCAGGTGCTGGTGTTCGTCGCGACCCGCATCGGCTGCAACCGGCTCGCCTACCAGCTCAATCGCGAGGGTGTGCACGCGACCGCCATCCACGGCGACCGCACGCAGGCCGAGCGCCAGCAGGCGCTCGATGACTTCAAGGCCGGGAAAGTGGCGATCCTCGTCGCGACCGACGTCGCGGCGCGCGGCCTCGACATCGATCACCTTCCGTTCGTGGTCAACTTCGAGCTGCCGAACTCGCCCGAGGACTACGTCCATCGCATCGGCCGTACCGGTCGCGCGGGCGCGGCAGGCACCGCGGTGTCGCTGGTGTGCGGCGAGGAGACCGAGAAGCTCGCCGAGATCGAGAAGACCATCCGCCTGCGCATCCCGCGCGAGACCGTGCCGGGCTTCGGGCCGCACGGCACCGAGGCGCCGTTGATGGAGCCGCCGCGCAAGGAGCGGCGACGCAGTGCGGACGAGGATCGGCTCACCGGTCACCGCAGGCGCGAGCCCGCGCGGCCGGCCGCCGCGGCCGACCCCATCTTTTCCCGGCCCTACGAGCCGGGCCTGGCACCTGCGGCCAAGCCGGTCCCCTCGGCGGGGCCGCAGAAACGCTCACCCCAGGTCGCCGCTCTGCTGGGCGGCTTCAAGAAGGCAAGCTAAAAATTCCCGCGCTTTCCCCGGGCCGCTGCCAGGGGAAGCGACTCGTTCAACACGGGGTCAGGCCCCGCGTCGAACGAATCCGAAGTCGCCCGGCGCTTACACGCACCGCCCGCCGTCGACCTCCAGGCAGACGCCGGTGATGAACTCGGCGTCGTCGGAGGCGAGATAGAGGCAGGCGTTCGCGATGTCGAGCGGCGTCGACGGGCGTCCGAGCGGGATGGTCGCCACGAACTTGGCCTGGATCTCCGGCGTGAGCGACCCGCCGGCGAAGTCCGCCGACAATCCGGTCAGCGGGCTGAACACCGGGTTCACCACGTTCACGCGGATCTGCTGCGGTCCCATCTCGGCCGCGAGCGAACGGCTGAACGTGATCACCGCGCCCTTCGAGCTGTTGTAGACCGTCAGGCCGGGACGCGGCCGCACGCCGGCGGTCGACGCGATGTTGACGAAACAGCCGCCGCCCTGCTTCTGGAACACCGGGATCACGTGCCGCGACGACAGGAATATCGAGCGCACGTTCACGGCGTACACCTTTTCGAACTCCTCTTCGGTCACCTCGAGGAACGGCTTGTTCCGGTGCGTCCATCCCGCGTTGTTCACGACCACGTCAATGCGGCCGTACGCGTCGAGCGTTGCCTTCACCATCGCCGCCCAGTCCGCCGAGAGCGCGACATCGGCCTTCACGAAATCCGCCGTCCCGCCTGCCTTCCGGATCGCTGCGGCGACGCGCTCGGCGCCGGTCACATGGATGTCGTTCACCATCACCTTCGCGCCCTCTTCGGCGAAGCGCTTCGCTATTCCTTCTCCGAAACCCGAGCCGGCTCCAGTGACGATCGCTACCTTGTTCTTCAGTCGCATGATGTCCTCCTCCGGATCGCTGGATTATCGGTCGCACGCCGAGAGGCGGTCAAACCTTCGGCCCGAGCGGCGTCGCTATAATGCGCCGCATCCCGCCCTTCCAGCCGAGAACATGAACCTCGACCGCGTGACCTCGGGCCGCGACGTCCCCAACGACGTCAACGTCATCGTTGAGATTCCGATGCATGCGCCGCCGATCAAGTACGAGGTCGACAAGTCGACCGGGGCGATGTTCGTGGACCGTTTCCTCTCCACGTCGATGTTCTATCCGTGCAACTACGGCTACATCCCCCACACGCTGTCGGGCGACGGCGACCCGGTGGACGTGCTGGTGGTGAGCCCGCTGCCGATCGTTCCCGGCGCGGTGGTGCGTTGTCGCCCGATCGGCATGCTGAAGATGGAGGACGAGGCGGGCGACGACACGAAGGTGCTGGCGGTGCCGATCGACAAACTGTCGCCGCTCTACCGTGGCGTACAGACAGCGCGCGATCTGCCGGAGATCACGCTCGCGCAGATCGCGCACTTTTTCGAGCACTACAAGGACCTCGAGCGCGGGAAGTGGGTCAAGGTCGGCGGTTGGGTGGGACCCGAGGAGGCCAAGAAGGAAATCGTAGACGGCATATCTTCGTACCGTAAGGCGAAGAGAAAGCCGGCGTTCTAGCGCGCAGGAGACATTCATGGCCATGCAATT
>Ga0105107_10002659_pt1 | contig 11799 bp, 8 predicted proteins | sample PPLLaktember2015_6_FD_79335 | JGI IMG/M metagenome (GOLD analysis project Ga0105107, IMG submission 79335) | Freshwater sediment microbial communities from Prairie Pothole Lake near Jamestown, North Dakota, USA - PPLs Lake P8 Core (1) Depth... | ecosystem: Environmental > Aquatic > Freshwater >... | reverse complement strand
CTGTCCGCGCGCAATGAATCCGGAGATGGCGTCAAAATCGAACGTCAGGCAGACGATATGTTTGGTCATGACGTTCGTTGCCGCACGCAGGCAGACGATGACGCTATGCGCAGGCAACGTTTTTCGATTAGCATCAAATGAATTATAACTTCAACTTTTCCTGCACTGCCCACTTCATGAACATACATCGGGTACAGCATTGGAACGTCAGCAAACCTGCCGTCAGCTCCCGTGGCGGCATCGTCGCTTCGCAGAACCGGATCGCCAGCGCCGCCGGCGCGCAGATCCTTGCTGCCGGCGGCAATGCGGTGGATGCCGCCGTGGCGACAGGTTTCGCGCTAGCCGCAGTCGAACCCTGGAACAGCGGGCTTGGCGGTGTCGGATTCATGCTCGTATACCTGGCTCGGGAAAACCGCGTACATGTCGTCGACTTCGGCCCGATCTCCCCGCACGCGCTGAATCCCGCGGACTATCCGCTGACCGGCGGCTTCACCAGTGATCTCTTTACCTGGCCGACGGTAGCGGACGATCGCAATGTCCACGGTCCGATGTCCATCGCCATCCCCGGGCATGTCGACGGCATGGCCACGGCGCTGGAAAAATTCGGCACGATGGCCTTCCGTGACGTGATGCAACCCGCCATCGGCCTTGCCGACGAAGGCCTTGCCGTCGACTGGTACCTGACGCTCAAGGTGGCCACCATGGCCAGAGAGCTGTTCCGTTATCCGGCCACCCGCGATATCTGGCTGCCCGGGGGCTTGCCGCCGGTAACGGCACCCGGCGCGCCATTGTCACGTCTCAAGCTGACCGGACTTGCCGCCACCATGCGCCACCTCGCCGCCGCCGGCCCCCGTGATTTTTACGAGGGCGACATCGCCGCCGGTATCGTCCGTGATTTGCGCGCCATGGGCGGAAATCTTTCAGCATCCGACCTGAAAGATTTTCGAGCCCGCATCGTGGCACCGATAGAAACCCGGTACCGCAGCGCACGGCTGGCACTGCCCCCGCAACTGACCGCCGGACCGACCATGCTGCGCGCACTGGCGCCACTGCGCGACATCAGATTCCAGCCCGGTGGCCCGCAAGCCGACGCTTTCATCGCCTATGCCGCCGCACTCCACGATGCGTATGCCGAGCGCCTCGCCACGATGGGCGAAAACAGCGATCGCCGGGATCCGTCGACAACGACCCACCTTAACGTCATCGACAGCCACGGCAATATGGTGGCTCTGACCCAGACGCTGCTCTCGGTCTTCGGATCCAAGGTGGTATTGCCCTCGAGCGGCGTGTTGATGAACAATGGCATTATGTGGTTCGATCCCAGGCCGGAATCACCCAATTGCCTCGCGCCGGGCAAGCGCGCGTTATCCAACATGTGCCCTGTTATCGCGCTCCGCGAAGGCAAGCCCTGGTTTGCGATCGGCGCGTCGGGCGGGCGCAAAATCCTCCCCGCGGTATACCAGATCAGTTCGTTCCTGATCGATCACGGCATGTCGCTCTCCGACGCCTTTCACCAGCCGCGCATCGATGCCAGCGGCGGCGATGCCGTCGGCGTCGACCCGCGGCACCCGGATGCCACGCTCAAGGCGCTCGCCGCAAAATTCCCGATCGATCTGACCGAACTCGTGGTATATCCAACGAACTTCGCATGCCCCAGCGCAGTGCTTCGTGACCCAGAATCGGGCGCGCACTACGGCATTACTGACGTCATGTCGCCATGGTCGGGCGCCGTCGCTGCGGACTGACGGGAAGGGCACGAAAATTGCGAGGAGCACCTCAATGAACATGATCTTGAAAATGCTTTGTTGCCTGGTGCTGTCCGGCGCGCCTGCAACGGCGTGTGCCGCACAGAACTATCCGGCGAGGCCGGTCCGCGTGGTCGTCCCCTTTGCACCGGGAGGCCCCATGGATATTCTGTCCCGCGCACTGGGAGAGCGCATTACCTCCAGACTCGGTCAACAGGTAGTGGTTGACAACCGGGGCGGCGGCAGCGGCACTATAGGTAGCGAAATCGTTGCGCGGGCCGCACCAGACGGCTACACGCTACTGGCAGGACACAGCGGCACGCACGTGGTGAATGTTTCCCTGTTCAAGAAGCTGCCCTACGATCCGCTGCGTGATTTTTCGCCAATCACCCTGACCGCCACGCTGCCGATGGCCCTGCTGGTACATCCCTCGATTTCTGCGAAGTCGGTACAGGAGCTCATCGCGCTGGCAAAAGCGAAGCCTGGTGAATTGAACTACGCTACGGCAAGTAGCGGTGGTCCCACACACATGTCCGCGGTATTGTTGACGACCCTGGCCGGCATCAACATCGTGCACGTTCCATACAACGGCAACGCACCGGCACTGAACGACACGATCGCAGGCCGGGTGCAGATCATGTTCAGCAACCTGCTGACCGCTTCGCCGTTGGCGAATGCGGGAAAGCTGAGAATGCTTGCGATCACCACTGCCAAGCGAACGCGGCAGGCGCCTGATCTGCCGACCATCGCGGAGTCTGGCGTTCCGGGCTATGACTACACACCCTGGTTCGCGATGTTTTCACCTGCGCGCACTCCTCGCCCCGTTCTGCAGCTGCTCAACGCGGAAATCATCAAAGCCATCGATAGCGCGGATATGCAGCAGAAGTTCAGCAAGCAGGCGATCGATCTGACGACCAGCACCCCTGAGGCGCTCGATGCGCTCATCCGTTCTGAAATTCCGAAATGGCGAAAAATCGTCAGGGATTCCGGGGCAAGCGTCGGTTGACAACTTTGAGACAACGGAAGCAGATGGGCCTTTCCCTGTTGACGTTATTACCCGTCAGGGACGCAGCGCTTGCGGTCACCGTCGCAGCCGATTTACGTGCGGCACCCGAGAAATGAAACTGTTTGATGATTTCCATCGCGCTTTCATCAAAATGATGTCCTGCCGTTGTACCTCCCGGCCCCGCACCTGCCGGGGCCTTGTGCAATCGCTGTTTGATCGAGGAGAAAATCATGACTATCGCCATGCGTAAACTTTCACTGGCATTGGGTTTCCTGGCAATCGTAGCCGGCCCCGCGTCGGCACAGCAGGCCGGTGACTTTCCGACACGCCCGATGCGCATCATCACCGGCTACCTGCCCGGCGGAGTCAGTGACACCATCGCCCGCACCATGGCTCTGCAACTCGGCGAGCAGATGGGCCAACGTATCATCATTGACGGGCGTCCCGGCGCTGGCGGCACGCTGGCGATGGAAATCTCGGCCAACGCCACACCTGACGGCTATACACTGTTCATGGGACAGCCGGTCATTACCATCAGCCCCAATTTCAAGCGAAAGCCGTCCTTCGATCCGCTCAAGGCTTTCGCACCGCTGTCAGTAATCGGCCTGGGGGCAACGATGATGATGAGCAACCCCTCGATACCGGCCAACAGCGTCAAGGAACTGATCGCCTATGGCAAAACACAACCACCGGGCAAACTGCTGTTCGGCCACTCCGGACAGGGCTCCACCAACCATCTGGCAGGCGAACTGTTTTCCGTAATGAGTGGTGTCAAGCTCACCGCGGTGGCTTACAAGGGGGCAGCGGCGAATATCCTGGCCACGATACAGGGCGAAGTACAGCTCAGCTTCCTTCCGGTGCTGGCCGCGCTGCCGCAGATCAAGATCGGCAAACTCAAGGCGCTGGGCGTTACCGGCGCAAAACGGGCAAAGGCGGCACCGCACGTCCCGACGATCGCCGAAACCCTGCCGGGATTCGAGGTACCCGTTTGGTACGGTCTGGTAGCACCTGCGGCGACGCCAAGGCCTGTCGTCGAAAAGCTCAACCTCGAAATCAAGAAAGCGCTGGAAACAAAATCGGTGATCGAGCGCCTGGCGAACCAGGGCATCGAGGTCGAATACACCACCGTGGCCGAATTCGACAAACTGATCAAGGACGACGCGGTGCGCTGGGCCAAGCTGGTCAAGGATGCGGGCATCGTACTTGAATAGCGCATTGCTGCGCCCTCTTCCCGCTCCCGGGGGAAGAGGTGCGTGCCGGCCCCGGTCGCTATATCCGCAACGCGTCGAGCAACCGGTAGTACCCGGCGACGGCCTTCATTGCCGGAATCCGCAGTGCATGCAACGGAATCGGCGCAAATGGCCCCGAGCTCATCGGACCCGCATCCACGTCCATCGCCCGGGCAAGCGTGGCCAGCATTTTTCCCAGCAGATTGGTCAGCGCAACGCCACGCCCGCCGTAACCCAGCGCATAGGCGATGCGCGGGCTTAGCCGCCCGATGTGCGGAAAATCATCAAGGGTTACCGCCACCTTGCCAGACCAGCGGTGATCGACCGCAACACCCTCGAGCGCTGGAAAGGTCTCGAACAATCTACGCTCCAATCCGTGATACACCTCCGGCGACTCCCGCCCGGTCAACGAGCCGCGCCCCCCGAACAGCAGACGGTTGCCGGGTGCAATCCGGAAATAATTCAACAAGTGTCGCGTATCTGACACCAGATGTCCCTGCGGCAGCAGCGCGCGCAACAGGGCGTCCGGCAGCGGCGCGGTGGTGATCACCGATGTCGATACCGGCACCACGCGCCGGTGGAGATCGGTGCCCAGAGGGAATAACTCCGTGTAGGCGTTGCTGCAGATCAAGAGCTGTTGCGCGCGCACGGTGCCGCCCTCGGTCGCAACGTTCACGCTTCGTGCGTCCTCACGGATGGCGGTCGCCGCCGTGCCCGAGAACACCCGAACACCGCGACCCGCGAGCCCGTCTGCCAGCCCGCGCGCATAGTTGAGCGGATGCAGGCCACCAGCGCGCGGATCCAGATAGCCGCCCATATAGCAACGGGTACCCGCCAGTGCAGCAGCTTCTTCAGGGCCCAGCATGCGGGGAGTACGGTCACCCATTGCGGCAAGCCAATGCATGTCGGCATCGAGCATGGCCAACGCAGAGCGACTGTTGGCTGCCGTAATGTGGCCAGGACGGGAAAAACTGCAATCAATGCGCAACTCTTCCACCGTCGATTCCAGAGTATCCACCGCATCCAGCAGCAACTGATGAAGCCGGCGCGCGGCATTTTCGCCGTGACGGTGCGCCAGCGTCGCCCATGGCGTCTTGTAGCGCAGCACCGCCATGCCACCGTTGCGGCCGCTGGCGCCCCAGCCGATATCGTGCGCCTCCAGCACCGCACAGGATACGCCCGAGCGTGTCAGATGATAGGCCGCAGCAAGCCCTGTAAAGCCGCCGCCGATGATGGCAACTTCGATCTGCAAATCGCTCGCCAGCGGCGGAAACACACGAGCTGCCCGTGCGCTGGTCAACCAGACCGAATGGGGATGCGCTGCGAGGATCATGTCCGGCTGCCTGTCAACAGCGCACCGACCGAATCAGCGATGGCCGTAGAGTCTGCGCGCGGCTTCAACGCTCACTTTTCCGTTGGCAATATCATTAGTGACGGTGTTACGATTTTTCGGGACACCGTAACCGCCGCCGCCCGGAGTCTCGACGATCACGCAATCGCCTTGGTTGAGCACGGTCAACACTTTAGACGGTATCACCTCCTCGGCACCGCCGGCGCGCCGGATTACCGATCGCGCAGATGCGCCGGCCAGGCCGCCCCTGATGCCGGGCGCGGCACTGTAGTGCCGTTCGCCGCGATGCGTGAAGGTGACGCCATCGGCGAGAATCTCGTATTCGCGCACCACGCCCAGTCCGCCGCGAAATTCGCCCGCACCGCCTGAGTCGCACCGCAGCGCGACGCGCCGCAGGCGGATCGGTGCTTCCATTTCCAGGGCCTCGGCCGGCAGGTTCATGCAATTGCTGGCGTCGGTATCGACCACATCAACCCCATCCAACCCTTCCGCTGCACCGCTGCCCCCGGCAATCAGTTCGCCGACGATATAGCGCTTGCCGTCGGCATTCATGCCGCCAAAGGCCACGACCAGCAACGTGCCTGCAGCTGGAGCCGCTATCCGGTCAGGCAGCACCTCGGCAAGCGCGCTGACCATGGATGTCGCAATGCGCTTGATGGTGGACGTCCGGGCATTCACCGGAGCGGGTTCGACGGGATTGACAAGCGAACCCTGCGGCAGCTTGAGGCTGACCGGCCGGAAACAGCCGCCGTTGGTGGGAATGGTCGGATCCGTCAGCACACGTACCGCATAGTACGCGGCGGCCTGCGATCCGGAGGGCACGCAGTTCATTGGCCCCTTCACCTGCGGGCTGGTACCGGCGAGATCGAACGCGATGGTACCGTCCCGCACCGTGACCGCCACTTCCACGCGTATGCGTTGGTCGAGCTCGATGCCGTCGTTGTCCATCGCATCAACGTAGCGATAGGTCCCTTCCGGTATCCGGCGCAGCGCTTCCCGCGTCATGATCTCCGAGCGGTCGAGCAGTTCATCGAAAATCGCCATCAGCAAGTCGGCCCCGTATACGTCCGCCAGTTCCTGCAGACGGCGTGCGCCGACAGTGCAAGCTGCGAGCTGCGCATTGAGATCGCCCATCAGCGTATCCGGCAGACGCGAATTCTGGCGCAGCAACGCGACCAGCGTCTCGTTGTATTGCCCGGCCTCGCGGAACTTCAGCGGCGGAATGCGCAGCCCTTCCTGGTAAATCTCGGTTGAATTTGTCGGCAGCGACCCGGGCGAAAATCCGCCGATGTCGCCGTGGTGGGTCATCGTTGCCGACATCGCGATCACCCGCCCGCGGTAAAACACCGGCGTCATGATCGCGATGTCCGGCAGATGGGTACCGCCGCAGTAGGGATCGTTGAGGATGTAGGCGTCGCCCTCCCGCATCGTTTCCAGCGGGTAACGCCGCAACATGCTGCGTATCGTGGGAATCAGCGTTGCCAGATGCACGGGAATAGCGCAGGCCTGTGCCAGCGTTTCCGCCTTCACCGTGAACAGGCTGGCAGACGTGTCCAGCCCCTCTTTGACGATCGGCGAGAAGGAACTTTTGAGCAGGGTCAGCTCCATCTCGTTGGCGATGCCCTCGAGCTTGTTGCGAATGACCTCGGTGGTGATCGGATCGACCACTTCGGCACGATCAACGCGGTTCATCTAAGGTCTCCCGGCGTCATGACCAGATTGCCACGCACGTCGACCTCGGCGCGCCATCCCGGTTCAATGACAGTGGTGGTATCCGCTTGCTCCACAATCGCCGGCCCGTAAAACGTGACGCCGGGCTTGATGCGGCTGCGCTCGTACACCTGGGCCTCGACAAAACCGCCGGATTTCTCGGTCAGGATGGGACGCACCCCCTTGCGCGGGTCGCCTTCCTCCGCGCCACAGGGCTCGTCAAAGCGGGCGCCGGCCGCGACAGGCGCCTGGTGCACCGTGCGCAGATTGACGAATTTCACGGGGCCCTCCGCACTGTGACCGTAAATCCGATCATGCGCGGCAAAAAAATCCCTGCGTACCTGCGCCATCGTATCACCGGCCATGACAACTGGAATCTCCAGGTGGTAGGACTGGCCAACGTAACAGACGTCGGCGAAATACTGGACATCCACCACATCGGGCGTGATGCCCTCGATGCGCATCAGTTCCGCGCACTGGCGGTCCAGCGCTGCAAACTCCCGCTCCAGATCGGCCTTCCGTGCCTTCTCCAGCGTACTATGAAATGCCGTCGCCGCCTCATGTTCGACCGGCGCGGCGAGCAGACCCCGGGCCGACAGCACACCCGGGTGCCGCGGCACAATCACCCGCCGCATGCCCAGCTCGCGGGCCAGCGCCGCAGCATGCACCGGACCACCGCCGCCTAGCGGCACCAGACCGAATCGCCGGGGATCGATACCGCGTTTCACCGATACGAAGCGTATGCCTTCGGCCATGTTGGCATTGACGACGCGATGAATGCCCAGCGCCGCCTGTTCGACCGACAGGCCCAGCGGTTTCGCTATTCTCGAGTCGATAACCCGGCGTGACAGCTCAGGCTGCAGCCGCAGTGACCCGCCGGCAAAATAACCGGGATCGACATACCCGAGCACGATGGAAGCATCGGTCACCGTCGGCTGTTCACCGCCACGGCCATAGCAGGCCGGCCCCGGTTCAGAACCCGCAGACGCGGGTCCCACGCGCAGGGATTTCGCGCCGTCCAGCCACGCAATGCTGCCGCCCCCGGCACCAATCGCGTTAACGTCGACCATCGGCACCCGCACGGCATAGCCATCCAACATACCCTCAGCGGCAATCAGCGGTTTGCCGCGACTCACCAGCGCGATGTCTGCGCTGGTCCCGCCGATGTCGATGGTGATGACATCCTGGTAACCGGCGGCCTCGCCGGCCATGCTGCCGCCGATGACTCCTGCCGCGGGCCCGGAGAGGAACAGGCGCACCGGCCGGCGACGCGCGATATGCGATGAGGCCACCCCGCCGCGGGACTGCATGATCTGCAGCGCCGACCCCACGCAGTTCGCTTCGAGGTCGCTTTCCATGTTCTCCAGGTAGTGATCAATGACCGGTTTGAGGTAGGCATCGAATGCCGTGATACAGGTGCGCTCGTATTCCCGGAACGCCGGATCGACCTCGCAGGACAGCGACACCATCAGATCCGGGTACGATTCACGGATGATTTCCGCCACCCTTCGCTCGTGCGCGGGATTGAGATAGGAAAACAGGAACGACACGGCAATCGCCTGCACCCCGTTTGCGACCAGATCGCCGACTTCCCGTCGCACGGCGGCTTCGTCGAGCGGCACCAGCACCTCACCATTGGCCGTGATTCGTTCCGGCACTTCCCGCCGCAGTGCACCCGGCACCAGGAACACCGGCGTTTCAGGTTTGAGCATCACGGAGTAGACCGCATGGCGGCTCTGGCGACCGATCTCCAGCGTGTCCTTGAAGCCGTCTGTCGTGATCAAGCCGATTTTTGCTCCTTTGCGCTCCAGTACAGCATTGGTAGCAACCGTCGTGCCGTGGACGAAGCGGCCGATCTGCTGAGGCAATACGCCCCACTCGCTCACCATGTGCTGCACGGCATGCAGCACACCCGCACTCGGATTGGCACGCGTGGTCGGAATCTTGACCAGCCGCATGGCACCACTGTCACAGTCACGGCAGACGACATCGGTGAAAGTGCCGCCGATATCGACACCAACTTCGAAGCGGGGCGCCGTAGCTGCTGTAGAGTTCATGTGTATTCCCTGCGCTGGACGGATTGCGGATGGCGATGTCAGTATACTGATGCGACAAGCACTTTGAATACCAATGCATATGGAATTCCAGATTGTGCAAAACCCGGTATATCGCCGCGCCAGAGGACACGCAACCGCTGGCGCGCATGGATATTGCCCCACACGACAGGCATGCATCGCCCGGGACAGGTGCTGCGATACGGTGCGCGCACGATTGAAACGAACCACGGAAAAAGGACATCAATGATCAATGCTGCAATCATCGGTCTCGGCCGCTGGGGACAGAATCTCGTCAACAGCGTGCAGGGAAAAAGCGACCTGATCCGCTTTATCGCCGGCGCAGTGCGCACGCCGGCAAAAGTCCAGGATTACGCCGACAGCAACGGCATCCAGCTCTATGACGATTATCGCAAGGCATTGGCAGATCCCGCGGTGGATGCGGTTGTACTGGCCACGCCGCACAGCGTTCATGCCGAACTGATCGTCGCCGCAGCCAGGGCCGGCAAGCATGTGTTCACCGAAAAACCGTTCACGATGACGACGGAATCCGCAAAGGAAGCCGTTCGTGCCTGCACCAAACACAAAGTCACGCTGGCGGTCGGCTACAACTGGCGCTTCCAGCCTGCGCTGCAGGAAATCCGCCGTATGCTGGACGACGGCCGCCTCGGTAGACTGCTGCACATCGAAGGCAACTTCTGCGGCCCGAGTGTCTACTGGTATCCGAAAGATCACTGGCGCCAGAAAAAGGACGAAGGACCCGCCGGCGGCATGACCGGCCGCGGCGTGCATATCGTGGACGCAATGCTCTATCTCGCCGGTCATGTCGACACAGTCTATGCCCAGAGCTTCCGTCGCGCGCTGGATTACGGCATCGACGACACGACGTCGATGCTGTTCCGCTTCAAGGGCGGTGCCAGCGGCTATCTCGGCACGTTCATTGCCACCGCTGAAACCTGGCGCATGCAGGTGTTCGGATCCAATGGCTGGGTCGAGGTCGGCGACGTCGAGCACCTCAGCACCTGGACCATGCGCGTGTGCCTGCTCAACCCCGACAACCTGCGCGAGCGCAGGCGCCCGCAGGTCATGTCGTTTCCGGACACCCGCACCGAACGTGCGGAACTCGAACATTTCGCCCGGGCGGTTGCCTGCAAGCAGCCGCTCGCCATCGCTGGCGGCGACGAAATCCACGGTGTCACGGTATTCGAATCTGTACTCGAATCGGCGCGCTCCGGCGATCCGGTCAAAGTGGGCAAACGTACTGCGCCGGTCAAAACACGCGCGGCAGCACGCAAGCCGGCAGCAAAAAAGCAAGTGGCCGCCAGAAAACCGAACACGCGCCGGCGCTGATGCCGCAGCGGCTGGTTACATAAAAACTTTTTAAAAACAATAGGTTAACAACATCATTCGAACGGACATGCCGATGCGCAGCCTGCAGGCTGCTATTGCGGCGCCGTGAATGGCGCGCGCCGTTCGTACTCCGCGGCTGCGTCTTCCAGTTTCACAAACACCGCGCCGCTCTCCTTCAGCGTGCAGAGCAGTTTTTCCAGCGCGAGCATGCGGTGACCCCGGCCGATCACGAACGGATGGAAGGTATAGGTAATGACGCCCCAGTCAAGGTTGTCACGCAGGTAGACGAAGTCGTTGATCCAGTTTTCGAGCACGCGGTTGGCATTCATGTTGCCGGGCAGAATCCAGGTCGGCGTGCGGATGAATTCGAAATGCGGAAAATCGTCGAGCGTCCAGCTGATCGGCATTTCGATCAGTTTCGTTACGGGGCCGAACAGCGCCGGCTTCTCCAACTCAATGACGTCACCGCGGCGCACCCGGTACGGCGTGTAATCGTCGCCCATCATGCTGCTGTCGTACACAAAGCCATGCTTGAGCAGCAACTCCACCGAATGTTCTGACAAATCCCATGACGGTGAGCGATAACCGCGTGCGGTGCGGCCGGTCAACCGCCTGATGTTTTCATTGGCGCGCTCGAGTTCCGTCTCCTCTTCCTCGCGCGACAGGCTGGCGGGCGGACGGTGCGTCCAGCCGTGATGCCCGATCTCGTGTCCGGCATCGAACACCTGTCTGCACTGGACGGGATAGGTTTCCAAAGTGTGTCCCGGCACATACCACGATGTCGGAACATCATGCTTTTTGAGAAGATCGAGAATACGCGGCAGGGCTACGTTGGGACCGAATTCTCCTCTGGAAATCGGCGACGGCGACGTCATGCCTCGCGCAATCCACCCCGAGATGGCATCGAAATCGAAGGTCACGCAGACAAGATGTCTTCCCATGGCGGCGGAAATCTTAACATGTCGCCGTACCCGCCATCGAGCGCAGGGCAGCGGTTGGTTACGCCGGCCAGCTTGACGACCTTGCTCCAACCGGCATGTTCCACCGGTAGTTATGCGGCGAACACCTCGGTCGAACTCCCCAGCGCTTCCGAGCCTAACGCCGCAACCGTTAATCAGCCTGAAGCGAAAAGGAAGTTGCAGGGTTCGTTCAGCCTCGACATGGTCGGGAATGACCCCGATTCCACGTCGAGACTGCGCTTTAAAGGATCTTCAGAACCTTTCCTCTGAGATCACGCGAGGTCGAAGCGGTCCAGGTTCATCACCTTGGTCCAGGCCGCCACGAAGTCACGCACGAACGCCTGCTGCGAGTCGCTGCACGCATAAACTTCCGCGAGGGCCCGGAGCTGGGAGTT
>Ga0105107_10002657_pt1 | contig 11801 bp, 7 predicted proteins | sample PPLLaktember2015_6_FD_79335 | JGI IMG/M metagenome (GOLD analysis project Ga0105107, IMG submission 79335) | Freshwater sediment microbial communities from Prairie Pothole Lake near Jamestown, North Dakota, USA - PPLs Lake P8 Core (1) Depth... | ecosystem: Environmental > Aquatic > Freshwater >... | reverse complement strand
GCCCCGGCTGGAATGTCGAGCGAGCCGTCGGCCCCGACCGCGCGGATCGTGTTGCCCTCGATCAGCACGGTCGTGTCGGGGCGCATGAGTCGCGCCTCTGCATCGAAGACCCGGGCGTGCTCGATGACGAGCGGTCCGGCCGGTTTTCGGCTCAAGCGTGCCGCCTGTGCACGGCGCGCGGCAGCGAGCCGCTCCTCCTGGGCCGCGAGCAATTCGGGCGCCGCCGCTTCCCAGCCCTCGGACACGAGCTGGAACCAGGCCTCGACCTGCGCGAACAAATCGCCCTGTTCGTCCAGCCATACAGTGGATGGCTGGTAGCCGAGGCCGGAGATCGAGAAGAGCCGGACCCGGCGTGATTCGGTGCCGGCCTTGACCGTGCGTTCGTCGAGTTGCTCCAGCCGCGCTTCGCCCTGCGGCAGCAAGGCGAGCCTCCGCTCCGGCGACAAAATCAATGCCCTTGCGAGCAAGGCGATTTCAGCCGGCGTGCCGGACTGGCTGAGGTAGAAGGCCGGCGACTCGAGTTTCCGCTCCCCTTCTTCGACCTTGTTCTTCCACGCGGCCTTGCCGTCGGTCATCGAAAATCGCTCGGCGATGGCGTTCTTCAGGTAGTCGTTCCCATCGACGGTGATCGACGTGGGTATTCCCTGCTCGTCAAGCACGATGCGGGACCGCACAGCGGGTCCACGACCGCGATCATTGAATGCAAAGTGGTACTCGCCGGAGCCGTCCGGCATCCGGCATTCCGTATGGAAACCGGCGCGATTCCCGCCCAGGTCCGCCGAATACACCTGGCTTTTGACTGCCGCGGCCGGGCAACGTACAACGGGCGGCGCCGAGGATGGCTCAGCGGCAATGGCCGGTTGCAAGAGGATTGCCGCCCCGACGATCGAGGCAAGTTGAGCGCGCCGCATCGGTCGATCTCCCGCAGAAAAGCGAGCTATCATCCTACGACAGACTCCCGACCGGCTCCTCAGCGCTTCCCCGCCAGCCGCCTGACGGGCGCCGCGCGCGGTTTCGCCGGCGGCGACGCGTCGGCGTGGAGCGTTATCAACGATTCCATCAGGTCTTCTTCCGCGCTCGAGCAGATGCCGAGCACGAGGGCCTCGTCCTGGCCCTTCGGCAGGACGTAAGCGTGGCCCATGGTGCTGTCGATGTAGATCGACTCCCCCGTCTGCAACAGGATCGGTTCGTAGAACTCGGTGTGGATCTCGACCGGCCCCTCGAGCACGTAGATATATTCCTCGCCCGGATGGTGGACGAGCGCGCCGAACTCCTCGACGCTGTGCGCGCGAATGCGGGTCACCGTCGGCACCATGCGCTTGCGGCGCAGTTCCGGGCACATGTAGAAATATTCGTAGTTCGGCGTGTTGACGCGGATCGCATCGGAAAGCCGCCCGACAGAACGGCGCGCCGTGATCGGCGCGTCGGGCGTTCCGTCCGTCTCGCTGAAGAGATCCGACATGCGCAGGTTCAGGCGCTGGCTCAGCTGCAGCAGCTTGTCGTAGGTGAGCGTCAGGCGGTCGTGCTCGACCTTGGCAAGGGTCGAGAGTGGAATGCCCGTGCGCTCGCTCATTTCCTTGAGCGTCCAGCGATTGCGCAGGCGCAGCCCGCGAAGGAGGCTGCCGAGCGTCGGCCGTCGCGATTTGGTCGTAGTCAGATTCCCTCTCCCCTGTGCACGGTTCGCTCCCGGATTCTACGGCGACGGGCCCTTTGACGTCATTCTCCAATTAGGACTACCATGACCTTATCAGGATAATAACTCGGGACTTACGCATGCGCGCCATTTCTCTGATCGCGACACTCCTGTCTGCGTCTTCCGCCCTTGCAGCCTCGGCCGAAACCGTGCCCCAGGCGCCGTTGACTCCGCAGACAACGGCCGTGCCCACGGCGCTCGAAGTGCCGGCCGGTCCGCAGCTCACGCGCACCGACGTCGAAGCCTGGCTCGACGGATTCATGCCTTTCGCGCTCGAGCGCGGCAACATCCCCGGCGCCGTAGTCGTCGTCGTCAAGGACGGCGAGGTACTCGTGCAGAAAGGCTTCGGTTACGCCGATGTCGAGAAGCAAGAGCCAGTCGATCCGGAGCAGACGCTGTTCCGGCCGGGCTCGGTCTCGAAGCTCTTCACCTGGACGGCCGTGATGCAGCAGGTCGAGCGCGGAAAGTTCGACCTCGACGCCGACATCAACCAGTACCTCGACTTCAAGATTCCGCCGGGACCCGGCGGCGAGCCGATCACGCTGCGGAACATCATGACGCACACGCCGGGCTTCGAGGAGGCGGTCAAGGAGCTGATCACCGAGAACCCGGACCGGCTCATCCCGCTCGGCGAGGCGGTGAAACGGTGGACTCCGAACCGCATCTTCAAGGCCGGCACGATGCCGGCGTACTCGAATTACGCGACGGCACTTGCGGGGTACATGCTCGAGCGCGCGTCTGGGCTGACGTTCGACGACTACCTCGACCAGAACATCTTCCAGCCGCTTGGCATGGCGAACTCGTCGTTCCGGCAACCGCTGCCCAAGGCGCTCGAATCCGCAATGTCCAAAGGCTACGACCCTGACTCGGGCAAGCCGAAGGGGTACGAGCTCATCAGTCTCGCTCCCGCGGGGTCGCTGGCTTCAACCGGCTCCGACATGGCGCGGTTCATGATCGCGCACCTGCAGAATGGAGCCTTTGGCGACCAGCGGATTCTCGCCGAGGAGACGGCGAAGCAGATGCACGGCACGCCGCTCACGATCATCCCCGGTCTCAACCGCATGGTCCTCGGTTTCTACGAGAGCAACACCAACGGCCGGCGCGTCATTGCGCACGGCGGCGACACGCAGTACTTCCACAGTGACCTGCAGCTCTACATCGACGACGGGATCGGCTATTTCATTTCGGTCAACAGCGCCGGCAAGGAAGGCGCCTCGGGGCCGCTGCGCGCCGCGTTCTTCCGCCAGTTCAGCGACCGTTACCTGCCGGGACCCGACTTCACGGGCAAGGTCGACAAGGCGACGGCGAAAGAGCACGCGCAGGCGATTGCGGGTACCTATCTCTTCGCCCGCCGCGCGGAATCGAGCCTGATCAGCGTGCTGAACTTTGTGCAGCCGATCAAGGTCGTGGTCAACGAGGACGGCAGCATTTCCATGCCGCTGCTGCGCGGCCTGAATGGCAAGCCCGTCAAGTGGCATGAAACCGAACCATTCGTGTGGACCGACGCTGCCGGCAAGGAGCGCCTCGCCGCCGAAGTGGTCGATGGCCGCGTCACGCGTTTCAGCGCGGGCATGCTCGGGCCGATCATCATGCTGGAGCGCGCGCCCGCCGCGAAGTCAGGCGCCTGGCTGATGCCGGCGGCCGCGGCGAGCCTCGTCGCGCTGGCGCTCACCGTGATCTTCTGGCCCATCGCTGCGCTCGTGCGCCGCCATTACCGCAAGCCGCTCCCGTTCACGGGGCGCGAGGCAAAGGCCTATCGCTGGGTGCGCATCGGGGCGCTCGCCTCGCTGGCCGCGATGCTCGCCTGGGGCGGGATCATCGTTGCGATGTTCGAAGACCTGTCCCTGCTGACGGCGAGTATGGACATCTGGCTCGTGATCCTGCACGTCGTCGGCAGCATCGCGGTCTTCGCCGGGTTTGCACTCGCGGTCTGGCACCTGGTGGTCGTTTGGGGCGGGAAGCGCCGCTGGACCGCCAAGCTCTGGAGCATCGTGCTGGTCTTGGCGACAGCCGTCTGCGCCTGGATTGCGATCGCTTACCATCTGGTCGGAATCGGCACGAACTACTGATGCAACTCGAAGTTTCCCGGGATCGGGTCCCGCTGTCGGCGCCGTTCACGATTACGGGCTACACCTTCACCGACGTGGAGGTCGTTGTCGCTGAGCTCAACGACCGCGGCGCGCGCGGAGAAGGCGAAGCGGCCGGCGTCTACTACCTCAAGGACGACGCGGATCATATGTGCGCCGCGATCGAAAGCTTGCGCGGCGATATCGAAGCAGGCATCGACCGCGAGTCGCTGCGCCGGCTCCTGCCGCCCGGCGGAGCGCGCAATGCGCTCGATTGCGCCCTCTGGGACCTCGAATCCAAACGATTGCGGCAACCGGTCTGGCGTCTTGCGGGGCTCGAACCGCCGCGGCCGCTCGTCACGACGTTCACGATCTCCGCCGGCGAACCCGGCGCGATGGCCAACAAGGCGATCGAATACGCGCAGGCGCGATCGATCAAGCTGAAGCTGACCGGGCAGCCCGCGCTCGACGCGGAGCGCGTGCGCGCGGTCCGAAAGGCGCGTTCCGATGTCTGGCTTGGCGTCGACGCCAACCAGGGATTCGACACGGCGAGTCTCGAGGCACTCATGCCCGCGCTGGTCGCCTGCAAGGTGAAGCTCGTGGAGCAGCCCTTCGCGCGCGGCCGCGAGGCGGACCTCGAAGGATTCCGTTGCCCGATCCCGGTCGCGGCGGACGAAAGCGTCCAGGGAATCACCGACATCGAGCCGTTGGTCGGCCGATTCGACATCGTCAATATCAAGCTCGACAAGTGCGGCGGCCTGACCGAGGGCCTCGCAATGGCGGCCGAAGCGCGCCGGCTCGAACTCGGCGTCATGGTCGGCAACATGGTCGGCACGAGTCTTGCGATGGCGCCGGCCTGGATCCTCGGCCAGCTCTGCGACATCAACGATCTCGACGGCACCTTGTTCATCGCGCGAGACCGCAAGCCGTCCATGGTGTTCGAGCACGGAAAAGTTTCTTACCCGGATAACGGCTGGGGCAACGCTACGTGATTCCGGCGGCCGCGGCTTCGCCGAAGACGCTCTTCGGCCAGCCCGTCGGCCTCACCTTCCTCTTCCTCACCGAGATGTGGGAGAAGTTCTCCTTCTATGGCATGCGCGCCCTGCTCGTCTACTACATGACGAAGCAGCTCATGATGGCGCAGGGCCAGGCCTCGCTCATCTACGGTGTTTACACCGCTTTCGTCTATTTCACGCCGATTTTCGGTGGAATCGTTTCAGACCGCTGGCTCGGCCGGCGCCGCTCGATCCTCATCGGCGGATCCGTCATGGCGGCAGGTCATTTCATGATGGCCTTCGAGCCGCTCTTCTATGGAGCGCTCGCCTGTATCGCGCTTGGCAACGGACTTTTCCTGCCGAGCCTGCCGAGCCAGATTGGCGAGTTGTATGCGCGCGATGATCCGCGCCGCGGCCGCGCCTACAACATCTATTACGTCGGCGTGAATCTCGGCGCATTCCTTGCGCCGCTCGTCTGTGGAACGCTTGGCGAACTCTACGGCTGGCACTACGGGTTCGGCGCGGCAGGAATCGGCATGCTGGCCGGTCTCGCGGTCTATGTCCTGGGGCGCCGTCATCTGCCGCCCGAACCGCAGCTCGCAAATCGGGCGACAGTCGCAGCACCACCCGACGAAAACCGGGGGCGCCTCTTCCTGCTCCTCGCCGCGATCGGCTGCGCGGTGGTCGTGTTCCGCGGCGCCTACGAACAGATCGGCAATACACTCGCGCTCTGGGCGGATACCGGCATCGACCGCGCGGTCGGCGGAGACTTCTCGATCCCGATGACCTGGTTCCAGTCGCTCAATCCCCTGCTCGTCTTCGTTTTGACGCCGTTTCTGCTTGCGCACTGGTCGCGGCTCTCGGAGCGCGGGCGCGAACCGCGGCCCCTGAGCAAGATGGCGCTCGGCGCGGCGGGCGTCGCGCTCTCCTACATGATGATTGCGCTCGTCGCGGCAACGGCTGGGGGCACACCCGCGGGCTGGATCTGGCTGGCGGCGTTCATCGGGCTCCTGACCGCGTCCGAGCTCTACATTCTCCCGGTCGGCCTCGGCTTGTTCGCGAGACTCGCGCCCGCCGGCATGGCGGCGACGCTCGTCGCCGCGTGGTTTTTCGCAGCCTTTGCCGGCAATCTCCTGGCCGGTCTGCTCGGCACGCTGTGGAGCCGCCTGCCGCCCGGCAATTTCTTTGCCGTCATGGCCGCGGTCGCCGCCAGCGCCTCCCTCATCCTCTGGGTCCTGTCGCGATTCGCCCGCGAGGCGCGTTAGATTGACAATTCTCTGATCAGGATTACTATCTCCAACCGGGACATTTTTTCCCGACAGGGGCGATGCAAATGAACAGCCAACCCGGACGCATGGTCCTGACGGTTTCGAGCGCGGTCGCAATGCTTCTCGCCGCCGCCGCAGCCCAAGCGCAGGAAACGACGCCGACCAGGCTCGGCGAGGTATTCGTCACCGCGCAGAAGCGCACCGAGGCAATCGCCGACATCCCGATGTCGGTCTCCGTCGTGTCGGGCGAGGCGCTCGAGCGGCAGCGGGTCGACAACTTCCAGGACCTCGCCGCCCTGGTCCCGGGCCTCAGCCTCAACTCGAACTCGCGCGGTGTCACGCGGGTCTCGATGCGCGGGATTAACACCGGCGGGGTCGCCTCGACGGTCGGCATCTATGTCAACGACGTGCCTTTCGGCTCGAGCAGCGGACTCGCGAACGCCGCGATCCTGTCGGGCGACTTCGACACATTCGACATGGCGCGCATCGAGGTGCTGCGCGGGCCGCAGGGCACGCTGTACGGCGCGAGCTCGCTCGGCGGCGTGATCAAGTACGTGGCGAACCAGCCCTCGACCGACGGCTTCGAGGTTCGCGCCCAAGGCTCGATCGAGGACGTCGAGGGCGCCGAGATGGGCTACGCCCTGACCGGTGTCGTGAACATCCCGATGAGCGACACCTTCGCCATGCGCGTCAGCGGCTTCCACCGTACCGACGGCGGATATACCGAGTCGATCGGCAACAACCCGATCCCGGCGCTCCAGGACCCGGGTGTCAACATCGTCGACGGGACGCTCGTCAAGGACGAACTGAACGGTTCCGACGTCACTGGTGGGCGCCTCTCCGCGCTCTTCAAGCCGTCGGACGCGTTCTCCCTCGACTTGACCGTTCACTACCAGGACATCAACAACGACAACGTGGGCATCTACGAAGTCGACCCGGTGACGCTCAAGCCGCTTTACGGCGGTCCGGTCGCCTCGCGCTATCACGAGGAGCCGAGCGACATCGAGTACCGGCTCTACAGCGCGACGCTCGACTGGGACTTCGGCGGCGTTACGCTGCAGTCCGTGACGAGCTACAGCGAGTTCTTGCATGACTTCGTGCTGGACGCCGCGGTGATCGATGCGATCGGGCTGGGAATTCCGACCGCGCAGCTCATGACCTTCGCCTACAGTACGCCGGGCACGACTGACACGCTGCTGTCAGGAATCCTCGACCAGACCACGGCTACCGACAAGTTCACGCAGGAATTCCGCCTCGTCTCGCCGGCGAGCGACAAATTTGAGTGGCTGCTCGGCGCCTACTACACGGACGAGGACTCCGGCATCCACCAGCAGGTCATCGCTGTGGAGCCCGGCACGAACAACCCGGTTTCGAGCGTGCCCCTGCTCGCGGACTTGAGTCTTGATTCCACGTACGAGGAACTTGCGCTGTTTGGCAACGCGACCTGGCACGTCACCGACCGCTTCGACCTCTCTTTCGGCGCGCGCTGGAGCGACAACGACCAGGATGCCGGGCAGCTGGCCACGATCCGGCTCCCGGATTTCCTGCTTCCCGGTGGAGTCCTGGTACTGAACTTCGACGACCTGAAATCCTCCGAGAGCCCGTCCACCTGGTCGTTCTCCCCGCGCTATGAATTCACCGACACGACATCGGCGTACTTGCGCGTCGCAACCGGTTTCCGACCGGGCGGCCCCAACGTGCTGCCACCAGGTGCAGATGCGCCCGCGACCTACGACTCCGACGAGCTGACCAACTACGAACTCGGCCTGCGGACGGGCAACGCCAGCGGCAGCTTCTCGCTCGACGTCGCCGCCTTCTTCCTCGACTGGAAGGACATCCAGCTGCTCCAGGTCGTCAACGGCTTCGGCATCAACGCCAATGGCGGCACGGCGGAGAGCAAAGGCCTGGAGTTTACGGCGACGGCACGCTCCGGTGGCCTCAGCGTCACGTTCTCGGGCGCCTACACCGACGCGGAGCTCACGGAGGACACCGATCCCCTGGTCGGCGGATTCGACGGCGACCGGCTGCCGTTCGTGCCTGAATGGACCGTTGCGCTCGGCGGCGACTATGAGTGGAGCGCCTTCGGCGATGCGACGGCCTACGTCGGCGGCCAGGTCGCCTACATAGGCGACCGCCTGGCGGACTTCGGCAATCGCATCGACCCCCTCGATCCTGCGTCGTCGCGACGCGAGGCCGACAACTACACGACCGTTGACCTGCGAACCGGCATCCTGTGGGATAAGTGGTCGCTCGAGCTTTACGGCAAGAACGTGACCGACGAAGAGGGCATCACCGACATCAACGAGCCGGGCACCTTCCCGGCCGGTGCAGCAGGGGTCGCGACGATCCGACCGCGCACGCTCGGCCTCGCACTCGGCGTCCGGTTCTGACGGGCGACCGACGGGCCAGGGACGTGTCGGCAGTCCGTAGCGTGGGCGCGCAGGGCGCCGGACCGGCTTCATTCGTGCCGAAGCTGCCGGCGCCTTACCTGCTGTTTCTCGGCGACGTCACCGACCCCGGCTACGCCAAGACCGCCTTTGGCCTGCGCGACTGGGCCGGCGAGCTCTGCGTCGGCGAATACGCCTGCCCGGAGGCGACAGTCTCGACCGGCCTGCGCTGGCTGACGCCGAAGGAAGCACATTCGTGCGGCGCGCGCTCACTCGTCATCGGCGTCGCCAATACCGGCGGCATCATCAAGCCCAACTGGATCCCGAGCCTGGTGGAAGCACTCGAGGCGGGACTCGACATCATCTCGGGCATGCATAACCGGTTGAATGAATCCCGCGAACTCAAGTCGGCCGCGGAGCGTCACGGCCGCCGCCTGATCGACGTGCGCCAGCCGCCGGCGAAAATACCGGTGGCGACCGGCCGCAAGCGGAGCGGCAAGCGATTGCTGACGGTCGGTACCGACTGCGCGCTCGGGAAGAAATATACGGCGCTCGCGATTGCCAAGGCGTTCAGCCGTCGCGGGGTCGATGCGGATTTTCGCGCGACGGGCCAGACCGGCATCATGATCGCCGGCAGCGGGATGCCGATGGACGCGGTCGTCTCGGACTTCGTGGCAGGCGCGGCGGAAATCCTGAGCCCGGATGCGCCCGCCAATCATTGGGACGTGATTGAAGGCCAGGGCTCGCTCTTTCATCCCGCCTATGCGGGCGTCTCGCTCGGACTCCTGCATGGCAGCCAGCCGGACGTCATCGTCCTCTGCCACGAGCCGGGTCGCGAGCACCTGCTCGGTTACCCGGACTTTCCGACGCCCGCACTGGCCGATGCGATCACGCTGCATCTACGCATGGGCGCGTTGACGAACCACGCGATTCGCTGCGCCGGGCTCAGCTTCAACACGGCCGTACTGTCGCCGGCCGAGGCCGACGCCGTCATGCTGGCGGCTTCAGAGAAACTCGGCCTGCCGGTCGCGGATCCGATGCGTGGCGGCCCCGCGTTCGACCGGCTCGTGGAGGCCTGCCTCGCTTCATGAGCCGACCGTCCTGGTTCCAGCGCTTCCTGCTGCCAGGATTCGCGTTCAAGGCGGTCGTGATCGGTGGCGGCTATGCCACGGGCCGGGAATTGGCGGAGTTCTTCGTTCCCGCCGGGCCCTGGGGCGGACTGCTTGCGATGGCATTGGCGGCGCTGCTGTTCAGCCTGATTTCCGTCGTCACCTTTCTGTTCGCGCGTTTGACCGGAACCGCGGACTACCGCAGTTTCTTCCGGAGCCTGGTCGGGCCGTTCTGGGTCCTGTTCGAAGCGGCCTACGTGTTCTCGTGCATCCTGATTCTCGCCGTGTATGGCGCGGCCGCGGGTGCGATCGGCGAGTCGATGTTCGGCTGGCCGCACTTCGCGGGCGTGCTCTGCCTGATGGCAGGCATCGCCGGCTTCACCGCATTTGGTAACCGCTCGGTCGAGTGGCTCTTCAAGTATGCGTCTTACTTCCTGTACGCCGTCTACGCCCTCTTCGTGATCTTCACGCTCAACCGCTTTGGCGCGCGCGTTGCCGACGGCTTCGCGGTACCCGCCGAAACGGACGGCTGGGTACTGGCCGGCTCCGTTTATGCGAGCTACAACATCATGGCGGCGGTCGTGATCCTGCCGGTCGTACGTCATATGACCCGCAGTCGCGATGCCGTGGTTGCGGGCCTGTTGGCAGGACCGCTCACGATGATTCCGGCGGTCCTATTCTTCCTGTGCATGATGGCCTGGTACCCGCAGATTGGAGCGGAAGTGCTGCCGGCGGATTTCATGCTGCGCCAGCTCGGCCTACCGCTCCTGCATGCGGCATTCCAGCTCATGGTCTTCATGGCCCTGCTGCAGAGCGGCACCAGCACCGTGCATGCCATCAACGAGCGCATCGCCGGCTATCTGGCCGAGCGCCATCAGCGCGATTTTTCGCCAGCCGCGCGATTCGCCAGCACCACGATCCTCCTGTTCATTGCGATCGTAGCGGCCCAGCGATTCGGACTCGTCGAGTTGATCGCAAAAGGCTATCGCGCACTCGCCTGGATGTTCCTGATCACCTTTGTCGCGCCATTGATGACGTTCGGGCTGTGGCGGCTCGCCAAGGGGCGTGCCCCGCCCGCCGCGACCGCCTGACGCCTAACCGGAGCCGCACATGCACAAGTTCCTCGCCGTACTCTTCATCGCCCTTCCCGCCATCGCGGCGGCCGCACCGCCCAGCGGATTCGACGCCCGCGTCGAAACCGTGATGCAGGAGTTCGGCGTCCCGGGCGCCGCCGTCGCGATCGTCGAGGACGGCAAGGTCACGCTCGCTCGCGGCTATGGCGTGCGAAACATGGATTCTTCGGACAAGGTCGGCGCCGACACCCTCTTCCAGATCGGCTCCACGACGAAAGCCTTTACGGCGGCTGCGCTCGCGATCCTCGTCGACGAGGGCAAGATCGGCTGGGACGACCGGGTGATCGATCACCTGCCGGGATTCCGGATGTACGACCCCTGGGTCACGCGCGAGATCACGGTGCGTGACCTCCTCGTGCATCGCAGCGGGCTCGGAAAGGGCCAGGGTGACCTGCTCTTCGTCCCGGCGACCCACATCAGCCGCGCCGATCTGGTGCGGCGGATCCAGTTCCTCAGGCCCGCAACGAGCTTTCGGTCCGGCTTCGCATACGACAACGTCCTCTATGCCGTTGCGGGCGAGCTGATCGAGGCCGTGGCTGGGCAGACCTGGGAGGATTTCGTCGAAGCCCGCATCTTCGGGCCGGCAGGCATGAAGACTAGCGTGACCAACGACATCGACCGGCTCTCTGCACCCGGACGTGCGTTCCCGCACGGCCGCATGGGCGAGTTGCGCGGCATTGGCCCGCAACAACTGCTCGATGAGCAACGGGCCGCGCTCGGCGCAAACGTCGGACCCGCGGGCGCAATTGCAGCCGGAGCGAACGACCTCGCGCGCTGGCTCGCGGTGCAGCTCGCCAGCGGCCAGCTGCCCGCGTCGGATCAGCGTCTCTTCTCCGCCGCCAACGCGCTCGAGATGTGGAAGCCCGTCGTGCCGGTTCCGGTCACCCCACTGCCGCCGGCGCTCACCGACGCGACGCCCCAGTTTCGCGGTTATGCGCTCGGCTGGATGGTCCAGGACTACCGCGGACACCGGATCATCCAGCACGGCGGCGGCACGCTGGGATTCCGCGCCGTGGTCGCTCTCATCCCGGAAAAGAACGTGGGCTTCGCGATCTTGAACAACTCGGAGGACAACGAATTCGTGCCAGGCCTGCAGTACGAACTGCTCGATCACTACCTCGGCCTGCCGAAGCACGACTGGCCACGCGCG
>Ga0105107_10002656_pt1 | contig 11806 bp, 12 predicted proteins | sample PPLLaktember2015_6_FD_79335 | JGI IMG/M metagenome (GOLD analysis project Ga0105107, IMG submission 79335) | Freshwater sediment microbial communities from Prairie Pothole Lake near Jamestown, North Dakota, USA - PPLs Lake P8 Core (1) Depth... | ecosystem: Environmental > Aquatic > Freshwater >... | reverse complement strand
GTTCGCGCGCAGGTGCTCGCCGGGCGGCTGGCGCAGGTCGACCTCGATCTCGTAGGGCGCCGGCTCGCCCCGGTAGGGCGCCAGCTCGCCGGCGCGCGCCCGCTCCACCGCCCGGCGGGCGGCAGCGCGCAGCGCCTCTCGCGCTCGGGCGGGCGGGATCACGTCGGCAGCCACGTTGGAGAGCGCGCGCTTCACCTCGACGCCCTCCGCCTGGGGCACGCGCGCCCGGAGCTGCTCGACGGCGACCTGGTCGCCGCTCACGAGACCCACCGGCACGCCGAGCTCCCCGGCGCGGATCGCGAAGATCTCGGGCTCGCCGCAGTCGCGCCCTCCGACGCGAACGGCGCGGAACTCGGTGTAGGACACCGTGTGCGCCATGATCCCCGGGAAGGACGCCGCGCGCGCGTGATGACCGACCAGCAACACCACGCCGACGTCCGCGCCGAGCCCGGCCATGGTGGTCGCGGTCGGCCGCCCGGCGCCGCGCACCACGCGGCAGCGCGGGTCGATCTCGTCGATCAGCAGGTCACAGAGGTCCTCGACGCCGTGGTTCTCCTCGACGACGACCTCCTGGGCGCCCCCCTCGAACGCCCCCGCCACGGCCGCGTTGGCGTCCTGGGTCATCAGCCGGCGGTTGCGCTGGAAATCCATGCCGTCGCGGATGACGTCCTGCCAGCGCACCAGGCCCGAGACGCCTTCCATGTCGACGCTCACGAAGACCTTCACGCGGGCGAGCCTACCAGAACGAGGCGCGGCGGAGCCCAGCGCACGACGCGGTCGGCGTCTCCGACGTCGGCCCAGCGGAACCCGGACAGCAGCTCCGCGGGCGTGCGCGGCCCCGGGTCGGGCCGGAGCCCGGCGGCGTGGGCGAGGAAGCCGCACAGCGCGGGCGCAGCGTAGTGCGCGCGGAGCGCATCCAGGCCGACGGCGCCGTGGAGCTTGGCGAGCTTCCCGCCGCGCTCTTCGAGCAACAGCAGGTGGTGGCGGTACACCGGCTCGGACAACCCGAGCAGGCGCCGCAGCGCCACCTGGAGCGCCGTGCTCGGCGCCAGGTCGCGGCCGCGCACGACGCGGGTGACCCCGGCGCGGGCGTCGTCCACGACCGAAGCGAGGTGATACGCGGCGGCGCCATCGCGGCGGCGCACCACCGGGTCGCCGAAGGCCCGCGCAGGATCCTGGCGCAGGTCGAGGCCGCTCTCCTCGCGCGGCGCCACCTCGCCCGGTTCGAGCCGCACCCGCAAGGGCTCCGGGGAGCTCCGCCAGCCGGCGGCCGGCAGCGCCCGGCCGCGGCAGGTGCCCGGGTAGCGGCTCGCGCCGTCGGGCGCGAGCTCGCCCCGGGCCCGCAGCTCCGAGCGCGTGCACGCGCACGGGTAGAGGCGGCCCGCGGCCGCGAGGCGATCGAGCGCCTCGGCGTGGGCCGCCGCCGCCGCGTGCTGCTCCTCGACGGCGTCGAAGTCGAGACCGAGCCAGGCGAGGTCGCGGCGCATTCGCCCCGACCACTCCGGCCGGGAGCGCACGGGGTCGAGGTCCTCGAGGCGGAGCACCAGCCGCGCGCCGCGCGAGCGCGCGTCGAGCCAGCAGAGCAGCGCGGCCAGCAGGGTGCCCGGATGCGCGGGCCCCGTCGTCGAGGGCGCGAAGCGACCGACCTCCGCCATGGCCGGCAGGCTATCCTCGCCCGCCATGGCCGACGAGCTGGTGCGCGCGCTCTCCGACGCGGGTGGGGTGCGCGCCTTCGCGCTGGTGGCGAGCGAGCTGGTGGCGGAGGCAGCGCGGCGCCACCAGACGACGCCGACCGCGACCACCGCCCTCGGCCGCGCCCTGATGGGCGGCGTGCTGCTCGCCGCGGGCGCCAAGGACGGCGAGACTCTCCAGCTCCAGTTCCGCGGCGATGGGCCCCTCGGGCCCGTGACCGTGATCGCGGACCCGGCCGGCGGCGTGCGCGGCTTCGTCGCGCGGCCCGATGCGGCGGTGCCGGCGCGCGAGGGGCGCGTCGACGTCGGCGCAGCGGTGGGGCGCGGCAAGCTCGCGGTCGTCCGCTCGCATCCCGCCTGGCGCCAGCCCTACACCGGCATCGTCGAGCTCGCGTCGGGGGAGATCGCCGACGAGCTGGCGCGCTACCTGGCCCTGAGCGAGCAGCGGCGCTCGGCCGTCGCGCTCGGTCTGCTGCTCGCGGGCGAGGGCATCGAGGCCGCCGGCGGCTGGCTGGTGGAGGTGCTGCCCGGCGCCGGCGAGGACGAGATCGCGCGCCTCGAGGGCAACATCGCCGCGGCCCTGCATCCGTCCGAGTCCGTGCGCGACGGCGCCAGCGCCGACGACCTCCTCGATCGCCTGCTCGAAGGCCTGGGCTCGCGCGCGCGCCAGCGCTCGCAGCCGCGCTTCGCCTGCGGCTGCAGCCGGGAGCGCGCGCTCTTCGCCGCCGGCCTGCTGGAGCGCGACGAGGCGCGCGAGCTGGCGGGGCGCGACGAAGGCCTCGAGGTGCGCTGCGAGTTCTGCGGCGAGCGCTACGTGCTGCGGGCCGACGAGCTGGCGTAGGGCTCGGCTGCGGCGCGCGCGTCGCGGCGCCGGCGGCTGCTCCAGTAGAAGCCGATCGCGGCGGCGAGCGCGGCGACGAAGCCCGTGGCGCCGACGAGGCCCACCACGAAGGGAGAGTGGTTGCCACCGCGGCTGCGGTACGCGCTCACCAGACCGGGCAGATAGACGAGCGCCACGGCGGCCAGCGCGAGGCCGTACAGGAAGAGGCCCCGGGCGTCCGGGTCGTCCTCCGCCGCGCCGCTCTCCCCCGGCCGCTTGCGCGACGCCAGGATCATCTCCACGGAACCCCATGCATAGGGCAGCCAGGAGGCGGCCCCGCCGAGGGCGAGCCAGCGCCGGTCGCGTCCCCAGGCGAAGCCGGCGGTCAGGATCTCCGCCAGGATGCTCCAGGCGATCACGAAGGTTCCCGCCGTGCAGACCAGCGCGGCCAGCACGCTCGCGCGCCGGAAGCGGCGCCAGGTCGCGACGTAAATGGAGGCCGAGGCGAAGCCGAGCCCGATCATTCCGGCCGCGAGCACCTGGGCGCGCAGGCCTGCCTCGAGGGGCACCAGCGAGGGCAGGAACGTGAGAGGGCAGCCGAAGCCGCCGGCGGCGAGGGTCACCACGGCGAGCGCCCAGTCGATCGCCGACCCGGTGCGACGCGCGGTCTGCACGGCCCGGATGCCGAGGATCCAGCAGATCCCCGCGAGGAGGCCGTAGCCGATCCAGATCGCCTGCTCCACCTTTCCCCCGCCCCGCGCGGGGCCGCGCTCCGACGGCCCTGCATCGGCCGGCGGAGCCCGAAACCGGAGCCTCCCCTGCGTCCCATCCTGCCGCTGCTGCTCGTCATACTCGCCGCTTGCGCGAACGACGAGGGCGTCTGGACCGCGTATCAGGCGGCGGGCGAAGCGGCCGCGCTCCACGCGCGCTACGAGAAGGCCGAGGGGCTCCTGGAGCGCGCGCTCGGGGAGACGGCGGAGCGCCCGGCCGAGCGGGTGCGCACGCAGCTCGCGCTCGCCCGCGTGGCGCGGGAGCGCGGCGATTTCGGCGCGGCGCGCGCCCGGCTCGGGGATGCGAAGGCGGGCGCAAGCGCGTTCGGCCCCGACGCGCCGGAGGCCGCACGGATCGAGCTCGAAGAGGCCTGGCTCGGCCTCGACGAAGGCGACTCGGGCGAGGCCGCCGCGCGATTCGAGCATGCCGAGCGCGGCGCGAGGCGCGCTCTCGGGGAGCTGGATCCGGCCGTCGGCTGGGCGCTCGCCGGCCGCGGCGAGGCGCTGCGCCGGAGCGGGGATCGCGCCGGCGCGCGCGCGGCGCTGGACGACGCGCTCGCCCTCTTCGCAGGCGCCGCCAGCGCCGATCACGTGCGGCCCGGCGAGCCCCTCGGCGTGCTGGCGGCGCTGACGTCGCTCGGCGCCCTGCTGCGCGAGCAGGGGGACCTCGAAGGCGCGCGCGAGGCGCTGCTCGCGGCGTCGGCGATCGGCGCCCGCGAGCTCGGCGCCGATCATCCGCGCTTCGCCGCGACGCTCGCCGAGCTCTCCCGCGTCGAGCTCGCGCGCGGCGACCGCGAGGCCGCGGCGCGCGCGGCGACGCGCGCCGTCGAGATCTCGCGCGCGCGCCTGCCCGAAGGCCACGCCACCCGCCGGGCCGCCGACGCGGCTCTCGCCGAGCTCGGCCCTCGCCCGGGTTTCTGAAGTTCCAGGCCAGACCCCTTTCTAAAGACCGCTGTCTAGAGGGCTGGGGGGAAGGAGAGGGTGACTTCGAGGCCGCCGCCGGGAGGGTTGCTGGCGGAGACGGTGGCGCCCATGCGCTCGGCGAGGCCCTCGACCAGCGCGAGGCCGATGCCGGAGCCGCGGGTCTCGCGGGTGAGCTCGTCCTCCCCGCGGTAGAAGGGCTCGAAGATCCGCGCGAGCCGGCGCTCCGGTACGCCGGGGCCGTAGTCGCGCACCGAGAGCACGACGCGGCCGCGCTCGCGGGCGCAGGCGATCCGGATGCTGCGTCCCCCCGCCGAGCGCGCGTACTTGAGCGCGTTCTCCACCAGGTTGAAGAGGATCTGCGCCAGCGCGTCGCGCTCGCAGCGAACCGGCGGCAGATCGGGATCGAGCGCGAGCTCGAGCCGGAAGCCCTGACGCTCGGCATGAGGGCGCAGCAGCGCCGCGAGCTCCTCCACCAGCGGCGCGAGGGACACGGCCTGGAGCTCGACGCTGCGCGTGCCGCGCTCGAGGCGCGAGAACTCGAGCACGTTGTCGATGAGGCGCGACAGGCGCTCGGACTCGGCGCCGAGGGTCGCGTAGTACTCGCGGCGCTTCTCCTCGGTCGGCACCAGGCCGTCGCGCAGCATCTCGACGTACATGCGGATCGCCGTGAGGGGCGTCTTCAGCTCGTGGGAGACGGCGGCTGCGAAGTTGCTGCGGCGCTGGGCGAAGGCCAGGCGCACCGCCACCATGCGGTAGAGCGCGAAGAGGCCCGCGGCGGCCGCCAGCACCAGCAGGCCGGCCAGCGCGAGCACGACGCGCTCGCCGGGGCCGTCGCGGAGCGGCGCCAGCGCCAGCTCGAGGCCGAGGGCGTCGAAGGGCTCGGCGAAGCGGTGGCTCGCGCGGAAAGGGTGCGCGCCGACGTCGCCGCTCGCGAGCTCGCCGCCGGGCGCGAACGCCAGCCGCACCGCCGGGAGCGCGCCACCGCCCAGGGCGCGGTCGCGCAGCCACTGCGCGAGACGCGCGACGTCCAGCACCAGGCCCTGCCGCTGGCCGCGTTCGCCCACCCAGACGGTGCGCAGCAGTAACAGGTGATCGCCGGCGAGTCGGCCGACGAAGGGATCGACGGCGACGCGGGCGGGCGGCTGGGAGCGCGGCGGCGGGGCCGCGGGGGGCGGGGCCGGCGGGGCGTCTCGTTTCGCGGAGCGGGGGGCGGAGGCACCGGAGGTCGCGCGCTCCGCGGGCGGCGCGAGCCTTTCGGACGGCGCGAGTTCGGCGCGCGGCTGAGCGTCGCGCGCCTCGTACGCGCGCCCCGGGGCGACGCCAGGAGCCGGCTGCGGCTCCAGCGGAGCGTCAGCGAGCGCCGGAGCGGGCGGAGGGGTGGACGATCGAGCCGTCGGATCGCGCGGGGCAGCGGCGGCCCCGGCCTCGCCGAGGGCGGACTCCGCGGCCGGTGCGACCGCCAGCACCTTCCGCTCGCGACCCTGGCGCTCGAGGGCGCCGCGGTTCAGGGATTGGAGGGCGTCGTAGGCGCTGGCGGCGGGGGCTTCGGCCTCCTGCTTGGCCTGCAGCGCCTGCTTGGCGACCTTGGCGGCGGGCGGCGGAACCGCGGGCGGCGCGGGGCGATCGCGCGGCGCCTCGGCGAGCCGGTCCGCTTCCTGCGGCGGAGGCGCCGCGTCGGCGAGCCGCGCGCCCGGCGCGACTGCGAGCGCCCGCTCGACGATCGCCCGCACGCGCGCGGCCGTCTCGCGCGCGACGGCATCCGGCGGCGCGCCGCTCGCGGGGTCCTCGTCGCGCGGCAGCAGCGGCGAGAGGACGCGGCCGTCGGGCTCCACCTGGAACCAGCCCACCACGAAGGGAGCGTCCGCGTCGGCCACCAGGCGGGAGAGCGGCGAGCGGAGCCACGCCGGCCGGTCCGCCCGCGCGCCCTCGGCGGCGTAGGTGAAGGTGTAGTGACCCACCGGACGCTCTTCCTCGCGGCGCAGGAAGTCGGAGAGGGCGCGCTCCATCTCGTCGAAGAGCCGCTCGGCGAGGGTCTCGTGGCGGGCGGCGCGCTCGACTTCGGCGGCGCGCAGCGCGCGGGCGGCGAGCAGGCCCGTGGCGGCGAAGATCGCCGCGGCCAGCAGTGCGAACACCAGGCGGAGGCGCGCCATCTACGCCGCCCGATAGCCCTCGCCGCGCACCGTCTCGATCAGCGCGCGGGCCTCGCCGAGCTTCTTGCGCAGCTTGGCGATGTGCATGTCCACGGTGCGGGTCTCCACGCGCTCGGCGTGCTCGAAGCCCCAGACCTCCTGCAGCAGCATGCGCCGGCTCACGATGCGCCCGCGCTCGCGCGCGAAGAGCGCGAGCAGGTCGACCTCGCGGCGCGTCAGCTCGACCCGCTCGCCCTGGCACTCGGCGACGCGCTCTGCCGGGTCGATGCGCAGCTCGCCGAGCGCGAAGGGGGCCGGCGCCGCGGCGGGCAGCCGGCCGGCGCGGCGCAGCAGCGCCTCGACGCGCGCCACCAGCTCGGCGACGGAGAACGGCTTCGTCACGTAGTCGTCGGCTCCCGCGCGGAAGCCGCGCAGCACGTCCTCCTCGGAGCCGCGCGCGGTGAGCATCAGGATGGGCAGGCGCGGGCGCGCGGCGCGCAGCTCGGAGCAGACGTCGAAGCCGCTGCGCCGCGGGAGCATGACGTCGAGCACCACCAGATCGTGCCCGCCGTGCAGCCCCTCGCGAAGCCCCTCCTCGCCGTCCTCCACTCCGCTCGGCTGGTAGCCGTGGAAGGCCAGCACGTCGCAGACGCCGCGCGCGATGGCGGCCTCGTCCTCGACCACGAGGATGCGGAAACGCGGCTCCGGCTCGGACATGCCGGGGGAGTGTAGGTCAGGGGCTCGCCGGCTCCGTAAATCCAACGTAAAGGCGCCCGCGCCGCTGTTTACGCTGGATTTGCCGCAGGCGCAGGCGGCGTCGGGTACTCATCCCGCGAGGCCCACGGGCCGCGAGGAGGCAACCATGTCGCTGCGACTGTTCGAACGCATGACCACGCTCGTGAAGGCGGACGCCCACGGCGTGCTCGACGCCCTGGAGGAGCGCTCGCTGCTGCTGCGCCAGCACCTGCGCGACGCGGAGCTGGCGCTCCAGCGGAAGCGCGCCCGGCTCGAGGGCCGCGCGCGCGAGGAGGAGCGCCTCGCCGAGGCGCTGAGGCGCCAGGACGAGGAGCTGGGGCGCCTCGAGGAGGACGTCGCCCTCGCCCTCTCGGGCGGGCGCGACGACCTCGCGCGCTTCGCGCTGCGGCGGCTGCTGCCGCGGCGACGCGAGCGCGAGGCGCTGGCGGCGGCCCTCGCCGACGCGCGCGAGGAGCGCGCGCGCCTGGCGCAGCAGCTCGCGGGCCAGGAGCGCGCCTTCGAGGAGCTGCGCAGCCGCGTGCGCGCGCGGCTCGCGGCGCCCGAGGCTCCGCGCGAGGAAGCCCTCGGCGCGGCGATCCCCGCCGACGACCAGGAGGTGGAGATCGAGCTGCTGCGCCGCAGGCAGGGCCTGCCCGGGGGCGGCGGCGCGCAGCGGGCCGCCGCGCAGCCCGGGGAGGCCTCGCGATGAGCGCGCGCAACCTCGAAGGCTTCGCCGCGAGCCTGCGCTTCGCCGCCCTCGCGGCCCTCGCCTGGCCCGCCGTCGGCCTCGGTTTCGGGCCCTGGCTCGGCATCCCGCGCGCCTTCGCGCTCCACCTCGCGGTGTGCGGAGCGCTCTACCTGCTTCGCTTCGGCCGCGCGCGGCTCGCCGCCCTGCGCCGCCGCCCCCTGCGAGCCGTCGCCGTCGAGCTGGCCCTCGCCACCCTGGCCCTGGCCCTCGCGCGCGCCGTCGGCGGCCCGGGCCTCACCGGCGCGGCCCTCTCCCTCTGGGCCTTCGGCCTCGTCGAGAGCGCCTGGTTCCTCGCCGACCGCTCCGGCCGCGACGACGTCCCCATCGACCCCTTCGAAGAAGCCCTCCGCCGCGCCCACGCCGACCTCGACCGGGTTTAGAAAGGGGACGGACTTAAGAATTTAGAATCCGCCGCGCCGTTCACGGGAGGCGCGGAGCGGCGGGCTAGCCTTCCGTGCGTGGGGCCCCGCAGGCGCGAGATCTGGGTGGTGTTGGCGGTGGCGATCGCCTTTGCGCTGCTGTCGCTGCCGCGCGAGCGTCGCCTCGAGGTGCCGCGCCTTCCCGAGCTGGCCGCGGCCGAAGCCGCCGCGCCCGCCCCGCCCTTCGAGCTGGCGCGCCCGGATGGGAGCCGGACCTCGCTCGCGGACCACGCGGGCCGCGTCGTGCTGCTGCACTTCTGGGCCACCTGGTGCGCGCCCTGCCGCCGCGAGCTGCCCGCCCTCGAGGCGCTGCGCGCGGCGCTCGGGCCCGAAGGGCTCGCGCTGCTGGCGGTCAGCGTCGACGCGGGCTCCGCGGAGGCGGTCGCGCGCTTCGCGGCCGCGCGCGCGCCGGGGCTCGACGTGCTGCTCGATCCCGGCGAGGACGTCGCGCGGCGCTACGGCGCCTTCGCCTACCCGACGAGCGTCGTCATCGACCGCACGGGCCGCATCGTGCACCGCGCGGCGGGCGCCTTCGCGTGGGACGCGCCCGAGTCCGTCGCCTGGTTCCGCAGCCTGCTCGCCGCGCCGCCTCAGTAGGTGCCGCCGAGCTTGCGGTGGTCCCAGGAGACCACGTGCCCGGGCCGCACGCGGATGCCCGTGCGCTTCTTCGCGGTCGAGAGGATGCCGGCCCGGGCCGCCTGCTCGGCGCCCTCCGGAATGCCGCCGCTGCGCTTCGTCACCGTGATCAGGATGTCCACGACGCGCTCGGTCTCGGGCACGAGCTCCGCGGTGCCGTAGATCAGCAAGCCCTGGAGCTCCGCGTACTGCTCGCCCGCCTCGACCAGCAGCGACACGCGCGGGTCGCGCTCGAGGTTGCGGATCTTCTGGCTCTTGGTGAAGGTCGTCATCACGATCGCGCCGTCGGGCTCGATCCCGAACCACATCGGCATCGGGTGCGGGACGCCGTCCGGGCCGATGCTGCAGAGGATCATCGTCTTCGAGCCGGCGAGGAAGGCGTCCGCCTCCTGCGGCGTCATGCGGATCTGAGCGCGTCGCGACATCTCCACCTCCGGCGCGCGATGGTACACTGCGTCCCATGAAGCTTCCCCTCTACTTCGACTACGCCTGCCCCTGGGCCTACCTCGGCAGCTGCCGTGCCGAGGCCTACTTCGCCGAGGTCGGGGCCACCATCGACTTCCTGCCGGTGTACCTCGCAACCCTGCGCGAGCCGGGGGCGGGGCAGCTCCCCGAAATGGGCGAGCGCAAGAAGCGCAACTACCGGAACGACCTGCTCCACTGGGCCGAGCTGTGCGGCGCGCAGCTCTCGCCGGAGGCGGGCAAGCTGCGCCCCGACACGCGGCTGCTGCTCCAGTGCGCACTCGTCGCGAAGGACGAGGGCCGCTTCCGCGAGCTCCACTACCCGGCCTATCGGGCCCGCTGGGCCGACGGCCTCGACGTGGCGGACGAGAGCGTATTGCTCAGCCTGCTGAAGGGCGCGGGGCTCGACCCCGACGCCGCGCTCGCGAAGGCGAAGTCGCCCGAGCTGGCGGCGCGCCTCGATGAGCAGACCCGGCGAGCCATCGAGCGCGGCGTGTTCGGCGTGCCCACCGTCTTCGTGGGCGACGAGATGTTCTGGGGCAACGACCGCTTCGAAGTGGCGCGCCATTACGTGACGAAGGGGAGTTAGGAGCCCGTGGGGATGTGGGCGGCCGTGGTCGCGAGTGCGCTCGCTGCGCTCGGCACGGGCTTCTGGCTGGACGCGCAACGCGCGCCGACCCAGCCGATGCTCTTCTGGTCGTTCCTCGTCTTCGGCCTCACGGCAAGCGGCCTCGGCTGGTCGTTCGCGGTGCGGAACGACCGCAGCGCCCTGCGCCGGCTGGTGGCCGCGGGCGCCGCCCTGCTGGCCTGGCGGCTCGCCTACTTCCCGCTGATGGTGATCTCGGGCTGGAAGGCGAGCCTCGGCGAGTGGGTGCTCCACTCCCTGCTCGGGCTGAGCGTCATCTACCCGACCTTCGTGCTGATGATCTTCGCCATGAACCTCGTGATCGGCGCGATCGCCGGCGCGGCCATCGCGGTCCCCGAAGGCGAAGCCCCGCGCGGCGCCTTGCAGCCGCTGCGCGACCTGATCCACCGCCCGCCGCGCCCGCTGCTCTGGGCGGTCGGCGTCCTGGCGCTACCCGTCGCCGCCATGGTGACCTTCAGCAAGCCGAGCGACCTGACGCTGTTCGGCGACCGCCCCTGGAGCGAGCCGCGCCCGCTGCCGGAGATCCACGAGCCCGAGCGCAACCCCTACGCGGTGATCCTGCGCGAGCACGAGATGGCCCTCCCCGCCCGGGTGCTGGCCTTCAACGCGCTCGTCACCTACCCGCTCGTGCCCGAGAGCCCCTGGGGCGCCGCCATGAAGGGCACCCTCGAGTACCTCGCCCTCGAAAACCCGATCGCCACCAGCCAGCAACGCATCGACGAGCACTACCTCGCCTACCTCGCCGCCCACCGCCGCCTCCACCCCGAGCCCACCGAGACCGCCGCGGGCCGCTGAACCTCCACCTCGGGAACAGCGCGTGCGACGGCACGGGGACGGTCCTACCGCGGCTTGCCCCGCAGACGCGCGCTCGGCACGGCCAGGACCGTCCCCTCGCCGCAAGCGCGCGGCGCTCCCCGAAGTGCGCGGCGCCCGCGCGCCATGGGGCCCTCGTTCCCCAACAGCGTTCGCAAACCCCGGATAGACTGCGGCTTCCCGCAGCCTATCCAGATGCGCACCCGACAAACGCGGCGCGTCCCCGCGGGCGCGCCGGGAGGCGCAGTTGGATCGCACCGGTTGCGCGGTGCAAAATACGGCCGTCGCAGCTCAATACTATGTTAGGCAGCGGCAGAGGCGACGTGGACACACGCAGCTTCGAGTACGGAACATTCGCTGAGCTCGCCGAGCCCGAACGGGAACAACTCTGCGCGGAGCTTCGCGTGTACCTCAGCTACCGCCTTGCCCAGGCTGAGGACTTCTACGCGGAGATTTCGGCCCTCGTTCAAGAGCTGCGCGCCCGAGGTCATGGACTCCACAACTTCGACGAGGATGGGGAGTGCATGTCCATCTGGTGTCCTGATTGGACGAAGGATGTTGCCGGTCTTGTTCTTACGTTTAGAGCGCCGGCATCCGTGGACGTGAGTTGGCGAGCCGCTGCTTAGCTTCACATTTGAAGCGCAACAGATTCTAGGCCGCATGGAAGCGCTCCTCCGGCGTCTGGTAGTTGTATCGCTTTCGAGGTCGAGCGTTCAGCTCTTGGGCGATGGCGTTGCAGTCGCGCTGAGTGACTCGAGCCATTCCCGGGGGCGTCGTGGCCGTGGCGCTCGGCGCGGCCGTCGGCCAGGTCATCGCGGCGCTCGTGGCCCGTCGCCGCCTCCGGCGCCGAAGCGCTCACCTGCATCTCGCACCCGCAGCCGCTCGTCAAGCTCCGCCCGCAGCGCGCGCGCCTGCTCGTAGCCGGGGCTCTGTCGCAGCGCCTCGTCCACGAAGCGGCCGGCCTCAGCCAGGCGTCCCTGCTCCGCGAGCCATTTCGCGTAGTAGTAGTGGGT
>Ga0105107_10002655_pt1 | contig 11807 bp, 9 predicted proteins | sample PPLLaktember2015_6_FD_79335 | JGI IMG/M metagenome (GOLD analysis project Ga0105107, IMG submission 79335) | Freshwater sediment microbial communities from Prairie Pothole Lake near Jamestown, North Dakota, USA - PPLs Lake P8 Core (1) Depth... | ecosystem: Environmental > Aquatic > Freshwater >... | reverse complement strand
ATTCACCTTCTTTTACAGGCTTTAAAGATTTTTTCCTGAGATCTATAAAATGCTCGATATCATCCTGGTAAAAAGACACTGCTGTCTTTCCGATCTTTAAATTTCTCAATTCGGTATCAAGATCTTCCGCATCAATTATGCAAACCCAGTTTGAATCGTAAGGCGTAACATTGAGCAGTTCGACATCATACTGAAGGGGTTTATTTATTTTAATTACTTTACCGCTTACAGGTGAATTGAAAGTCATGGTTTTGTTTCCCTGTTTGATTGTAAAGAGCGGCTGTCCTGCTTTTACAACCATACCAAGATTCGGAAATTCAATCGAATCAATTTTGCCGATTAATTTTTTAGCAAAATCATCAATACCGACTCTCGCATTTCCATCCTGTTCCATACTAACCCAGGTATGTCCCGGAGAGATAAATACTCCGCCCGGAATTGCAAACTCGCACATCATCGAGCTTTTAACATCAGCGAGATGTGTAATGTGAACTTTAGGCTTAAGTTGTTTCTGGATTTTATCTTGTCTTTTAATTAAAATCTTTTTAACAAATGCGAGCAGTTCATCATCTGTAAATGGTTTCTGGACATAATCCATTGCACCATATTTCATGGTTTCAACTGCGGTTTCAACTGATGCATAACCTGTTATTATTATAACATCAATATCAGGTCTTAAATGTTTTACTGATTTTGTTACTTCAACTCCATCCATCATTGGCATTTTCAGATCTGTAAATAGAAAATCGTAATGATGAGATTGAATTAATCCCAAAGCTTCCTGCCCGTTGGTTACAGTATCAACAGAATATCCGTCTATAACCAAAATTTTCCTGAAGCTGTCGAGGATTACTTCTTCATCATCAACGCATAAAATTTTTGCAACAGGGTTTTTAACTTCAGCACGTTTTAATGATTTAGCTTCACTGCTGAAATCAAGTTTAACGCTTTCTGCAAGAACTTCTTCGCGTTCTTTGCGTGCTTTTTTCTCACTGATTTTTTTACTCATATTTCGAATTAAAATATCAGCGATAATAAATACGATAACTGCTAATATGAATAGTGCCATTTTATTTTCTCCATTTTCATTTTGTCATTCCCTCGAAAGGGGATAATCCCGACTCCGCTTTCGCAGGAAGGGCAAACGGTTTTAAATAACCTTCTTTATTTTATAAATTCTCTATAATCTGTCCGAACTGCAATTTGTTAAATTCTTTAATTCATACTCACTGTCTGAAGGAATCAGCCTGTAAAACCATCCTTCAAAGTATGGGTCTTTTTCAATTAAACTTTTATTCTTTTTTAATTCCTCATTCACTTCTATAATCCTTCCGCTAACCGGGGAAAGCAGCGGGTGCATTCTTTCATCTTTATCTTTTATAAATGCACAGAAGTTTCCCTGTACAACTTCATCATCAATTTGATTTAATTCTATATCTGAAATATTCTGTATTGTTTTTATAAACAAATCTGTAGCTCCTATTAAAACCGAACCTAAATTTTCTTCAACTACCCAGCTTGAATAACCAAGCCTGAAATATTTTGAAGGGCAGGGGACATAAATTATTTCTGAACCATATTTTTTATAGGTTCTTAATGAATTCTGAATCTCAAGATATTTCATTCCTCTTAAAACCGAATTAATTAATTCATCTGCTGTAAAAGGTTTAGGAATAAAATCAATTGCTCCGGTATAAAGTGATTTGACGGCATTCTCAACAGTGGAATAACCTGTAGTCATAATAACAGGAGATGAGATTTTTCTTTTGCGCAATTCATCTAAAAATCCAAAACCATCTATCCCGGGCATCATTATATCGCAGATAATTATTTTATAATTGTTCTTTGCAAATTTTTGTAGTGCTGCTTTTGCATCAATTGCAGAATCAACAGTATAGTTTTCGGAAGAACAAATCTTTACAACAGCATCAATTACAACCTGCTCATCATCAACAACTAATATATCCCAGTCTTTTTTCATTTTTAATTTTTTCCTGCAGGAAGATGAATCGTAAAAGTAGTTCCCTTGTTAACCTCACTATTAACCGTAATGGTCCCGTTATGATTATCAATTATTCCCCAGATTACAGAAAGACCAAGACCGGTTCCTTTTTGTCCTTTTGTACTGTAGAAAGGTTCAAAAATTTTAGAAAGATTTTCTCTGGGGATTCCGCAGCCTGTATCTGAAATTTTAATTTCGAGATATTCTTTTTGTCCCCCTACATCAACAGCATCCCACTTTTGCCAGTCGCAGTTTTTAGACAAGCATCCTTCAACATTTCCCTGAGAAGGAACTTCAATGGAATAAACCGGGGAATTGCAATCAGGACATTTTTTTGTTGAATCAATTAACGATATTTCGCACTGCGGGCAAACAACTTTTAATTCCTTCGAATTTATATCAAGCTTTTCAAGCGAAGCAGGTATTTTATGATGATTCCTTCCATAAACAGGATCGAGATTTATTAATCCTGAATGTCCGTTATAACTAACTTTTAATTTTATTGAAGGCATTCCATCAATTTTAACTTCATTATCCATCAGGTCATGCCGTTTCGGACAAGTAGCTTTTTTAATGTGAGTTATTCCATAAGGAGAAAGCTTAATTAAATCTGTTGAGATATTTACTCTTCCGCCCTTTTCACCAATTGCGTCAGAAGCATTTACTAATAGATTAATAAACACTTGTTGCATCTGGTTTGAATCAAGAGTGCTTTGAGGTAAATCATTTGCAAAATTCTTTTTCAATTCAACATGATTAATCGTAAGCTGGTTCTCTACAATGGTAATTGCCCTATCAATTATTTCATTAATATTTACCTGGTTCTTCTTGGGAACAGATTGCCTAGCAAAATCTAAAAGGCTCTTTACAATTTCTCGGCTTCTTTTGGTTTCTCTAACAATAACTTTTAAGTCTTCATTTAACTCAGGATTGTTTTGTGTCTTCTTTAAAAGAAAACTGCTGTAAGTAAGAACTCCTGTTAAGGGATTATTAATTTCATGAGCTACTCCTGCAGCAAGTCTTCCAAGAGAAGCCATTTTATCAGATTGGAAAAGCTGTATTCTTGCTTCGGAAAGTTTTTGAGTCATATTATTAAAAGATTTTGAAAGTATCCCGAATTCATCGTCACTTTTTTCTTTAATTATATAATTAAGATTTCCGGTTCCTACTTCGTGAGTAGCATTTAATAATTCTTTAATCGGCCTATCAACCCATTTTTTAACAACAAACCAAAGTAATAAACTGAATACCGCTACAGCAGACAAAGCAAAAACTAAAGTATCAATTTCCCCTTGGTTGATTTGTTCATCAACATCAGATAAAGAAATTGTTACATCAAGAACACCTAAAACTGTTTGCTCTTTTTCATGTGCATGGCAATCAGCTTCCCAACAGGATTGTTCATTATAAATCGGTGTAATTATTCCAAGCACTCTTGCAGAATCTGAACTAAGTTTGAAGATTCTTGTTCTGTCTTGTACAGGTAATCTTTCAAGAGGTTCATTTGCAGTATGGCAGGCGTAGCAGCTCTCAGCTTTTTTGTCAACCATCTTGCCGATATCTTCTTCGTGAGAAGAATAAATAATTTCTCCAATCTTATTCAGAACTCTTACATTCTGAATTCCGGGCTGCTCGCCAATTGTATTAATAATTGTATGAACCCTGTCCCGCTGGTTAAGAAGCATATCGTATCGTGTTGAGTGCTTTACAGTTTCACTTAACTGGTTTGCGTGTCTTTCAACTTCAGATAAAAGTGCATCGCTGTGTGATTGGATATTGTAAAAGGAAAATATCCCTATTATAATAACTGCAGTTACACCAACAACTAAAATTAATTTAAAACCAATTTTCTTAAACATCTTTAACTTTCTTGTCATTCCGAACTTGTTTCGGAATCTCTCTTCTTTTCAGAAGATGCTGAAACAAGTTCAGCATGACACTGCGTCGAACTTACTTCTTCGTAATCTTAACTAAACTTCCCGGTTTATCTTTAGGATAACTCTTATCATCATGGCAATTAGAGCAATCAGGCTTATTTACAAAATTATTTTCTGAATGACAATCGCTGCAATCAAAATCAATGTGAATATCATCAAGCTTTAATCCTGATTTTTCATGTTTGAATGAACCTGCAGCGAAATCTTTATGACAGGAAATGCAGTTATTATCCAGTTTAGTAAATTTATTATTAGTGCCATGGCATTTTGCACATTCAAGCTTCTCATGATTTTTACCTAAAGCCCAGCCCGTACTTAATTTATGATCAAAAGGTCCGGTTGGTTTATCTAGATGACAGCTGCTGCATTCATCATTTGCATGACAGTTAAAGCATGGCTGATGATGTTGTGTGCCTGATTTGGAAATTTTTTCAGGAATGTGTGAGGAAACTGTTTGCACTTTCTTAGTATCATGGCATCTGGTGCAATTATCATTCTGATGGCAGCTTATGCAATCAGCACCAAAAAGTTTTGTATGATCGTTATGAAAGAATGTAACGATCTTACCTTTGTTATAGTTTGTCTCATAAATTAATTTTTCCGGTTCAACAACTTTAGGATGATCTTTCCCTTTAATTTCTTTCTTTGTAACAGTAGAACCTTTTTCCAGATGGCATGAATTACAATCAGTTGAATGACTCCATTCTTTGTGGCAATCTATACACTGCCTGTGATAAGCCGCCTGTAAATCGGGTTTGCTTACATCATCTCTTTTTCTTTCAGTACTATGGCAGTCTGAGCAAGCTAAGATTGGTCCTGCTGTATTATAATGATGGCAGTTCGCGCACCCCCCCGACATCTCAGACATTTGTGCATGAGTTTTATGCGAAAAGGTTACAGGTAAATATTTATTTACAAGCTTATCAATCTTAATTATATCCGGTCCCTGTTCAGCAGTTTGATGAACTGTAATCATTTCTGTTCTTGGGCACTCAACCAAACATGGATTTTGCTTGGTCGGAACATCGCAAGTATGACATGTTTTGCAGCTTACATTTTTTAATGAATGATTCTTACTATTGTTTTGCGCAACAACAAGGGCTGAGAAAATTATTATTCCGCAGATTATATATTTTATATTAAAAACTCGTTCAGTCGATTTGAGCGAAGCGAAGAGTGCTAATTTTTGTAACTGCTTTTTTGATTCTTCATCCCTTCGGGATTCAGAATGACAAATAATAGAGATTGCTTTAACGGTTTTCATTTCTTTACACAATGATTTATCCCTTGATAGTGTATTTTGTTTTTATTGCGAACTTTTTATCCGGCAGACTGATTACCGGGAAATTCAAAACTATAATTCTGTAGAGCAGTACTAATAAAGCAACAAACCCTACTGTTACGGATATTTCGCCAATTGATGGAAAATACGATCCATATGAGTATGGAGGAGTATAGGCTACAACAAAGTTGTTAATTCTGTTTAACAAAACTCCAAATATTACAAGCGCTGATGCAGTAAAAAGCAGCGAAGGAGTTTTCAAAACTTTTTTGGATAAAAACATTCTTAATGGAATTACTATTCCAACAACCACTTCAATTGTGAACATTATACTTGCAGTGTTCAATTCATAGAGATAAACAAAAGTCTCTCTAATAAACATATCACCAATCTTGAATGCCAGGTAAATTCCTAATAACGGAGCAATTGTATATCCTAAAGGTGTCAGCACTTCCATTTCCTGTTTGAGCCCAAGAGATTTTGAAGCAGTCATTGATTCAAAAATCACCATAGGAAAACCAACAGAAATTGCTGATAATAAAAACAAAAGAGGAAGTACAGGCGTTTGCCAGAGCGGATGCATCTTTTCTCCGGCAATTACCATCAATGTTCCTAAAGAAGATTGATGAAGAGTTGATAGCACAACTCCAAGAATAATAAATATGAAGATTGTTTTAGTTAGTGTTTTATCTAAAATTCTTAAAAGCTTTTCCAAAGGTTTATTTAACAATGATAAAAATCCTTTAAAGTTTACTTTCCCAAGAAATCTTTCTGTAACAACAGGAAGAAATTCTATATAAAGAACGGTTACATACATCATTACGCAAATACCAACTTCAAACAATGCTGAGTTTCCGTTCCACATAATTAATGGGTGCCAGATGTAATACCATCTTCCAATATCAACAAAAACTCCGATAGCAACAAAAGTATAGCCAAGCATTGCTGTTAATAAAGCAGGTCTTACAATAGAGTGGAAATGTTCGCGGTACATTATGTGTCCAAGTGCAGCAGAAGTAAAACCACCTGCAGCAAGTGCAACCCCGGCGGCAACATCAATTCCTATCCAGATACCCCATGGATATTGGTTATCTAAATTTGTTACAGAACCGATACCAAATAAAAATCTTGCAGCAAGAAAGACCAAACCGTTGAACGCAACTATGCATAAAACAATTACACCGGGAGTAAAGAATTTTTTTTGAATCGGGACAGGTTTTAAGTATTCAGACATTTTTATTCTCCCTCACTGGTTTCTTTTTTCTTTTTATTCAGCCACATAATTCCTGCAAGCAACGCATATAGTGAAGCAGGTGGGACGAAGTAGGCAAATATTCCATGCTGAATTGATTCCGAAACTCCGGGTGCTGTTTTATCATTAAGCTTTGGAAGAGCTTTTGTTTTTGTCAGATCCTGGTTTGACAAATAAAGCCATGAAGTTCCGCCAACTTCATTTTCACCATAAATATGATCAAAATATTTGTCCGGATTTTTCTTAATTCTTTCCCTTGCAATTTTTATCAACTCACTTCTTGGACCGTAAGTCAATGCTTCAACCGGGCAAATCTCCACACAAGCCGGAAGCAAACCTTCTCTGGTTCGCTCAAAACAGAAATCACATTTTCTTATTTCAGGATCTAAAGCTTTATCATACTCAAATGAAGGAATCTGGAAAGGACAGGCAACCATACAATATCTGCAGCCGATACATTTATCAGTATCCCAAATAACGGAGCCATTTTCCTTTTTAGAAAAAGCTCCTACGATACATGCCGAAACGCATGCCGGATGATCGCAGTGCATACATTGAACTTTCACATTTAATGGCGAATTAATCCGTTTTTCATTTTCATATTGGTTGACGACAGTTAAAGCTGAACTATCGGGGCGGCGCATATCTTTAAAAACAGATTTATCTTCATAGCTGTTTAATTCTCCTGCGGGAAGTTCATGAGCTTTCCTGCAAGCCCATTCACAGTTACGGCAGCCTATACAGGTTGTTGTATCAACAAGAACTCCAACCCTGTCTTCGGAAAGAATATTTTCAGGTGTTGCTTTTGCAGTTTTTGTAGGTGTCCCTGCTATTGTTGCAGTTAATAAACCGGCAGTCTTAAAGAAATTTCTTCGACTTTGTTTTTCCATTTTTCCCTTAATCTCTTTAATTTTAATAGCATTTTGCGTAGTAAACGCTGTAGCTAAGACAAATTATAAGCCAACGAAAACAATGCAAAATCGCAACTTTCATAATAAAAGTTTTTCATTAAGAATAAATCGTAAAACTCTATTCTTGCTTTTGGGAAAAACCAATATTTATAAATATAATTCATGGATGCCAAAAACTGTGGAGATATTAAGCAATTCGGTGATGAATAAATCATCACATCAAAGATACTGTTTGTAGAAAAATTAGATAGATTTATTTAAAACCTGCCAAACACTGTTGAATAATTCAACTTATCCAAATTTCCAAATAAGATTAACTGATGTCTATAGGTCTCCCTAATTCCCTTAACAATATAAAGTTATAGTGATATTAAAAATATTTTATCCAAACGGCACATCAATTGGACAATAGAAGTGTTCGTTATATAATTAAAGAGGAAAATAAAATGATCGCACTCTATGTTCTTTTAGGATTTGTTCTTCTCTTAGTAATAGATTATTTCGTTATAAGAGGTGAAAAGAAATATCATCCGGCTTTCCAGAAAAAATTTGAAGTTGTAGAGAATGTTGTATTTGATAACATCAGTGTTACAATTCCGGCTGATTCTTATGTTTCAAAAGGCCATACCTGGGGAGAGCTTCAGGGAAATGGTTTAATAAAAATCGGTGTTGATGAATTTATCCTGAAATCAATCGGGCAGTTCATTGTAACCGGTATTGTTAAATCGGGAACAGTTGTTAAAAAAGGTGATGCAATTATTGATGCCAAACTGGGTGATAAGAATTTCAGCTTCCGTTCACCTGTTGATGGAACTGTAAATTTTGTTAATGATGATTTGGTAGGCAGATCTATCTCGGATCCTTATGGAGAAGACTGGGGAGTTATGGTTTCGCCAATCAATTTTGAAAAGAATGCAGCTTCACTTAAAGCAAATGAAAAAGTTGTTGAATGGATGAAGAATGAATTCATCAGGTTGAAAAATTATTTGTTAGAGAATTCTCTTCAGCCTCAGTTGGCAGGAGATACAATGTTTGACGGTGGTAAAATGATTGAAGGAGCTGTTGCTCATCTTGATAAGGAATCAATTAAAAAATTTGAAGATGAATTCTTAACGATTTAAGAAGGGAAATTTTAATGTCCGAAAGTATTTTGAATATTGATAATCAATTTGGACTACTGTTCGATGCTTCCGAATGTATTGGATGCGGAAGATGTTATGAAGCCTGCAAAGAACAAAATCATTTGCCGGCAACTAATAAAGATTTTCTTAAAGATCATTTATCTGATAAAACTTATACGGTTGTTGAAGAATATGGCGATACTTATGCAAGAAAAATGTGTATGCATTGCCTCGAACCGGCTTGTGTGTCGGTTTGTCCTGTAGGTGCATTTGAAAAAACAGAGCTTGGCCCTGTTTTGTATGATGCTGATAAATGTATAGGCTGCAGATATTGTATGCAGGCTTGTCCGCACAATGTTCCTCGTTATGAATGGGGAAGCGTTTCTCCAAGAGTTAGAAAATGTAATCTATGTTACGATAGATTGAAGAAGGGTGAACTTACTGCTTGTGCAGAAGCTTGTCCTGTTGAAGCAACAATAAGCGGAAAGCTTTCTGATTTGATTGCAGAAGCCAAAAGAAGAATTAAAGAAAATCCTGATAAATATTATCCTCATATCTATGGATTAGAAGAAGCAGGCGGAAGTAATGTATTAATAATATCACCGGTTCCTTTGGAGCAATTAGGATATTCACCCAAAGTGCCGAAACAATCAATGCCTACTTTTACAATGCAGGCAATGGAAAAAATTCCCTCGGTTGTTTCTGTTGGTGGATTATTTTTAACCGGGATGTACTGGCTTACAAAAAGAAAAAATCAATTAGTAAAAGAAGAACATCAAACGGAAGAGGGGCAATAAGATGAAGAAAAAATTAGGAAGATTAACCTTCTGGAAAAGTGCTGCTGTTGTTATAGCGATTTTCGGTATATATTCATTGATTATTAGATTTACAAAAGGTTTGGGGGCATCAACAAATTTATCTGATATGGTTCCGTGGGGATTATGGATCGGGTTTGACTTTATTGGTGTCGGATTAGCAGCTGCCGGGTTTACAATTGCTGCTACTGCACACATCTTTCATAACCATAAATATGAATCAATCGCAAGACCGGCAATTCTCTCAGCATATATCGGTTATATGATGGTTGTTGCTCTTCTAGTAATTGACCTGGGTAAACCTGAAAACTTCTGGCACCCGCTGGTAATGTGGAATGTTCATTCTGTCATGTTTGAAATTACATGGTGTGTAATCTGTTATTCAACAATTCTTACAATAGAATTTGCACCTGTAGTTTTGGAAAAATTTAAATTCAATAAGCTGTTAAAAATTGTGAAGAAGATTACCCCTGCAGCTATAATACTTGGAGTTCTTTTTTCAACACTGCATCAGTCATCATTCGGTTCGCTTTACCTGATTGTTCCCGCAAAAGTGTATCCTTTGTGGTATTCATCTTTTCTACCCATTCATTTTTTTATTTCCTGTATTGCTGCCGGGTTATCAATGATAATCTTATCTGCTTACTTATGTGCAAGAGCATTTAAGCAGGGTTTGAATATCAGGATTTTATCCGGGCTTGGGAAGGGTGTGCTTGTAGTTCTGGCAATTGAACTGGTATTTAAATTCTCAGAATTATTTTCAACCGGAAAAATTTCCTTATTATTTGTACATGCAAGCGAAACTTATTTCTTCTGGCTGGAAATAATCCTTGGTTCAGTTATTCCCATCTGGATTCTTACAAATCCAAAATACAAAGCTAACAGGATGGGATTATACTTTGCAGCAATCTTTACAATCTCCGGTTTCATATTGAACAGGATGAATGTATGTGTAACATCTTTGGTAAGATCATCCGGTCAATCATATTCTCCTTCATTTGAAGAAATCAGTATTACTTTATTTTTAGTACTTGTATCAATACTTGCATTCAAATTTATTGTAGAAAATTTCCAGGTATTTGAAAAAGAAGAAACAAATACCAAAGTTGAAACTTCAAAAGAAGAAATCGAAACAAACTTAGAGACTATCTAAAAGAAAGAGGCTCTTATGAATAATTCTCAAAATTCATCTAATAATATGAATTGCATCTGGATGACATCCGAACTTGTTAAATACAAGCTTTGCGATAAAGAATTCGATTGTGAAAACTGCGAGTTTGATAAAGTCTTCCGTAATCTTTCTGTAAAGATGAACGATAATCTCCCAAAAGCAGGACTTGGTGATGCTCAGAATGGAGATTTGCTCGAAAGAGTAATCAAAAGAATCGAGAATGAAACTTATGATAACAAGGTTTTGTATCTGAAAAATCAGCTTGTAATAAAAAATCTTTTCGGCAATGCATACTATCTTGGAATAAATCCAGTTGTTCATTATTTGCTAGATGATTTTGATACCATACATGAATTCAACAATAATGAAATAAAAAGAGACCAGATAATTTTCACTCTGGAGGGAAGCTGGGGAGTAAAACAGTTTGTTTCACCAATAAATTTTATGGTAATAGAAAAGATTAATTTTTCACAATTCAAACTTAATAAGTGGTATGCAATAATTTTATTTAATGAAACTGATAAAGATGATTTCTGGATCTCAGAAAAAGAATGGTACAGGAAGAAGAATATCGCTTTAGCGGATCTTAAAGAACTTTTAGCTGATAAACCGCATATCGGTCAAAGTATGATGGATGGAGGAGAAAAAATAAAATATCTCCATCAATACATAGGCAGTAAAAAATATTTTAAACTACTGGAAAAAATTTACTTGTAAACAAGTTTCATTTTTGTTTTGCAACACGCAAAAGTTGGTAATTGTCAATCATTTTTGCTACTGATAATTGGTTTGTATAAGTTTGGAATTGATAATTCAGGGGAGTTTTGATGAAAACGAAATTGTGGAACCGGTTAAGTCTTCGCTTGATTGTTTCCATTTCACTAATACTGATCTGCATACTTGCCGTATATACTTACATACTAATTACCAACCTTGATGAATATTTAACCAACAACAGTTTTAAGCATGCTTATAATATCAGCGAAGTGATTAAAAAATCAACACGCTATAGTATGCTTTTAAACAGAAGAGAAGATGTTCACCAAATTATTAATACCATAGGAACTGAAGATGATGTAAAAGGAATTAGAATTTATAATAAGCAGGGGACGATAATCTTCTCCACCGATTCATCCGAGTTAAATAAACATGTTGATGTAACCGCTGAAGCATGCATTGTTTGCCATAACGCAAGCGTTCCCCTTATCACTTTAAGTAACCAGGACAAGATTAGAATTTTTACTGCACACAATAACCAGAGAGTTTTAGGTTTAATAAATCCAATTAATAATGAAGAAGATTGCTCATCGGCAGAT
>Ga0105107_10002654_pt1 | contig 11808 bp, 11 predicted proteins | sample PPLLaktember2015_6_FD_79335 | JGI IMG/M metagenome (GOLD analysis project Ga0105107, IMG submission 79335) | Freshwater sediment microbial communities from Prairie Pothole Lake near Jamestown, North Dakota, USA - PPLs Lake P8 Core (1) Depth... | ecosystem: Environmental > Aquatic > Freshwater >... | reverse complement strand
GCGCCAGTAAAACTGGCAAAGAGTAGTTGATGCAAGTTCGACACAGGAAAGGAGTAGCGATCCACCCTGACCCCGAGTCATGCGGCGACGCTCGCGAGAGCGCGGCCGAAGCGTTGACAGGGGAGCCCGCGGGCCAGCCATTGAGCCGCGAAATCGGTTCGTCTGGAGTGCCGACGCTGTTAAGCGAAGCGGAAGGCCACGCTGAAGGCGACGCTATGCGCGAGTCGTCTGAGGACTCCACGCGGTCGAAGACCCTGAGCACGCGGGGAAGCTCTTTGCACAGGAACTGGGAGATCTCGTCAGAGCCCGTCGCGAGGTTGGCGGCGGGCGGGCCGGGGAAGGCCGATGGCCGTACGCCCGACCGCGACGCTGGCGAGAAGTCGGATGCCTGCGTAGTACCGATGAACGACCCGAACAAGGGCGACGCCTCCAAACCGGCGCCGGCGGAGGGTCGGGAGGGAAGGCGGGCAGCCAAGGGAAACGCCCGACAGTCCCCCGCGCCCCGGACTCAGCGCCGGACCCGCGCGTCGGCGGGACTCGAAGGCGTACGTGAAGTGGCTCGCAAGAGCAAGGAGGTGCGGTTCACCGCGCTGATGCATCACATCACCCCTGCGCTGTTGGCTGACAGCTTCATGCAGTTGAAGAAAGCGGCGGCGCCCGGGATTGATGGGGTGACTTGGCACGACTACGAGTGCGAGTTCGACAAGCGGATCGGGCTGCTCTGGGAAGCGGTGCAGTCGGGCCGTTACCGGGCGCTACCGTCGCGACGGGTGTACATCCCGAAGGCCGACGGGAAGCGGCGGCCGCTGGGCGTTGCCGCGCTGGAGGACAAAATCGTCCAGCAGGCGGTGGTCAGCGTGCTCACCCCGATCTACGAAGCGGACTTCCTCGGCTTCTCGTACGGCTTCCGGCCTGGGCGTAGCCAGCATCAAGCGCTGGACGCGCTGTGGGTCGGTCTGCACCGGAAGCGGGTGAACTGGGTGCTCGACGCCGACATTCAGTCGTTCTTCGACACGATTGATCACGGCTGGATGATGAGATTCCTCGAGCACCGGATTGCGGATCGGCGTCTGCTGCGGTTGATTCTCAAGTGGCTGACTGCCGGGGTCGTCGAGGATGGCCGAAAGAGCTTGGTGCGGGCCGGTACGCCGCAAGGAGCGGTGATCTCGCCGCTGCTGGCCAACATCTACCTGCACTATGTCTTCGACCTCTGGGCGCATCGCTGGCGGCGCCGCGGGACCAAAGCGGATGTCATCGTCGTTCGGTACGCCGACGACAGTGTGGTGGGGTTCGAGCGCTCGCAGGATGCCTCGAAGTTCCTTGGCGCCTTGCGCAAGCGGCTGGCGGAGTTTGGTCTGCGGTTGAACGAGGAGAAGACCCGCGTGCTGGAGTTCGGACGGTATGCGGTCGAGCGCCGCGCTCGTCGCGGCGAACGACGGCCAGAGACGTTCGACTTCCTCGGCTTCACGCACATCTGCGGCGTGAAGCGCGCCAACGGGGGCTTCACCGTCCGTCGGCTGACCGTCGCCAAACGAATGCGCGCGACGCTCAAGGCGCTACGAGACGCGCTGCTCAGGCGGCGACACGAACCGATCCCGAAGGTTGGAGCGTGGCTCAATCGCGTCGTGCAGGGCTATCTCAACTACCACGCTGTTCCAGGCAACACCAAACGGTTGGGCATGTTCCGGGCGGAGGTGTGCCGGGGATGGTTGTTCGCGCTCCGGCGCCGCAGTCAACGCCGCCGCATGCCGTGGGACCGGTTCAATCGTCTCGTTGCCCGGTACATCCCTAAGGTTCGCACCCTCCATCCCTACCCGAATGAGCGCTTCGCGTCATGACTCGCGGCAAGAGCCGTATGCGGTCGTTCCGCACGTACGGATCTGTGCGGGGGGCGTGGGGTAACCCACGTCCCTACCGCGACCCTTGGGTCTGGAGCGCAACGACGTGCACCAGATTAGCCGTGCGCTACGCACGCCACCTTCGATGCACTGCTGGCAAGGAACTTGCTCTCGCCGCGCGCGACGAACGTGTCATGCGCGCGATGAGTGCGCGGAGCCAGACAGACTAATTGGAGAACTTTGGAGAATTCCCAGCGAAATACTTGGTTATTTCAACCCGCGATAACTTATTGATTTTGGCGGAGAGGGTGGGATTCGAACCCACGGTACGGTAAACCGTACAACAGATTTCGAGTCTGCCGCATTCGACCACTCTGCCACCTCTCCGGGGGCGCGCATTGTACCATCGGCCCCGCTCGTCACTGCCGCTCGCCCCGCTCACATGACCAACGACCCCGCTCAGACCATCCGTGACTATCTCGCTGCGATGGAGCGGCGCGATCTCGCTGCAGCAAAGGCGATGCTCGCTCCCGGATTCTTTATGCTTTTTCCGGGCGGCAGGCGCTTCGAGACGCTCGAGGCATTGGTGGAGTGGGCCAAACCGCGCTATCGGCGCGCGCTCAAGATCTACGAGCGGTTCGACGTGGCCCCGCTGCCGGACGGCGCCTCAGCGGTGTATTGCTTCGGGGCACTGAACGGCGAGCTGAATGACGGCTCGCCCTACTCCGGCATCCGGTTCGTCGATCGCTTCACCGTGCGCGACGGCAAGCTCGTCGACCAGAGGGTCTGGAACGACATGGCCGAGGTGCTCGGCAAGCTCGGCTAGTGGGACACGCGCGGCAGCCAGGTCGCGATCGGCGGGAAGAACATGATCAGCAGGATGAGCAGCAGCACGCAGGAGATGAACGGCGCCGCCGCGAGGTAGATGTCGCGCATCGTCGTCCCCAGCGGAGCGACGCCCTTCATCACGAAGAGCAGCAGCCCGAAGGGCGGCGTCGTATAGCCGACTTCCAGCGCGAGCAGCATAATCAGCCCGAACCAGATCAGGTCGAACCCGAGCGTCTGCGCGAGCGGGAAGAAGATCGGCGAGGTCAGCAGCATCATGGACAGCTGGTCCATGAAGCAGCCGAGAAAGAAGATGACCCCGAGCATGATGAACAGCATGCCAAGCGGGGTCACGTCGAAGGCCGTGGCCCATTTGATCAGCCCGCTCGAGGCGCCCGAGAAGGCGAGGAGTTGGCTGAAGGTCGCCGAGCCGAAGATGATCAGGAACGCCATCACCGTCACGCGCAGCGCCGCGTCGACCGATTTCCTGAACGCCGGCCACGTGAGGCACCGGAAGATCGCCGCGAGGATCATCACCGCGACGCAGCCCACTGCGGCCGCCTCGGTGGGCGTCGCGACGCCGGCCACCATGACTCCGATCACCAGCACGATCACCACGACCATCGGCAGGATGTCGAGCGCGACCAGGCGCAGCTTCTCCGCTGTGGAGGCAGGCTCGACGAGGTAGCCGGGGGCCGCGGTCGGATCGATCCGGGTCCAGCCGAAGATGAGGACGGTGTAGAAGCCGGCTAGCACGATGCCCGGCACCACCCCCGCGAGCAGCAGGTCGCCGACGTCGATCCGGCCGAGCGTGGCGAGCAGCACGGCGAGCGCCGAAGGCGGGATGATCACGGCGAGCCCGCCGGTGCCCATGATCGGCCCCATCGACAGGTACTTGTTGTACCCGCGCTTCATCATCTCCGGCACCATCAGCGACCCGAGCAGCGCCGTCGACCCCATGCTCGATCCGGACAGCGCCGCGAACCCGGTACCGCCGGCGACGGTCACGTAAGCGAGCCGGCCCGGCACGTTCCCCATCAGCTTGTCGATGGCGTTGAACATCCGCGTGGCGAGCCCGGTGTAATAGAACAGCTCGCCCATGAGCAGAAACATCGGGATCGGCACCAGCGCGAAGTTGGTCATCGCGCCGAAGCCATTGTCGAGGACCTGGGCGATGCCTTTCGCCCCGCCCATGAAGTACATTGCGCCCACGATGTTCGCCGCAAGGAACGCGATCGCCACCGGCATGCCGGCGAGCATCAGCACGACGATCAGGCCGAAGAGCAGCGTTACCGCCCAGTACCACTCCATCGTCTGCTACCTGGCGTCGTGTTCGCCGCCGGCGAGTCCGCCGCCGAAGGGCGCCTCGCCGCGCACGAAGAACCGCAGGAACTCGATCGCCATCATCCCGAACGACAGGGGCATGAACAGCATCAGCGTCCAGCGCGGCATGTCGAACGAGCGCACGTCCGTCTCCGCCTGGAGGTAGTTGCGGATGGTGATGTCGCCGCCGTACCACGCCAGGATCGCGCATACGGCCACGCACGCGAGGAGGATGATCCGCGTCGCGGCGCTGCGCACCGCGGGAGGGAGGTTCACCAGCACGACCTCGACGTAGATGTGCCCCTTCTCGCGCGCGAGCCAGGGGGCGCCGAGCAGCGGGATCAGCAGCAGCCAGTATTCGGTGAAGGTGAAGAGGTGCGCGGAGCTCTGCGTGCCAAGGTTGCGCAGGACGACGTCGATCACGATCGCCGCCATCATCGCGACCATGAGGATGCCGGCCACCACGGCCATGCCGCGCAGCACGGCCTCGTAGGCCTTGGTCAGTAGCTGCACGGAAGGAAGAAACGCAGCGGCCGCGCGACGCGGAGTCGGCGCGGCCGTGCCATGCCGGGTCTTAGCCGGCTCAAGTCCCGGGGGCGAACAGCTTGCGGAACTTGTCGGCGTCCTGGCGGCCGCCGGCCTTCTCCATGCGCTCCTTCATGCGCGCGAAGCTCGCGTTGCGCGCCTCGGCCCCGAAGTTCGCGCCCGCCTGCTTGCCGAGCGAAACGCCCTTCATGCCGCGCTTGGCGAGCTCGGCGAACTCCTTGGTGCGCAGCTCGGCGAGCGCCTTGACCGAGGAGATCTCGTGCTCGGTCGCGACCCGGGTCAGGATCTCCTTCGCCTTGGGCGACAGCGAGTTCCACTTCTGGATGTTGATGATGATGCCGAGATCGGTGGAGAAGAACGACGGGTCGAGACGGTACTTGAGGAAGCGGTCCCAGTTCGCGTCCATCAGCCCGATCTCCGTCCACCCGCTGGCGTCGACGGTGCCGCGCTCGAGCGCGGTGTAGATCTCGGTCGAGGGCAGGTTGATCACCTGTGCCTTGAGGTAGTTGGTGAAGAACGCGTTGTAGATGGGATTGCCGCGCAGCTTCACGCCCGTGAGCGAGAGATTGCCGTTCGCGTCGATCTTCGGCTCGTTCTTGAACCAGATGTGGAAGCGGATGCCGCTGTCCACCCAGCCCAGGTAATAGACGCCCATGCGCCGCACGTGTGCGTCGTTCAGCTCGGCGGTCGCGCCGTTCTTGCGCGCGGTCGGGCCGTCGATCGTGCTCGCGCTGACCGCGTCGCACTCCGGCACGTTGCCGGCATAGAAGGCACACGGCGTGTAGACCATATCGACGACGCCGTTGCGTACTGCGGCCGGTTGCTCGAACATCCCGATCGCCTCCGGGCCGCCGCGGACCTGGATCTCGATCACGCCCTTGCCCGCGGCGTTCACTTTCTGCACGAATTCGAGGAAGCTCTTCGAGTAGACCCAGCTCGCCGGGAACGCGTGCACGGCGGAGAGCCGGTCCTGCGCCAGCGCGGGTGTGGCGACGCCCACCGCAGCGAGCACCGCGGCAGCGGCGAGTCTTCTTAGGGTCTTGTTCATCGAGGTCTCCGTGGATGCGGCAGCGCCGCAGTTCTTGTGATCGGTCGGCGGAGGGTATCTTAGCCGCGCCGCTCGCCCGCGCCAAGCACGGCGCGGGTCGACATCGGGAAGTGCGTGACGCCGCCCGAAAAGCGCGGCAAGGACCGGAAGTGGGCACGCATCTCGTGCCGGAGGGGCGATTCGAGCGCCGCCGTCAGCGCGGCCGGGCTGTCGAAGGCCACCTTGTTCCGCTGCATGCACGTCGCGCGCGCCCAAGGCAGGTGGCTGACGCAATCGACGCACGTGCAGACCTCGAGCTCCCGGATCCCCGGCAGCCGCGCCATCAACGGCGTGTGATGGGTGAGATAGTCGTCGAGCCACGCATGCAGATCCTCGGCCGGCCCCTCGTAGGCCACGAGGTAGGTGCACCAGGGGCTGCCGCGGTCCGCCGCGCGCGCCGCTTCGGGGACCGGGTAGGGACGCACGGCCATCACCTGGTGCTCGACCGCGGCGCCGGCCAGGGTGGGCAGCGCTTTCGGAGCCGCGAGCGCCTGCAACGGGCCCGCGCTGGCAGCCGCCGCCTCGAGATCGAGGAGCTCGTCGAAATAGAGCTGCAGCGCGAGCTGCGGCGGGGCCCCGTCGTCCAGCAGCGGATCGTGCGCGTGCGCGGGGGTGTGCACCAGCGCCCGCGCGAGTCCGGGCACGCCACGCAGGACGGCGGTGAGGCAAGCGTGCTCCGCCGCGGAGATCCGCGCCGCCGGTTTTGCCCGATCGCGGAACACGATGAAGAGGCAGAAGCTCATCGACCCGGGTCGCGCCGCTTCTCCGCGCTGATCACCGTCCACGGAAACCGCCAGCTCGCGTAGTCCGGCGCAAGCGCGCCGTCGGCCTCCTCGAACGCCCGGATCTCGACGTTCGTGAATCCGAGGCGCTCGAGCGTCGCGGCGAGATCCATCTCCGCGAGCGGCTCCATGAACGGCTCGTTGTTGCGGCGGCCGTGGCCATAGTGGACGAAGCGCGCGAACGCGTCGCCGCGTGGTTGCGCCTGGGGCAGGAAGTCGAGGTGCACCATCCTGCCGCCGGGCTTCAGCACGCGCGCGGCCTCCGCCAGCGTCCGCTCGACCTCCGGCGGCGGCATCTCGTGCAGCAGCATGGTCGAGGTGACGAGGTCGAAGCTCGCATCCGCGCACCCGGTCCGCGCGGCGTCGGCCTGGCGGAAGCGCACGTTGCGCGCGCCGGCGTCGGCCGCGGCGCGAGCGGCGAGCTTGAGGCACGGCGCGGCGAGGTCGAGCGCGTGGATCTCCGCCTCGGGCAGCCGCTCGTAGAACGCGCGCGTGCTCTTCCCGAACCCGCACCCCAGGTCCAGGATCCGGCGCGCGCCAGGGGCGGTGCGCAGGGCGAACTCGGTCAGGCGCTCGTGCAGGTCGGCGTGACGCGCGCCGGCGAGCGGCGTCGTGCTGCGCGCGCCGCGCTCGTAGACGAAGCCCGCGATGGGGTCGCTCCACACGCCGCCCGGGTGTTGGTGGATGTCGGTCCCGGTGTAGTAGCGCGGCAGCTCGAAGTCGGCGGCGAGCTCGAGCAGGTGCGGCGGAAGCGGACCCTCGAGCAGCGCCTCCAGCCGCGCGCGATCCTGCGCGTGCCAGGCCTGCAGGCCGTAGCGGCCCGAGTACTTGTAGCGCTGCAGATGCCGCTCGAGCCAGGCGAAGAACGAGTGCAGGACGCTGTCGGCCATCAGCGCGTTCGCCGCCTCGGCCGTCGCGGGCCGCACCCCCTGCCGCGCGACGCGCCGCTCGTACTCGGCGCGCACCTCAGGGAAGATACGCTGCGTCCAGAAGGTCTTCGTCGCAAGCAGGAAGGACTGCGCTGCGGTAAAACTCCGGCCGTCGATGCGAGCGCCGCTCACAGCGGCCCCTTCGACACCTGGTGCCCGAGCAGGTGATGCATGAGGTGCGCGACGAACGCATCGCGGTCGGCTGCCCGGGCCGCCACCTCCTCCGGCGGCGGTTCGGCCTCGAGCGCGGTGCGATCGAGCATCCCGCGCGCCTCGAGCTGCGCTTCCAGTGCCGCGAGCCGGTCGCGCAGCACGTAGACCTCCGTCGCGAGCGCCATCACCACGCCGAACGCGCGGTCGAGGGCCGGATCGGGGAAGAAGGTCTGTTCGGGGCGCGCCCCGAGCGGTTCGCTTCCGGTGCGCGTCATCGCGACCTCCTCAACGCGGCGCGGGCAGAACCTGCTTCACGCCGCCCATGTACGGCCACAGCGCCTCGGGAACGTCGATGCCGCCGTCGGCGCGCTGGTAGTTCTCCATCACCGCGACGAGCGTGCGGCCGACCGCAAGCCCCGACCCGTTGAGCGTGTGGACGAGCTCGGGCTTGCCCTTCTCGTTGCGGAAGCGCGCCTGCAGCCGCCGCGCCTGGAACGACTCGAAGTTCGAGCACGACGAGATCTCCCGGTAAGCGCTCTGCCCCGGCAGCCAGACCTCGATGTCGTAGGTCTTCGCGGACGAGAAGCCCATGTCGCCGGTGCAGAGCACCACGACGCGGTAGGGCAAGCCCAGCCGCTTCAGGATCACCTCGGCGTGCCCGGTCAGCGCCTCCAGATTGTCGTAGGACTGCGCCGGGTGAGCGATCTGCACCAGCTCCACCTTGTCGAACTGGTGCTGGCGGATCATGCCGCGCGTGTCCTTGCCGTAGGACCCGGCCTCGCTGCGGAAGCACGGCGTGTGGCAGACGTAGCGCAGCGGCAGCTTCTCGAGCGGAACGATCGTGTCGCGCACCATGTTCGTCACCGGCACTTCCGCCGTGGGAATCAGGAAGAAGTCCCCGAGCTCGCCGCGCGGCACGGCGAAGAGATCCTCCCTGAACTTCGGCAGCTGGCCCGTGCCGAACATGCTCGCGGCATTCACCATGTACGGCGCGTACACCTCGGTGTAGCCGTGCTCGCGCGCGTGCACGTCGAGCATGAACTGGGCGAGCGCACGGTGCAGCCGCGCGATGGGCCCGGTCATCACGGCGAAGCGCGCGCCGCTGATCTTCACCGCCGTCTCGAAGTCGAGCCCGCCGGTCGCGGCGCCGAGATCGACGTGGTCTTGCGGCGCGAAGTCGAACTGCCGGGGCGCGCCGATGCGGCGCACCTCGACGTTCTGGTCAGGGGACCGGCCCGTCGGCACGCTCTCGTGCGGGACGTTGGGAATGCCGGTGAGAAAGTCCTGCGCGCGCCGCTGAATGTCCTCGAGCCGCTGTTCGAGATCGCCCAGCTCGGCGTTGGCCGCACCGGCCTCGGCCATGAGGGGCGCAGCGTCCTCGCCTTTGCCCTTCGCCTGCCCGATCTGCTTGGCGAGCGCGTTGCGCTTCGCCTGCAGCTCCTGGGTGCGAGTCTGCACGCGCTTCCGCTCGTCCTCCAGCGACCGGAACGCTTGAGCGTCGAGGACGAAGGGGCGATCGGCGAGGCGCGTCGCCACACGGTCGAGGTCGGTGCGCAGGAGTTGGAGGTCCAGCATGACGTTCAGTCTTTCGGTTCGGTTTTCTTGCGCGCGGCGGCGTCGAGGGCGCGCAGGTGCGCGAGCTTGTCCGCGATTTTCGACTCGAGCCCGCGGTCGGTCGGGCGGTACCACTGGACCGGCGGCATGCCGTCCGGCAGATAGGTCTCGCCGGCCGCGTACGCCTCGCCCTCGTCGTGCGCGTACCGGTAGTCGCGGCCGTAGCCGAGGTCCTTCATCAGCCGCGTCGGCGCATTGCGCAGCTGCAGGGGCACCGGCCGCGATTCGTCTTCGGCCACGAATGAGCGGGCCGTATTATAGGCGACGTACACCGCGTTCGACTTCGGCGCGCACGCCATGTAGACGACGGCCTGCGCAAGTGCCAGCTCGCCCTCGGGCGTGCCGAGACGCTCGTAGGTCTCGGCCGCGTCGAGCGCGAGCCGCAGGGCGCGCGGATCGGCGAGGCCCACGTCCTCCGCGGCCATGCGGATGATCCGGCGCGCGAGGTACAACGGATCGGCGCCGCCGTCGAGCATCCGTACCAGCCAGTACAGCGCGGCGTCGGGGTTCGAGCCGCGCACCGACTTGTGGAGCGCGGAGATCTGGTCGTAGAACGCCTCGCCGCCCTTGTCGAAGCGGCGCAGGTTCCGCGCGGCCGCGTCCTGCACGAACGCCCCGTCGATCGCCTGCACGCCGCGGCTGCGCGCGGCAGTCTGCAGGATCTCGAGCAGGTTGATCAGCCGGCGCGCATCGCCGTCGGCCAGGCCGATCACGCGCTCGCGCGCCTGCGCGTCGAACGCGAGCTCCGGCATCGCGCGCGCGGCGGCGCGGTCGAACAGCGCGCCGAGCTCTTCCGCGGTGAGGCTCTGCAGCACGTACACCGCGGCGCGCGAGAGCAGCGCCGAGTTGACCTCGAACGACGGATTCTCGGTCGTCGCGCCGACGAAGGTGAACAGGCCCCGCTCCACGTAGGGCAGGAACGCGTCCTGCTGCGCCTTGTTGAATCGGTGCACCTCGTCGACGAAGACGATGGTCGCGCGACCGGAGGCGGCGAGGACCTCCTGCGCGCGCTGCACGGCGTCGCGGATGTCTTTCACGCCGGACAGCACCGCGGAGAGCTGGATGAACTCGGCGTTGAAGCTGTCCGCCATGAGCCGTGCGATCGTCGTCTTGCCGACGCCCGGCGGCCCCCACAGGATCATCGAATGGGGCTTGCCCGAGTCGAACGCGAAACGCAGCGGCTTGCCGGGCCCGAGCAGGTGCGTCTGGCCGACGACTCCATCAAGCGTCCTGGGGCGCAGCAGCTCGGCCAGTGGCGCGTGCGGCGACGCGTTGGCACGGGGCGAAGCGGACTGCTCGAAGAGATCGGCCATCGGCCGAATGGTACAGGCGGGCGCCCTTACCCTATTTGTCGCCGATCACGTCGGCGCCCGGGGGCGGGACGAAGCGGAATAGCCCGGGGTCGACGCGCGCGTTGCGCTGGAAGCCGGTGAACCGCAGCTCGGTCGTCTGGCCGAACGAGTCGGTCAGGTCCATGCGCTCCAGCCCGGAGAACCCGAACCCCATGCGGATGCGCTCGAAGTTCGATTCCTTCTCGCGCGGGATCGCTTCGACCCACTCGAGGCCGTCCTTTGCGCCATCGTCCTTGAGCACGAACGCTTTCAGCGCGTCGTTCGCCCCCGCGAGCAACGCCGCGGGCGTCGCGCCGAGCGCCTGGTCGAGCTTGCGCACGGTGACCTGCTTGAGGTCCTCATCGTAGATCCAGACCCGCGCACCGTCGCCGACGATGAGCTGCGGGTACGGCTTGACGTAGGCCCACCTGAACTTGCCCGGGCGGAAGAATGCGAGCGTGCCGCGCGACGCCTGCACCACCTTCCCGTCGCGGCCGTAGATGCGCTGCTCGAACTCGCCGGTGGCCGATTGCGTCGCGCTCATGAACTGGTTGAGGCGGTCGATGCCCCCGCCGTGCGCCGGAAGCGCCAGGACGAACGCGGCCAGGACGAATGCGGCCCGCGCGAACGCGCCCGCGACCCCGCCCCCTGAGCGCTCCCTCACGCTTCGCCCCGGCTCGGCACCAGCACCTCGCGGTTGCCGTTCGTCTGCATCGCCGACACGAGCCCGGCCTGCTCCATCTGCTCGATGAGCCGGGCCGCGCGGTTGTAGCCGATGCGCAGGTGCCGCTGCACGAGCGAGATGGAGGGCCGACGCGTCTGCAGGACGATCTGCACCGCCTGGTCGTAGAGCGGATCGGCCTCGCCGCCGCCTTCGGCCCCGCCGAACTCACCCGCGGCGGCGCCGGTCTCCTCCGCGTCGAGCAGGCCTTCGACGTAGTCGGGCTGGCCCTGTTGCTTGAGGTAGTCGACGACCTTGTGGACTTCCTGGTCGGCCACGAATGCGCCATGCACGCGCTGCGGCAGGCCGGTCCCCGGCGGCAGGTAAAGCATGTCGCCCTGGCCGAGCAGCGCTTCCGCGCCCTGCTGGTCCAGAATCGTGCGCGAGTCGACGCGCGAGGAAACCTGGAACGCGATTCGCGTCGGGATGTTGGCCTTGATCAGCCCGGTGATCACGTCGACCGACGGACGCTGCGTCGCGAGGATGAGATGGATGCCGGCCGCGCGCGCCTTCTGCGCCAGCCGCGCGATCAGCTCCTCGACCTCCTCCCCGACAACCATCACCAAGTCCGCCAGCTCGTCGATGACAACCACGATCAGGGTCAGTTCCTTCAGTACGTTCGCGCCATTCGGACTGTCGGCCGAGATGCTGAAGAGATC
>Ga0105107_10002652_pt1 | contig 11812 bp, 7 predicted proteins | sample PPLLaktember2015_6_FD_79335 | JGI IMG/M metagenome (GOLD analysis project Ga0105107, IMG submission 79335) | Freshwater sediment microbial communities from Prairie Pothole Lake near Jamestown, North Dakota, USA - PPLs Lake P8 Core (1) Depth... | ecosystem: Environmental > Aquatic > Freshwater >... | reverse complement strand
CCCGCGACCGGCTCGGGGTCCGGCAGCTTCTCTCCGGGGAAGTCCTTGGCGCGCTCGGGCCGGCGCCGCGACGCCGGCGCGCTGGGCGCGGGCGGCGCGGTGGCGGGCGGTAGAGGCGGCAGCGTCTGCCCGGCGAGAATCAGCTTCAGGTCGGAGGCCTCCAGCGTCTCGCGCTCGAGCAGCGCGTCGGCGATGCGGTCGAGCACGCCGCGCTGGTCGACCAGCATCTGGCGCGCCTCGTCGTAGCACTCGCGCAGCAGGCGGCTGACCTCCTCGTCGATCTCCTGGGCCTTCTGCTCGCTGTAGTTCTTGCGCGAGACGAAGTCCCGGCCGAGGAACACGTCGCCCGAGTCGTCGTTGTAGGAGACGGGGCCGATGCGCTCGCTCATGCCGTAGACGCACACCATCTCGTGGGCGAGCCGGGTGGCCTGCTGCAGGTCGTTGGCGGCGCCCGTCGAGAGGTGGTTGAACACCAGCTCCTCGGCAGCGCGGCCGCCCATCGCGTGGCGCAGCATCGCGATCATCTGCTCGCGGGTGAGGCTGTAGCGGTCCTCCACCGGAAGGGTCTGCGTCACGCCGAGCGCCATGCCGCGCGGGATGATGGTCACCTTGTGCACCGGATCCGAGTGGGGCGTGACCATGGCGACCAGGGCGTGGCCGGCCTCGTGGTAGGCCGTCACCCGCTTGTCCTCGTCGCTCATGATCATGCTGCGCCGCTCGGTGCCGAGCAGGACCTTGTCCTTGGCGCGCTCGAAGTCGATCATCGAGACCTTCTGTCCCTCGCGACGGGCCGCCAGCAGCGCCGCCTCGTTGACCAGGTTCTGGAGGTCCGCGCCGACGAAGCCCGGCGTGCCGCGCGCCAGCACCTCGAGCTCGACGTCGTCGGCCAGCGGCACCCGGCGCGTGTGCACCTTCAGGATGGCGAGCCGGCCGCGCAGGTCCGGGCGCGGCACCACCACGCGGCGGTCGAAGCGGCCCGGCCGGAGCAGCGCGGGGTCGAGCACGTCGGGCCGGTTGGTGGCCGCGATCATGATCACGCCCTCGTTGCTCTCGAAGCCGTCCATCTCGACGAGGAGCTGGTTCAGGGTCTGCTCGCGCTCGTCGTGGCCGCCGCCGAGCCCGGCTCCGCGGTGGCGCCCGACGGCGTCGATCTCGTCGATGAAGATGATGCACGGCGCGTGCTTCTTGCCCTGCATGAAGAGGTCGCGCACCCGCGAGGCGCCGACGCCCACGAACATCTCGACGAAGTCCGAGCCCGAGATGGAGAAGAACGGCACGCCGGCCTCGCCGGCCACCGCCCGCGCCAGCAGCGTTTTGCCGGTGCCGGGAGGCCCCACCAGCAGCACGCCCTTCGGGATGCGGCCGCCGAGGCGGGTGAACTTCTTCGGGTCGCGCAGGAAGGCGATGATCTCCTCGAGCTCGGCCTTCGACTCTTCGACGCCCGCGACGTCGTCGAAGGTCACGCGCTGCTGGTTCTCGGTGAGCAGACGCGCGCGCGACTTGCCGAAGCTCATGGCCTTGCCGCCGCCCGCCTGCATCTGGCGCACGAAGAACACCCAGAGTCCGATCAGGATCAGGAACGGCACCCACCAGATCAGCATCTGCTGCCAGACCGAGGACTCGCGCTTCGGCCGCGCGGTGATCTCGACGCCCTTCTGCTGGAGCTGGGGGACCAGCGAGTCGTAGACCGGCGGGACGAAGGTGGCGAACTCGTGCCCGTCCGCGAGCTTGCCGGTGACGTGCCCCTCTTCCATCGTGACGCGCTCGATCTCGCCCGCTTCGAGCTTCGTCAGGAACTCGGTGTAGGTGATCTCCTGCGGCGCCACCTTGGTCTGCCGGAGCACGGTGACCAGGAGGAGGATCATGAGCAGGAGGACGACCCAGAGGGCCATGTTCTTGTAGAACTGCTGATTCACGCGTGCTCCTGTGTGGCGCGGACGGCGGGGGGAGCGAGCCGAGCGGGGCGAAGCCCGCTTGCCCCCCGGGATTCCAACGAGATTAGCATGACCCCCGGGGCAGACACGCCGCAGGGCCGAGGCGGAAGCCGGTGCGCTCGCGGGAGAGCCGCAGACCGCCCGGCAGCTCGAGGCACGAGCCCGGCCGCGCGCCGCGCAGGAAGCGCAGCGTGCGCAGCAGATGCGTCCGCGTCAGGTCCCGGCCGGCGCCCGAGCGCTGCAGCAGGCGGCGCACCACGCGCCGCGCGAGCCCCTCGGGCAGCGAGGCCCAGGGGTCGGGGGAGATCCAGAGCGCTCCGTCTCTCTCTTCCGTCGCCCACCGTTCGGTCTCCGACTCGACGTGCGGCTCGATCCACTCCGTGTCCCTTCTCGCCGCTTCGGCCAGATCGGCGACGGCCCTGAGGAGACGGGGGTTGAAGGCCGCTCCGAGCCCGGGAAGCCAGTCGTGACGCAGGCGATTGCGCGCATAGGCGCGGCTCGCGTTCGAACCGTCCTCGCGCCACGAGAGTCCCGCCTCCCGGGCGTAGGCGACGATCTCCTGCCTTCCGACACCGAGCAGGGGCCGGACGATCCAGCCGTCGGGCGAGCGCTCGGGAATCCCCCCGAGCGCATCGGGGCCCGCGCCGCGGAGCAGGCGCAGCAGCACGGTCTCGGCCTGGTCGTCGCGGTTGTGCGCGGTGGCGATGCGCGCGGCGCCGGCGCGCTCCGCCTGGCTGCGGAGCGCCTGGTAGCGCAGCGCGCGCGCCGCTTCCTGGAGGGTCGGGCGCGCCCGGCTCGGCCCGCCGCTGCGCAGCGCTCCGGGATCGACGCGGTCCACCTCCACGGGGGCGCCGTACTTGGCCCCGAGCGCGCACACCGCTTCGAGATCCGCCTCGGCCTCGGCGCCCCGCAGGCCGTGGTGCACGTGGCCGAGGACGAGCTCGAGCCGGAGGCGCCCCGCCAGGCGCTGGAGCCCGTGGAAGAGGACGGTCGAGTCGACGCCCCCCGAGCTGGCGACGAGAACTCGGCGGCCGCGGAGGCCGAGAGCCTCGCACGCCTCGGAGAGCCCGCGAAGCAACACGCACGGATCTTATATCCTGCGGGCCGGAGGTGCCGATGGCGGCGCGGAAGGCGGCTCGGGAGGGCAAGCGACCGGCGGCCCGCCGCAAGCGCGGGGTCGCGGAGGCCGGATCGCGCGGGCTCGGGCCCGCCGAGCTGCCCGGCGATCCGCCGGCGGCGATCCGCGCCCTCGCGGACGCCGTGAAGGAAGCCGGCGGGGTGGCGCTCGCCAGCTACCGCGACCCGCTGGGCGGGCACTGGCTGACCCTCGCCGCCCTGCCCCTCGAGCGCATCGCGCCGACGCCGTTCCAGCGCGACGCCTCCGAGCCGCACGTCGTCCGGCTCGCCGACGCCATCGCCAAGGTCGGCAGCTACGTCGACCCGGTGGTGGCGGTGCCGGTTCCGCCCGAGGCGCGCGCGGCGGCGGGCGAGGTGCGCTTCTGGACCCCGAACGGGCTCCACCGGCTGCGGGCGCTCACCCGGCTCGGGGCGCGCAGCATCGTCGCGCTGGTCTCGGCCGACCCGGCCTTCGCCTACCGGATCCTCGCGCTCAACACCGAGAAGGCGCACACGACGCGCGAGCGCGCCCAGGAGGCGGTGCGCATGGCGCGCAGCCTCGCGGAGCTCGACCCCTCGCGCCCGGAGAGCGGCTACGCCTTCGAGCTCGAAGACGGCTCGCTGGTGACGCTGGGGATCGCCTACGAGACGCGGCCGCGCTTCGCGGGCGGCGCCTACGCCGCGGCGCTGAAGGCGAGCGACGCGTTCCTCGACGAAGGCATCGGGCGCGCCCTCGAGATCCGCGGGCGGCGCGCCGAACGCCTGCTGGCGCTCGACGAGCGCGTGGCCGAGCTGATGGCCGCGTTGCGCGAGCGCGGCTTCGAGAGCCCCTACCTGCGCAACTTCGTGGTGGCGCGCCTGCGGCCGTTCCGGCCGCGCGGCAAGCCGGCGCCCGACGCGGAGGCCCTGCTCGACCACATGGAGAAGGCGGCGGCCCGCTTCGACACCGGCAAGGTGCGGGCCGACCAGGTGAGCGCGGCCGCGGGCGGCGGCGAGGACTGAAGCCGGCGGCGCGCCCTACTCGAGCGCGCTCCCGCTGCCGAGAGCCACGCGCGTCCCGTCCGCTTTCTCGACCCAGACGTCGCAGTGCACGCGCGTGCGGGTTCCCTCGGGCTCGCGCTCGCGGACCTTGGCGCGCGCGCTGACGGTCTCGTCGACCCAGAGCACGTTCACGAGCTTGAGCGAGAGCTTGCCGCCCTCGATCCATCCCAGCCCGAAGTGGTCCTGCATCACCTGGGCTGCGAAGCAGGTCGACATCATCCCCTGCACGACGATGTTCGGGAAGCCGAGCTTCTTCGCCTCCGCGGCGTCGGTGTGGTAGTTGCGGCCCGGGCCCGAGAACATCCAGCAGCGCCGCGCGTCGACGCACTTCACGGTCGGCTCGAGGTCGGGGCCCGTGGCGGTCGGGAACGGCGGCGCCGGCTGGCTCTCGGCCTTGCGGCGCGCGGTGGCCTCGTCGACCACGAAGCCCGGCGCGGCCTCGGAGGCGCTCGGCCGCGGCGGCAGGAACGACTGGTGGGTGCGCCCGCGCACCAGCAGCCGGCCGTCGTCGGCGGCGTTCACGTCGGTCTCGTTCACGACGTAGTCGCGCCCGCGCTTGTGGTAGCGCTCGATGATCGTCGAGCGCGTGCGCACCTGCCCGCCGATGGGGATCGGCGCGAACAGCTCCCAGTCCTGGCGCGCGTGCAGGTTCCCGAACAGGTTCTTCAGGTACCACTCGCCGAGGAACTTGTAGCACTCGGAGTGGTAGAGGAGCGGCGGCGCCACGCTCGCGTAGAGCGGGCTCCGGTCGTCGAGCGCGTCGGCGTAGAAGTCGACGACTTCGCGGGTGACGTCGTAGACGTGGCTGCCGCAGTGGCGGCCGACGTGGGCGGGCTGTCCGAGCAGGTTCACGGCGATCTCCAGAAGGGGGAGGCTTCATGGTACCTGCTGGCGAGGCGCCGGGCGCTCCACGAACCTCCCGAGCCATGCCCTCCCCCCTCCACAACGTCGGCGGCTGGACCGCCCGGCGCGCCGCGATCGGGGGCGAGCGCCCCGCGCTGAAGGACGCCGAGCGCAGCCTCGACTACGCGGCCCTCGACGAGCGCTGCGCGCGCGCCGCCGGCTGGCTGGCCTCCCGCGGCGTCGGGCGCGGCGACCGCGTGGCGCTGCTGCTGGCGAACCGCACGGCCTATCTCGAGCTGCTGCTCGGCGCCGCACGCATCGGGGCGATCGCGGTGCCACTGAACACGCGGCTCGCCGCGCCGGAGCTTCGCGAGCTGCTGGAGGACTGCACGCCGCGCGCCCTCTGCTTCGAGAGCGAGCTCGAAGGGCTCGCCGCGGGCGCGCTGGACGGCGCGCAGATCGCTCCGCCTGCGCGCGTCGCCGTCGGCGGAACGCCGGACGCCTACGAGGCGGCGCTCGCGGCCGCCGGGCCGCAGCGCGCCGTGCTGCCCGTGACGCCCGACGATCCGATGCTCCTCATGTACACCTCGGGCACCACCGGGGTGCCGAAGGGCGCCCTGCTCCCCCATCGCAAGGCGCTCTACAACAGCCTCAACGCCCAGCTCTTCTTCGAGACCACGGCGCGCGACCGCGTGCTCGTTGCCCTGCCGCTCTTCCACTCCTTCGGGCTGAAGATCCTGGCGCTGCCCGCGCTCTATGCGGGCGCCTCGCTGGTACTCGAGCGGCGCTTCGACGCGGAGCGCCTGTGGGACGACGTCGCCCGTGAGGGCATCACCTACCTGGGCGGGGTGCCGACCATGTTCCGCGCGCTCCACGACGTGCTCGAAGCAGCGCCCGCCGGGCGCTTTCGGCTCGGCTCGCTGCGCTTCCTGTTCACCGCCGGGGCCGCCATCCCCGTCGAGACGATCCGCGACTTCGAGGCGCACGGCCTGCTGCTGAAGCAGGGCTTCGGGCAGACGGAGACGTCCATCCTCTGCTGCCTCGAGGCGCGCGACGCGCTGCGCAAGGCCGGCAGCGTCGGGCGCCCGGTGTTCCACGCCGAGGTCCGCATCGTCCGGGTTGCGACGCTCGCGGGCCCCGTCGCGGAGTGGCAGGACTGCGCGCCCGGCGAGGCGGGGGAGATCGTGGTGCGCGGCCCGATCACGATGCTCGGCTACTGGAATCGGCCGGAGGCGACCGCGCAGACGATCCGCGACGGCTGGCTACGGACCGGCGATCTCGCCAGCGCCGACGCCGAGGGCTTCGTCACGCTGACCGGCCGCGCCCGGGACCTCTACATTTCGGGCGGGGAGAACGTCTACCCGGCGCAGGTCGAGGCGGCGTACCTGGAGCACCCGGCGGTGCGCGAGATCGCGGTGGTCGGGGTCCCCGACGAGCGCTGGGGCGAGGCGGGCCGCGCCTTCATCGTGCTGGCCGAGGGCGCCACCCTCGACGCCGAATCCCTGCGCCGCTTCGGCCGCGAACGCCTCGCCAGCTTCAAGATCCCCCGCGACTTCATCGCCCTCCCCCAGCTCCCCCGCACCGAAACGGGCAAGATCCAGAAGTTCCGCCTCCCCCCCTAGACCGGGCGCCGGCGACTCACCCGGGCTCAGCCCGGGGCCCGGGGACGGAGTCAACTAATCAACTAAATGTACCCGCGGGGGGACTTAGTTGATTAGTTGACTCCGTCCCCCAGAAACTCGAGGACGGCGGCGGCGACGGTGTCGACTTGAAGTTCGCTGAGGTCGGGGTGGATCGGCAGCGCCAGGGTCTCGCGCGCGGCGGCCTCGGAGACCGGGAAGTCGCCTTCGCGGCCGCCGAGATCGCGGAAGCACTCCTGGAGGTGCAGCGGAATCGGGTAGTAGACCTCGCTCCCGATGCCGGCCGCGGCGAGGTGCTCGCGCAGGGCGTCGCGTCGCGCGGAGGGCACCCGGATCACGTACTGGTTGAAGACGTGCCGCGCCGGCTTCGCCACGTCCGTCGGGAAGCGGAGCGGGAGCCCGCCCTCGTGCAGCGGGACGTCGGCGGGCGCCGCGCCTGCCTTCACGAAATGGTTCCGATAGCGGGCGGCGTTGCGCGCGCGCGCGGCGTGCCACCCCTCGAGGTGGGCGAGCTTCACGCGCAGCACCGCGGCCTGGAGCGCGTCGAGACGCGCGTTGACGCCGACCAGGCGATGCCGGTAACGCGGCTTCATGCCGTGCACGCGGAGCGTGCGGAGCACGTCGGCGACGTCGGCGTCGTGGCAGGTCACGAGGCCGCCCTCGCCGAAGCCACCGAGGTTCTTGGTGGGAAAGAAGCTGAAGCAGGCCAGCGGGCCCGCGGAACCGACCCGCCGGCCGCGGGCGTCCGCCGCGCCGATCGCCTGGGCGGCGTCCTCGACGATCGGAACCCCGAGCCGCGCCGCGACGGCTTCGAGCCCCTCGAGGTCGATGGCGCGCCCGAAGAGATGGACCGGCAGCAGCGCCCGCAGCCGGCCGCAGCGCCGCGCCGCGCGCAGCGCGTCGTCGGGCGTCATGTTCAGCGTCGCCGGGTCGACGTCGGCGAACACCGGCTCGGCGCCCAGCCGCGCCACGCAGCCCGCGGTGGCGAAGAACGTGTAGGACGGGCAGATCACCTGGTCGCCCGGACCGATGCCGTGCGCCATCAGGGCGAGCAGGATCGCGTCGCTGCCGGAGCCGACCCCTACCGCCTCCGGCGCACCGCAGTACGCCGCGATCTCGCGCTCGAACTCCTCGACCTCGGGACCGAGGATGAAGTGCTGCGACTCGACGACCCGGGCGATGGCGGCGTCGATCTCACCGCGCAGCGCCTGATACTGCGGGCGCAGGTCGAGCAGCGGAACCTCGACGCGCTGGCCCAGATCTGCCTCCCCTCTTTGCCGCGCCCCGGATGCGGCGCTCTCGTACGACGCCGCGGACGCGGTTGGGTGGCGGCGGGTGGACTCGAACCACCGACACGCGGCTTATGAAACCGCTGCTCTAACCGACTGAGCTACGCCGCCACGGCGCGTCGCGCGCGCGGGGCGCGGAAGGTAGCGGGTCCGCCCTAGGGCTGCTTCCCCGGGGCGCCGGGCGAGGGCGCACCCTCCCGGCCATACAGGGCGCCCTCCAGGCGCTCTACCCGGGCGCGGAGCTCGTCCAGCTCCGAGAGGGCGTCCTGGAAGGCGTCGGGGCTGGCGCCCGGCACCATCGCTCCGGGGGCGCCCGGCGGGCCCGCGGCGACCGCCGGGGTCGATCCGCCCCCGGTGGTCACGTAACGGCCCACCTTCTCGGCGATCTCGTCGAGCCGGGGGATGATGTCGCCCACGCTTCCCGCCTGCACGAAGACCGAGCGGGGATCCTGGCCCTGCGGGCCCGCCACCGGCAGGCAGCGCAGATCGAGGCTCGCGCCGTCGCCGAAGCGCGTGAACGAGCCGAACACGACGAAGGCCCCACCCGCGCCGCGCGCCGCCGCGCGCGCCGCCTCGCCGTCCAGGGTGGCCTGGGCGGGGTCGGCGACGCGGACGACGTCGAGGCGCGCGTTCTGCTCGAGGCGCGTGGCGAGCATCGAGGCGATGCCGCTCTGCAGATACTCCTGCTGCTCCAGCGAGTGGACCACGACCGGCAGCACGACGACCCGGACGGGCGCCTCGGCTCCGGCGGCGGCGGCGGCGAGCGGCAACACAGCGGCAACGATGCGGGCAAAGCTGCGGAACATCGGCGTGAGCCCCCGGAAAGCGCCCCTCCGCGCGCGATTTCGCTCGCACCGCGGGGTGTGCGGGGCTGTTCTATCAGCGACCGGGGTGCGGGTCAACCACCGCGTCGCGGCGGCGGAATCAGACCGCGCCGTGCGCCGGGAGACGCACGCGGAACACCGAGCCCGCGCCCGGCTCGCTCTCGACCTCGATGCTGCCGCCATGGTCCGTCACGATGTGGTGACAGATCATGAGGCCGAGGCCGGTGCCCTGGTCGGGTCCCTTCGTGGTGAAGAAGGGATCGAAGATCTGCTCCATGTGCGCCGGATCGATCCCGCAGCCGCTGTCGCGCACCTCGACGTACGCGGACTGCGCCTCGACCGCCTCGCCGAACACACGCAGCTCGACGCGGCCGCCATCCGGGGTGGCCTGGATGGCGTTCAGGAGCAAGTTGATCAGCACCTGATGGAGCTGCTCGCGTACGGCGTCGACCTTGGGAGTGTCTGCCTCCACGCGGATCTCGAGCCGGACGCCCGCCTCGCAAGCCTCGTGGGCCAGCAGCCGCAGCGCTTCCTCGCACACGGTCGGCAGGTCGCAAGGCGCCCGCTGCGCGCGCTCGCCCCCACCACGCGCCAGCCGGCTCATCGTCGCCACCAGGCCGCGGATGCGCTCGAGCTCGGAGAGCGCGAGCTGGTGGTAGGGACCCCAGAACTCGTCGTCGGCCTCCGCACGCTTGCTCGGCGCCAACGAGAGGAAAGTCTGGATCGACACCAGCGGGTTGTTGATCTCGTGCGCGACGCCCGCGGCGAGCGTGCCGACGGTGCCGAGCCGGTCGGCGCGCGCCACCTGCTGCTGGGAACGCCGCAGCGCGTCCACGAGCTGGGCGTTGGCGATGGCGATCGCCGCCTGGGTGGCGAAGCCGTCGAGCAGCAGGCGCTCGTCGGCCTCGAAGCCCGGGCCGCCGCGCCGGTTGTCGACCGCCAGCGCGCCGATCACGCGCTGCTTGGCGACCAGCGGGACCACCAGGAGCTGGTCGGCGGCCACCTCGTTCACCCAGCCGCGGATCGGGCCCTCGTAGCCGGCGATCTGCTCGAGGCTCAGGAGCTGCAGCTCGCCGGCCTCGAGCCGCTGGACGAAGCGCGGCGCGTCCTGCGCGTGGATTTCCATGCCCGCGAGGGTGATCGACAGCGCCCCCGGAGGCGCCATGCGCGCCAGGCGCAGACTGCGCCCGCGCTCGTCGAAGAGCAGCAGCGCGGCGGCGTCGAAGCCGAGCTCGCGCACCACGGAGTCGAGGAGCAGGCCGAGCAGCGGATCGAGGTCGAGCTCCTGGTTGATCGTGCGTGCGACGCGGTTCAGCGTCGTGAGCTCGCGCAGCAGCTGATCGCGCTCGCGGTCGAGGGCGTAGACCTCGATGGCGCGGCGCACCGCGAGGCGCAGCTCGTCGGGCTGCCAGGGCTTGGCGATGTAGCGGTAGACGCAGCCTTCGTTGATCGCGCTGCCGAGGGTCTCCGCATCGCCGTACGCCGTGATCAGCATGCGGATCGTCTTCGGGTCGAGCTCCCGGGCGCGCGACAGGAACTCCACGCCGGTCAGGCCGGGCATCTTCTGGTCCGAGAGCACCACCGCGACGGGTCGCCGCGACAGCACCGCCAGCCCCTGCTCGCCCCCGGCTGCCGTCAGCACGCTGAAATCGCGGCGGAAGCCGAGCTCGAAGATGCGCAGGTTCTCGGGCTCGTCGTCGACGTAGAGCACCGGGAACTCGCGGTAGTCGAGCAGCCGCTGGGGCCTAACCTGCATCCTCGTCCTCGGCGCGCAGCGTCACGCGAAAGCACGACCCGTGGGCCTGCGCGGAGCACAGCTCGAGGCTGCCGCCGAACTCCTGGACGATGCGCCGGCTGATCGGCAGGCCGAGGCCGGTGCCGCGGCCGGCCGGCTTCGAGGTGACGAAGGGCTCGAACAGGCGATCGCGGAGCGCCGGGTCGATGCCCGGGCCGTCGTCCTCGACGTCGATCGTCACGCAGCCTTCCCCTCGGCGCATGCGGACCCGCACCGTGCCCCCGCTTCCTTCGAGCGCTTCGACCGCGTTCTTGAGGAGGTTGAGGAACACCTGGTTGAGCGCGCGGGCGTCGGCGACCACACGCGGAATCCCCTCGGGGATATCGGTCTCCAGATTCACCCCGGCTTGCTGGGCCTCGTGCCGGACGAGCTGGACGGTGGACTCCAGGCCGCGCCGGGCGTCGGCCACCCCGACGCCCCCGGCCCGCGGAGCCGCGAAGTCGCGCAGATCCGAGACCAGCCGCGAGGTGCGGTCGAGCCCCTCGTTGGTGATTCCCACCAGCTCGGCCAGCTCCCCCGCCAGCGTCTCGAAGCCGAGCTCCGCCTTGCGGCGTTCGAGATCGCGGAGCTGCCCCACCAGCTTCTCGCGGTCGTCGAGGTCGAGCTCCGCCACCGCCTGGGCGATCGCGCGCAGATCGTCGACGTAGGTGCGCAGCGCGGCGAGCGCGTTGCGCGCGAAGTTCAGCGGGTTGTTGACCTCGTGCGCCACGCCCGCCGCCAGCTCGCCGACGGCGCTCAGCCGCTCGGCCTGCACGAGCTGCACCTCCGCCGCCTTCAGCTCCTCCAGCGCTCGCGCGAGATCGTGGTTGCTGTGCTCGAGGGCGGCGTTGCGTTCCGCGAGGTCCGCCTGGAGCTGGCCGATGCGCACCAGGGAGCCGACCCGCGCCAGCAGCTCCCGGGGATGGAACGGCTTGGTGACGTAGTCGTCTGCGCCGAGCTCCAAGCCCTCGATCTTCATCTCGCGCTCGGCCTTCGAGGTGACCAGAACCACCGGGACGTGTCGGGTCGCCGGATCGTTCTTCAGCGCGCGACACAGCTCGGTGCCGGACAGCTCCGGCATCATCACGTCGGTCACCACCGCGTCCGGAGCCTTCTCGCGCACGGACTCGAGCGCCAGCCGCCCGTTCGGCGCCGACCGCACGCGGTAGCGGCGGCCCAGCAGGTGCACGAGCAGGCGCCGCATCTCGGCGTTGTCCTCGGCGACGAGCACCTCGGGCGTCGCCGGCGGGTGGCCGTGGTCTTCGACCACCACGCCCGCCCGGGTATCCTCGAAGCGCTCCACGTTGCGCTCGAGCTCCACCAGGCGCTCGCTGCCGCCGAGCTCGCCGTG
>Ga0105107_10002651_pt1 | contig 11812 bp, 10 predicted proteins | sample PPLLaktember2015_6_FD_79335 | JGI IMG/M metagenome (GOLD analysis project Ga0105107, IMG submission 79335) | Freshwater sediment microbial communities from Prairie Pothole Lake near Jamestown, North Dakota, USA - PPLs Lake P8 Core (1) Depth... | ecosystem: Environmental > Aquatic > Freshwater >... | reverse complement strand
TCGCGAGACAGCTCAACGAACGACCCAGAAAGACACTGGACTACCAATCACCCGCCGAAAGGTTCGGCGAATGTGTTGCGGCGATCAATTGAACCCGCAGCCAGAAGCGGTCTAACGGTCCGAAATTCCCGACGTCTGGATTTGGACGCTATCCGGCCATCCGCAAATCCTATCTCTGGACGGAATCGAACGAACGACCCCTACCAGCGGTCGCCGATCGACATGTTACCTTATTGGGGTCTAAGCACTTGGGTGAAAGGAATGCGCCATCGGCGCAATCGTTCAGGCCTGCTGCCTACGTGTGCGACGCGCCCGCGAGTTGAGCCTCAAGGCTCATTTGCGTCGAGCACGATGGGCCCTCCTAGGTCCATGATGCAAGCTACTCGCCCGCCGCGTGGACCGCTGCGGAATAGCTGGCCAGTTGACCAACACGGCTCCACGCCAAGACGGCCGGCAGTCTCGGTCAGATTGAGCGTAATGCTGCTGAACTTCTTAAGACGCGAATTTGAGACGAATTCTACAAGATTGCGCCCGCGGAGTGGCGCGCCGTCACGACCCGATTTGCGCGCTTCAGATGGATCGCCGGACTGCAGGCGCGTTAGGGAGTCGAACCCGCGGCCTCTGCCCTCTTGCAGCTGTCCGGCGGTTGCAGATTCGAACCTCTGTCCCTCCTCATCCCTGCTCGGACGCCTTACGAAGGCTCGAGCATGAGACCTCGGCCTGTCGCCTCTGAAAGAGAGCAGCCAAATTGAACGCCGGACCCTGTCATCGCTCGCGCATGAAACGATGGAGCGGAGTCGAACCCCGGCACCCTGCCCTTCCTAGTCTCTACCGCGGATATGGCGCGCAAAGTGGTCGGTCAACCTGAGGACGCTGCAAAGCCGCAAATCGCCGATAGCAGCCGGATGTATTTTTAAGCACGCATGCCGATTGCGGGTGGAAAGACGTCGTCCGGCGGAGTTGGCTCGACCGGAGCGTAGTGGCCGAACTCCATGGTGTAGTTCGCCCGCCCCTGTGTCTGGGAGCGCAGGTTCTTCGCATAGCCGAACATGTTGGCAAGCGGGACCATCGCATTGATGACCGTCGCATTGCCGCGCATTTCCTGACCGAGGATCATGCCCCGGCGAGAGTTCAGATCGCCGATGACCGTACCGACATAATCTTCCGGCGAGACGATCTCGACCTTCATGACCGGCTCGAGCAGTTTCATCGCCACTTTTTCCGAAGCTTCGCGGAAAGCTGCACTCGAAGCGATCTCGAAGGCGAGCACGCTCGAGTCGACGTTGTGGAAGGCGCCGTCGATCAAGGTCACCTTGAAGTCGATGACTGGGAAGCCGACGAGCGGACCCGAGTTCATGACCGACTTGATGCCTTTCTCAACGCCCGGGATGAATTCCTTCGGGATCGAGCCGCCGACGATGTCGTTCTCGAACACGAAGCCCGAGCCCGGCGGAAGCGGTTCGAATACCAGCTTCACGCGGGCGAACTGGCCCGTACCACCGGTCTGCTTCTTGTGCGTGTAGTCGATCTCGGCCTTGCGGCCGAGCGTCTCGCGGTACGCCACCTGCGGCGCGCCGATGTTGGCTTCGACCTTGTAGGCACGGCGCAGGATGTCGACCACACCATCAAGATTATCTTCGCAAAGACCCCGCAACCGAACCTGACCCGACTCTGGGTCTAGATCGAACTGCACGTTTTTATCGGCTGCGGAGATTTGTTCGAGAGCGTCCGCTAGTCGTTGCTGGTCGGCTCTCGACTTTGGCTCGACAGCAATCTCGCAGAGTAGAGGGCGTAGTGGTTCGTCCGTCATCGTCGGCTCCACTTTGCTATGGGCGACCGCTTACCATGACAAGCTCCCCTGATCGACCGTTCAGGGCCATGGGCTGCTATCCACGGCGTTACTTCCAACGGCCGCTTTCGATGAGACTTCAGTCACCAGCGGCGAGCAAATCACAGGCCCACCCATTCGGTCCAACACGAAGTGAACAGCCACTCGCCGGCTTAACTTGGTCTGGGCAAGTGGAGTTGAACCGCAGACCCTCGCACATCTCACAGCCGGCAGCTTGCTACGCAGACTCGCGCTGCAATGCCTTTCGAACGTGCTCGGGATCCCGGGCGATAACCGTCAGATAAGCTCGCGCAGGTTGATCCGGAGACGATCTCCCCTGCTCCCAATCGCGCAGCGTCCCAAGCGGAATGTGGTATCGCGCAGCAAACTCCTGCTGGGTCAGCGACAAGGCTCGGCGAAGCGTCTGGACTCGCGGAACGCGCTTCAGACGCTGAACGCCTTTCTTCGCGAGCGGTGGATTAGCTGGATCAGACTTGGCGGCGGCCAACACTTCCGCCTCGGTCATCTCCATTGGCTTTGCAGCCTTGATTGGCTTCTTCTGGCCAGCAACGATGCGGCTCAGCGTGCCGTCACGCGCCATTTTCACGATAGTAGATGTCTTTTTCATCTCGGAGCGCCCTGCGAGCGGAAATCAGTCGGATGCGTTCGTCGCGTTCTGTGTAAATGACCACAAGGATTGTTCCATCGGCCATGCCAAGCAGGATTGTACGCTCTTCGCCATAATCCTCGCGCTGGTCGATCCATTCCACAGCCAGCGGGTCCTTAAAGGCCTTGGCCGCTAATTCGAAACTCACGCCATGCTTGCGAAGGTTCTCGAAAGCCTTCTCGTCATCCCATTCAAACTCGATCATAATGTACTGGTTACCCGTAGTAATGTCAAGGTTGAGGTAGGCGTGATGACCTCAGCAAATTCGACAGGCTAAGCGGCTATACTGGGTGATCTTCATCATTCCGACGAACATGCGGCGATCCCGGCTCAGCATGGTCCCGGAAATTCGTCTGACGCACCAACCGCGTGGGGCGGCCGCTACTCAAAGCCGGCCTCGGTTATCCAGTATCAGAATGTCGCGTTCATCGCGATGCATCCGGGCTTCAGCTCAGTACCTTTCCCATTTGCTGAAGAACCCAGCGGAGGCCCTCAGCATTTCCGCGGGCATCATCGACCGGATTATGCGTGTGCCGCGTGATACGCTGCTTCTTCCAGCTGGAAGCGTTGAATGGGTCATTCCTGCGACCGGCGTCGAGATCACCAATTCGGCGAGCACTGAACCCGGCCGGATTTCTTCCCGCAAATTTGTGGCAGTACCAGTTCCAGAACTGCCAATCAAAGGCGGGATTATCAGACCAGAAAACCGGGCGCTTTCCCTTCGCCGTCTCGTCGATCCACTTGAGAGCGACCGCCATAACCACTCCTGGTTCGTCGAAGGCTTTTTGAGCTTCGAACGAAATGCCACTAACCGCACGAGCACGCGGAATTCCCGGAGAGTCGATCGCTGGCGCCACCTCGCCGAGAAAGCTGCGAGAAGGATCCGCGACAGAGACAAGGCCAAACGAGATCATGTTGTACAGGCCTGGGCACGGCCCATCGGCCTCAACATCGAAAACGAAGTGTTGAACCCAGTCCGACATTATGCCCGCCAATTGGAACGTTGTTACCGATAGGTCGTTGCCCCTGATCCGCACGTCGGATGTGCCGTCCTAGCTGGCGGATCAAGTCATCGCAGAGTGCAGTAGCTGCGCCTTCCTATAAGCCGTTTGAAATCGTGTCTTCCCTACCCGGCGCAGGCGCGAAGTCTGTGAAGAAAGCGCAAAGTCCGCTGTGCCTCACGTGTGCCGGTACGCGTTCAAGCAACTGAAGAATTTGAACTCTCCGTCCGATGCACAATCGGCCCGACGGTATCTAGTCGAAGGACGATCTCAGCGCGGTAAGACAATCAACAGCCGCTCACAGCAGCTTGCCTCAACGCCTGCTCTGACCCCGGACCCGGCGATGATAGCTGATTTGCACAGCACCTTGCGCGGCATCGCGAGAAGGCGCGCTTACGGCGCGAACGAAAGGAATCGGAAATGCGCGAGGACCGAGCAATGCCTCCGTGCACACGCTCGCGTCGGTGCGGTGCGTTGAAAGTCCTTCCTGACGTCTCGGGCGTCGCCGCGCCCGCAGCAATTCGCCTTGACTGGGCTCAAGACCCGTAAGCCGCCCCTAGGCAACGCGCTCAATAATGATTGCCGGCGCCATGCCCCCGGCGGCGCACATGGTGACAAGACCGCGCCTGAGGTCGCGGCGTTCGAGTTCGTCGAGGATCGTGCCGATCAGGATGGATCCGGTGGCGCCGATGGGATGGCCGAGCGCCATGGCGCCGCCGTTGACGTTCACCTTGTCGCGGTCGAGCTTCAGATCGCGGATGAATTTCTCGGCCACGACCGCGAACGCTTCGTTGATCTCGAAGAGATCAATGTCGTCGAGCATCAGGCCCGCCTTCTCCAGCACCTTTTTTGCGGCCGGAACCGGCGCATTGAGCATCAGCGTCGGACTATCGCCCATGTTGGCCATGGCGACGACGCGGGCGCGCGGCTTCAGGCCATGCTTCTTCGCATAGGCCGGCGAGGCCACCAGGATCGCCGCAGCGCCGTCGACGACGCCCGAAGAATTGCCGGCATGGTGTACATGCTCGATCTTGAGGTCGGGATAGACCTGCCTGATCAGACCACCGTAGGTCTCACCCTGCTCATTGAGAGGCGCCTCCGCCATGGCCTCGAATGCCGGCTTGATGGCCGCCAGCCCTTGCAGCGTCGTCTGCGGACGGGGAAATTCCTCCCGGTCCAGCGCGAGCGATCCATCTTCCTTGTAGACCGGCACGACGCTCTTTCTGAAATGGCCGCCCTTGATCGCCCTGTCGGCGCGCACCTGGCTCTCCAGCGCCAGCGCATCAAGGTCGCTGCGCGGAATCTGCTCCAGCGTCGCGATGGCGTCTGCGCACACGCCTTGGTGACTCTGTGGGTGCCTAGCCCGCAGGCGTAGGTTGCCGGCATCCATCATCTGGGGGTTCTTGGGATCGGCCATCGATGACGTGAAGCTCATCATCTCTGTACCGCCTGCGATGACGAGATCGGACATGCCGGACATGATGGTGGAGGCGGCGAAGTTCACTGAGGAAATACCGGATCCGCAGAAACGATCGATCGTGACGCCGGAAGCGCGAGTGTCGAAGCCGGCGTCAAGCGCCGCCATGCGGCCAAGGTCCCGGCCCTGCTTTCCGACCTGGCTGGATGTCCCCCAGATAACGTCATCGACGTCCGCCGTATTGATCCCGTTACGCTGGGCGATGGCCTTGAGAACGGTGGCCCCGAGCTGCTGCGGGTGGATATCGGCGAGCGCGCCCTTGCCGATCCTGCCGATCCCGCGCGGCGTGCGGCAGGCGTCGATAATGTAGGCGTCCGTCATGTCAGAAATTCCTTCGTGAGACGATATGGTCGTATGTCAGGGCGCGGCCTGCTCGCCACGCACGAGGCGACCGGGCAAAGCGCCGGTCGATTTCCCGCTGCGGTAGGTCACCTGGCCCGCGAGGATTGTTACGTCATAGCCTTCAGCGCGCTGCAGAAGCCGGCGCCCGCCCGCGGGAAGATCGAAGCGGATTTCGGGCGGACATAGCGACAACCGATCGTAGTCAATGACATTAATGTCGGCGCGGTAGCCGACCTTCAGCACGCCGCGATCCCGCAGACCAACGGCGCGCGCAGCTTCGGACGAGTAAGCCTGGATGGCCCACGGCAGCGGCAGTTTCGGCCCCCGCGACCTATCGCGTGTCCAGTGGGTGAGCATTGTGGTCGGAAAACTGGCATCGCAGATCGTACCGACATGCGCGCCGCCGTCGCTCAGCCCCATGACGGTGTCAGGATGCTTCATCATCTCGAGGCTCGGCTCGAGCCAGCCTTCCGCATAATTGGCGAGTGGATAGTATATCAGCCCCTTGCCGCCGCCGCTTTCCATGTGCTCGAGCGCCAGCAGCGCCGGGTCCATGCCGCGGCGGCGCGCCTGCGCCCCAATCGAGTTTTCCTGCAACGGCTCATAGTTCGGCGGGTCGCCGAGCACGAACATTTTGTCGAAAGTGACGAAATAGATCTTTGCGAACGGGCCGCGTCCTTCCGGACGAGCGGCCAGCAGCCGCGAGCGGAAGGTTGCATCGCTGAGCCGCGCGAGCTTTCCCGACAACGGAAGGTCCGCGATCTCTTGCCACAGCGCGTGGGCGGAGAATGGGTTGTGCGTGAGTTCGAGCCCGAACAGCATGCCGACCGGTCGGCCGCAGACCTGCGCGCGCATGGTGAGGCCTGAGGCATTTGCGCGCTCGATCTCACCCAGCACGTCGCGCCAGGCTTTTGGCTCCATCTCGGTCTGGACGAGGGAGATGGAAAGCGGGCGACCGGACTCCTTGGCCATGCGGCGGAAGGTGGCAAACTCGTCCTCGCGGTCGAACAAGTCGCTGATCACCTGCAGGACGCCCTGCCTGGCCCGCCCCACGCCATTGGCGATGCCGACAAGCTCCTCACGCTCCGCAGTCAGCGTTGGCGTCTTGCGGCCATCGCTGGTGCGGTGGTTGAGAGTGCGCGAGGTGGTAAAGCCTAGCGCGCCGGCGGAGATGGCCTCCTCGGCCAATCGGGCCATCATGGCGATGTCATCCGGCGTCGCTGGCTCGCGGTTGGCGCCGCGATCACCCATGGCATAGACGCGCAGCGCGGCGTGCGGCAGCTGCGCGCCAATGTCGATGTCGTGCGGGATGGCTTCGATGGCGTCGAGGTAGTCGGGAAACGACACCCAGTTCCATTTGAGGCCTTCGGCCAGCACGGGAGCGGGGATGTCCTCGACGCCTTCCATCAGCCGGATGAGTTCGTCGTGGTCTTCGGGACGACAAGGCGCAAAGCCGACGCCACAGTTTCCCATCACGGCCGTGGTGACGCCATGCCAGGACGACGGCGTGAGATGGTTCGCCCAGGTCGCCTGGCCGTCATAGTGCGTGTGGATGTCGACGAAGCCTGGCGTGACGATCTTGCCGCGTGCATCGATTTCTTCCAGCCCAGCCCCGCTCACCTTTCCGACAGCGGCGATCTTTCCATCGCGCACGGCCACATCCGCTTCACAGCCTTCACCGCCGAGGCCATCGAAGACCGTTCCGCCGCGCACGACGAGATCGAAATCCGGAGTCATCTCTATCTGCCCTTCCACACGGGCTTGCGCTTCTCGGCAAACGCCTTGAGCCCCTCGGTCCGGTCTTCGGACGAAAGTGCCCTGTCAGCGATCGCCACCTGATTGCGCCACGCCTCTTCTTCCGTCCATTCGGACGACATAAACATGATTTCCTTGGAAGCGGCGACAGCGATCGGGCCGTTGGCCATGATGCTTGAAGCAAGCGCCAGCGCAGCGTCCAGTGCGCCCCCTTCATCGACGATCGCGTTCACCACGCCGTGCGAGGCCATCCATTCCGCTTCACGCGGCTCGCCGGTCAGAGCCATTTCCATCGCCAAGTGATAGGGAATCCGCTTCGGCAAGCGGAACAGCCCCCCGCCGGTCGCCACAACGTTGTGTCGCACTTCCGGAAGGCCGAACTTCGCTGTTCTCGCCGCAACGATGAGATCGCACGCCAGGCATAACTCGAAGCCTCCGCCGAGCGCATAGCCTTCAACGGCGGCGATCAGGGGCTTCCTTGAAGGTCTCTTCATGATGCCGAAGCCGCCGCGCGAGGTCGTGCGAGACTCTCCGCGCGCGATCGATTTGAGATCCGCGCCGGCCGAAAACGTGCCGCCTGCCCCGGCAATCACGCCGGCAAACAGGTCGTCGTCCTCGTCGAGCATGTCCATCGCCTTGTGCAGCCCCTGCGCAGACAAGCTGTCAAACGCATTGCGCGCCTCAGGGCGGTTGATCGTGATGACCAGAACATGCCCGCGGCGTTCGGTGAGGATGCGATTGATGGGTGTTGGATCCGACATGGTTCGCCCTAAAGTGCGAAGGTGAAGCCGCCATTGACCGGATAGGTCTGACCGGTGATCCAGCTTGCTGCATCCGACGAGAGGAAGAGGATCATGTTGGCGATATCTTCCGGCTCGCCGACACGCCGGACGACATAGTTGGCGAGCATCCGCTTCAGAAGCTCCGGATCGCCTTCGAGCCGGTTCCTGATCGCGGGCGTCGCTGTCATGGCGATCGAGATGCAGTTTGCCGCGATGTTGTAGCGGCCAAGTCCCCGCGCACAGGCGCGCATGAAGCCGGCAGCACCTGCCTTGGCGCCGGCGTAGATTTCCAACCCGGCGTCACCCCAGCGTCCCGCATCAGAAATGACGGTGACAACGCGGCCCTGTTTGCGCTGAATCATGCCTGGCACAACAGCAGACGTGCAGTTGATGACGCCGTAGAAATTCACGTTGATAAAGGTGTTCCAGTCGTCGGGGCCGGTCTCCCAGAACGGCTTGCGAGCATCCGGGGTAGGTTCGGCTCCGGAGTTGCCAGCATTGTTCACCAGTATGTCGACGCTGCCGAACGTTTCGACGCCGGCGGCCACCATGGCCTTCACCTGGTCCAGTTTGGTGACATCGCAGCGATAGGGCAGTGCCTTGCCGCCCTCCTTGCGGATTTCCTCGGCGACCGCCTCGGCGCGCTCTTGGACAAAATCGTTGACGATGACCCCACCTGCATTGTGGCCGGCCAGATGAAGCGCGGCCTGTCGCCCGACCCCCTGTCCGGCGCCCGTCACCAGCGCAACCCGCCCCTTCAAATCCAGAATGTTCTTCATGCCAGCTACCACTCCGATCAAACTGCGTCGCGAAAACAGCTCGCCACATCCGCCGCACGCAGGTCCTGGACGCGGCGCTGGTTGACGTAGCCCTTGTCCGTAATCTCTCCAGCATCGAGCGACGGCGGAGTGGAGAGCGCGACAAACGTCTCAATGCGGCGGGACGAGCCGCCCTGGTCTGCGTTGAACGCAGCGATCCTTTCGCCGATGCGCCGTTGAAGTTCGGCCAGAGCCGCGATCTTGTCACCGCCGGCTTTTTCCAGCGCCGAAGCCAACGCTGCGGACGTCGGCCAGACGAGCGCGCCGATGTAAGGCTTGTCCTGACCGCAGATGACCACATCCGAAACCAGCGGGGCGCAAGCTGCGACGACCGCCGGACGCAGCGTGCCGACAGAAACCCATGTTCCGCTTGAGAGCTTGAAATCCTCGCTGACTCGGCCGTCGAAAACGAGACCTTTCTCAGGATGATCAGGATCCTCGAAGCGCGCCGCGTCTCCGAGACGATAGAAACCTTCTTCGTCGAACGCCTCTGCGTTCTTTTCCATATTGAGATAGCCGGGCATTACCATCGGACCCTTGACGCGCACTTCCAGCTTTTCGCCGACAGGCGCCAGTTTGATGGTGGTTCCAGGGAACGGCAGGCCAATCATTCCGACGCGGTCGATTTCCCAATGGGTCATCGTCACGCCCTGAGTCTCGGTCGCGCCGTACGTTGTCAGTATAGGAATCCGCATGCCTGTGGCGGCCACCGCAAGGACCTGCAAGCGATCATAGAGGTCGTCCGACAACGTGGCGCCGCCATAGAGCAGATACATGAGCCTGGAAAAGAATGCGTCGCGAAGCATGTCATCTGCTTCCATCGCATCCGCCAGCATGGCGTAGGCGATCGGCGCAGATCCGAAATATTGGGGCCTGACCTCCCGAAGATTGTCGATGGTGACTTGAAACAGTGCGGGTGTCGGCCTCCCCTCATCTATGTGAAAAACGCCGCCGTATTCGAGGCAGCGATTGAATCCGACATTTCCGCCTGCGATGTGACTCCAGGGCATCCAGTCAAGAACCTGAAGCACGCCGGGATCGGGAATTCTCTCCCATGCCGCCAGCGCCCGGAATCCCGCGATCTGAGCAGCAAGCGCCCCCTGCGTCTGTGGCGTCGGCTTGGGAATGCCCGTGGAGCCGGACGTAAAAAGATACTTGGCGATGCTTGCTGGGCCGAGAGCCTGCGTCAGTTCATCCACGCCGCAAGTAAAGGCCGTTTCGGCCAGTGCCGCGAAGCCTTCCGCGCCGTCTTCGCCGCCGGCAGAAATAATGCAAATGCCTTCAAGAGGCAGCTTCGCCAGCCCGTCGCTGAAGGGGCCGAGCGACTGCACGAAGATGGCTCCCGGCTTCACCGCATCAAAACAGTGCTTCAGCTTCGAATGGTCACTCGACATTGTGGAGTAGGCCACGCTGATCGGCGCTACTGGAGCGCCAATGCGCTGTGCAGCCATGCCGATGAGCGCATGTTCGATCGAGTTGCCTGACAGGATCATGAGCGGGCGTGTCGGTCCGAGCCGCCGGTCAAGCAAGGCCTGCGCGATGTTCCTGGTGATGCGCGCCGCCTCGGCATAGGTGACCTCGCGCCACGGACCGCCCCCCGGTGCGCGTTGTCGAAGCCAGGCTCTTTGCGGGTGCTGGCGCGCTCTCTCGTCGAGCAGATGGGGAATTGACTGCGGCGACAAGCCTGGCGGCGTGCGTGAGGCAAGATAGATCGCGCCGTCGGCGCCCTTGCGAATCTCGACATCCGGCGCCTTGAAGGGAAGCGCGCGGAAGGGCGCCGTTTGCTCTATCCTGGAAAGGCTGCTCATGCGCTCTCCCGCGCCAATCAGAACAGAAGCTGCGACAGGCGTGCGGTGTAGCGTTTCAGCTCTTCGCCAAGCGCGTTAACGCCTTTCTCGTCGCGCTGGCCGCGGAACATCACGGCGGAAACGGAATACTCAAGGTGTCCGTCATGATTGAAGACGGGCGCCGCGACTGAAAGAATCCCTTGCGAGAAATAACCGTCGTCGACAGACCAGCCATTCTTCTCGGCAAGGCGCACCTCACGCCAGTAGGCTTCAAAGGAAATCGGCCTGGCCCAGCGCAGCTTCCGGAAGACTTCCTGGGCCTCGCTTTTGTCCAGGTTGGCGTTCGCTGTCGCCAGCCTGCCCGACGCTCCCATCAATAACGGCAAGCGCTGGCCAACACCCATATGGATGCGCAAGTCGCTTCGGCTGTGCTCGGCGGCGACCAGCACGATGCGGTTCGGTACAATCCTCCGCCACAGCGTGGCCGTAACGCCGAAGCGCTCAGCGATTTCATGCAGGATGGGCCTTGCCGCGGCTATCCGCTTTCCGTCGGCGAGCGAATTGTCCACCAGCTTAACCAGGCCAAGACCAATCGTGTAGGTCTTTGACTGTGGATTGAATTCGATAACGCCTTCGGCAGCCATCGTGCGAAGGATGTTGAAGCATGTGCTGTTGTTGAGCTGGAGATCGCGCGCGACCTGAATGGCGCGCGCCGGCATGCTGGCGCGGCTGAGATAGCGCAGAATGCGGATCGCGCTCGCGACGGGTTTTACCGGGCTCGAGACTTCCAACGGTTCCGATTTCGGACGCAAGCCCGCGCGGGGAGCACCCGCGGTGCGTTGGGCGACCGGGCGTTGACTGGTGGCCACAGCCGATCTGCTTCTCGTCATTCCCCTCCCCGCAACTCTAACTCGAACCTCTCGTGAGGCGCCATCGCACCGTCCATAGCCCAACCCGCCGGCAACTCAAACGTCATTCTGTAATTAGAGAAAACATTCTCTATTCAGAATGTTGCGTTGACAGGGTCTGCCCTGCCTCCATCGTGGACGAACGATGCGGATCGTCCGCGCGGAGGTGAGAGCCGGCATGCCAGAATCCCGCCGAGAGGATCACCGGATGTTTCGGGATCAGGTCCGGCGCTTCGTCGAGCGCGAGATCGCTCCCCATCATGCGCGGTGGGAAGCGGAGGGAATCGTTCCAAGGGACGTCTGGCGGAAAGCAGGACGCGCCGGACTGCTTTGTTGTCTCGTTCCAGAGGCTTACGGCGGCGCTGGCGGCGACTTCGGACATTCCGCCGTCATCATCGAGGAGATGGCGCGCGCCAACGCGAGCGCCGTCGGCTTCACGACACATTC
>Ga0105107_10002646_pt1 | contig 11823 bp, 7 predicted proteins | sample PPLLaktember2015_6_FD_79335 | JGI IMG/M metagenome (GOLD analysis project Ga0105107, IMG submission 79335) | Freshwater sediment microbial communities from Prairie Pothole Lake near Jamestown, North Dakota, USA - PPLs Lake P8 Core (1) Depth... | ecosystem: Environmental > Aquatic > Freshwater >... | reverse complement strand
TCACCGTCGTGGTGGACACGAGCCACGAGCTGGACACGGGCATCACGACGGCCTCGCGCGCCACGATGCTGGGCGGCCAGGCCGTCCTCAAGGCGTGCGCCACGCTGCGCGACGAGCTGGCGTCGGCGCGGCGCGACTGGGTGCGGCTGTCGCGGACGATGGACGTGCTGAGGGCGCCGGACGTGCTGCGGGTGGACTTGAAGGGCCAGGTTGGCGCGCCGCAGGCCACAGGCCGAGCCTACTGGAGCCGTGGCCGAGGCATCGTCTTTGCCGCGGACCGGTTGCCGGTGATCGACGCAACTCGTGTGTTCCAGTTGTGGACGATCAAAGGCACCACGGCCACGAGCGCTGGGCTGCTCAGTGTGGATGGCAATGGCAGCGGGGCGATGGCCGTGCCCGTGCCGGCCGACGCCGAGCCGCCAGACGCGTTCGGCGTCACGATTGAGCCGGCCGGCGGATCAGCCGCGCCGACCCTGCCGATCGTGCTCATGGGACAGCAGAGTCGATGATCGCCCATCGCCGGTTGATCAGTTACCGAACGACATCGTTCCAGTTGATGATCGAGTTGAACACCATGTTGAACTCGCCGTGGTTCTGCCACCGGTAGATCGGGTTGCCGGCGAACATGAGCACGCGGCCCTTGCCCCGGTAGGCTTCGGGGATGTCCACGGCGAAGGGCTTCTGCCGTAGCGCCTCGGCGCCCTCGGCCAGGCCGCTCAGCACCGCGGAATCCCCGCCCACGAAGCGCGCGAGGATGTTGCCCTGGTCGGCCACGCCGACGCGGAAGACCTGCTGGCCCTGTCCGTACTTCACCGGGATGATCGAGTCGGCGTACCCGTAGAATGCCGGGTGATCGGTCTTCGTGATCTCGGCCTGCACGAGCGGCTTCTGGGCGTTGAGGCCGGTCACAGGTTCCGTGTCGACCGATCGGGCGAACCCGAATTCGATGGGGAAGCGCACGGCGCCGAGCGTCGTGATGAGGGTGCCGCCACCCTCGAGGAACGCTTCGAAGGCGTCGACGCCCTCCTGTCCGAAGCCCCCGCTCATGTCTGGCGTCTCGCCGTACATCCCGAGGAACTTGTACTTGTCACTCTTGAGGTACGGCTGCGGTCTGGCGGCCGGCTGTGCCATCACGGACTGCCGCGAGATGTTCTGCGCGGCCATCACGATCACGTCGTAGTCGGCCTTGAGGTTGCCCTTCTTGACCCGTTCCTTGTAGATGAGATCGAACGGAATGCCGAACTGGTCGAAAGCATGGCGGTACCAGCCGAGTTCCTGCGTGCCGTTCCACTGCGAGTAGATCGCGACGCGCGGGACGTCCGCGTCGTGGGTCGCGACGGTTGGCGCCGAAGCCATCGTCGCGGCGGTGAGGCCGAGCGACTCCACGGCGGCGCGCGCGGCCTGCATGTCGGCGGCCGAGCCCGTGATGATGAAGGACCCTGCCGGGAAATCGACGCCCTCGGCGGTGAACGACTTCTGGGCGACCTTCATGGGCACGTTCCGGAGCTTGTACCGGAACGAGATCATGTTGTTCGAGCCGTAGTGCGCCACGGCCATGGTCGTTCCCGTTCCCGTGATGCGGCCCTTGAGGGCATCGGACTTCACGAGGGTCGTCGGCGCGTCGAGGATCGCGCGGTCGCCAATCTCCTTGACGTCCACGTTGAACGCCCAGCCCATCGACCAGCCGCTGTCGTCGTAGGTGCGCAGCGCCGGGTCGGGGTAGTCCTGCTTCTCCAGCAGGTTCTTCGCCAGGCGCCAGTAGGGCTGGCTGCCCTTGATGACGTAAGAGCCGGCCGGGTAGGTGGCGTCGCCAATCTTGATGTCGCTGTTGGCGGTGCCGACCTCGATGCCCTGGATCCTGAGGATGCGCACGAGCTCGGCCGGCCGCGTCATGTCGCGCTGCACGGGAATCACGTAGCCGTATGGCGCCTGCGTGCGTCCCGCCTCCATCGAGTTGCGCGTCTTCGTGTAGAAGTTCTCGATGATGAGGTTCGGGAACATCGACGTCAGCTGTAACGCGGACAGCACGCCCGTCTGCATGTAGTTGGTGTTGTTGCGTCGCGTGAAGTTCGCCACCGCGTTGGGCGGCACCGGGATACCCCGATACCACTCGCGAGCCTGCCCGCCGCCGCGTCCGGTCGGCACGCCGCCGCCGCGACCGCCCGGGGCGCCACCGCCACGCGCCGGCGCCTGCCCCGCCGCAGGAGGCGCGCCAGGCGCGCCCGCGCCGGCCTGCGCGCCAGCTCCCTGGCCACCGCGGCCGCCGCGACCACCCGCTCCACGACCCGCCGCGGCGCCCGCACCGGCGCCGCCACCGCCCGCACCCGCCGCGGCCGCTGGCGGAGCCCCGCCGCCCGCAGGCGCGCCGCCGGCCGCCGGACCGGGGCCGCCGTCGCGGCCCGACTGCGTTTCGTACATGCGCATCATGCCGTTGTGGTTGTAGGCGACCGAGCCGAGGTAGCCGGGCGACCAGCCGTCCATGAAGGCATGCGTGTAGACGCCGGGCATGCCCCACTTGGTCATCTGCGCCATCTCCCAGTTCGAGAAGAACGGCAGCTCGGAGAAGAGCAGCGGATCGAGATTCGGATTCTGGGGCGCCCCGCCGCTGTAGGTGTAGAGCAGCGAGAGCGACTCGTGCAGGTCGTGCATGATCGGCGGATGCGCCGAGTAGTACCACTGCACGATCGTGCGCATCTGCACCTGCGACAGATTAATGTCGCGGTTGTTGTCGTGGTAGACGTACTTGCCCCAGTAGGGCACGCCGCCTCCGCCCCCGCCACGGCCGCCGGCGGGCGCATCGCCGGCCAACTGCGCCATCTCGAGGCCGCGATAGAACCAGTCGACGTTGCGGTCGCGCCCATCGGCGTCGGCGACCGGTGTTACCGAGACGATCACGTTGTCGCGAATCTGATTGATGAACGGCGACGTCTCGGTGGCCAGGCGGTACACGAGCTCCATCAGCATCTCGGACGGCCCCGTCTCACCGCTGTGCAGCCCGCCCATCAAGTGATAGTGCGGCTTGGTCGTGGCGATGAGCTGCTTGATCTGCGCGTCGGTCAGCCCGCGCGGGTCGGCGATCTTCGCGAGGTTGTCGCGATTCTGCTGCAGGTTCTTCATGTTGGCGTCCGACGACACCCACACGACGACCAGCTCGCGATCCTCGTCCGACTTGCCGATGGTCTCGACGCGCACACGCGGTGTCGCGGCGGCGAGGGCCCGGTAGTACCTGAGGATGTCAGTGTAGTAGGTCAGCTTCTGCGGCGCGCCGACGTGATAGCCGATCACGTCCTTCGGGCTCGGGATGCCGGGCACCTTCGGCAGGTGATCGACGAGCGGGCTGCCGTAGCGCGGCTCGCCGGTCCATTCCTTGTACGCCTTCGCGAAATCTTCGTCCTGCGTCTGCTTCGGGTCGCGAGTCTCGGTCACCCACTGCTGGGCTGGGGTGCCAGTTGCGGCCAGAACGACCACCATGAGACCGAGCAGGGCGGTCCACAGGCGCTGGCGGGAGGATGATTGCGCTCTCATTTTTGACTCAACTCCTTGACAGACGACGGCTTACACGTGATCCCGAGGGGGTGAAGGGAAGAGCCTCCGGGCCCGACCCCTGCGGGGAAGGCTTGTGATTATGCACCGGTGGCACATAAAATCGGCCTCGAAAGTCCCTGGCTACTTGAGGGCGTGACCCCGGGGCGCGAAAGGGCCCCGTTTGCCTATGATCAGCGTCGCCGCGCTCCGAATGCAGCAATTTGGCGTGCAATTCTATCAGGCTTCCCTCACAGCGAAAGACATCGACAAGCTGGTCCGGTTCGAGGTCCTGAACTACGGCGAGCAAGCCGCCGGCCCCGGCGTGCGCGGCTCCACGCGCCAGTCGAAGGTCCGCTGGGATCTGCTCGAGCGACGAATCGCGTCGAGCGAGAAGGCCTATCAGCGCCAGATCATCCGGCGGAAGATCGACGAGCTCGTCGCGTACTACCAACAGTGCCGCCAGGCGCGCGATCTGCCATCGATTCCAGGCGCCGTCATCATCTCGTGCGACGAGACGCTGAAGTTCGAACCCATTCCAGGCGACCCCTCGATGGGCATCCTCAAGGTGCCCGAACGCGAGGGTATCCTGCGTGCCATCGACGGGCAGCACCGTCTGCTTGCGCTGCACGCGGGTATGGATCAGTTCGAGGGCGAGAACTTCACGGTGCCGGCGGTGATCTTCGATCGGCTCCCCGAAGATCATGTCGTTCAGATGTTCGTCACAATCAACGCGAAGCACACGCGCCTCAACGCCTCGCACCTCGTGTCGCTGTCCGGACGCCAGCTCTATCGCGACGAGAATCTCGCCGCTGCGCACGACGTCGTGCGCGCGCTCAGCGAGAAGGAGGAATCGGCGCTCTTCGGCGACATCAAGCTGCTCGGCGTGGGGCACGGTCGCGTGGCGCAGGCGCCGCTCGCCCAGGAGCTGAAGAGGCTCTTCACCACCGAGGCGTTCGGATCCGGACGCAAGGGCGCGGACTTCCGTGACGAGTCGAAGCGCTTCTTCGTGAACTACTTCCGGCAAGTGTCGGTGGTCTTCGGCGCAGCCTGGAACGGCCGCAAGTACAGCATCAAGTCGCCGGCGGCCCTGCGCGCGTTCATACGCGTCGCGCCGGACATCGTGCAGCGGCTCGACCAGCAGCACGCGGACCGTGCGGATTTCCGCGCTATCGGCCGTGTGATTGCCCCATGGGGCCGACGGATCGGCGATTTGCGGTTCGAAACAGACGGCGCCTGGAAGCGGTCCGGGTCGACCGTCGATCAGCTGGCGAAGGAGCTGCGGCTGGCCCTGCAGTACCCCGAAGGGGCGATGGTGTAGGTTCGAACAGGTAATTCTTGCCTGGGTGAGAAGGTTCTACACGGCACCGAATTGGGGCCTGACCCGGGATCGGCTGTCAGAATCGCGATTCAGGCTCGGCACGCCCCTTGCGTAATAAGGGGGAGCGGGTCGCCTGAATTTGCGGCAAGTGCCGTGAAGAGCTGGGGAGCCAGGTTGCCCGCAAAGGTCCGCTTCGGCGGACCTTTTCTTGTACTCGGATTGCCCAACCGCCCCACGTCGGTCCTCCCTTCCTCGACTTCTGTAGAATCCCCCGGTGTCCTCGCGCATCGGCATCGACACCGGCGGGACGTTCACTGACTTCGTCCGGCTCGGTCCCGACGGACTCGTGGTCCACAAGCGGCGAACGACCCCTGAGGATCCGTCGCGCGGGATTCTCGAGGGCATTGCCGTGCTCGACGGCGCGGCCCCGGCCGCCGACATCGTCCACGGCTCGACGGTGGCGACCAACGCGGTGCTCGAGCGTCGCGGGGCGCGCGTGGCGCTCGTGGCGACGTCGGGCTTCGAGGACGTGCTCCGCATCGGCCGGCAGACGCGTCCGGAGCTCTATAACATCTTCGTGCCGCTCCCGCGTCCGATCGTCGAGCCCGGCCTGACGTTCGGACTCGTCGAGCGGATGGACGCGGAGGGCCGGGCGCTCGTGCCCCTTCGACCCGCGGCCCTGCGCGCGCTGGTCGACGCGGTCGAAAAGAGCGGCGCCGAGGTGGTCGCCGTGTGCCTGCTCCATTCGTACGTCAACGCGAGTCACGAGGAGCAGGTCGCGGTCGCGCTGCGTCGCGCCGGATGGACCGTGTCCGCCTCGCACGAGATCCTGCCGGAGTATCGCGAGTACGAGCGGTGGAGCACCACCGTCGTCAACGCGTACGTCACCCCGCTCATCGATCGGTATCTGGCTCGCCTCGAATCGCAGCTGGGGACGCGGCGGCTGGCGATCATGCAGTCGAACGGCGGATCGATCTCAGCGGAGCTCGCCCGCGCGCAGGCGGTGCGTACCGTGCTCTCGGGACCGGCGGCCGGGGTCGTAGGCGCGCGGGCCGTGGCGCGGGCGGCCGGGTTCAACCGGATCATCTCGTTCGACATGGGCGGAACGTCCACTGACGTCAGCCTTGTCGACAACGCCATTCCGACCTCGACCGACGCGCGCATCGGCGACTTTCCCGTACGTCTGCCGATGATCGACATCCACACGGTCGGCGCTGGCGGCGGCTCGATTGCTTTCGTGGACTCGGGCGGCGCGCTGCGCGTCGGGCCGCGGAGCGCTGGCGCGGTGCCCGGTCCGGTCTGCTACGGCGTCGGGCAGGAGCTGACGGTCACGGATGCGAATCTGCTGCTCGGCCGGCTCGACCCGGAGTTCTTCCTCGGCGGCCGGATGGCGCTGGACGTGGAGCGTACGCGCCTCGTGGCGGCCGAGACCGCCAGGTTGCTCGAGCTCAGTGTCCCCGAACTTGCCGAGGGCATCGTCCGTGTGGCCAACGCGAACATGGAGCGTGCGATTCGGGTGGTGTCCGTGGAGCGCGGCCACGATCCACGCCGATTCGCGCTCGTGGCGTTCGGCGGCGCGGGTGGCATGCATGCCGGCGAGATCGCCCGAACGCTCGAGATCGGTCGAGTGGTCGTGCCGCGGCATGCCGGCGTGCTCTCCGCGCTTGGGATGCTCGTGGCGGACGTCACGCGTGACTACTCGGCGAGCGTGCTTCAGCGGAGCGACGCGGTCGCGATGAACGCCCTCGGGGCGGCCCTCACGCCGCTCGTGTCCCGTGCGGCCGCCGAGCTCGCCAACGAAGGCTTTCCACGCAGGCGCATGGCGATCGAGTCGCTGCTCGATGTGCGCTACGTCGGACAGTCGTACGAGATCACGGTGCCGTTCTCGAAGGACTACCGTCGCGCGTTCGACGCGACGCATCGTCGGCTCTACGGATACGCGAACGCCTCACGGCCGACCGAGGTCGTGGCCGTCCGGGTCCGGGCCGCGGGGGTGACGGAGAAGCCCACGTTGCCGTCGCGGCGCCTGAAGCGCCACCGTCCGCGTCCCGCGGCTGTGCGACAGGGACGCTTCGACGGCCGCCCGGCGAAGGTGGCCTTCTTTCGCTGGCCCGATCTCTCGCCTGGGGCCGCCGCGCCCGGCCCCGCGGTCATCGCGGGCGCGGAAGCGACGGTCGTCGTGCCTCCGCGATTCCACTTCATCGTGGACACGTTCTCCAACATCGTCATGGAGGCCTGACCGTGGCAAAGCTCTCGCACCCAAAGCGGCGAACCGCGAGCCGCGAGCCCCGAGCCGCAAGCCCTCGTCTGGCCAATCCGATCGAGTTCGAGGTCTTCAAGAACCTCTTCCTTTCAATCGCCGAGGAGATGGGCGTCACGCTCTGCCGAACCGGATTCTCGCCGAACATCAAGGAGCGGCTCGACTACTCGTGCGCGGTCTACGACGCGTCGGGCGCGACGATCGCGCAGGGCGACCACATGCCAGTGCACCTCGGGGCCATGCCGCTCTCTGTTCGCGCCGCGATCGACGCGTTCGACATGGCGCCCGGCGATGTGGTGATGCTGAACGACCCGTTCCACGGCGGCACGCACCTGCCCGACATCACGCTCGTCTCTCCCGTGTTCCTTGGCCGCGAACGCCGGCCGACGTTCTACGTCGCCAACCGCGCCCACCACTCGGACGTCGGCGGGATGAGCCCTGGTTCGATGCCCGTGGCGCGCGAAATCTATCAGGAGGGTCTGATCCTGCCGCCTGTGCACCTGGCGCGGCGTGGGCGGATCGAACGCGACATCCTCGCCATCCTCCTCGCCAACGTCCGGACGCCCGAGGAGCGTGAAGGCGATCTCACCGCGCAGATTGCCGCCAACCGCGTCGCCGACACGAGGCTCCGCGCCACCGTCGCCCGCTATGGGCGCGCCCGCACGCTGACCTATGCCTCGGCGCTGCAGGACTACACAGCCCGGGTTCTTCGCGCGGCCATTCGCGAGATCCCTGATGGCACCTACGCCTTTCACGACGCCCTGGACGACGACGGCTTCGGGGACGCGCCCGTGTGGATCCGGGCGGCCGTCACGATCGCCGGCGATCGCGCGACGATCGACTTCACCGGCTCGGATGCGCAGGTGGACGGCAGCGTGAACGCCAACTTCGCGATGACGCTGTCGGCCTGCCTCTACGTGTTCCGGTGCCTGGTCGGCGACGACGTGCTCTACAACGCCGGCGTGTCGCGCCCGCTGACGGTGATCGCGCCCGAAGGCTCGATCGTCAACGCGAGGCGTCCGGCCGCCGTGGCAGGAGGCAACGTCGAGACGTCGCAGCGGATCACGGACGTCGTGTTCGGTGCGCTCGCCCAGGCCCTGCCCGATCGGATTCCCGCGGCGAGCCAGGGCACGATGAACAACGTCACGCTCGGCGGGACCGATCCGCGCAGTGGCCGTCGGTTCGCCTACTACGAGACGATGGGCGGCGGGATGGGCGGCCGACGCGGGCTGCCTGGCCTCGACGGCGTCCACACACACATGAGCAATACCCGCAACACGCCGGTCGAGGCCATCGAACACTACCTGCCCATCCGCATACGGCAGTACGCGCTGCGGCGCGGCAGCGGCGGCGCCGGGCAGTGGCCCGGCGGCGAAGGGATCGTGCGCGAATACGAGATGCTCACCGACACGTCCGTCACGATTCTCTCGGAGCGGCGACGCGGCGCGCCCTATGGCGCGCGGGGCGGGAAGCCGGGTGGCCGTGGAAAGAACACGTTGATCCGGCAGGGGCGCGAGGAGACACTGCCCGGCAAGATCCAGCTCCAGTTGCGCGCCGGAGATCGTTTGAAGATCGAGACTCCGGGGGGCGGGGGGTACGGACAAGCGACAACGAACAACGCCCAACCTGGAAGTTAGAACCTAGAACTGGTCGAAGTTGCCGGGGGCTTCATGTTCACTTTCTGGCGAGAGGCGGATCAGACGGCCCGGCGGGCGCTCGTGGCGGCGTCGCTCGGGTGGATGCTCGACGCGTTCGACGTGATGCTCTACGCGCTCGTGCTGAGTGCCGTTCGCGCGGACCTGGGCTTGAGCGGGGAGGTCGCGGGGGGACTGCAGTCGCTGACGCTGCTCGCCTCGGCAGCGGGCGGACTGATCTTCGGCGTGCTGGCCGACCGGTGGGGACGCACGCGGGCGCTGATGCTGAGCGTCCTGATGTACTCGATCTTCACCGCGGCGTGCGGGTTCGCCCAGACCGCGCTGCAACTGGCCGTGTTCCGGATCTTCCTCGGGATCGGGATGGGCGGCGAGTGGGCGAGCGGCGCGGCCCTCGTGTCCGAGACCTGGAAGGCGCGCGATCGCGGCAAGGCCCTCGGCCTGATGCAGAGCTCCTGGGCCGTGGGCTACGCGCTGGCCGCGCTCGTGAACTTCCTCGTACAGGACGTGGCCGGGTTTGGCTGGCGCGTGGTGTTCTTCGTGGGCGTGGTGCCGGCGCTCTACGCCTTCTGGGTCCGTCGCAAAGTGGAGGAGCCGGCGATGTGGATCGCCGCGCGCGCCCGCACCGTCCGCGTCTCGTTGCGGCAGGCCATCGGCGGGCCGATGCTCGGCATCACGATCGCCCTCACCCTGATGAACGCCTGCACGATGTTCGCCTGGTGGGGCTTCAACACCTGGGTGCCGTCGTACCTGCAGCAGCCGGCCGACGCGGGCGGCATCGGCCTGTCCAGCGCGGCGATGAACTTCTTCATCATCACGATGCAGGTCGGCATGTGGTTCGGCTACGTCACGTTCGGGTTCGTGAGCGATCGCATCGGCCGTAAGCGCACCTACTCGTCCTACCTCGTGCTCGCCGCCGTGTTCGTACTGCTCTACACGTCCACGACCTCCCCGATCGCGCTCCTCGCCCTCGGTCCGGTGACGGCCTTCTTCGCAACGGGCTACTTCAGTGGGTTCGGCGCGGTCACCGCGGAGCTCTATCCCACGGAGATCCGCGCGACGGCGCAGGGATTCACGTACAACTTCGGCCGAGTCGCCTCGGCCGCAGCGCCGTACGTGGTCGGGGGCCTGACCGAGTCCAGCGGCTACGCCGCGGCGCTCTCGGTGGCCGCGGCGGCATACGCGCTCGCGGCCGCCTTCTGGATCTTCATTCCTGAGACGGCGGGGCGGGAGATCGCGTGATCTTCGTGACCATGCCCATCAGGTAGTGCAGCGTGACCGTGTCGCCGGCCTCGAGGCCCCGCGGCACGGCCTCGTCCCCCACCCGCGCATGGCGGATCTCCTGCTCGGGGTCCTCCGGGTCCATCCAGAACACGTCGAGCGAGATCTGGCCGTGGATCGAGATCGGTTGGATGCGGTGCACGACGGCCTCGCGGGTGCCCTTCAGCATGGCGTCATCATACGGCGGCTTGGGCAGGCGCTGGGGATCTGGCACAAGGCACTTGGGCCATAACCCTCACGAGCCTGCGCAGTCGCCGGGTCCGACGCCCAGTGCCCAACGCCCAGCCCCTCACTTGATCCCGTACACATGCAACGCGTCCTGCTCGCGCAGGTAGAGCTTGCCGCCGGCGACGACCGGGTGCGACCAGCTCGGGTTCCTCACGTTCGGGATCTCGAAGCTGCCCTTGAGGACGTATTTCGAAGGGTTCACCTCGATGAGCGCCATGACGCCGTTCTGATAGCGGAAGTAGAGATGGCCATCGGCCGCGGTGACGGCGGCCGATCCGGTGCCCGGGCCGCGCACGCGGTCCCAGGTCATCTTGCCCGACGCCAGATGGAGCGCGAAGGGGAAGCCGTTGTTGTGGCCGTGGCCGCCGTAGAGCGTGTCGCCGATGAGCACGAACCCGCCATGATGATTCTGCAGCGTGCCGAAGGGCAGGAAGTAGCGCTCCTGGACGGTGGTGCGTCCCTCGGGCGCCGGTGCGATCTCCACGAGCGCCGCGCCCGTGTCGTAGCTGGTCGAGGCGAACACGAGGTTGTCCTTCACCACCGGCGTGGAGATGTTCGCCACGTTGTTGGCGACCCGGTTGTAGCCCCACAGCAGCCACCCGTCGCTCGCGCGCACGCTCACGAGCCCGCGCCCGGCGAGCTGGACGTACTGCTTCACGCCGCCGCCGTTCGAGATGACGATGGACGAGTAGCCGGCGCCGTCGGATCCCTCCCCGGCGCTTCGCGGCGCCGCCGCACGCCAGATCTCGCGGCCCGTCTGCTTCTCGAGCGCGACCATCAACGCGCGCGCGCCGCCCGGCGTGACGACCACGCGATCGCCGTCGACCAGCGGTGACTCCGCGAACATCCACGACGACATCATCCGGCCGCCGAAATCCCTCGGCATGTTCTTGCGCCAGCGTTCGCGTCCCGTCGCGGTCTCGAGACAGACGACGTCGCCATCCGTGTCGACGACATACAAAAGGTCGCCATCCATCGTCGGCGTCCCGCGCGGACCGCCGTACTCGTCATCGTGCCGGCCTCCCACGCGCGTGGCCCAGAGCTCGCGGCCCGTGGCCTCGTCCAGGGCGATTACGTACTGCCCATCACGCCGATCGCCCATCGTGACGACACGGCCGCCGGCCACGGCAACGCTCGAGAACCCCGCGCCCAGGCCGTTGGCGGTCCAGACCTTCGGTGGGCCGTCCTGCGGCCAGCTCCGGAGGAGCCCCGTCTCGGTGGACACGCCATCGCGTTGCGGGCCGCGCCACTGCGGCCAGAAGCCGCCGTTCTCGGGAGGGTCGGAAGCGAGGACGACGGCACCGAGGGCGGCGAGGAACCCCAGGCCGACGAGGGTCGTCCTGACGGTGTATCCGGGTCTCATTCGTGATCCTCCAAGAGCACACTATTATCGTTTGGGGGAGCTACAGATGTTCAGACGTCAACACAGCCGATTGGTTCGACTGGCGCTCGTCGTGGCCGGCGCGCTCGCTCTGGCGCATGAGGGCGGTGCGGCCGCCGGACAGGCCGCGCTTCCTTCCGCCAGGGAGATCGTCACCCGACACGTCCAGGCGATTGGC
>Ga0105107_10002641_pt1 | contig 11835 bp, 8 predicted proteins | sample PPLLaktember2015_6_FD_79335 | JGI IMG/M metagenome (GOLD analysis project Ga0105107, IMG submission 79335) | Freshwater sediment microbial communities from Prairie Pothole Lake near Jamestown, North Dakota, USA - PPLs Lake P8 Core (1) Depth... | ecosystem: Environmental > Aquatic > Freshwater >... | reverse complement strand
CTTCAAGATCTTTAATCCTTTCTCGATGCCAGGGCCCCGAAAGGACCGGACGGAGGTGCGGTTGGCCTTGTCGTAGGAGGACTTGAAGATGAAGGGGATCCCCAACTCCGCCGTGAGCGCTTTCAGGCTCGCGGCCACCTTGCGTGCAAGCTTCTCGCTCTCGATGACACAGGGCCCGGCGATGAGCACGAACGGCTCCCCGCCTCCAACTTTTATCCCACCGATATTGATCTTGCGCATGACAAGCCCTCTGCCTTTATTTCCGTCCCCGTAAAGGGTTCAGGGTCCAGGGGTCAGGGTTCAGAGTTCAGGGATGGAAGCAGATTCTTTTGATTACCCTGTACCCTGTACCCGATACCCTGTACCCTAATCTCTGTGTTTGTCCTCGAGCATCCTGATCCTCAACTGCGGGATCTTCTCCGCGGCCTTCGACTCGGGGTTGATCTGATAGGCGGCCTTATACGCTTCGATGGCTTCCCTGTACATCTTTTTTTTCTCGTAGGCCTCGCCCAGACCCATCCAGGCGCCCTCATCTTCCTTGTCAACCCGGACGGCCAGCTTGAAGTTCTCGATGGCCTTGTCCGTCTGCCCCTTGAGGCTGTGGATGTAGCCCATGTTGGCATAGGCCAGCCCCCGCTTGGGGTCGGCGGCGGCCAGTTGCCGGTACGTCTTGAGAGCCCCGTCGTAGTTTTTCGCCTTCATCTGCTGAGCGCCCATCCGCTCCAGTGCCTCTGTCGGGGCCTTTCCCGATTTTCCCCCCTTCTCGACGGCTTTCGCCGCTTCCTTCGAGCGGCCCTGTTTCTCATAGATGGCGGCAAGGTTGATCTGGATGTTGGGGTCGTTGAGGCCCATCTGGAGTGCCTTCTTGTAGTTCTCCTCCGCCTCGCGATATTGTTTCAATTCTCCATAGGCAAAACCCAGATCCGCGTAAAGGCGGGGGTTCTTCGGGGCTGCCTTTTTGATCCGGTTGAGGGCGACAACGGCCTCCTTGTATCGCTTCTCGCGGAAATAAACTTCCGCGATTCTCGACGCTGCATCCGTGTCGTCGGGTTTGAGCTGCAGTGTTTTCTCGTACTCGGCAAGGGCTTCCTTGTGACGCTTCGCCTTGTCGTAGGCCACCCCCAGGTTGTAGTGGAGGATGGGGTCTTTCGGCTGCAGCTCCAGGGCTTTTTTGTAATTCTCGATCTCCTCTTTCACCTGTCCCTTCTTGCCGTGGGCCTGGGCGAGGGTGGCATAGGCGTTCGGGTCTTTCGGGTTCTTCTTCACCAGCTTCGCGTAGAGTCGTGCCGCGTCCTGCTCCTTGCCGGCCTTGCGGTAGGCGTCGGCCAATGCCTGAATGATCCGCTGGTCGTTGGGCATCTGCTTCTGTGCCGCTTCATACTCCTTGATGGCCGGCGCAAGCTTCCCCGTCTTCTCATAAGCCCCGCCCAGACTGAAATGGACCATGGCGTCACCGGGCTTGAGCCTCAACGAGGTCTGATAGTGGGTGACGGCTTCATTCCACTTTCCCATCTTTCCGTACAGGAACCCGGCGATGGCGTGGGCTCCGGCATCCTTCGGGTTGAGCTCGGTGAGGCGCTTCGTGAGCGGCAGGGCTCTGTTGTAATCCTTCTTCTCGACATAGTAGCGGGAAAGCCCGGCAAGAGCCGTCATGTCATCGGGCTTCCGGGAAAGGACCGCCCGGTACTGGGCGCTCGCCTGGTCGAGCTTCCCGGACTCGAGGTACTGCTCGGCCAGCGTTTTACGCAGGGCCGAGTCATCGGGGTTTATGCTGAGGGCCTTCTCGAGGGCCTGCGCCTGCCATTTCGCATTTGCAGGCATTTTCGCGAAGCGCAGCCAATCCTGTGCGGTCAGCTCGATTCGCACGGGAACGCTCCCGATCCCCTGCTCGCCGTACCGGATCGTGATGGCGGAATCCGGAAGGGGCTTGCCGCGCAGGGCCTCCCTCACGGAAGTGCTCATCGCCTTGTCCACGAGTTCCACGGCCTTGAGAAGGACCTTGAGGTCGCTCACACCTCCGAGACCCTCTGCGTCGACGGTGATGTTCCTTTCGAAAAGGGAATCCGTGGATACCTTCTTGATGATGAACTCGTCGCGGTAGGTGATCTTGAAGACGTCACTGGCCGTGAGCCGTTCGTCGCTTCCGTTTCTCTCGATGATGAGGTGATGGAATTCCGGCGTCTTGCCCAGGATGTTGACCCGGACGAGCCCCTTCATCCCCTTGAGTGAAAATATCTCCCCATAGAAGGCAATCAGCAGACCTGCGCCAACGATGACGGCAACTCCCGCCAGGGCCCCGATGAGGAGGACGAGAGGTCGCCCCGTTCTTTCTTTCCGCTTTTTCCGCTCCCTACGCTCTTCCTTCTTATAATAGTCCATTTTTCCTTTAGCCCGATGCCTGATTCCTGAAGCCTGATTCCCGTTTCATCCTCTCGGATGAAATTTCTTGTGGATCTCCTTCAGCCTGTCTCTCGTCACGTGGGTATAAATCTGGGTCGTCGAAATGTCCGCATGACCCAGCATGACCTGGACCGAACGCAGGTCCGCTCCCCCCTCCAGCAGGTGTGTGGCAAAGGAATGCCTGAAGGTATGCGGGTGGACCTTTCGCTCGAGACCCGCCATTCTTGCATATTTCTTGATCAGTTTCCATAGCCCCTGTCGGGTGAATCCCTCCCCGGAACGGTTCAGGAAGAGAACGCTTGACGTCCGCTTCTTCAGGAATACGGGCCGGGCCTGCTCTACATAGCGCCCGAGCCACTGCAGGGCGGAGCGGCCTACGGGTACGATCCGCTCCTTGCGCCCCTTGCCCACCGTGACGAGAAACCCCATCTGACGGTTCACCCGATTGAGGGTGAGCGTTGCCAGCTCCGAGACCCGTATCCCCGAGGCATAGAGAATCTCCAGGATCGCCCGGTCCCGGATGCCCGCCGGTGTCGCGTCGGCGGGCTGATCCAGAAGGGTTTCCATCTCTTCACGGCTGAGCGCGCCGGGAAGCCGCATCCAGGTGCGGGCAATCTGCACACGGGCCAGCGGATTTTCCTCCAGCCGCGCCTCGCGAAGCAGATACTTGTAGAACCCCCGGATCGCGGCCAGTTTCCGGTTCATGGATGTCGAGGAGAGACCCTGATCACGAAGCTCCCCAAGAAATGCCGTCACGTTCCCGGGATTCACCGCGAGCGGCGACGAAACGCCACCGGCTGTCGCGAAGTCCAGAAACTGGTGGATATCGCGGCTGTATGCATCCAGGGTGTTGAGCGAAGCTCCCCTCTCGACGGCAAGAACGTTGAGGTATTCGTCGACGAGGGTCGAATCATCCGGAGTAGACGCAGACATGGACATCTCCCTGCAATCCTGCAGAATCCCCCTCTATCCCCCTGAGAAAACCCTGTTTCCTGATCTTCCTCGCCCCACCGGGGAGAGGGAAATTGAGGGATTGTCCCCCATAGGAGGGACGGGGAGGATTTTACCGAAATGAGATCATTCCCTGATGGCTCGTCTTATCGCAAAGAGAGAAGGCAGGCAAAGATTTTTTTGCCTCCGCCGCATCAGCCGCCGGTCGCCCGCTGCTTTTCAGCCACAATCAGCAGGACCATGGCGAGGCGTGTCGGCGCAACCCGTGCATCAATCCGGGCAAGCCCTGCGTAGAGGCGGTTGATCATCTCAAAGGCTTTCACGAGCCCCGCAGGGGGCTGCGGCGTGATTCCCGCCATGGCGGACGATCGTCCCGCAAAGGGCAATGTCGTCAGAAGCGCCGTAACGGCCCACATGGTGAGTTTTTCGAGGGGTCCCAGGACGTTGCAGATGGACAGGCTCCGCAGGCCCGCGATCTCCAGCAGACCGATCATCTCCGGCAGCTCGTAGCGGCGGTGATGCCCCACGAAGCGGTCATCGACGGCAAAAAAATCCCTGCGGTGCGGGAAGGTCACGATAAGACGGCCGCCGTCTTCCAGGACGGACGCCATCTGGCCGATGGCCCCGAGGTCATCTTCGATGTGCTCGAGGACCTCGGAACAGACGGCACTTCGAAAAACCCCTTTTTTGAAGGGCAGCCCCGTTGCATCGGCAACGACGTAGTGGCCGGCGCCCTGCCCCGTTTTCAGGCACCGCAGCGCCGAAAAGGAAAGCTCCGTGAACACCGTCCGGTCTGTAGCGGGCGAGATCGGCGAAATGCCGCTTCCCACCTCCAGCGTCATCCCTTCACCCTGCCGGGGAAGTCGCTCCCGGACGGCTCGCTTCCGGACCTGGTAGTTGTAAAGGTGGTTCTTCAGAGAGACGTACGCCGGCTCCATGAAAAAATCATCAAAACGATTACCCGGTCCCTGCGCCACGCGAGATCCCTCCTTCACCGTGTCGTGACCCGGATGCGCGGGAAGAGAGAAGTCCTTGCCATGCCGAGACGGGAAAGCCGGAAGAGGAGGGCCATCGTGAGGCACCCGAGGCCGTAGCGGACGCTGCGCCGGAAATTGATGGACGAAGAGTCTGCGTAATAGCGCGTGGGACAGCTGACCTCGGCAATTGGATGGTCGTACCAGAGCACCTGGAGAAGCATCTGGTTGTCGAAGATGAAATCGTCGGAGTTCCCTTCCAGCGGAATCTCCTCGAGGACCTTTCGGGAAAAGGCCCGGTAGCCCGTGTGATACTCGGAGAGTTTTGCGCCCGTAAGGAAATTCTCGAAGAGCGTCAGGCACCGGTTGGCCGCGTATCGCCACAGAGGCATGCCGCCGCGAAGGGCATAGCCCCCCAGGATGCGGGAGCCCAGGACACACTCGTAAAGCCCGTTGCCGATGAGCGATGCCATGGCCGGGATGAGCTTCGGGGTATACTGGTAGTCGGGGTGGACCATGATGACGATCTCGGCGCCCTCCTCGAGGGCTATCCGGTAGCAGGTCTTCTGGTTCGCCCCGTAGCCCCTGTTCTCGGGATGCCGGTGGACTTTTACGCCTGGCAACGTTCGCGCGAGGGCTGCTGTCTCGTCATGGCTCGCATCATCGACGACGATGACCCGGTCCACAACTCCCTGGGCCATGACCTCCTCGAAGGTCTTCATGAGGGTCTGCGCCGCATTGTAGGCGGGCATGACGACAACGACTTTTTTCCCTGCAAACATGCATTCCTTTGCGGATGGGGGACGTAGGTGACAAAGGTGATAAACCATATCGAACAGGTGCGATCAGCGAGGTTTGTCACCTTTGTCACCTACGTCCCCGAGTATTTCGTAGACAGTGTGACCGTTCGATTCATAAACTTTCGTGAGGCAATCTGCAAGCTTTTCCCGAACGTTCCGGACGGTTTCCTCCGAAAAGTTGTCCACGAGAGCCTTCATCAGCAGCTCATCCCGCACCAGCAAGTGGGTGCCCCCCAGGGATCTCAGGAAGGCAGCAAGCGTTGCCGCGTCCGCCGATGATCGCACCATGGCTTTCACGATGGCCGCCTCCAAGCCGACGTGGTAGATGTAGTCCCGGTCCAGGTAATACCCCCGCCCGCTCGTATACAGAAGATAGACGACGGCATCGTCCGGCAGTTCCCGATTGATATAAGCCGTGGCCGGGTAGCTGCCGACCTGCCGGGAGAGGAACTCATCGTGCGACTCTTCGCCAAGGATGTAAGGCAATGGACGGATGCCCGTGAATTGATGTCCCAGGTAGAGGAGGTTTGCGGATATGAGAAGCGCAACCGCGACAATGACGGCACCCTCCGACACAGAAATACGGGAATCACGAGATGTCATCGCGAGCGAAGCGCGGCGATCTCGCCCTTCGTCGGAGATTGCCGCGCACCCTTCGGGTGCTCGCAATGACCGTGTTGGGACTCTTTCGCTTAGAGTTCTCAGCCACTCGGTGCCGTTTCGTATCCCCGTGACGGCGAGGATCGTCATGAACGGCAGGATCGGCAGGACATAGCGGATACGCAAGTCAGCCATCAGAGCGGACACGCTGAACACCATGACAATAAACAGCAAAAAGAAGCACCGGTGGCCCTTTCGGCTCCCGACGAATGCAAACGGGATTGCCAGGGCAAACAGCGGATTCAGAACACCGTCGAAATGTTGTGGGGAGTGATCCCGGCCCTCGAAAAAGATGCGGAAAGGCAAAAGCAGGATTTGCCAGATCTCTTCCCCGTACAGGAGCGTCCTGTTACTGAGGAGATTGTAGCCCCCCCCCTTATCCGCCTCGCTCGCCGCAAGGAATGCAGCAGTTTCGCGGCTGCCATGAATGAACGAGAACACGTTGTCCAGGAGGGGATAAATCGGATTTCCCTTCAGGACGAGGTTCTTCACAAACCACGGCGAGGCTACGGCAAGGGCAACCAGGAAAAAAACCAAGCCCCATCGGATGGCCTGCAACTGTTTCCCTGTATCCCTCGCATAAAGAAAACTGACCGCCCCGCTGAGGAAGAGCCAGGAGATGAGGGCATTGTATTTTGTGCCTGCGGCCAGCCCCATGCAGACACCCGCAAGAAGGAGCCATTTCACGTCTTCATAGCCGCCGTCCCGCCACCGTAGATAAGAAAGGACGCTGGCCGTCGTGAAGAAGATCAACCCCAGATCCACGTATGCGGTAATGGATAACCGGATGATCATCGGGGTGCTGACGAAGACCAGCAGGCCGAGCAGGCCCCAGACTTTTCCCGCCTGATCCTTCAAATACCGGTAAACGAGATATCCCGTCCCCCATCCGAAGAGAAGGTGAATGAACGCAGGCACCCGGTCGTTGCCGAACAGCAGCGGGAGGAGGTACAGCAGGTCCATGTTCATGGGGAAATAGCTGAATAGGGTCCAGGGCGTCTCAAAGAACCCCCCGTGGCGGATCCAGAGCTTCGGGATGGCCAGGTGATGGATGAGTGCATCGCGCGAGACGGGCGGCATCAGGCAGAGGATCACTTCGATCACGAGAATCCCCGCCAGGGCGCACGCCATCACCAGGCAGGGGATCCGCTCCGTCCGGCTGGAGATTTTCGCCGCCGGCAGGGGCGGGACTTCCTGATGTCCCCGTGTGACGGCTTCCCTGTCATCCCTGGCGTGCTGCACGATCTAGATAGACCCTTTTCCGAGTGTGTCCTTCTGCCGTTTTTCCCAGGCGATTCTCAGATTCGTTTCTATGGCGGCGTTTCCCGGCATAAGCTCCCGGGCCTTCAGGAAACTCGCGATGGCGTCTTCCGTTTTGCCCTGTGCCGTGCGAACGATGCCGAGATTGTTGTGCGCCTCGGCATTGCGGGGGTTGATGCGAAGTACGTCACTGAATCGCGCCTCGGCTTCGCCGTGCTTTCCCTGCCGAATCAGTAACATGCCCATATTGTTATGCGCGGCTTCATGAGCCGGATCCATCCGGAGGACCTGCTGAAAATCATCCTGGGCCTCATCCAATCTGCCCTGCTGCATCAGCAAAAGCCCGCGGTCAATCCGGGGCATTTTCCATCGGGGATCGATCAGGATCGCCTGCTCGAAGTAGTGGAGAGCGCCTGCCGCGTTGCCGTTACGCGAGTCGCAGACCCCGAGGCAGTGAAAGGCCAGGGCGAAGTCTTTCTTCATCTCGATGGCATCCAGAAAATGAGGAACGGCCTTTGTGCAATCATTTCGACCTAGATAATGGGCACCGATGTTGAATCGGGCCACGGGGTTGACCTTTGTCACCGTGATGGCATTCTCGAAAAGGGTGACGCTGTTTTGCCAGGTCTCTATCTGTGCCCTGGCGGGAAAAAGCAAAATCGCGATGGAGAGAACCGAGAGGCCTATGATGCTGATTTTCAAATCCGGACGTTTCGCAACGATTCCTTTTGCCCCCCAAACCAGGGCGATGAACAAGCCCAGCAGAGGGATATAGGTGTAGCGATCCGCCATCGCGTGAGTCCCGATCTGAACGAGGCCGATGACGGGGACCAGTGTCCCCAGGTACCAGAACCATCCTACCGCAAGGTATGGGGCTCGCGTGCGGAGATGCAATGCGACCCCGGTTACGGCCACAAGCAACACCGCGGACGCCATTACCAGCCAGAGAGGCGGCATGCCGAAATGGGGGTAGTAGACGGCCAGGTCCACGGGCCAGATCATCTTCCGGATATAGAGAGCATAGGACACGGTGGCATTGGCCAGCCGGACCCCAAAGGAATAGGATGCCATGCTTTGCACGGCGCCTACATGGTGCTCGGCAACATAGGTCAGGGCACCGACGGCGGCGGAGAGAACGACGAGCGGCGCCTTTTCTGCAACGAGTCTGGCACCCGGGGTGCGCATAGGCGCAGGCCCGCAAGCGCACCATCGGTCGAAGGCGGTTTGCGCCCCGGTAAACCGCCGCAGGGGCCAATAATCGAGAAGCAGCAGAACGAGTGGAAGGGTAACGACCATCGGCTTCGACAGGAGGCCCGGGACGAACGAACCCAGCACGACAAGATATCGCCGGAGGGTCGGAACGTTTACATAATGGGCGTAGGCACCCATCGTTAGGATCCAGAAGAACCCGCAGAGGACGTCTTTCCTTTCCGCAATCCAGGCAACCGATTCCACGTGAAGGGGGTGGACGGCAAAGAGCGCTGCCACGAGCGCGCTTGCCCAGGGCGAGTGCGTCATGAGGGATAAGACGAAAAAAAGCAGGAGCGCACCGGCCGTATGGATCAGCACACTCGTCCAGTGATGCCCGCCGGCATGCATTCCGTACAATTGGCAGTCCAGCATGTGCGACAGCCAGACAGGCGGCTGCCAGAAGCCGGCATCGAGATTGGCAAAAGACCACCGGATCCCTTCCAGTGAAAGACCGCCCTGAACCTGGCTGTTGTTCGTTACATAGACTTCGTCATCGTAATTGACGAAATCAAAGGTCTGAACCGGCCAGTACAGGGCAAGCGTCATCACCGCCAGAAGAAAACCGATCAGCACAGCCCGATAGGAACGTTTCTTTTTTGACTGGTGAAACCGTTTAGCCTGCATCCCGTCTTTCTCGCAACCGGAGCGTAAAATCTGAAAAGCTCAAGTTGCATAGTCAAAAGCAAGAAACAGGCCCAATCGTCCGGTTTCCGAAACCGTTTTTCGTCTGTCGGGTTGCGAACTCGATCCCGCCTCATGAAAAAGCCGGGTGAAAGGATTCCCTTTCACCCGGCTTGGGTCCAATGCCTTTCTGAACGTGGTTACGGAGTGATGACGCCCGTGGAGCCAATCGTATAGGTGGTGGCTCCTGTGGCCGTATGCACCCCCGTCATGCTCAGGCCTGCCATCGTGCCAGTCCCAACCGTAAGAGTCACGTTAGAGGTCCCTACGAAGCCGCCGAGAGCGAGCTTTGCGGCATTGAGGGTAGCGGCAGGGCTGTCGCTGAAGTAGGCCTGTGCAGCCGTGTAGGCGTTCTTCAAGTCTGCTTTTGAAGCCGTATTGTAGCCCCTGAGTCTGTACGCCGAGAACTGCGGGATTGCGATGGCCGCCAGGATGGCGATGATGGCCACGACGATCATGAGCTCGATCAGCGTGAAGCCCTTCTTGTTTCTCTTTTTCGCGAAATAACTGATCATGATAACCTCCTGTTCGATTTTCTTTTGTATATTTTCCTATAAGAACTATCGCCTTCTTCTTCGATAACTTTAGACCGAACCGCTTTTCTTTTCTGTCGCCCCCCTTGTCGTGATTTTTTCGTTCTGACCCTGATTGAGCAAATCGCATGCCACGGCATGAATTTTTTCTATTTTTTGTATTTCATCATGATTTCAACAAGTTAAAATCGCTCATCCGTTTTCCGCACATCGTTTCAACCCTTCGAAAACCGGAAAAAAGTGATGAATCTCATCATCTCCTGCTGATCTTCATCACCTTCCTTCCCCGTCCCCGTTCTCCATCTCGAGCTTTTCGAGTCGGTGCCGAAGACTGGGGAAACTCACCCCCAGAAGCGAGGCCGCTTTCGTCTTGGACCCTTTCGCCTTCTCGAGGGCCTTGCGGATGATCTCCCGCTCGAAGCGCTCCAGTTCCCCGTTGAGATCGACCCCTGTCTCCGGGAAATCCCCCGCGGGCCCGTTCGCGGGGACCGCTCCGTTGCCCTCTTCCGCAATGATCAGGTTTTCGGGCAGGAAGATGCTCGAGCTCTCCAGGGCAACGCTGCGTTCAATGATGTTCTCCAGCTCCCGGATGTTTCCCGGAAACGGGTAACGCATGAGCAGCTCCAGGGCGTACGTGGAGATCCTCTTGACCTCCTTGCCGAACTCCTTTGCGTATTTCTCGATGAAGTACTGCGCCAGAAGCGGGATGTCCTCCCTGCGCTTTCTCAGCGGCGGGATGTGGATCGGGATCACGTTGAGCCGGAAGTAGAGATCCTCGCGAAATTCGCCCTGCTTCACCTTCTCCTGGAGGTCCTGGTTGGTCGCCGAGACGATCCGCACGTCGACCTTGATATCCTCGGAGCCGCCGATCCTGCGGACGGTCTTCTCCTGCACGACGCGAAGCAGCTTGACCTGGAGGACGACGGGCAGCTCGGCGATCTCGTCAAGGAAGATCGTCCCGCCCCGGGCGACCTCGAAGAGGCCCGCGTGGTCCGCAAAAGCCCCCGTGAAAGAGCCCTTCATATACCCGAAAAGCTCGCTCTCCAGAAGGTTCTCCGGGATGCCGCCGCAGTTGATGGCCACAAAGGGCTTTCCCTTGCGTGCGCTGTTGTCGTGGATGGCCCTGGCCACCAGTTCTTTCCCTGTCCCGCTCTCCCCCAGGATGAGTGCGTTGGCCGGCGTGTCGGCCACCTTGCGGATCAGGGCATAGACCTTTTGCATCTCCTTGCTGCGGCCCACCATGGTTCCGAAATACCGGTCGTCATCCCCTTGCTGCAGCGGGAGGGGATTCTCCTTCCGTGCCACCTCCCTTTTCTCGAGGGCATCCCGGACGATGGCCAGCAGATCTTCGACATTGAAGTTCTTCTCGACGTAGTCGTAGGCGCCCTCGCGCATGGCGGCCAGCGCCGTCTCCCCGGATGCAAAGGCCGTCAGGAGGATCACGGCTGTACCCGGCGCCGTTTCCTTGATCCCCTTGAGCAGGTCGATCCCGTCGACGCGCGGCATCTTGAGATCCGTGATGACGAGATCGAATTTTTTCTTCCCGATGATGTCGAGCGCCGCAGCCCCGTCGTCGGCCGTAGCGACCTTGTACCCCGCACGGGAGAGCATGATATCGAGGACGTCCTGCATGCCCCTGTCATCGTCGACAACGAGGATCCGTTCCATTTCCGCTCCTTAGTTTGCCGCCCCACCAGCCGCCGCACGCTGCAGGGCGAGATTCGTTCCCTCCGGACCGACCTCTTCCACGGGTACAAACCGATCCGCTGCCACCCTGGGAAGCCGTATGGAGAATTGAGTGCCTGACCGGGCGTCGCTCCGCACGGCGACCGCACCCCCGTGGTTCTCCACGATCCGCCTCACGATGGCAAGGCCCAGACCGCAACCCCGCTCTTTCGTCGTGTAGAAGGGCTCCCAGATCTTTTCCAGATCGGCCGCGTCGATCCCGCAGCCTGTATCTCCGATCTCGATCCTCACGGCCGCCGCCTCCCCGTCGAGCCTGTCGGGGCAGGCCGTGACACTGAGCGTGCCGCCCTCGGGCATGGCCTGCATCGCATTGATCATCAGGTTCAAGAGGATCTGGCGGATCTCGGCGGGATCCCCCATGACCCGAAGATCTTGTCCGATGGTTTTCCGGACCTCCACCCGGGGATTCCATTCCGCGCCGAAGGTGAGTGACTCGATGACGTCCTCGACGAGCAGGCCAATATCCGTCTCCGATCGCCTGCCCAGGTTCGATCTCGCCATGAGGAGGAAGTTTCTCACAAGACTCTCCATCTGGTCCTTCGCCCGGAGGATGACCTGCATAAGCCTCTCGTCCGTGGG
>Ga0105107_10002640_pt1 | contig 11836 bp, 10 predicted proteins | sample PPLLaktember2015_6_FD_79335 | JGI IMG/M metagenome (GOLD analysis project Ga0105107, IMG submission 79335) | Freshwater sediment microbial communities from Prairie Pothole Lake near Jamestown, North Dakota, USA - PPLs Lake P8 Core (1) Depth... | ecosystem: Environmental > Aquatic > Freshwater >... | reverse complement strand
CTGCAATAACCCTCCCTATAAAATCTGAGCTTGACAGATTCAATGATCTATTTAAAAAATCGATGAAATCCAAAGTGGGTTTGGTGGATTTGATTGCCAGATATATTATCCGCCAGAAAGGGAAAAAAATCCGTCCTTTACTGGTTCTTCTTTCAGCAAAAATTTCCGGAGCAATTACCGAAAGAACATACCGCGGAGCAGTCCTTGTGGAGCTCCTTCATACTGCTACATTAGTTCATGACGATGTAGTCGATAATGCAGATAAAAGAAGAAGCTTCTGGTCGGTGAATAAAGTATTTAAAAATAAAGCCGCAGTATTAATGGGAGACTACCTGCTTTCACGCGGATTGATGATTGCCGTTGATGGAAAAGATTACGACTTCCTGGGAATAATTACAAATTCCGTCAAAAGAATGTCTGAAGGAGAGCTTCTGCAGATTCAAAAAACCAGGAAATTAGACATAGATGAAGAGACATACTTTAAAGTTATTTCTGATAAGACCGCTTCTCTGCTCGAGACCTGCTGCGAAATTGGTGCATTAAGCGCTACTGAAAATGAAGTCTATCATTCTGCGATGAGGAAATTCGGCGACTCCATTGGAATTGCATTTCAAATTCGTGATGATATACTTGATTATGAAGGAAAATCAAACCTAATCGGAAAACCGGTTGGCGGAGACATTAAAGAGAAAAAGATAACACTCCCATTAATTTATTCCCTTGAGCAGGTATCAAACGGAGAAGCTTCGAAAGTAAAAAGGCTGATCAAAAACGGAAATGACAAGGAGAGTATTAAAAAAATTATCGATTTCGTCCGGGAACATAAAGGGATTGAATATGCAGTTAATACTGCGCATGCTTATTCGTTAAAAGCGAAAGAATCTTTAAAAGTTTTCCCCGATTCCCAAGCTAAGCTGTCTCTGGAAGCTCTGGTAGATTTTATAATTGAAAGAAAAAATTAAGAAGTAAAGTTTATAACTTTTTCTAATTCAATAATTTCGGTTTAGCTTTCCTTTTTTTCCTTCCCTTTTTGAAATGCATCCTTAAAAGTAAATCCTTTTAATGGATCTCTCAATGTAAGAACAGGGCACGGAGCTTTTCTTACAACTTTTTCTGCAGTGCTTCCGAATAAAATATGTTCTACTCCCGTATGCCCGTGGGTAGCAATAATAATCAAGTCAACATCTTCATAAGAAGCAGTTTCAATAATTTCCACAAAAGGTTTTCCGGTTTTTACAATCGATTTAACATTCATCTCGGGGGGAATTTCTTTTTTAGCCAGACTAAGCAATTCCTGCTCGGCTCTTTTATCCATTTCCAAATCAACCGTAGGAAAAGCTATCTGCCCCATACTGAAATCGGGCGGGTAAATAACCGGTTCAACTACATAAACAAGGCAGAGCTGTGCGTTAAAATGTTTTGCGAAATTCACTGCATATTTCAAAGAGTTTTTCGAATAGTCGGAAAAATCAATTGGCACCAAAATTTTTTTTATTGAAGGTTCCATAATCTCCTCCTGTTATTAGTTTAATTTAAGCCGGGATTCTTCTGACTGCGGCTGGGACGTTAAAATGGAAATATAATCTTCATTTAAGGTCCTAAGCCTGACGGCAATAATCTCTGCAATTCCATGCAGTACTTTTATGCCTATCTTAGGAAAAGTTTCAATGAATTCATCCAGATCCGGTTTAAATATCACCGAAATTCTTACGTCGGTTTTTGCTATTGCGGATGCGCTTCTCTTTTCCCCGTCAACCATAGCTAATTCCCCGAAGAAATCGCCTTTTTTAAAATCAGCTAGATGAATTATAAATCCGTTCTCCGACTTTCGCTGTATTACAATTTCACCTTCGCGGATAATATATAATCCAATACCTGGGTCGCCCTGCATAAAAATATATTCACCGGATACATAGCTGCGGTCGTGAATAATACGGTAAAGCTGGGACATTTCTCTTTTTTTTAGATATTGAAATGGAGGCATTGACTGGAGTGCTTTTTCCAGGTCGATCTTTCCTGCCGGAGATTTAAAAAGATTTGACCAGAAACTGCTGTGAGTTGCTTCGTCATTATTTTCAGCCATATAATTCCCGCTTTTTGTAAAAGGAATTTATTTAATTAAAGATGCCTGCTTCTGCAATCCGCCACAATTTTTGGCATGGAAACCTGTTTTCATAAAGAGCACGTCCCACAATTGCAGAATCAATTCCTAAAGGAATTAAATTTTGAAGATCCATTAATTCATCTTTATTTCGGATTCCGCCTGAATGAGTAATTCTAGCTTTTGTTAATCCGGCAATTTCAAGGGATAATTCGATATTTGGGCCGCTTAAAACCCCGTTCCTGAGGATATCGGTTACAATAAATCTTTGAATCCCTATTTCAGCCATTTGCTTTGCAAAAACCTTATAGGATATTCCAGTTTTCACCTGTCTTCCTCGAATCATTATTTCATCATTCATAATGTCTAAGGAAACAGCAACTTTTGAAGGGCCGTATTTTTCAAACAGCTTTTTAAATTCATTAAAATTTTCAACAGGCATTGTACCGATAACCAGCCGGCAAATTCCGGTATCCAGCATGGCCGAAGCATCATCCATATTTCTTATGCCTCCTGCATATTCCACAGGTATAACAACCGATGCACAAATCTCTTCTATAAGTTTTAAATTTTTATTGAAAGGATCTCTAGCCCCGTCAAAATCAACTACATGAAGCATTTTTGCATTCTCGGCACGCCAAATTTTTGCCATTTCTACCGGATCGCTGCAATATTCTTTGCAGTCTAATTCCGGAATCCCCTGCACAACCCTTGCAGTTTTCCCGTCTTTTATATCAATTGACGGTATGACGAGTAAATATCGCATAGCAGTATGTTTATCTATATTATTTGTAACTATTTAAACATAAATAAATGAATATTCAAAATAAATGATTAGAAGTAATTTTCAGATTCTATACAATATGCTTTAATTTCATCTTATAAATTAGGGATATTTCAGTGTTGTTTGAATCAAGATTTATTTGAAACATTCAAAATTTTTCATTTTCTTGACTTTTCCCACTATATTACTCATATTTTGAATATAATGAACTAATACTTTGCATATTATCTTAGAAAAAGATAATTCTGGAATATTGAAAAAATAATTGATTACGCGTCAGCTTGCAGAAAGCAACATTTTATAAGGGAATATTTTGGCTGAAATAAGCGTGCACCTCGAAATTTTAAAGTTAAATTACAGGGAAAATTAAATATTTAAACAAAGGAACTTCAATGCAATTTAAAAACAATATTATTTCGGATAAAATTCGGACATTATCCTCAGTTATTTTAGAATCAAAATGGACCTGGATTTTTTCTTTTACTGTTTTAACTGCAATATCAGCCCAAATAGCCATTCCTGTTAAACCGGTTCCAATTACTTTACAAACAATGGCCGTTGTTTTAGCCGGTGCCTTTTTAGGTTCCAAGAACGGCGCTTACAGCCAATTGCTTTATCTGTTTTTAGGAATTATCGGCATCCCCGTATTTGCTAATTATCCGGAAGCTCCATTGGGAATTGCGCGGCTTTTTAGCCCTACAGGCGGCTACCTTATTGCATTCCCTTTAGCAGCTTTTTTAACAGGTTTTATTGTTGAAAAAAATAAAAATTATTTAACGGTTGTTGCCGCAATGTTTGCCGGTGAAATAATGATACTTCTGTTCGGAGTGCTGTTCCTTGATCTTTTTTTCATAAACAATATTGAATTAAGCTTGATGTCCGGTGCGGCAGTTTTTTCAATTTGGACGGTAATAAAAGTTTTTACAGCGGCTGCTCTATTTTATGCCGTAAATAAAAGTTCTTTTAATAAATAAAATTTAATATTTATTCTTTTTACAGGAATAATGGAAAAGAATATAATCTTCATTTTAATTTTTGTCCTTGCGGTTTCTGCATTTCTTTGGAATTGCAGAAAGCTTATTAAGTACATGCTGATTGGTATGAAGAAAGATAACCGCCTGGACAAAATAAGCGAGAGAATAAAAAGAGTTGTTATAGTTGCTTTTGGACAATCCAAATTATTCAGAGATTTTCCTGCCGGAATTCTGCATTTTTTAATTTTCTGGGGATTTGTTCTTTTCCTATTTGCAGTAATAGAATCTATTATTCAAGGTTTTTATACTCCTTTTAATTTATCTTTTACAGGGCCGCTGTATTCTCTTATTGCTTTTGTACAGGATCTTTTTGGGGTTCTGGTTATTCTTGCATGCCTTTATGCATTATACAGGAGGTTTATTCTTCATATTCCGCGTTTGGAAGTAGATAAAGCCGGCAAGATCGATGCTGCAGTTATTCTTGCACTGATAATTCTCGTCTGCCTGACGATGTTCGGAATGAATATCTTTTTAACCGTCAAAGAGAGTTTTATTTTTAAAGCGTATGAAGCCAGACCTATTTCAATTTATTTGGGCATGCTATTTTTTCCTTCCGGACTGCAGTCAAGCTCCTTTTATTTTGAATTATTCTGGTGGGCTCACATAGTAACCATCCTGGTATTTTTAAATTATCTTCCTTACTCAAAACATCTGCATGTTTTAACCTCTATCCCGAATACTTTTTTTGCAGATCCGGAAAATAAACGGAATACAATAAAGCCTTTAGATCTTGAGGGAGAAGATATTCAATTTTTCGGCGCAGCAGATATTGAACATTTATCCTGGAAGCAGATACTGGACGGATATTCATGCACCGAATGCGGACGATGTACCGCAGCTTGTCCCGCCGCTAATGTTGGAAAATCGTTATCCCCGAGAAAAATCATTGTTGATATAAGAAGAAGAACCTTCGATAAAGCCCCTCATTTAATTTCAAAAGAAACAGATGGTGAAGTATTTGAAAAAACATTAGTTCACGATTATATAACTGATATTGAATTATGGGAATGCACTACCTGTAATGCCTGCGTGCAGGAATGTCCCGTCATGATTGAGCACATCGATTCCATAATTGACATGCGCCGGAACCTTGTTCTTTCCGAAACCAAGTTTCCGTCCAATCTAAATAATGTATTTAGAAGTATTGAGAACAACTATACACCATGGGCTTTTAACCAATCGGACAGGGCTAAATGGGCAGAAGGCATGGAGATAAAAACTATGGCTGAGGACCCTAATTGCGACATCTTATTCTGGGTCGGCTGTGCCGGTTCATTCGACAACCGGTATAAAAAAGTTACAAAAACATTTGCATCTATAATGCAAAAAGCTAATATTAATTTCAGAATTTTAGGGATTGAGGAGAAATGCAATGGAGATACCGCCCGCCGTCTCGGAAATGAATACCTTGCTCAAACGATGATTAAGGATAACGTTCAGACTTTAAATAAGTACAATGTCAAAAAAATAGTTACTGCATGTCCGCATTGTTTTCATTCTATAGGACGTGAATATAAACAGTTCGGCGGAGACTACGAGGTTTTGCATCATTCTCAATTTATTAATCAGCTGCTGGATGAAAGAAAGATTGAGCTTAAATCTGATGCTGCCGATAAAAAAGTCACTTATCATGATTCATGTTATCTTGGAAGATATAACAATGTTTATGATTCCCCGAGAAATATTCTTGAGAGCATTTCCGGGGTAGAGCTTCTCGAAATGAAAAGAAGCAGGAGTAAAGGTTTCTGCTGCGGCGCGGGAGGAGGCAGGATGTTTCTTGAAGATGAAGAAGGCGGAAGAATTAATGTGGAAAGAACCAAAGAGGCTATAGATACTAATCCTGATGCAATAGCTTCCGCATGTCCGTTCTGCATGACAATGATAACGGACGGTATAAAACACTTTGAAAAATCTGAAGAAATAGAAGTTAAGGACATTGCCGAGTTCGTTTTCGAAAATATAAATAATTAATCAATTTCATTAATTAAAGGAGGTACTCAATGAGTAAATTTGATGATTTAGGGCAGGCAGTAAAGAACCTGGAGGCAGATTTCCAGAAATTTTATGAAAAGGGACAAGCTGCTGCAGGGACACGTTTAAGAAAAGGATTAAGCGATTTAAGGAAGCTCGCACAGGAAGTTAGAAAGGATATTCAGGAAGTAAAAGCACGCAGAAAAGCAGAGAAACAACAACAACAATAATCTTTAATATTATTCCATTAAGGCTGAATTATTTTTATAGTTCAGCCTTTTTTTTGTACTTTTAGACATATTAAGTACATCTTTATAAATGCACGGACTCTATTCGTTTTAAAATCCAAACAAATTTATGCATGGGAAATTTCTTTTAAATCTTAGCATCTTACAGGCAATATTAATATCATGCACTATTCTAATATCTGATGATTCGATTTATACAACTGCACAGACTTCAGAAGCTTCGGATTCAGATTCCGTTACAACTGTTACTATAACCGCTGTCGGCGATATTATGTGTCATTCCGTTCAGTACAATTACGCAAGAGTAGAGAATGACAGCTTTGATTTCAATCCGGTTTACAGAGAAGTGAAAAAATATTTCATTAATTCTGATTTTCTTTTCGGCAATTTTGAAACTGTTACTGCGGGAAGATCTAAAGGTTATTCAGGTTATCCTTTTTTTAATACGCCTGACGCCTTTATACCGGCGCTTAAAAATGCCGGGTTTGATCTTCTGACAACCAGCAACAATCACTCGCTTGATCAAGGAGAGAACGGCCTCTTAAGAACGATTGAGCTTACAAGAAAAAATCGATTGAGCTACATCGGAACTTTTGCATCAAAACGGGATAGAGATTCAATCAGGATTTTTAATGTTAAAGGGATTAAGATTGCATTTCTTGCTTATACCTACGGAACAAACGGGAATCCTATTCCCAAAGGTAAATCTTATCTGATTAATTTAATTGATTTTGATCTGATCGAAAAAGATATTAAAGAGGCAAGACTTAATGACGCGGAAGTAGTTCTGGTTCATTACCATTTCGGAGAGGAGTATAAGCGCGAACCGGTTTATTCACAAAAAGAGATTGTAGGAAAAACAATTGAGCTGGGTGCGGATTTAATTATCGGAGGGCATCCCCATGTTCTTCAGCCGGCAGATTATTTTAAAACAGTAAATGCAAAGCTAGATTCAGGATTTGTTATATATTCCCTCGGAAATTTCATTTCAAACCAGCGCTGGCGTTATTCCGATGCAGGTGTTATTCTCAATATCAATTTAACTAAAGATTATCGCGGCGATTCAATATATATTTCAAAAGTAGACTATATTCCCACATGGGTTTTTAAAGGAAGTACCGATAGAGGTCCGGAATATGTGATTCTGTCTTCATTACCCGATTATAAAAGCAGCATTACCGGTTATCTTTCAAAAGGTGATTTAAGTTCGTTAAAACAGTCCTACGAAGATTGCAATTTTATTCTAACTAAATATACAAACCGCATTAAATTGTTTGAAGAACCAATGTTTGTTTTAAATGTTAAGGCAAGAGGTTATGAGAAGAAACACCCTGATCTGAATAAGAATTATGCCGGGAAATCGCTTTTCCAAATGAATCCCCAAAAAAATTTAGATTCAAATAAAACATTAATTAAAAGACTCCCCGGCAGGATAAAATAATAAAATAACATTTCCTAGTGATAGCACAATTAATGGAGTTGAATTAATTCTTAACGGGTAAAATAAAATCAATTGCTTTAACAGAAAAAAGTTCAAGATTAAGTACAATTTCAAGATCAAGTTCAAAAATTAAAACACTTGAACTTACACTTGAACTAAAATTGATCATATGCAAAGCTTAGATTTTCAAACCAGTATTAAAAAAGATCTTTCAATCTCTTTAGCCGCTGCAAATCTTTATGCAATTCCGCTGATAATTATTCCTTTTATAATTTTCGGAATTCCTTATTACTTTCTGTGGGGGGAAGAAAATTTAAGAATGGGCCGGATCAATTTTAAAACTGTGCTAATTATTATAATCGTATTTATAGCCGGCGCTGTGATTCATGAGCTTATTCACGGAGTATTTTGGATAAAACTTGGCAAGAATAGCTGGAGCAAGATAAAATTCGGATTTAATTTAAAGACCCTTACTCCTTACATCCATTGCAAAGAACCGATAAATGCCGGCGCATACAGAATTGGAACAGCCGCACCGGGATTTATTTTAGGAATATTTCCTTCAATCCTTTCGATAATTTTAGGTAATGTATGGCTGTTCTGGTTCGGGATGTTGTTTTCAATTGCAGCTGGTGGAGACTTTATTGTTTTATGGATTTTAAGAAAAACTGATTCGAATAATCTCGTTGAAGATCATCCCACAAGAGCGGGTTGTTTTATTTATGAGGTTAAGAATTCCATATAAATATTAAAAAGCAGATTACTAAATTATTTTTAACCGGTCTCTATTTTCTTCTCAAAGCTTCAGGACGTTTTATCAATTGAAGCCGGTTTGCCATCTTTTCCACTGCATGAAGTTTTCGTCCTAAATGTTCAGCTATTTCCTTAAATTTCATTGTTTTATAATTTTTATTCAGGAAGTCAAGTTCGGCTTTGTTCCATTTTTTTACCTTCACCAATTTCATTTCCTGAATTCTTGCAGATACAAAACTGACCGATGTTTTTAATTCTTTTGCTAATTTCTCCCTTGTTTTTACCGGATACCAGGTCCTTATATACATTTTTTCTTCATCATATGATCTTTTAACTCTAATTCCGCTCACCAGATTCAGCTTGTTGGCTTTTTGATAAACGGAATATATTTTTCTTCCCAAATGATCTACAATCTCTTTACCACTTTTTTTACTGTAATTATTTCTTAAAAAATTTAATTCTTTTTTATCCCATCTTTTGCTTTTTGTTAATCCTATTTTCCGCATTTTATATTTTACCGTACTCTCCGATATTTTCATTTCTTCAGCCATCTGCGGTATGGTTTTGCTGCTGTACCAGGTTTCAAGATAAGAGTTCTGCGCCTCAAATTTTTGCTGAGTGGCCAAGCTTAATTTTTTCGGGGCTCTTTTTCTTCCTTTTTTTAAAGGAGTTCTTTTGCCGGAATATGAGCTTGTTTCATGCAATTTTTGTTTTTCGTTCATAATTATTAGTAAATTAGATCGATTTGTAAATCGTTTAATTATAATGAGTCTTCTTGATATGAAGTCTCATTTTTATAAATAAATTTCTTTTGATATCCTAAATTGTAAAATTTCTTTTAGAAAACAAAAAAAATTATTGTCAAGTTCGTAAATTCTTCCGGCTGCCGGCAAAATGTCGATAAGAAGCTGATATTTCATCAAATCTGCCGCATGAGCATATGACATATTAGATTTGAGATTTCGAATAATCATATTAAATTCTATATGGTTTTGCACATATCTTAAACTGCAGCTCAAAGATTAAACACTCAATTTCCATTTTATTATAAATGATCGGACAAATTATATTTCATTATAAAATTATTGAGCGCCTCGGCAGCGGAGGAATGGGTGAGGTTTATAAAGCCGAAGATACAAAGTTAAAAAGAATGGCTGCTCTTAAATTTCTGCCGCCGGAACTTACCCGGGATCCTGAAGCCAAAACAAGATTTATCCGGGAAGCTAGATCCGCGTCCGCATTAGATCATCCTAACATATGTACAATCTATGAAATTAATGAAACGGAGGAGTCTCAATTATTTATTGCAATGGCTTTTTACAATGGTGAAACATTAAATAAAAAAATTGAGCGGTCATCAATCAACTTTGATGAAATATTAGCAACCGCCGAACAAATTGCAGAAGGACTTGACAGAGCACATGAAGCAGGTATAATTCATAGAGACATAAAACCGGGAAATATAATTATCACTGAACGAAAGGAAGTTAAAATATTAGATTTCGGTTTAGCAACCATGATAGGCGAACAGTCTAATCTTACCAAGAAAGGAGAGATAGCCGGAACAGTAAAGTATATGTCCCCTGAACAAATTCATGGTGAAAAAATCGACCATAGAACCGATATCTGGTCATTAGGAGCAGTATTATATGAAATGACCGCCGGAGTTCCACCATTCAGGGCTGAATATGAGCAGGCAGCTATCTATTCTATATTAAATGAAAATCCTGCTCCTATAAAAAATTTACGTAACGGTATTCCTATTGAATTTGAAAATGCAGTAAAAAAAGCGCTTGCAAAAAAACCTTCTGAACGCTACCAAAGTATGAAAGAGTTTATAAAAGATTTAAGAAAAATTAAGAAAACACTTGCTAACGGATTTGAACCGTACGGCAGTTCTTCTGACCAGGAAGGAGAAAGGGATTACAGAAAACTGGCCGCCATAATGTTTACGGATATTGTAGGATACTCGGCTTTGATGCAGAAGAATGAAACACTTGCATTGGAGATGCTGAAAGAGCATAGGGAAATTTTAAGAACATTATTTACCAGGTTTGAAGGAACCGAAATCGAAACTGCGGGAGATTCTTTTTTTGTTGAATTTGCAAGTGCGGTAGATGCAGCAAAATGTGCAGTTGAGATTCAAAAAAAGATGTACGACAGAAATCAAAAAGTTACGGATGAAAAGAAAATTTTTCTGCGGATCGGTCTTCATGTGGGAGATGTAATACATACAAAGAATCATGTCCATGGAGACGGCGTAAATCTCGCCGCAAGAATTGAACCCCTGGCAAGGCCCGGATGTATTTGCATTTCAGAGGATGCAGCAAGACAAATACAAAATAAAATAGATTATCCCTTGGTAAAGGTTGGCAAGAAAAGGCTTAAAAATATTGAACTGCCGATGAATGTGTATAAAATTATTCTTCCCTGGGAGCAGCAGCCAAAGAAGCAATGGTTTTTTATAAACCGAAATTATGCATCCTTCAAGCTGAATTTAATATCAGCCTTACTGATTGCTTTTTCTCTTATTCTGATTGGATATTTTTTCATTCAAAGCAATAAAAATGACTCTGGAAGCGAAAACAAAAACAGAATTGCCGTCCTGCCGTTTGCAAATATAAGTTCGGAAATTGAGGATGAATATTTTGCAGACGGAATTACCGAAGAGATAATCTCAAATCTTGCAAAGATCAGCGGATTAGACGTAATTGCCAGAACTTCTGTAATGAAGTATAAAAAAACAAACCTCAATGTTGCTCAAATAGGGCATGAACTGATGGTCGGAACCGTTCTTGAAGGAAGCGTCCGGAAAGCAGCGAACAAGGCCAGAATAACCGTGCAGCTGATTGATGTTCCTACGCAAAGGCATTTATGGTCGGATGAATACGATAGAGAGCTGAAAGATATTTTTTCCATACAGAGCGATATTGCGATGAAGGTTGCCGATGAGCTGAAGGTACAGCTTCTCGCAAACGAAAAGGAAATGATTGAGAAAAAAGGGACTGAAAACACAGATGCTTACAGGTATTATCTGCTTGGGAATTATTTTCTTAATAGGAGAACGGGCGAATCGTTGAATAAAGGAATCGAACATTTCCAAAGGGCAATAGAATATGATCCCAACTTTCCCCATGCTTATGCCGGGCTTGCAAACTGCTATACCCTAATCGGCGGGGCTGCCTATGGAAAGTTATCCAGAGATGAAGCTTCCGAAAAAGCTAACGATGCTGTTTTAAAAGCATTGGAACTTGATGAATCTCTGCCAGAGGCTCATGCTTCACTTGGATATATAAGATTCAGGTTTGACTGGAATTGGGATGAAGCGGAAAAAGAATTCCAGAAAGCAATTGAACTTAAACCGGCTTATGCAGCCGCTCATGAATGGTATGCACTTTTACTTTCACTCGTAGGGAGGCATGATGATGCATTAAAGGAAATGAATAGAGCCTACGAACTCGATCCTCTTTCGCCGAGCATTTCCACAGGCGTAGGGAGAATAAT
>Ga0105107_10002639_pt1 | contig 11837 bp, 15 predicted proteins | sample PPLLaktember2015_6_FD_79335 | JGI IMG/M metagenome (GOLD analysis project Ga0105107, IMG submission 79335) | Freshwater sediment microbial communities from Prairie Pothole Lake near Jamestown, North Dakota, USA - PPLs Lake P8 Core (1) Depth... | ecosystem: Environmental > Aquatic > Freshwater >... | reverse complement strand
GCGGCAGAGCGCGCCGTCGATCAGCGCGAGCTCGGGAACGAAAACGTTGCTGTATTGCGCGAGCGGGGCCGACGCGCTGCCGGCGAAACCGACGGCGGCGAGGGCGAGCAGCAGGGTCTTGGGCGTGTGCATGCGAAGCTCCTTCTTTTGAAGGCTCGCAGTCTACGCAGCGCGTATTGACGCGGTATGTCGGTCCTGAAACACCTTGTTTCAGGTGTGTTTCTGGAATCGCTAGGGCAGGTCGAATCTCACGGCGAGCGCAGCGGAAGCAATCACGGCGAGATCATGGGAACCCTCGGCCGGTACGTCGAGCCCGCCTTTGACGACTTTCACCGTCGCCTGGCCGCGCGGGAGGCTCGCTTTCACGGCCGCGGCGTCGACTTTCTCGGGCCGCTGCACGCCGATGGTGACTTCGACCTGCATTGTTTTCGAGTCGAGGCCGAGCGAACCGATCAGGCTGAGCGACGAGTGGTGGAGCGCGTCCTCAACTGCGCGCAGCGCCGCCTTGGTGTAGTCGGCCCCGTGAAGATCGTTGCCGGTGCCCATTTCGAGGATGACGCGCTTGAGAGACATAATGACGGCCCGTGGTTACAGTGTCATCGCGAGGCGGCGGCAAGGCCGACGTGGCGATCTCGGGGATCCCCGGGACATGTTGCGAGCGCAGCGCGGCAATCCCGTCACATCGTTCCTCGCAATGACATTCATTTCACATCCAGGCGCACGATCGCCGCGGCGTTGGCGATGACCGTCGAGCTCGTGCCCGCGTCGTTGAAGATTTCCAGCCCGCCTTCGACGACCGTGACGGTTCCAGTGCCGTGCGGGAGTACCGCGAGCACCGCGTCTCTGTCGACGCGATCGGGCTTGGGCACGCCGATCAGGACTTCGACGACCATCGAGTCGGTCGGCACGCCCAGCGCATCGGCGACGTTGAGCGAGTTGTGCCAGAGCGCATCGCGCAACGCGCGCACCGCGGCCTTGGTGTAATCGGCGCCGCGGATGTCGGTTCCCATGCCGATCTCGACGGCCATTCGCTTCATCGTCATACGCTACATGAGCTCCACGTTGTCTACCGGCCAGGCGCCTTCGCGGCTTTGACGAACTCGATCGACGACAGGAACAGCTCGAGGTCCTTCTCGTAGTCGGCGGAGTCGTCGTGATCGACCTGTATCCACTCGCGCGAGCTCGGCCTGCCGTTGGGCTGGAACGCGACCACGTCGTCCCGGGAGAACTGAAGCTCCGTGGCCGCCGCGACCGGCAGGCGCAGGGCGACCCCGTTGCCGTGGATGCAGGCGAACATCTTCCTGTTCACGAAGTACGCGGGCATCCCCGACATGTCGCCGGCCTCGACGCCGGGAAGCTTGAGGAGCAGGGAATCGAGCGTGGGTTTGTGGCCGCGGTCGGGAGTACCGGTTTTCAATGTCACGTTCCGTATCGGTTTGCTGACGGACGGCGGATGCGAGTTACAAGTACCGCGTCGGCCAGTTGATGGTGCGCCACATGTGCGCCGACGGACTCTGGTCGAAGCCGAGGCCTTCCCCGGGCTGGCGGAAGTGGCGGCCGACGATGTCGGTGAATTCCTCGAGCTCGACGTGCACGTCGGGGTCGAAGGCGTAGAGGTCGTTCACGGTGAGGAGCCGCGCGGACATGTAGTACTTGTGTTTGCGCGCGTACTCGTATTCGCGGTCGAGGTATGCGCCCGGTTTGAAGTCCGCGCCGAAGAGCCGGACGTACGACTGCGGATACGCGTAGCCCACCGATTCGTCGGGGTAGAAGCGCAGCACCTGGTGGTAGCGGATCGCGAAGCTCACCTCCTCGTCGACGTAAGGCTCGACGAGCTGTGCCGCCCAGTAACCGTGGTCGGCGCGGATGAAACCGCTGGTGGCGAGGTCGTGCAGCAGGCAGGCGAGCACGATTTTTTCGCTGCACCCGTTCTTCTGCGCGAGCCGCGCACTCTGCAGCATGTGTGTCGCGGGCCCGAAGCGGCACTTGAAGAAATCGAACAGCGTCGGCTGCGCGGGCATGCGCGCGAGCCGCGGGTCGTGGCCCATGAGGTGGAGCTTGCCGCGGGCATCGTGCGGCGGCAGCGGCTCCCGCGGGTCGCGCTCCCCCGAGGTGTAGATCGCCGACTTCACGATCACGTAGCGGTCCATTTCCGCGCTCAGCGCGTGATCGGCCGCCTCGGCTTTTTCCAGCATGGAAAGGTCAGTCGCCATACGCTCCTCCAGTTCAGACTGTGAACTTCGACGTGCCGATGAGCTTAGAGGGTACACCGTAGCGCAGAATGAAAAAAGGCGGGGCCTCGAGCCCCGCCTTTTCGCGATATCCGGTGAGGCCGTGCACGCGGCTTCAGGCGTGGGCGGTCTCGGACGCATCCCACAGTATCTTGTGGTCCTTCGACCAGCCCTTGGGATTGGTCTTGACCCCTTTGCAGTCGACGGCGGCGCGGATCGTGAACACCGTCGAGCCGGCGGAGGGGCCCGACTCCTCGATGCGGTATGACAGTATCGTTCCCCCGAAATGCGACGGCTGGTGCTTGCTCCGATGGAGATAGAGGGTGGCGCCGATCAGCTTGCCCGCGGTTTCCTCGGCCACGGGCCAGAAACCGGTCTCCCACTCGTTCTTCAGCCTGTCCGTCTTGCGAACATTGTCGGTGCGTTCTATGAAGTGAATGGCTGTCACGTGGGGATTCCTCGTCGAAATGTCCGTCGGGGCGGGCGAGCGCCTTATACGGTTTCCTCGCGCGCTTCGGCGTATCCCATGTCGGAGATGAGCCGCGCCTTGCGCTCTTTCATGGCGGCGGCAAGCGCATCGAGGTCGAGCTGCTTCAGCTTTCTCACCATCGGGAAAAGCTCCGTTTCCTCCGCGAGGACGTGCTGCTTCACGTGCTCGGCGATGATGGCGAAGTACGCGTCGCGCTGCTTGTGGTCGGCGCCGGTGTGCTCGAGCTTCTCGATCAGCTCGAGAACCGTATCGTGCTCCCGCTCGGCCTCGTCCAGAAGCGACTCGATCGCCGCGTCGTCGGCTGCGTCACTCACTGCAGGATAGAAGATTTCGGTCTCCAGGGTGTCGTGGATTTTAAGCTCGGCGCAGGCGGTGACGGTCACCGGGCCGGTCTCGCCGCGCCGGCCCTGCAGGTGGTGGAATTCGCTGAAAAGCGATTCGATCTCGCGGTGGTCCTGCATCAATAGCTCGAGGGCGTCGAGCGCTGTGCGCGCTTTATCGGTCATGGTCCTGTCCTTTTTATATGTGTGGCCGTGCCGGCGAGCGCTGTAACCGCGCGCTTGGCGTCGTCAAAGCGCGTCGAAGCCTTCAGAGCGCTTTCAGATTGACGGCTGAGACGCGGCCGTCGTTCCCGCGCTCGGTATCGAACGAGACTTTCTGGTTCTCGCTCAGGGTATCGAGACCGGAGCCCTGAACGGCGGAGATATGGACGAATACGTCCTTGGAGCCGTCCTCGGGTGCGATAAAGCCGAATCCCTTGGTGGCGTTGAAGAACTTCACGGTACCTGATGGCATGGCATTCCTTCGGAAACGGGATCACCCCGCGTGCGATCAAGCGGGGTATCGAATTACGATTGGGGAGGAAAAAGGCACCCGGTGAAGGGGCAAAGAGAGAGGGGACCGAGAACCCATTCGACGGCGGCAATTATGAGGCCCGGCGGCGTAATTAGCAACTCATTTCAGGTGTTTAGAGCACGCACCCGCGGTTTTCGCGGCCCCGGGAGCGCGTGGTAGCTTCGCCCGCATGAAAAGCGGCCGCGACGACTCGCAGCGGGGCGCGCCTGCGAACGTCTCTTTCGCGGCGCTCCGTCATCCCGGTTTCCGGGCGTATTTCGCGCTTTCGGCGCTCGCGATGATGGCGGACAGCATCGAGCACGTCATCAGCTACTGGGTGATGTTCCAGAAGTTCGAGTCGCAGAGCCTCGCCGGTTTCGCCGTGGTCTCGCACTGGCTCCCATTCCTTTTTTTCTCGGTTTATGCAGGCGCGCTCGCCGACCGCTTCGATCCCCGGCGCATCATCCAGCTCGGCATGCTGTGCTTCATCGTCGCCTCCGCGGGATGGGGATATTTCTTCGTCACCGGCACGCTCGAGATGTGGCACGCGATGGTGCTGCTCGTCATCCACGGTTTTGCCGGCGTGCTGTGGGGACCCGCGAGCCAGCTTCTGATCCAGCACATCGTCGAGCCCCAGCAACTGCCCAGCGCGGTGCGCCTGAGCGCGAGCGCGCGCTGGCTGGGGCTCCTCATGGGGCCGGCGATCGGCGGCGCGCTGATGCTGGCGGTGGGGGCCACCGCGGGTATTTTGCTGAACGCGCTGTTCTACCTGCCGCTCGTGCTGTGGCTGTGGAAAGCGCCGCGCGGCCGGCGCCCGGCGGCTGCGGGCAGATCCGCGGTGCGCGGCTACGCCGAAATCCTGGCGACGATGCGCGCGATCGCGGGGAACCGGACGATCGTTTCGATGACGCTGCTCGCGGGAGGTGCGTCGCTTTTCGTGGGCAACGCGTATCAGGCGCAGATGCCGGAGTTCGCTCACCACCTCGGCCACGGCGACGCGGGAGTCGCCTACAGCATGCTGCTCGCTGCCGATGCCGCGGGTGCGCTCATCGCCGGCTTCGTCCTCGAGACGCGGGGACTCCTCCAGCCGCGGCCGCGCACCGCCGTCGTCCTGGCGATGCTCTGGTGCTGCGCGATAGGCGGTTTCGCGGTGGCCGGAAGTTACCGGCTCGCGTTCGCATTGCTCTTCGTCGCCGGTTTTCTGCAACTCGCTTTCGCAGCGATGGCGCAGACGCTGGTGCAGATGCACGCACCCCCGGAAATTCGCGGGCGCGTGATCGGCCTCTACAGCATGGCGAGCCTCGGGCTGCGCGCGTTCTCGGGCGTGACCGTCGGCGTCCTCGGGAGCCTGATCGGCATCCACTGGTCGCTCGCGGCGAGCGCAATGGCGCTGCTCGCGATCACGGCGGGTTTGCTCGCGTTTGCGATGCGCGTGCAGCGCCGGTAAGGTGTCGGTCGGGGAGGAGCGAAAATGGCCGGTAACTACGAGACGGCGCTGCGCAGCGGCGCCGAGCGCACCGGGCTCACGATCGTCGAGCGGGTGGGCACACCCAATCAATTGCGCGAGGCGTTAAGGCGCGAACGCGCGGTTTCGACGATGAAGCTGGGCGCGCGTCTCCTCGAGCTCGGCCTCGTGAGGCGCGACGAGCTCGAAGGCGCGCTCCAGGTCCAGAAGACCGACTCGCGGCGCCATCTCGGTGAAATCCTCCTCGATCTGGGGCTGGTGTCGAAAGGGCACCTCTACCAGGTGCTGTGCGAGAAGCTGGGCATTCCGACGATCGAGCTCGCGCAGTTCACGATCGATCCCACCGTGATCCGTCTCCTGCCCGAAGACCTCGCGAGACAAAGTCGCGTGATTCCGCTGTGCCTGGTCGATGGCAATCTGGTGGTCGCCATGTCGGACCCGCTGGACCCCGAGCCGATCGATCGTGTGCGTTTCGTCGTGCAGACGCCCGTGACGCCGGTCATGGCGACGCGCGAGGACATCGACCGCGCCATACGTGTCTATTACGGCGGCGAGGCTCCCGCCCGCGACACGCCGGGTATCGTGAAGCAGCCGCGGCCGGACACGCGGGACGCGGAGCCGAGGCGGGAGAGCGCGACCGCGGAGGTCTCGGACAATTCGGTCGTCGGCGTCGTGAACCGCATGATCACCGCGGCTTATGCATCGGGCGCGTCCGACATACACGTCGACTCGAGCTCGGGCGCGCAGCACGTGTCGATACGCTTCCGCCGCGACGGCGAGCTCACCGAGCACGCGCGCCTGCCCGCGCATCTGCGCGCCGGCCTGGTAAGCCGCATCAAAAGCCTCGCCGGCATCGACATCTCGGAGCGGCGGCGTTCGCAGGAAGGCCGCATCGACTTCATCGAGAACGGTCCGGCCGAGCTGCAGTTGCGCGTCATCACGGTGCCCACGCGCGACGGCAACGAAGACATCGCGATCAAGGTGTTTCCGTTTCACGACCTGCTGCCGCTGCACATGCTGGGGCTGCGGCCGCATCTGCTCGACGCGCTCCAGCAGCTCATCGCGACGCGCGACGGCCTGATGCTCATCGCCGGCCCCGCAGGCTCGGGCAGGACCACGACCGCGCACGCGATGCTGACGCTGCTCAATGTTCCCGGCGCCAAGATCTGGACCGCCGAAAACCCGGTGGAGATCGCGCGTCCGGGTTTGAGCCAGGTGGAAGTGAATCCGCAGATCGGCTGGGACTACGCGTCGGTGATGAGCACGATCCTGCGCGCCGATCCCGACGTCATCATGGTGAGCGAGATCCGCGGCCGCGAGACCGCCGCGAGCGCGGTGGAAGCCGCGCTCAAGGGGTGCCTCGTGGTCTCGGCGCTGCACAGCCACAGCGCCGCGGAGACCGTCGCGCGGCTGCTCGACATGGGGGTCGACGCGTTCAGCCTGTCGGACGCGCTGCTCGGGATCCTGGGACAGCGGCTGGTGCGGCGGTTGTGCGCGCGGTGCCGCCGGGCGAGCCGGCCTTTGACGCCGGCCGAGATCGAAGCGCTGCTCCAGGAATACTGCGAAGGCACGCCGCTACACCGGCAGCAGATCGCGGCGGAATGGGCGCAGCGCTTCGGCGACGTGCTGGTGCTCTTCGAGGCAGCCGGATGCGAGCTTTGCGGCGGCACCGGCTATCGCGGCCGCATCGGGCTGCACGAGCTTCTGCTCGGCGGCGCGGGCCTGCGCCCGCTCATCCTTCAGCGCAGACCGGTCGCCGAGCTCGCGGCCGCGGCGATAAGCGACGGCATGCGCACCCTCAAGCAGGACGGCATCGAGAAAGCGCTCGCGGGCGACTGCGATCTGCGCGAAGTGCGCGCCGCGACCGTCTAGCTGTTTCTAGGCGCAGGCGACCGCGTACACGTCCTGCACGCCTTGCGGCAGCGGGTACTCGCGCCACGACGCGCCCGCGTCTTCGGTGCCGAACACCTGACCGCACCGCGAGACGCAGTAGACGCGCGCGGGATCGGCCGGGTGCTCGTCGACGGCCATCATCGTGGCGTTCGCCTTGATGCCGTGGTCGAAGCGCCCCCAGCTTTTTCCCGCGTCCTCGCTGCGGTAGAGCGAGCCGTCGGTGCTGCGCGCGGCGGGGGAGAGGCACGCATACATGACGCGCGCGTCGTGCGCCGAGACGATCACGTCACGGCAATAGACGAGCGGTGAGAAACGTCCGATCTCCATGTCGCGCCACGATGCGCCGCGGTCGTCGCTCACGAAAAGCCCCATGCGCACCGCGAGAAACACCTTGCCGCCGGCGACGGTGATCGCGTGCGAGTCGAGCATGCCCTCCGCATCGGTATCGCTGCCGATGCGGCTTTTGAGGTGCGGCTTTGCGGAAAGCGCGATCAGCGGCGCCGACAGATCGGTCCAGTTCTCGCCGCCGTCGCTGCTGCGGATGACGCCGCTCACTTCCAGCGCGGCGTAGACATCGTCGGGCCGCGCGGGGTCGATCGAAATGCCGATGGTGCGCGTCGGAAAGCCCATTTCGCAGTGCCCGGGCGATTTCGCGTTCGCGACCTTCTTCCAGGTCTCGCCGCCGTTCTCGCTGCGGTAGAGCCCGACGGGCGCGAGCCCCGCGTACATCACCTGCGGATCCTTCGGGTGGAAAGCGAGCGACCATACGACCGCGCCGCGCTCCGGGAAGCCGAGACGCTCCCATCGCGTGCCGCCGTCGGTGCTGCGATAAGGGCCGTCCTGCGTGCCGGCGTAGATCACATCGGCGTCGTGCGGGTGCACCACGAACGCGCGCGCTTCGACGCGCTCGGGCAATCCCTGCGTGATCGGCTGCCACTCGCCATCGTCCGCCGACGCACGAAAAAGACCGCCGCGCGCTTTCGTCGTATGTCCCGCGCCCGCGAATATTCTCGTTGCACGCTTTGCAGCCATGGCGATCCTTTCGAAGTGACGGTTGGGCGGCGCCCGGGTCTCATTATGATCGGCCGGCGGAGCGGGTGCGCGCTACGGGTTATAGTACCTTTCCATGCAGCCCATCGTCTCGGTCCGGAATCTCTCGAAGGTCTACGCGTCCGGTTTCCGCGCTCTCAGGAACATCGATCTCGATATCCGCAGCGGCGAGATCTTCGCGCTGCTGGGCCCCAACGGCGCCGGCAAGACGACGCTGATCAGCACGATCTGCGGCATCGTCAACGCGAGCGAAGGGCGGGTCGTGGTCGACGGTCACGACATCGTCGCCGACTACCGCGCCACGCGCTCGATCATCGGGCTCGTCCCCCAGGAGCTCACCACCGATGCGTTCGAGTCGGTGTGGGCGACGGTGTCCTTCAGCCGCGGCCTTTTCGGTAAAAAGCCGAATCCGGCGCACATCGAAAAGACCCTGCGGGACCTCTCGCTCTGGGACAGAAAAGACAGCCGGATCAGAACCCTATCGGGCGGCATGAAGCGGCGGGTCCTGATCGCCAAGGCGCTCTCGCACGAGCCGCGCGTCCTCTTTCTCGACGAGCCGACCGCCGGGGTCGATGTCGAGCTCCGGCGCGACATGTGGGCGCTGGTGCGATCGTTGCGTGACTCGGGCGTCACCATCATCCTCACCACGCACTACATCGACGAAGCCGAAGAGATGGCCGATCGCATCGGCGTCATCAACCGCGGCGAGATCATCCTGGTGGAGGAAAAAGCCGCGCTCATGGAGAAGCTCGGCAGGAAGCAGTTGACGCTGCACCTCATGAGCCCCCTGCCGGCGATCCCGCCCGCGCTCTCGGCGCACGCCCTCGCGCTTTCGCCCGACGGCACCGAGCTCACCTACACCTACGACTCGCAGCGCGAGCGCACCGGCATCACCGCACTGCTGGGCGAGCTCGGCGCGGCCGGGATCAGGTTCAAGGACCTGCACACCACGCAAAGCTCGCTCGAGGATATTTTCGTCACGCTGGTCAAAACCCCTTAGGACCCACATGAACGTTCAGGCGATACGCGCGATTTACGCTTTCGAGATGGCGCGCAGCCGGCGCACGCTCACGCAGAGCATCGTCTCGCCGGTCCTGTCGACGTCGCTTTATTTCGTCGTGTTCGGCGCGGCGATCGGCTCGCGCATTCCGGAGATGAATGGCGTGAGCTATGGGGCATTCATCGTGCCGGGCCTCATCATGCTCGCGATACTCACGCAGAGCATCTCCAACGCGTCTTTCGGGATTTACTTTCCGAAATTCACCGGAACGATCTACGAGCTCCTGTCGGCGCCGGTGTCGTCCTTCGAGGTCGTGGTGAGCTACGTCGGCGCGGCCGCGACCAAGTCGATCGTCGTCGGCGTCATCATCCTCGCTACCGCCGCCTTGTTCGTGCCGCTGCGGATCGAGCATCCGGTGGCCATGGTCCTTTTTCTCGTGCTGACCGCGGTGACGTTCAGCCTCTTCGGTTTCATCATCGGCATCTGGGCCGACGGTTTCGAGCAGCTCCAGCTGATTCCGCTGCTCATCATCACGCCGCTCACTTTCCTCGGCGGGAGCTTCTATTCGATCGACATGCTGCCGCCGTTCTGGCAGTCGGTCTCGCTCTTCAATCCCGTGGTCTATCTGATCAGCGGTTTCCGCTGGAGCTTCTACGGGGTGGCGGACGTGAGCATCGCAGTGAGCCTCGCCATGACGCTCGCGTTCCTTGCGGTGTCGCTCGCCGTCGTCGCGTGGATATTCAGGACCGGCTACCGGCTGAAGAGATAGCACTGGCATGCGTCTCTTGTCATCGCGAGGAGCGGCAAAGGCGACGTGGCGATCTCGGGGATCCCCGGGATTGCTTCGTCACCGTGTTCCTCGCAATGACAAAAGCCGTGGCCTCTTCACGGCGTCAGGCCGAAAGCCTTCGCCAGCAGCTCGTAGGAGCGGTGGCGGGGCGCGGGGGCGTGGGTCCATGTGTTGACGACGAGCTCGTCGAGGCCCAATTGGCCGGCGAGGGCGGTCAGCTTCTCGCGCACCTGTTCGGCGGTTCCGACGAACGCTTTGCCGCGCATCGAGTCGATTTTCGCGCGCTGGGCGTCGGTGTAAGGATAGGCCGCCGCCTCGTCGGGCGGCGCGAGCGCTTCGCGTATGCCGACCTCGCGCAGGATGCGCGAGTGCTCACGCGTGGTCGCGAGGTGTTTCGCTTCCGCTTCGGTGTCCGCCGCGAGCGCCCACACGCAGATCGTCGCCTGCGGCTTCGGGAAGCGCTCGCTGGGTTTGTAGTTGCGGCGATAGAGCTCGAGCGCCTGCTCGACGCCGTGGCCGTCGGTGAAGAAATAGGCGAAGGCGTAGGGCAGGCCGAAGTGCGCCGCGAGCTGCGCGCCGTAGTCCGAGCTGCCGAGTATCCATATCTCCGGGCTCGTCGGGCCCGACGGGTGCGCTTTGATCCTGTGGAACGGATGGCGCGGGTCGAGCGGCGCGCCGGACACCCACGCCTGCAGCTCGTACACCTGCTGGGGAAAATCCTCCGCATTGTTCGTGTTCGGATTGAGCGCGAACGCGGTCTTCTGGTCCGAGCCCGGTGCGCGGCCTATGCCTAAGTCGATGCGGCCGGGCGCGATGCCTTCCAGCACGCGAAACTGCTCCGCGACCTTGAGAGACGAATAGTGCGGGAGCATGACGCCCGCGCTGCCGACCCGGATGCGCGGTGTCGTCGCGGCGATCGCAGCCATCAGGATCTCCGGCGCCGTGCCCACGATGTTGCCGGTGTTGTGGTGCTCGGAGACCCAGTAGCGGTGGTAACCGAGACTGTCGCACAAGCGCGCGAGGGCGAGCGTCTCGCGGATTGCCGCGTCCTGGGTGCGGCCTTGCGATGCGGTCGACTGGTCGAGTACGGAGAGCTTCATGTCTTGAGTGGAGTCATTTGTACATCGTCAGGCCGCCGCTGTACGGGTTGTAGCGGCCGACGTTGTTCCCGTGACGCCCGTCGCGCAGCGCCACGGAGTCGGTCGTGCTCGTGCCGTCGAAGTAATAGGCGTAGACCGCGTGCAGGTATTTTTTGCGGGTCGCCTCGTCCATTTCGTAGAACGAGGGCCGCAGCGTCACGCGAACGGAGCCCGCGCGCTCCGCATCGACTCGCCGCACGTGGCCCTGATCGACCAGCCAGTCGATCACCGCTTTGCGCTCGGCCTGGGCCCGCGGCGACTTGTCTATCGCGATCGCCTGCCCGGCGGATGGGCTCACGCGCTCGACCGGCTGGCGCTCTATCCATATCCATATCCCGAGCACGACCGCGATGACCGCGAGCGCGATCGCACTGTGAACGCTCTGGCGACTCACGCCGGGTGCGCGCTTCCGGCGGGCAGCTCGGCGAGCTCGATCAGGCAGCCTTCGGTTCCCGCCGGATCGAGATAGGCGATGCGGCAGCCGGCGTGTCCGATGCGCGGCACCTGGTCGATCAGCGGTATGCCTTTTTCCTTGAGCTCTTCGAGCGCTTCGTCGATGTTTTCGACTTCGAAGCAGATGTGATTGATTCCCGCCCTGCCTTCGTCGCACATGCGCGCGAACTTGCTGTCGGGCGTGATTCCCGCGAGCAGCTCGACCATCGACTCGCCGATCGGATAGAGGGCGAGCTTGTGCGGGCGCCCGGGCGTGTGCTCGACGCCGCCGAGCGGGATCCCGAAACAGTCTTCCCACAGGCGCCGGCTCTTTTCGAGGTCCCGCACCACCACGCCGACGTGCTCGATCCGTTTGATCTTCATTTTCATCCTCCGTGCGATATGTTTGATAAGCTGAAGCGCGACGCTAACACACACGACGAGAGGAGGTCACACCGTGACGATGCACCCGCTGCGGCTGACGGCGATCGCCGCCGGCTGCCTTGCCTGTCT
>Ga0105107_10002637_pt1 | contig 11842 bp, 10 predicted proteins | sample PPLLaktember2015_6_FD_79335 | JGI IMG/M metagenome (GOLD analysis project Ga0105107, IMG submission 79335) | Freshwater sediment microbial communities from Prairie Pothole Lake near Jamestown, North Dakota, USA - PPLs Lake P8 Core (1) Depth... | ecosystem: Environmental > Aquatic > Freshwater >... | reverse complement strand
TTCATGGGCCCGGGGTGCAGCACGATCGCGTCGGGTTTGGCGAGCGCGAGCTTGTCCTCGGTCAGGCCGTAGTACTTGTAGAACTCCTGCGCGGAAGCGAGCAATGCGCTTTGCATGCGCTCGTTCTGCAGCCTCAGCATCATGACGACGTCGACGTCCTTGAGCCCCTCGCGCATGTCGTAAAAAACGCGCACGCCGAGCGTTTCGACTTCGCGCGGCAGCAGCGTCTTCGGCGCGATCACGCGAATTTCCGGACACCCCAGCGTCGTCAGCGCGTGGATGTGCGAGCGCGCGACGCGCGAGTGCAGAACGTCGCCGACGACCGCGACCCGCAGCTTCGAAAAGTCGTTCTTGTAGTGCCGGATCGTGAACATGTCGAGCAGGCCCTGCGTCGGATGCGCATGGCGCCCGTCGCCGGCGTTGATGACGTGGATCTCGGGCGCGACGTGCTTCGCGATCAGGTACGGCGCGCCGCTCGCCGCGTGGCGCACGATGAACATGTCGGCCTGCATCGCGGCGAGGTTCGCGACCGTGTCGAGCACCGATTCGCCCTTGGTCGCGGACGAGATGTTGATGGCGAGATTGATGACGTCGGCCGAGAGGCGCTTCGCAGCGATCTCGAACGTAGTGCGCGTGCGCGTCGAAGGCTCGAAGAAAAGGTTGAAGACCGCCTTGCCCCGCAGCAGCGGGACTTTCTTCACTTCGCGCTGAGTGACGCCGACGAACGATTTCGCCGTGTCGAGGATCTGCCGCAGGATCTCGGGCGGCAGCCCTTCGAGCGTCAGGAGATGGTGCAGCTCACCGTGCTTGTTGAGTTGGGGATTCGACGGATCAAGCCACATCCGGGGAGCTCTGCTTGTACAGCGCGAGAGAGAGGCGGCCGCGCTCGTCGCGCTTCAACTCGACGCCCTGTCCGGGCGCGACGGCGAGTTGCGCGCCGACGAACTGCGCGGCGATCGGCAGCTCGCGTCCGCCGCGGTCCACGAGCGCCGCGAGCCTGATGCTGGCGGGCCGGCCGTAATCGAAAAGCTCGTTCATCGCCGCACGGATGGTGCGGCCGGTGTAGAGGACGTCGTCGACGAGTACCAGCGGCCTGCCTTCGACCTCGAACGGGATGTCCGAGCGCCTGACGTTCTTGTGCAGCCCTATCGTCTCGTAATCGTCGCGGTAGAACGAGACGTCGAGAGAGCCGAGGGGGGTTTCCAGTCCGAGCGCATCGTGGAGCCGCGCGGCGAGCCAGACGCCGCCAGTGTGTATGCCGATCAAACCGGTCTGCGGCCCGACTTCGGGCCGCATTTTCTCGGTGAGCGCCTGCAGCAGTTGCTCGGCGTCAGGTAGCGGCTGGCCCGGCATGGTGTCTCTTGGAAGTGGCGCAAGGGTACCACATCCGGCACTCCGTTTTAAGACGGCCGCGCCTCGCGCTCGAACCACGCTTCCAGGATTTCGCGTGCCGCCGCCGCGTCGAGCGCAGCGGCTATGTCCTGGCCGCGCGCGCCGCTTTCGCGCAGCCTGCTTTCGGCTGCGCGCGAGGTGAGCCGCTCGTCGACGAGCGTCGCCGGGATGCCGAAGCGGCCTTCGAGGCGCCGCGCGAAGCGCCGCGCGAGCCGGCTCATCTCGTGCTCGGTGCCGTCCGCGTGCATCGGGAGGCCGACCACGAAGCGCCCCGGGCGCCATTCCGCCACGAGCCTGGCGATTTCCGCGAAGCGCGTCGTGTTGTCTTCGGCGTGTATGGTCGAGTGCGGATGGGCGATGCGCACGCCGACGTCGCCGACCGCGACGCCGATGCGTTTTTCGCCGAAATCGAACGCGAGCACCGCGGTGCCGGCGCTAGGCGTGTCCGGCGACTTCGGAGAGCTTGGCGTAATCGATCCCGAGGAGGCTCATGGCCGCCGGCAGGCGGTCGTCAGGGGCGAGGTCGAAGATCACCTCGGGTGTTGCCTGCACCGTCAGCCACGCATTCTGCGCGAGCTCGTGCTCGAGCTGGCCGGGCGCCCACCCGGCGTAACCCAGCGTGACGAGGATCTGCCGCGGGCCGGCGCCGCGCGCCACCGCCTGCAGGATGTCGCGGGAGGTCGTGAGGCCGATCTCGGGGCCGATGGCGAGCGTCGACTGCCACTCGCCCACCGGGGTGTGCAGCACGAAGCCGCGATCGACCTGCACCGGTCCGCCGAAGTGCACCGCCACCGACTTGAACGCGTCGCCTTCGGCCGGAATGCTGACCTGCTCGAGGAGAGCGTGCAGGTTCATTTCAATCGGCCGGTTGACCACCACGCCGAGCGCGCCCTGATCGTTGTGCTCGCAGATGAAAGTGAGCGTTTTCGCGAAGTGAGGATCCGCCATGGCGGGCATCGCGATCAGGAAATGGCGGGTGAGATTCACGTTTTGCATGCTCCGCACATTGTAAATGTCGCCCCGGGAGGCGACAAACCGCGGAACGCCTCCCGGCCCACCCGTTGGAGAGCGGAAACGCCGGTTTAGCTTCCGGTCATTTGCGCCAGAAAGTCGGCGTGAATATGGCGAGCACCGTGATGAGCTCGAGACGGCCCAGGAGCATGGTCACCGAGCACACCCACGTCTGGAAATCGGTGAGGACTGCGAAAGTCGTGCTCGGCCCGACTTCGTGCAGACCGGGACCGATGTTGTTGAGCGAGGCGACGCTCGCCGAAAACGCCGTGAGCACGTCGAGCCCGGAGAGGGTGAGCAGCAGGGTGACGCCGACGAGCGTCGCGAGCCACGCGAAAAAGAAGGCGAGGACCGCGAAAACGACCTGGTTGGGAATGACCCGATTGTGGATCTTCAGCGGCGTTATCGCGCTCGGGTGGGCGAGCATGCTGAACTCGCGATACATCTGCCGGAAAAGTATCATCGCGCGGATCATCTTGATGCCGCCGCCGGCGGATCCCGAGCACGCGACGAAAGTGCCGAGGAACATGATCCACAGCGGCGCGAATACCGGCCACTGCCCGTAATCGGTCGTCGTATACCCGGTGTTGGTGGCGACCGAGACCGTATTGAAGGCGCCGTGGCGCAGCGCCGTGGCGAAATCCGGATAGACGCCTTTCACCCAAAGGAACGAGGTGACCAGCAGCACGCTCACGGCGAGCACCCCGAGGTAAAACGGGAGCTCGCTGTCGAGGCGCGACGGCGCGAAGCTGCGCGTCTGCCAGAAGCGGAAGTGCGTCGCGAAATTGATCCCGGCGAGCATCATGAAAACGATGGCGACGAGCTCGATCTGCAGCGAATCGAAGTGTCCCATGCTCGCATCGTGCGAGGAGAAGCCGCCCAGCGAAAGCGTGGTGAAGCTGTGGACGAGCGCGTCTATCCACGGCATGCCGGCGATCCAGTAGGCGAGGAAGCACGCGGCGGTGAGGGCGAAATAGACGATCCAGAGGCCTTTCGCGGTCTGCGTCATCCGCGGCGTCAGCTGGTCGTCCTTCATGGGCCCCGGGATCTCGGCTTTGCTGATCTGGCGCCCGCCCACGCCGATCATCGGCAGAACGGCCACCACGAGCACGATCACTCCCATGCCGCCGAGCCACTGGAGCTCGGCGCGCCAGACGTTGATAGAGGGCGGCAGGTAATCGAGCCCCACGAGCAGTGTCGCCCCGGTCGCGGTGAGGGCGGACATCGATTCGAAATACGCATCGGTGAACGAGAGGCCCAGACCGAAAAGCAGCGGCACCGACGCGAACAGCGCGCCGCCGACCCACACGAACACGATGAAGAGGATCCCTTCGCGCAACTGGAGCTCGCGCCGGCGCTGGCGTCGGCTCGCGAACCATACCGCGAAGCCCCCGAGCAGATTGAGCGTCAGCGACACCGCGAAGAGCCCGGCCATCCCGTCGCCCACCGCGAGTGACACCGCGATCGGCAGCAGATGCGACAGGCTCATCGCCATGGCGATCAGCCCGAGCACCGGCATGATGGGCAGCAGCCACGCCATCGTTCGGGCCGGCTACAGGAAGCTCACGTTGACCTGGAACAGCTTTTCGACCTTGGGCACGATGCGCTTGTTCATCGCGAAGACGATCACGTGGTCCTCGGGCTCGATGGTCACATCATGGTGCGCCATGAGCACCTCGTAGTCGTAGGCCGGCGCGGCCTCGTCTTCGCGCCGCGACTCGCGCTTGTGACGGCGCACGATGGCCCCTATCGTCGCGCCTTTCGGGAGGTCGAGCTGCTCGATGCGCCTTCCCACGACCCTCGACGATCGCGCGTCGCCGTGCGCGACCAGCTCGAGCGCTTCGGCGGCGCCGCGGCGCAGCGAGTGCACCGCCACGCAGTCGCCGCGGCGAACCCGGGCGAGGAGGGTGCCGATCGTCGCCTGCGCGGGCGAGATGGCGATGTCGATCTGACCCGCCTGGACGAGGTTCACGTACGACCCGCGGTTGATGAGCGCGATCACCTTGCCGACTCCCATGCGCTTGGCGAGCAGCGAGCTCATGATGTTGTTCTCGTCGTCGTTGGTGAGCGCGCAGTAGACGTCCATGTCGTCTATGTTCTCCTCGCGCAGGAGCTCCTCGTCGGTCACGTCGCCCGCCAGCACCAGCGTCTTGTCGAGCTCGGCCGCGAGGCTTTGGGCAGCGGCTTTGCTGAACTCGATCAGCTTCACTTCATAGCGGTGCTCGATCTGCTTCGCGAGGCGCCTTCCGATGTTGCCGCCGCCGCCGATCATCACGCGCTTCACAGGCTTGTCCATGCGGCGCAGCTCGCGCAGCACGCCGCGGATGTTGCGCGTGTCCGCGATGAAGAAGACTTCGTCCCCCGCTTCCACGAGCGTGGTGCCTTCGGGAAGAATCGGGCTGTCCCCGCGGAATATGGCCGCCACGCGCGCGTCGACCTGCGGCATGTGGCTGCGCAGGTGAGAGATCGGATGGCCGACCAGCGGCCCGCCCTGGAAAGCCCGCACCGCAACCAGGCTCACGCGCCCGTCGGCGAACTCGAGCACCTGCAGCGCTTCGGGGAATTCGAGCAGCTTCGAGATGTAGTCGGTCAGCACCTGCTCGGGACAGATCGCCGAATCGACCGAGAAATTCTGCGGCGAGAAAATCTCGGGATGCGAGAGATAGTCGCTGGAGCGTATGCGCGCGATCTTGGTCGGGATGTTGAACATCGTCGCGGCGAGCTTGCATGCGACCATGTTGATCTCGTCGCTCTGCGTGACCGCGAGGATCATGTCGGCGTCGCGAGCGCCTGCCTGCTCGAGGACGGCGGGATGCGCGGCGTTGCCGGTGACCGTCCTCAGGTCGTAGCGGTCCTGCAGTTTCTTGAGCCGTTCCGAGCTGATGTCGACGATGGTGATGTCGTTCGCTTCGGAGACCAGGCTTTCCGCGATGGAAGATCCGACCTGGCCGGCGCCGAGGATTACTATTCTCAAGATGGGGTCGTTCGCAGCAAAACCGGATTCTAGTCTCCCGGCCGGGCGGGAGCCAGCCGAGAGCGATCGCGCGCGCCGCGATGAGCCATAATCGGCTGTCATGAGCCGCAGCAAGCCGCCTCCGCGCCTGTACCTTCAGGACGAAATTCCCGCCCACGGCGTGTGCCTCGTGCCGCCCCCGGAGTCGCACCACGTCTCGCACGTGCTGCGGCTCGCCGCGGGGGACGCGGTGACCGTCTTCGACGGGCGCGGCAACGAGTACGATGCGACGATCGCGCGCGTTGCCAGGAGCGGCATCACGCTGAACGTGGGCGAGGCGCGCAGGGTCGATCGCGAATCGCCGCTCGAAGTGACGCTCGCTCAGGGCATCTCGAGCGGAGACCGCATGGACTATACGGTCCAGAAGGCGGTGGAGCTCGGCATTGCCGCGATACAACCGCTCGCGACCGAGCGCAGCATCGTCCGGCTCGATTCGGAGCGCGCCGCCCGGCGAGTGGCGCACTGGCAGGCGATCGCGGTCGCGTCGTGCGAGCAGTGCGGCCGCAACCGCGTGCCGCAGGTGCTCCCGGTGAGGGGGCTCACCGCGTGGCTCGGCGCACTGCCTGCTGCCGCGCTGCGCTTCACGCTCGCGCCGGGCGCCGCGTTGAGACTCGCCGGCCTCGAGCGTCCGCAAGGCGCGATCGTCGTGCTCGCGGGACCCGAAGGCGGGCTTACGCCGCGCGAGCGTGAGGATGCCGAAGCCGCCGGCTTTACCCCCGTGCGATTGGGACCGCGCGTGCTGCGCACCGAGACCGCCGCCGTCGCCGCGCTCGCTGCGATGCAAACCCTCTGGGGTGACTTTTGACGCGGCGATGAAGCGTGGCGGGCGATGAATCGCCCGCAGCCGCGTCTCGGTGAACGATACAGAGGGAAACCCATGGTTTCCCTCGCTACGCTCGGGCTCGCCAGTAGACGAACAGAGGAAAACCCAGGTTTTCCTCCGTAACCTCCATTCCTTCGGCAATCTATCGATTGCGCCATGTCATCAAGCTGTAATAGGCGTGGCGCGAGTCATCGTGCGGCGTGTAAGTCTTTTCCCGACAGGCGATCTCGCTTACACTCGAAGTCTGACCTGGAAACCGCACGCATAGAGACTAGAAGGCGGGCGGGGCAGGCAGGAGCGGCCCATTTCGAATAGAGACGAGAAGGATCCGGGCGGAGACGCGGGAGAGGCAAGCTCGCCGCCGGTGCGTCGTCAGCGCCTCTCGAGCCAGGACCGGTTCATCGACTGGTTCCAGTCGGTTGCACCCTACATACACGCTTTCCGCGGCAAGACCTTCGTCATCGCTTTCGGCGGCGATCTCGTCGCAGACGGCCGCTTTTTGGACCTCACTCACGATCTGAACCTGCTCGCTGCGCTGGGCGTGCGCCTCGTGCTCGTTCACGGCGCGCGCGCACAGATCGAGGCGCGCCTGCGCGAGCTCGACCACGAGAGCCGTTTTCACGACGGCGTGCGAGTCACCGACGACGCCGCGCTCGGCGTAGCCAAGGAAGCGAGCGGGCGGCTGCGCGTGGAAATCGAGGCGCTGCTCTCGATGGGTCTGCCGAACTCCCCGATGGCGGGCGCCGACATCAGGGTTGCGAGCGGCAACTTCATCACCGCGAAGCCGCTCGGGGTGCTGGGCGGCGTCGATTTCATGCATACCGGCGAAGTCCGCAAGGTCGACGCCACGGCGATCTTGAGGCGTCTGGCGGACGAAGAGCTGGTGCTGGTCTCGCCGCTCGGCTACTCGCCCACCGGCGAGGTTTTCAATCTCACCCTGGAGGACGTTGCCGCAGCGACGGCGATCGCGCTCGAGGCCGAGAAGCTCATATTCATGATGGATACGCCCGGCGTGATCGGGCGCCGCGGAGAGCTCCTGCGCGAGCTCACGGTGAAGCAGGCGAAAGCGCGCATGACGCGCCGCGGCGGCGCCGACACCGACGTGAGCTTCTACCTGCCTTCCGCCGTGCGCGCCTGCGAGCGCGGCGTGAAGCGCGCCCATCTCATCTCCGGCCACCTCGACGACGCGCTCCTGCTCGAGCTTTTCACCCACAAAGGCGTGGGCACGCTGGTCACGCCCGATCCGATCGAGAACCTGCGGCCGGCGAAGCCGGACGACATCGGCGGGATACTCCAGTTGATCGAGCCGCTGGAAGCCGAAGGCACACTCGTCAAGCGCAACCGGGGGCTTCTCGAGAGCGAAGTCGGCCGCTTCCTCGTGCTCGAGCACGATCGGGTCGTCATCGCGTGCGCCGCGCTCTATCCTTTTCCCGACGAGCGCGCAGGCGAGCTCGCCGGCCTTGCCGTGCACCCCGATTTCCGCAATCACGGCGCCGGCGAGCGCCTGCTGAAGGAGATCGAGGCGCGCGCGAGAAGGCTCAAGCTGAAGCGCCTGTTCGTGCTCACCACGCGCGCCGAGCACTGGTTCGTCGAGCGCGGTTTCACCGAGACCGATATCGACGCGCTGCCGGCGCCGAAGCGCGAGCTCTACAACTACCAGCGACGCTCGGTAGTGCTGGTGAAGCGTCTCTGATGGCTGCGGCGGCGGGCAGTCCCGGCGACGCGGTGACCATCAGCCGGAACGCCCTGCCGCTGCGCGCGCGGCTACTCCTCGCGAGCGCGGCGGTCCAGCTCATCATGCTCGCGCTGCTCATCTACAACAGCATCAACGTGATGGACGAGAAGCTGATCGAGCGCACGCGCATCCACCTGGAAGAGCAGAAGCAGCTTCTCTCGGCCGCGCTCGCGGGCCCGCTCACGAGGTGGGACCGCGGCAAGGCGCACGAGGTCCTCGATCGCGCGCGCCGGGAGCAGGGGATCGTGTATCTGGTCCTCTACGACCGCAAAGGCCGCGTCGTCGCGACCAGCGGATGGAACAAGCGCACCCCGCTTCCTCCGCGCGAGGCGCTGCTGCAGGCGCGCGGCACGGGCGAAGTCTTCCACACCGAGGTGGACGTGCGCATCGGCGGCGAGCGCTACGGCAGGCTCGCGCTCGGCCTCGCCACCGGCTTCCTCAAGAGCGCACGCAATCAGCTCATACGCGACAACCTCGCGATCGGCGTCATCGCGCTCATCCTCTCGACCGGGCTCATGGTCGCGCTTGCGTACTGGCTCACGCGGAATCTGACGAAGCTCTCGGCGGCGAGCGCGCAGCTCGCGGCAGGGGACCTTGGCGTGAGGCTGCCGGTGCGCGGCGGCGACGAGGTGGCGCAGCTCACGCACGCGTTCAACACGATGGCCGAGGCGCTGGCGGGCCGCATCAAGGCGCTCGCCGACAGCGAAGCCAAGTTCACCGCGATCGCGGATTACAGCTACGACTGCGAGCTCTGGATCAGTCCCAAGGGCCAGTTGATCTGGATCAACCCGCGCGTGCAGGACATGTTCGGCTACACCCCGCAGCAGTGCCTGACGATGGAGAACTTCCCGGCGCCTTTCATCGGCGCCGGCGACAGCGCCCGCACCATGCGCGAGATACGCAAGGCGCTGCGCGGGAACACGGGCCACGACTTCGAGTTTCGCGCGCGTCGCCGCGACGGCGTCGAGTTCTGGGCGGCGGCCGACTGGCGCGCGATCTACGACAAGAGCGGCGGCTACCGCGGTATTCGCATCAGCATCCGCGACATCACCAAGCGCAAGGAAGCCGAAAAGCAGCTCGAGTCCACGGTCGTCGAGCTCAAGGATTCACAGACGGTGCAGCGGGATTACCTCGGCCGCGCGCAGGACGAGCACGCCCGTCTCGCGGCGCTCCTCGCGGCGATGGACACCGGCATACTCTTCGTGGCGCACGACGGCCGCGTCGTCTACAGCAATCCGGCGTTCAGCCGTATCTGGCCGCTGCCGCAGGGCACGCGCATCATCGGGCGCACCCCGGAGGAGCTCGTCGCCGAGTCCACGGGCCTGCTCGTGCGTCCCGACGAGCAGGCCCACCACGTCCTCGCCCAGCCGCGGCCGGGCGAAGTTTTCGGTACTTACGAAGTGCAGATGGCGGACGGGCGGCTCGTCACGCAGCAGGGACACGCGGTGAAGGACATGCACGGGCGGCCCGTGGGCTACCTCTGGCTGTTCGAGGACATCACGCACGAGCGCCAGACCGCGGAGCAGCTCATCTATCTCGCCGAGCGCGACGCGCTCACCGGGCTCTACAACCGGCACCGCTTCAACGAAGAGCTTTCGCGCATGATCGCCGAAGCGCAGCGCCATTCCTCGCGGCTCGCGCTACTCTTCTTCGATCTGGACGATTTCAAGTACATCAACGACACCTTCGGGCACCGCGCCGGCGACGCGATGCTGATACGCGTGGCCGGAGAGGTCGCGGGGCAGGTGCGCCGCAACGAGCTCTTCAGCCGCCTCGGCGGCGACGAGTTCGGCATACTCGTCCCCGACATCTCCGACGAGATGCTGCGCGTGCTCGCCGAGCGCATCACGCATTCGATCGCGACGGTGCGCTTCCACTTCGAAGGCGAGAACCTGAGGCTCACCACCAGCCTCGGCATCGCGGTCTATCCGGATCACGCCGACAATCCCGAAGACCTGATCGCGCGCGCCGACATGGCGATGTACATGGCCAAGGAAGCCGGCAAGAACGCATGGCGCGTCTACAGGAGCGACCTCGACACGTCGATGCAGATGGTGTCTCGGCTCTCTTGGAACGACCGCATCCTCCACGCCCTGGAAAACGGCCTGATGACGCTCCAGTACCAGGGCATCTATTCGACGGCGGACCGCTCGCTCTCGCACTTCGAGGTGCTGGTTCGCATGCGCGACAAGGACGATCCGGGGCGGCTGCTCATGCCGGGGCAGTTCATCCCGCTCGCGGAAAAGTCGGGCAAGATCGTCGACATCGACCGCTGGGTGCTGCGCGAATCGATCCGCATGCTGGCGGAAAGCAAGTCGATCCCGGCGCTCGCGGTGAACATCTCGGGCCGCTCCTTCGACGAGCCGACGCTCCCGCAGTACATCGCGGAGCAGTTGCAGCGGCATTGCGTCGCGCCGCGCCGGCTGCTGGTGGAGCTCACCGAGACCTCAGCCGTTTCCGATCTTCACGACGCGCAGCGTTTCATCGAGGCGCTGCGCCAGACCGGCTGCATCGTGTGCCTGGACGATTTCGGCACCGGTTTCTCGTCGTTCGCTTACCTGAAGCACCTGCAGGCCGACGCGGTCAAGATCGACGGCCTTTTCATCCGCAATCTGCCGCAGGACCACGACAACCAGCTTTTCGTTAAAGCGATCGTTTCTGTGGCGAAAGGGCTGCGCAAGACCACGATCGCCGAGTGCGTCGAAGACGCCGAGACCTTCGAGATGCTGAAAGCGTTCGGCGTCGACTCGGTGCAGGGTTACTACCTCGAGAAACCGCGGGGCGACCACCCAATGATCACCACGGTCAAACTGCGCGCCACCATGGACCTGCCGTTAAGCACGTAGGCCTGGCCTACGTGCTTAACGGCGATGTCGTAAACGAACAGAGGGAAACCGAAAGTTTCCCTCCGTAACCTCCCATCCTTCGGTTTATCTACCGATAACGGTCTACGCGACGGTTACTCCCCTCCTCGACCCGAGGTGGGGGGAGGGTCAGGGGAAGGGGGAGGAGCTAGTTATATCCGCCGCGCGCGGCGTTATGTTCCTTCCGGGCTACGTCCCGGGAGGAACATAACCAGCCGCCCGCTCGGCGCCTTCGCCGAAGAAGTGCTTCTCCATCTGCTGCGCGAGGTAATCGCGCGCTTTCTTGTCCGCGAGATTGAGCCGGTTCTCGTTCACCAGCATCTTCTGGTGCTCGAGCCACTGCTTCCAGGCTTCCTTCGAGACGTTGTCGAAAATCCTCTTACCGAGCGGCCCGGGATACGGCAGAAAATCCAATCCTTCCGCCTCGCGGCCCAGCTTTACACAGTTAACAGTACGGGCCATGGCTCATGATCCTGAAGTTCAGAAGACTCGATTTTACCGGTTAGGGTGGCGGAGCGATCACAGATCGCCGAAGGAAAGGAGGTTACGGAGGGAAACCATGGGTTTCCCTCTGTATCGTGATATTCCCCCAGAGCGGAGCGACTCACTCTTCCAGAGTGAAACCAACCTTTATCGTCACCTGCCACCACGCCACCTTGCCGTCCTCGATGTGGCCGCGCGTATCGGTGACCTCGAACCACTGCATGCCGCGCAGCGATTTCGCCGCACGCTGAATGGCATTCTCGATCGCGTCCTGCACGCTGGTCTTCGAAGATCCGGTCAGCTCGATGTGCTTGTAGACATGCTCGCTCATGACGGCTCCTTTCGGCTGCTCGATAGGCTTTACTGCGGCTTGATGTTCGCGCGCTTGATCACGGGTACCCACTTCTTTTCCTCCGCGCGCATGAACTGCCCGAACTCAGCGGGCGTGGTGGGCGCAGCCTCGATCCCGCGATCCTTGAGCTGCTGGATCACCTCGGGCGACTTGATCGCCGCCACGATTT
>Ga0105107_10002636_pt1 | contig 11843 bp, 11 predicted proteins | sample PPLLaktember2015_6_FD_79335 | JGI IMG/M metagenome (GOLD analysis project Ga0105107, IMG submission 79335) | Freshwater sediment microbial communities from Prairie Pothole Lake near Jamestown, North Dakota, USA - PPLs Lake P8 Core (1) Depth... | ecosystem: Environmental > Aquatic > Freshwater >... | reverse complement strand
CTGCTTGCGCTTCATAGTCTGGTTTTCATTTGAAGGATTTTAAGATAGGTAATACACACATCGTCGCTTCGATTTGATGCCCGGGAATAAAGCAGTCTAGAACGGCTGGCCGTGGGTTTTTCTTACAATGAGGCTGGCCGCGGGGGTTGAAAGGCGGGCAAGATTTACGGCGAATGTTGATAAACGGGTATCCCCAAACAACTTCTGAACATTCCGGCCAAACCACAGACGAGTGCTGAATTCTCTGTTCCAGGCCCTGCGGTAACTGTTTTCCATTGTGTCGCGGTCGATTGCGTCTTTGCAGAATGCGATGACTGCGTCGCTTAAGATTTTTGCGGAGTGTATCGCAATGGCCATACCGTTTCCGCACACCGGAGTGATCATTCCGGCGGCATCCCCTGCCATAAGAATATGGTTCTCCAGGGGGGCTTTTGTCTCAAAGGAAATTTCATTGATGACTTCGGGCTTGCTGAACAGGAATGTGGAATTGGTGAAGATATTTTTTATCAGGGGGTTCATAAACAGAATCGCTTGTTCCATCGCGGAGATGTCACCATTTTCCTTCAGGTTATCCCGGTGCGTCAGGTAACACAGGTTGGTCATACCATCTTCCACATTGCAGACACCACAATACCCGCCGGAAAAATTATGAAGTGACACCAGGTTGTCAGGATGATCTGTCCGGACATGATACTTCACCCCAACGAAGGGGGACCTTTTCCTTATAAAGCTACGGCCCTGCTGAACATCGATCCTTGAACGTTTGCCAAAACAACCGATGACAACATCCGCGGCGCGCCTTCCATGGGTCGTTTCTATCTCAAAATCTCCTCCGCTGAAATTTATTGCGGTGACTTCGTTATTGATTTGAAAAGTGACACCCTCTTTCCTGGCAATGCGGTATAAAAAGTAATCGAAGGAAAACCGACTGATGCCAAAACCCCCCAAATCGAGAGATAACTTCGAGGAGCGCCCCCTTACCGAGGAGAGTTCAAGAAATTTTATCTGAGGCAGTTTCAACTCTTCCGGATACAATCCGGAGGCTTTCAAAAATGGCAGAGCTTCATTTGAGACGTATTCACCGCAAACACGGTGAAACGGGTACGATTTTTTTTCAATCACCGTACAGGATATTCCTGCGCGAATAAGCTGAATGGAAGAGATCAACCCAGCCAGACCGCCGCCAATAATCACAATTTTTCTCAAAAAGATTTCAGTTGTTTCAAAATGGCACTCAAAATACCGCATTTTCCTGTAAAACCATTCCAATTTCAGGTTGGACCCAAAGTTGCAAGTAACCTTTTAGCCGCAAATGTTGTTTAAATAAACACAGGGTGAAAACTATGGAAACCAAGGTGCAAGTATCAAAAACCCCCGAGCCTTTAAACGTGTTGTTGATCGGGAACAATCCGATTGACCTCACAAAAACGCTGGAGAAACTGAATCAGATTCACGGCCGAAGGATTATTACGGAAATCGCTTTCGACCTGCGCAGCATCGTGGAACGACTGCTCAAATTCAACCCTAATTTTATTCTCATCGACGACAACATCGGTAAATCCGAACTGACACAGACCGTCTACACCCTCAGTAAAAGTCGCAAGACCAAAGACGTGCCCATCACTGTCTTAAAGAATTCAAACTATCACGAATCAACTGTGACGGGAATTATGGATTACGCCTTAAAACAGAATTTTTCCGCTGAAACGTTCTACAGCATTCTGCGCAATTCCCTGAAATTTAAGAGGACGCAGTTATTTTTATACAAGGCGTATCAGAAACGGAAAAGGCAGTTGAAGAAGCTCCATTTCTAGTATCAGATCTGGTCCTCCAGCTGGAAATCAAGTTTGAGCCGTTCGCCTTGGCGGTCGACAACAAGGTGTATCTTCTTGCCAGGCTTGTAGTTAAAAAAACTGTTGATCGAATTCAGATCGAGGCCACTGGTGTTTATCCCGTTGATACTCATGACGAGGTCACCCACATGCACTCCCGCAACATCCGCCACGGACTCTTCCCGAACTTCAGTCACTTCAAAAACGTTAAGTCGTGATCCCTTTGCTTTTACAGTCAACCCGCTGAGATTGTAGTGAAACTTCTTTTTGAATGACGGGTTTTTCTTCAGATAGATTTCCTCACCGGGGAAATTAAAGATAACTGTAAAACGGCTCAACACTTCACCTCCGATGGCACCATTCCTCTTCGTGGCGCCTAATTTCAGACTATCAAAATAACTGTTGGGATCGGGAAAATTTGCGATGACATTTTTGATCTCATAGGTGCCGAGTTTAAGGGACTGAATCCTTCCTATTTTTCCTGTGATCTCTCCGCCAAGGCCCCTGCCGATCACACTGCTGATGGTGTTCTCGGGTACGACAATTCTCACATCAGAGGTAGGCTCCAGCATCAGGCCATGGCTTGCCCCGCTGTCGACAAGTAGCTTTCCTGTGAGCTGCGTGCCATCAGCCAGCACGATGGAAGTGGTAATGTAGGGTTTGGTGTCTTCGATCTTGATAGGCAGTGATTGGAATTTTCTTTTCTTTCTGAATTGCTTCGGCAACATCAGCGTCAGCATTTTCTTTTCATAATCCACTTCGATAATGAAGCGGCTAAATAGCTCGTATCCCAAAATACCATGAACATCCGTTCCAAGGTAGTTACGGAGCTCCAGGTAATCCTGCCCGAGTACGAGCATCGCGTGGCCCCGCCCGGAAACACCTGGCAATTCCAGAGAGACGTTGTTTGTGATATAGGCATCGATGATCTGCTCGCCGCCTGGTCCGGAAATCGTGTATTTTCTGGAATAAGACAGGTTAAGAATATCTGAAAAGGTCTTTTCCGTGAGGATAGCAGTCCGAACACCTGTATCCAAAATGAATTTCAGCGGAAGCGCGCCGTTCAGGACTACAGGAACTACAATGAGGTTATTATAAATTTCAATGGGGATCTCAACCTTGTTTTTGCTATTGGCCAATGTGAACCCCAGACCCTGACTGAAGGCGGGAAAGGAAAACAGGAACAGAAAAACCAACAGCAAATACCGGCGTGTCATTTTTTGGCGAATAACCTCAATATAGGACAAATTTGAGAGAGTTGCCTCTTATGCTTTCTGAGTGATCAGCAGGGAAAGTAACGTTTCAGGAGTTTCCTCCACATGCAGAAGATTGAAATTTCCAGCGTTCAGGAAACCCTCTTTCACCATTAAACGCATCTGATGAAGAAGCGGGTCAAAAAATCGGTTGGTATTTAATAAGGCAACAGGTTGCGTAATCAACCCCAGTTGTTTCCAGGTAAGAATTTCAGATAGTTCTTCGAGGGTTCCCCACCCTCCAGGCAGGGCAATAAAAGCGTCTGCCAGGTCCGCCATGCGCTGCTTGCGCTGATGCATGCTGTCCACCACCTCGAGGTCCGTAATCCCACGATGCCCCACTTCCTTCTCAAACAAAAAAGCCGGTATCACCCCGGTCACCTTCCCTCCGCCGTCGATTACGGCGTCTGCAATAATACCCATAAGACCGATGTTTCCTCCTCCATAGACCAGCCTCACAGAGGCCTGCCCCAACAATAAGCCAAGTTTTCTCGCAGACTCGGCGTATACGGGGTTGAACCCGCTTCCGGATCCGCAGAAAACACAAACGTTCATTATTCCGTTATAACCGCTTACCGTTAAAACTTATTGTCGTGCTTATTCTTGCTCACCATTTTATTGGGAAATATCCAGGGAGAAACAATAGCGAGAATAAACAGGGCAATGACAACAAAAAATGGCCACCAGGCAGATACATCCATAATTAATCGTATTTAGGAGCCCGTAAAAATAGGCTGTAATGAAGGATTTTTATAGAAAGAATACGAAATTGTTTTTAAGTTAAGCACTTTGTTTACAGGCACTTAATTTTTACCTGCCACCGATCATGAAGAAATTTTTCATTTTTAGCCTCATAGGAATTGCTGTTATCGCGGCCATTGTTGCCTTTATAGGTTTTATGCAGCTAAAAAATACCAAATCCTTTAGCCCCGAGGAGGAGGTGCTTTTCAATCAGGGCGACCTTACGATAAAGGTGTTTTACAACCGCCCCTCAAAAAAAGGACGGGAGATTTTTGACGGTCTCGTTCCCTTCGACCAGGTCTGGCGAACCGGCGCCAACGAAGCCACTACCTTCGAGACGAACAGAGACCTCCTGATTGAAGGGCAGACGCTGAAAGAGGGAAAATACTCTGTATGGACTATCCCAAGGGAAACGACATGGACGATCATTTTTAATTCCGAACACGGTCAGTGGGGCCTTAACTCCATGGGTGAACCCAACCGCAACCCTGAACTTGACGTGCTCAAGGTTGACGTGCATGCTGTGCAGCAGGAACAGGTGTTTGAACAATTCACCATTGCCTTCGAAAAAACGGGCGGCCAGGATGCGGAAATGGTACTCATCTGGGACACCACCCTGGTCGCAATGCCCTTTACATTTTAACCACCCGTGCCTTCACCAGCGTCTTTTTGTTTTCAGGAACTATCGCCGGCATAGCACTCGCAATACCCGCAATGTTGCCGGTCTTCGCGCCGCTGGAAATCAAATAATCAATAATGGATTGCGCCTGCCTGACAGTCCGATCATTGTGATACTTCACTTTAATGCTCACCGTATCGCGTTCGAACAGTTGACCTAACGTATCGATGTCGACATACTTCCAGTGGACGGTGTCTATCATCATCTCTGTCAGGTCCGGACTCGAAGGTATGCTGTCCTCCTGATAACCTTCAAGAAGAACCTGGACTTCAAACTTCAGGTCGGGATTACTCGTCACGAGCCGCGCAAAACGTTTGAGTTCGCGATCGGAGGATTCCAGGTCAATCACCGCTGAATTCTCCTGAAAAGTAATACCACCAAGCATCAGCTCGTCTTCCGGCATGACGGATTTCAGTACAGCGTGAACTTTTTCCACCTGCGGAATTTTGTCCGTCGTGAGATCGAATGTTTTTGAATAGAACGTTTTGTTCCCGTGTTCGGGATCAATTGACAATTCATAATGGCTTCCTTCCATCGCATACAGCAGAAACGTTCCGTCGCGATCAGGCCTGCCGTTGTAAACCCTTGCACCGGTCTGCGTATTGAACAGGGCAATGTATGCCACCAGCGGCTGACCCTGCTCATCAGTGACTTTTCCGTCGATCTTCATCATGCCCTTCGGCCTCAGGTCGTCGGGGATAAGGTACTCCACCGCCTCGCTTTTCCTGGCACCGGGAGCATCCCGCAATAAATACCTGCCCAGGGCCGATACACTGACATACTGATCATCTTTCTCTGTATTGGCGAAAGACATGGGAACAGGATTGGACCAATTGCCATTGCTGAACCTGGTAACGTAAAGGTCCATCCCGCCTTTCGTACCTCCCGTCACGTCAGACGAGAAGACCAGCGTTTCGCCATCAGCCATGATGCGGGGAGATTGCGAATTGCCACTGTTGATGGATGCGGGAAGCTCCTGAGGCTCACCCCACATTCCGTTGGATTTCTTCTCGACTTTGAAAATCTTGCAAAGCTGTGCCTTATTCTGATCCATCTTTTCGCAGCGCATGAAATACATCACCTTTCCGTCGGGTGTGAGAGAAGCGCAAGCCTCGTGAGCCCTTGAATTGATCGGCGCTCCCAGATTTACCGGGTTTGCCCACGCGCCTTTCCACTCGGAATACCAGATGTCGAATCCGCCCACACCAGGCGATTTTATGGTGCTGAAATACAGAACGTTGCCGTCAGCGCTCAGACCATAACCGCGCAAAAAATTCAATCGCGTATTAATATTCTTCGAAAGTGCCTGCGGCTCCTTCCAATCCGCATTTTCACGGAAACTGAAAAAGGGCGTCAGGGCATTATCTTCCGCATTGTCCGACAAAAAGACAATGGCATTTGCGTCCGCGCTGATATAGGGCGCATAAATATTCAATGACGGGTGATTGATCACCGTCGACAATTTCCTGACCCTCGCCTGGCTCATCGCCTGTAAAGACACCAGCAGCGCCAGGAAAGCGAAAATACACCGTACATATTTCATGTCTTTTTCCATATGATGTAGGGAAGTTGGTCTCATTTATCGCAGGAAGATGATTGCGGTCTGTTCATACCGGAAATGCGATTGTCGTCGTTACTCATCCTTGTATGCCGGAAAACCAAAAATAACCATAAATAAAACAGCTTTTATGTGAAATTATTTTCCATTTCTTACATCGTTTTGGCCCCACCGGATGGTTGTTTGCGTTCTGCAGTGTAAATTCGCTATCCTAAAAAAGGCAGAAAATGATTCAGGTGATTCCGTCCATAGCGATCCGCAGGGGAAATGTGGTGAAAATGCGTAAAGGCGACAAGGCCAGCGAAAAGGCCTATGACGAAAATCCGCTGGACCTTGCGAAACGATTTCAGGATCACGGCATTGAAGTCGTTCACCTGGTTGACCTCGATGGCGCCGAAAAGGGAAGCCCCATGAACTGGCATGTCCTGGAAGCGATCGCCGGCCACACCGATCTCAAGGTTGACTTTACAGGAGGCATTTCAACAGACGGCGATATCAGCAAGGCATACGAGTATGGGGCAGATTACATTACGGCCGCAAGTATTGCCGTTACCGATCCGGAACTCTTTGCATCGTGGATCATCTCCTATGGCCGGGAAAAAATGACGCTCGGCGCTGATGTCATTAACCGGGAAACCAAAGACCTCCTTTTCAGAGGATGGCAAAGCAAAGCAGAACTCACGTTTTTTGATCACCTGGAATATTTTTACAGCCGCGGCCTGAAATACGTTAAGTCAACGGACGTTTCCCGGGATGGTGTGCTCGAAGGACCAGCATTCGACTTCTATCAGGAAATCAAAGACGCGTTTCCCGAGCTGTGCATCCTCGCAAGCGGAGGTATCCGCGGAGTCGATGATATCAAACGCCTGAACGAGATGGGAATTTTTGCCGTGATCTTCGGCAAAGCCTACTACGAAGGAGTATTGACCCTGAAAGATGTGGAACAATTTCTTGTCAAGGCCTGATTGCCGAAGCTGCTTCGCGCGGGCAGGCGGGTAAGACACCAAGATCTGATTTTTTCACCGGTTACGCCCTCTGTGGTTGAGCGAAGGCGTCATATCGCAAACAATTATTCCACCGTCACATTAAACGTCACTTCGACATCGGTCTCCCCCGCGCCAGGGCAATCTCCCGTTTTTGTGCCTGCCTGATGCCTGAGGGAAATAGTGACTTCTCCGGGTCCGGGTTCACCTGTTAGCCAGGTCGTTGTAAGGCCTAGCGGCAACCCGTTTTCATCCTCGTCTTCATATCCGATGGTGATATTTTCGGAAGGGTCAAAACATATCAGATGATCGCTCCCCTCTTCTTCAACTTCTTCAGAAACGTCTTCGGCAGGGGTGACCGTTTCATTCAGCAGCCCGATCGTCGTTGTGTACTGCGACGCGGCTTTGAGCGGCCCGCTCACCGTAATCACAGGCACATTACTTCCCTGTTCACCATCCGGATCCATAAATTTCAGGACGACGGGAGATCCTCCTCCGGGGGGAGTGATGGTCACCAGTACAGTAGTAATTACCTCCTCTTCATTCACGGGTTCCGGATCATCCATTTTGCAGCCGTGAAACACCAGTAGTGACAGCAGCAACATGAGCCCGTACCGGCTTGCAAATTTCGAATACTTCCGTCTCTTCATGATCTCTTCAACGTAATATGTACTAATGAGAAAGAAAATTATACGACAAGCGAAGAATAAAATTCGATCCGATATCGTCCGCGTAATAGCGCAGCCGGTTCATGTAATTGCGGTAAGAGGTGTTCAAAAGATTTTCGCCTGTTAACGAAACGGCTACAAAGTGGTCTCCGACAGGCATTTTGAATCCCATTTTTGCATTCAACAATGTGTATCCATCTGGCGCCGCCGCAAAATCAAAAGCCTCCTCCGGTGAGTTTTCGCCGATGTCCAATGGGTTGACCACCATCGGTGCGCGAGTCTGGCGGAACGTCGTAGGGACGCTCACGCCAAAAAAGAAATCTTTCAACTTTCCGGCGTCAGGAAACGAAACGATTACACCATTCTCGATCTGCGCAGGCGGGATGTAAATCAGCACATCGTCGTAACGGGTGTCTTTTGCATAGATATAGGAAAATTTGCTGCTGAAAGCGACTCTCTCGCTGACTTTCCATTTCAGGGCCGCGTCACTTCCCATCAGCAAGGCATCGGTCTGTTCATATTGAAATACGGGAAAATATCCGCGCACGGTGAGTCTTGTGCTCGTAGGTCGCAGGTAAACGTAATGATCAATGTCGTTGTAGTACACGGAGAAATCGAGTGTGAATTTCTCATCAGTATATTGTAAAGTATTGATCCATTTTTTGGAAAATTCCTCCTTGATGAGAGACTGTTCTGTTTGAACAAATCCATCCTTCCTCATCAGACCTTCCTCAATAGACGCGGTGCCGTGGTGAAGTCCCTCACTGTAGAGCTCGCTCACATGCGGCGGTCGTGACGACATGGCGAAGTTGGAAAGCAACCGAAGCCGGGGATTGAATAGAACCGTTGCCCCCAGGGTCCCAGACAAAAAATTGAAATTGAATTGCGGCTTAATGAGGTCCTGGTTATTGATGAAAGTCAGCACCTGCAGGTATTGATAATCATATCGCGCCCCGGCTTCGACCACCCACTTGTTCCTCTTCCATTTCTCCAAAAAAAAGAACCCGGCGGAAAGCTGTTGAAAATCGGGCAGGAGCGGCCTGACGCCGGTCTCGCGGGTGTCGTTGGTGTTGATCTTCGCACTCGCATTAATTCCAACGCTACCACTATGCGCACTGTTTTCATGATCCAGCGAAGCATCAAGCACGTGGCTCATCAATTTCAGGGACATCGAAGGCCTGGCGTCCCTCCCCGAGCGCCGTATGTCATACTCGTTCCGAAGATCATACTGCCCGCCGTAAAGGATATTGATCTTGCCAAGGTCCCGGACATCCTGAAATGCGCTGATCTTAAGCAGGTGGTGATTGATGATCTGCCTTGGATGACGGATGTCGTAAGTAAAGTCCGCCACATACCAGGGCCTTTTTGTTTCAATAGACTGCTGCAGATCGTTCAGATTGCCCGTATGCGCCGCGCGGAGGATGCCGAGCTCCGTATTAAAACTGCTGAGATAAACTTCCATCCCTCTGTGCTCAGCGTCAAGCCCGATAGCTCCCGAAAAATTGAACTCGCTCAGCGCCGTGTTCGACAGATTGTATTTCCGCGCGTGGTAATCACCGCCTTTCTTTACAGAACTCTGAAGGCGCCAGCTCCATTTCGACCCTTCCTTCATAGTGCCCTCGACTAAACCTGAAAACACACCCATCCTGTTGTTGGACATCATCCCCAGGTTTATTTCGCCTCCGATCTTTTCGGTCTGGTGAAGGGGCGGGGGATTGATAATGATGACGCCGCCCATGGCCGCGGACCCGTACCGCACGGTCTCTGCGCCTTTCAGCACTTCGATCTGCGACGCGATAAAGGGATCCACTTCCGGCGCGTGCTCCACACCCCATTGCTGACCCTCCTGCCGAATACCATTGTTCAGGATGAGGATCCGCTGGCTGTGAAGCCCGTCAATAACCGGTTTGAAAATTGATGGGCCCGTCTGCAAAGCGTTCACTCCTGCAATTTCCTTCAGGGATTCGCCAAGGGGTTTTCCGTGCAGGGCGGTGAGTTCGTCCGCCTCCAGCGTCACTGCTGTCTGGGAAGCGCCTCTCGTCGTCCTCTGGCTTTCAATCACCACGTCTTCGAGAAGTTTCGTAGTCGGTGTTAACCTTATTTCAATGCGCCCTTCAAAAGGCACCTCCACCTCCGATTGGTAACCCTCATAACCGATATAGGTTACATCGACCATGTACTTGCCCGGGCAGAGGCCTGTGATCTCAAACATCCCATTGACGTCAGAAATCGCCTGAAAACGCGTTTTTTGAAGCGCAACGCCCGCTCCAGGCAGAGGAAGCCCATCTTCGTTCAGAATCAAACCCCTGATCGTATCACGACAGTCCTGCCCTGGGGATGGAAATGCAATTCGAAAAAATAAAAAGAAAATTAAACAGATCCTGGCCACTCTTTCTTGCAGCAAAGTTGCAAATATAGGGAAGAAAACAGGAAAATGCTGCTAGTCGATGATATCCTGCAGCTTGTATTTCTGAATGATGTAGTAGAGGAAGTTGAAAGTGAGGATGGAATCATCCTTCGGTCTGGCATTTTGCTTTTCGCCTGATTTATCGGCTGGTTTCTGAGCAGCCTGCTGCATGGGAAAATCAATAGCGTGAAGGGCTATCGAATCGCTTGGGGCATAAACACCTGACGCCCTGGGAATATACCGTGCGTCCATGTCGCCCGGTGTGATCACCAGCTTTTCCCCGTCGGCCGGATCTCTTTCATTTACTATTTCTGTATCAGACATACCGGCATCCTGGGCAAGAACACTGCCTGTACACAGCAGTATGAAGGAGAAAATGATATAGGGTGCCCAACGTTTCATGAATTCCTGAAGAGGAGAAAACCAGTATATAATTCCTTTAACTCTGAAAATTACGAAATAAAAATGGAATCTCCAGACAAAAAACTTTCTGCAACGGTTTTTTATATTAAGTATGATTTTAAGGCTTTCTGGTTATTTTCGTCGGATTGATAATCTATGATCACCTGGGAGGATTTTACAAAAGTTGACATCAGGGTCGGAACTGTCACGAAAGCCAGTTTTTTTTCCGAGGCCAAAAAGCCCTCCATCAAATTGTGGATCGATTTAGGGGAATTGGGGATCAAAACCTCCAGCGCCCGTATAGCGGCCCATTACAGTCCGGAGATCCTTATTGGGAAACAGGTAGTCTGCGTGGTGAATTTTCCCCCAAAAAAGATCGCTAACTTTTTATCGGAAGTTTTAGTGACAGGTTTCCCCGACAATCACGAGGATGTGGTATTATGCGTCCCGGAAAAAACGGTTCCAAACGGGTCGCGTTTGTTTTGACTTACATCCATTAAGATCCTGATCAGCTATGCTATTTTCCAACCTTGAAGACATTACCGGAGGAAAAATCCTGCAGCTTTTTCGCGACCAGTCTGTCACAACGCTTCTAACCGATAGCCGGAAGGCCATAGTAGAGGAGGGTTCGATCTTTTTCGCTATCGGAGGAGTTCACCATGATGGCCACCAGTTTGTCCCGAGACTATATGAGCAGGGTATCAGACAGTTTGTGGTCGAGCGTCCGTTGGATGAGACCGGCGCAGAAGCAAATGTCCTGCTGGTGGATTCTTCCGTTGCCGCGCTCCAGCGGATCGCAGCGAGTCATCGCGGGGCGATAACGGCCCCGGTCATCGGGATCACCGGCAGTAACGGAAAAACGATCATCAAGGAGTGGCTATACCAGCTGCTTTCCCCGGAATTCAAGATCGCCAAGAATCCCGCGAGTTATAACTCGCAGCTCGGGGTACCGCTTTCCGTCTGGCAGATGCAAAAGCACCATACCCTGGGAATTTTTGAAGCGGGCATTTCGACAGTGAACGAAATGCAGAATCTTGAAAAAGTCCTGAAACCCACCCTCGGCATATTTACCAACATTGGTTCAGCCCACAATGAGGGATTCGGCAGCACGGAGGAAAAGGTCCGGGAGAAGCTCCAACTTTTTCGCAACTGTGAACTGGTGATTTATTGCAAGGATCATCAGATGATCGATGAGGCCATTCAGGAAGCCGGCGTCCGCGCTTTTTCCTGGGGAACAAATGAAGGTGCTTCCGTGCGAATCACCAGGCAGCAGCACTCGTGGCAGGTCACTGCACCACAGAAGACGTTTGAAGTCCAGCT